>Ga0105155_1000388_pt1 | contig 15423 bp, 10 predicted proteins | sample SSWtaG_2_FD_89589 | JGI IMG/M metagenome (GOLD analysis project Ga0105155, IMG submission 89589) | Hot spring microbial communities from Sandy's Spring West, USA to study Microbial Dark Matter (Phase II) - SSWsed_130316 | ecosystem: Environmental > Aquatic > Thermal springs > Hot (42-90C) >...
CATTTGGGTTTTCTGCATAAATATTATATCCTTGTCCCCAAGCTCTTACTCCTATAGCATTAGGACTACCATAAGCATATCCATATACCCCGTAGGCATTATTACCAGAAGCAACTCCGTATAGTCCCCGGGCGTAATTGCCATGAGCAACTCCATATACTCCGAGGGCCTCAGTAGAAGATGCCCGTCCATAAATTCCTGCAGAAGATCCAAGGGTGTGAGTGGGAGGACGAACCTAAAGGTGAGCCAAAATCAAGTCTTACCAATCCCCTATCGCCAGTCACCAATGGCTGCCGTTTCGGCTCGGCAGGAGCCTCGCCCTCCCGTTTCATTCCGTCCTGCGTCCCTTGCTCTTCGTCCCGTTCCGTTTCTGTCCCTTTTCCCCTGTCCCATTTTAAGTCGGCGCTCAGTTTCTGAGTCATCAACTACGGGCTAAAGCCCGTAGCATGGGAAGGGAGTCTTTGACTTTTAAAACACATTGGCAACGACATGACAACGGGGAAAGGTGTGTTAAAATAGCGTCGGCTTCCCAGCCTATCGGAGGTGTTTCGCCTGTGGCAGGTTTGCGGAAGGTTAAGATTGATTGGGACTTGCTGCGCTCTTTTGACCCGACCCCCTTGCTGACTTTGGAGCAGGAACTGGAAGAAGCCGTTCGGCAGGAATATGAGGCGCGTCGGATGGCGACTACGGAGAAGAAGAAAGAGCCCAAGCGGCGCCGTCGCCGAGGCGCTGTCGCCACCGAAACGATCTCGGAAGAAATCTCTCCAATTGCAGCGGGTTAAAAAGGCGGCGTAGCTCAGCGGCAGAGCACGCGGCTCATAACCGCGGGGTCCAGGGTTCAAATCCCTGCGCCGCCACCATCTTTGAGGAGCGAGGGGCATGGAGCGATTACCCGAAGAGGCATTGACACCGCCTTCCCTTGGCTTGGACTTTTTGCGCGACCTCATCGCTTTGGTGGAGCGAGAGGATTTAGCGGAACTGACGGTCAGTTGGGGTGAGGTGTCCATCACGGTGCGCCGGCAAAGGCTGACGCCTTCCCTTGCCGCCCCTTCTTTGATGCCTTCCCTGCCTGCCTCCCCTTCCCCAACGCCTCAACGCCAGCGGACAAAAACCCCTCCAAAGGAGGTTGCCGTCACCGATGACCGCCTTTTCCGCATCATTGCCCCCTTGACAGGTGTGTTTTATTCCCGCCCCCGCCCCGATGCCCCACCCTTTATCTCTGTCGGTTCGCCAATAGAGCCGGGGCAAGTCGTCGCCTTAGTGGAAGCGATGAAGTTTTTCAACGAAGTGCGCAGCGAAGTCGGTGGTGTCGTCCGAGAAATCGTCGCCAAAGATGGGCAATTGGTCCGTCACGGTGACACCCTTATCGTCTTGGAACGAAAGGATTGACAGGAGGAGAGGTCAACATGCCCACCATCGTTCAGCAACGGTTGCTCATCACCTTGATCGTGGTCGTTGCCGCTTTTTTGGTGGCGTTCCGTCCTGTTCGGCTTGGTCCTTTTGAAGAGTATCGGGTGGAACTGACGATGCGCTACCGCTTCTCCCAACCCTTTTCTGCTATCGCTAAAGACCAGCCGATGGAGCAACTGATGGAGGATTTGCTCCGCCAAGCCAAGATAGAGTTGGCGGAAGTGGAAACGGTCGGCGAGCATCTTTTAGTCATCCGCGATGAAGCCCCGACGGTCAGCGAAGCCTTGAAACATCAAGAGCGCATCCAGCAACTGATGCGCCGCCGCTTCCCTCAAGCGACCCTCGTGGAATTTGAGCGACAAGAGAGGGGCGAAAAACCCCTTCGGCAACTGGGGCGGTTGGGCATTTTCAAGCCGTCCTTGAATTTGCGGTTGGGCTTGGACTTGCGGGGCGGAAGCCGCATCGTTTTGCAATGCCGTCGGGCAGAAATGGTCTTTGAGTTGGGCAAAGCCTTAGACCCCCGCCAGCGCCTCGCCGCTCAGGAAACCATCACCGCCGAACTGCAACGGCGAGGCTTGGAAAATTTTGAGGTGCGACTGGATGAATCGGGACGCATCGTTTTCGTCCGCAGCCAATCCACCCCCCGAACCGTTGAACGGGATGCCCGCTTGATAGAGACGACCTTGCGCCGCCTTTACGGTTCTGCCAAAGAACTTTCCGAGCGTCGTCAGTTTTTCCAAGTGACGCCCGAACGGGTGGAGACGGTGCGGCAAATCATTGACCGACGCATCAACAAATACGGTGTCGCCGAACCCCAAATTTACCGCGAAGGCGATGACCGCATCGTCGTGGAGATGCCCGGCGTGCGCAACCCCGAAGAGGCACTGCGGCTCATCGGCGAAATGGGGGAATTGGAGTTTCGCGGTGTGCCCGACAAGTATCGTGTGGAAGAGGTGCATGAAGGGGAGCGGCAAAAGGTGATTTTTCGTGACCCTCAGGGCAAGGAAGTGCCTCCCTATCAGGTCTATGCCGAATCGCCCCTCATCGTCAAGGGCACAAACCTCAAACCGCCTGTCAATGTTTTTACCAACCCCTTAGCCATCAATCCCCGCGAGCGGGTGCAAGTGCATCTGGAATTTGACCGAGAAGGCGCCCGCAAATTTGACGAGTATGCCCGCCGCCATGTCGGCAAGCATGTCGCCATTTGGTATGACCGAGAATGCATTAGCGCCCCTGTCTTGGAGTCGTCCTATTACGGCGGGCGAGCCACCATCACGGGCATCCAATCCGTAGAGGAAGCCAACCTACTCAAAGTTGTCTTGGAAGCGGGGGCGTTGCCCGTCCCCGTCTCCGTCCTGTGGCGTCAAAGCATTTCGCCGACTTTGGGCATTGACACGATTTACAAGAGCCTCAACGCCGCTTTCCTCGCCGCCTTGCTGATCGCCGTCTTCATGATTGGCTACTATCGCTTGCCAGGCTTGTTAGCCTGTGTGGCGTTGGCGATGTATGTCGTCGTGGTGCTGGCGTTCATGAGTTTGCAAGTCGGACAATGGCGCCCCGTGCTGACGCTGCCAGGCATCGTCGGGCTCATCATTTCGTTGGGCATGGCGGTGGATGTCAATGTCATCTCCTTTGAACGGCTAAAGGAAGAGTTGCGGGCGGGCAAGCCCATCCGCACCGCCGTGGAACTTGCCTTTGACCGCTCTTGGACAGCCATTTTGGATGCCCATGTGACCATCCTGATTGCCGCTGCCATCCTTTACTACTTCGGCACAGGACCCGTTCGGGGCTTTGCGACGACGCTGACGGTTGGGACGCTGGCAAACTTGTTCAGCGCTTTCTTTTCGGTGCGTGGGATGATGGAGTGGCTGGTGCGGACGAAACTGGGTGAACGAAAAGCCCTCTTCCAAACCCTTGCCGACCTTCCTGCCATCCGCCACCTTCTCGCTGGCGGGTTGACGACGCAGGAGCGCTAACAACGGAGGGATGACCGTTTTATGCAAGGGACGCCGATAACGCCGACAGAACGCCTTGACTTAGTAGGCAAGACGCGCCTTTGGTTGGGCATTGCCCTTGCCATCATGGTCGTTGGCTTCTTGGGTTTAACTGTGCGGGGGCTGAATTTGGGCATAGATTTCATGGGCGGCGCCCTTTATCAGTTCCGCTTCCCGCAAAAAGTCGCCACGACGACCCGCCAAGAAGTGCGCTTGGCGGGCGAAGTCCGATCCATTCTGCGCCGATTGCGGCTGCCCTCCGAGCCCGTCATCCAAGTCGCTGAAGGCGACACCCTTTTGATCCGCCTGAAATTGCAAAACGAGCGGGAGAGCGAGCGATGGCGGAAAGTTATCACCCAAGCCCTCAAAAAGCGCTACCCCAACATTGAAGAGGCGACGACGGAATTCATCGGCTCCACCGTCGGCGGGGAACTGACAGCGGCAGCGGTGTGGGGAACGATTTTGGGCTTGCTGGGCATCTCGGCATGGATTTGGCTGCGCTACCAAATTTTGGGGGCAGGTTGGCTCTTCGCCCTCGGCGCCCTTTTCGCCCTCGCCCACGATGTCCTCGTCCTCATCGGCTTCGTCGCTTGGGCTCACATTGAAGTCAACAGCGCCTTCATCGCTGCCCTGCTGACCGTCGCTGGCTACTCGGTGCAAGACACGGTGATCATCTACGACCGCATCCGAGAGAACTTGCGCCTTCGGCGGGGTTGGGCATTGGAACGCATCGTCAACTTTAGCCTTTTGGAAACGATGCCCCGCTCCATCAACACTTCCCTAACGACCGCTCTTTGCCTCATCGCCATCTTGCTGGTGGGTGGCGTGGCGGTCAAGCCTTTAGCCCTTTCCCTGCTCTTTGGCATCCTGTCAGGAACTTACTCGTCCATCTTCATCGCTGCCCCGCTGGTGTTAATGTTGCAGAAATGGTGGGAGAAGCGGCAAGCGGGTCGTCCCCAACCTGTCAAGGCAGTCCGACCGACCGTCGCTGGCGAACGACGCCCCATCTTGCAGTTGCCGACGGAAAGGGCAACCCCTTCGGCACAGGAAAGCGAAGGCAGTGAAGAGGCGAAAGCCCCCACTGGCACCATCCTTCGTCCGACCCCAACTGCCCCACCTCGTCGGCGGCGCAAGCGACGGCGTTAATGCCTTTTCCCATCCGATAGGGCGCAAAGCCTTTTGCCCTTTCAACCGTCAAGAATGGTTGCAGGGACGGAAGGAGGCGACGGATATGCAATGGCAGCGCCCCGATGGGCGCGCCCCCGACCAAATGCGTCCCATCCGCCTCGTGCGCGGTTGGCATCGGTTCGCTGAAGGTTCTTGCCTCATTGAAGTCGGCAACACCCGTGTCTTGTGCACGGCATCGGTGTTAGACCGTGTGCCTCCTTTCCTGAAGGGCACTAATTCAGGTTGGGTCACCGCCGAATATGGGATGCTTCCTCGCGCCACCCACACCCGCAATGAGCGAGAAGCACGATTAGGACGGCAAGACAGCCGCTCAGTGGAAATCCAACGGCTCATCGGACGTTGCCTTCGGGCGGCGGTGGATTTATCGGCGTTGGGCGAGCGAACGATCGTCATAGACTGCGATGTCCTTCAAGGCGATGGCGGAACGCGTGTCGCTGCCATCACGGGCGGCTTCGTCGCCTTGGCTGAAGCCCTTTGGCGGTTGCAACAAGAGGGCGTCCTCAAAAAATTGCCCATCTACGGTTGCCTCGCTGCCGTCAGCGTCGGCATCGTCAACCGACAGATGCTTTTGGACTTGAATTACGACGAAGACTCCCGCGCCAGCGTGGACATGAATGTGGCGATGTTGGAGGACGGGCGCTTCGTGGAAATTCAGGCGAGTGCCGAAGGCGAAGCCTTCCACAAGGAGCAACTGGATCAACTGTTGACCTTAGCGCAAAAGGGCATCCGCCAACTCATCGCCCTGCAAAAAAAGGTGCTGGAAGGCATCCTGTAACGAACTGTCAAGGTGGCTACTCCCCCACCATTGGCTACTTGCCCTTCTCTGTCCTTTCCCTTTCGGGCTTGATAGACCCTACCCCAACTTACCGAACCAGTTTCTTTCTCGGTCCAACGCCCGTCAGGTCAAAGGGCTTGAAGCCCAGCGAGAAAGCGGGGGAGTTGGGTTTGAGGCGGAAGTTGCGGCGAGGTGCGTCCACAAATTGCGGGTCGGCGATGAGCGAGTTTTTGTCCATCCCCTTCGCCCGCCATTCGTCCCAAGTCAAGTTGCCAAACTTGATTTGACCTCCCCCTTCCCGCCAGTAAAGGTTGTGGTCAAAGACGAAGTTGAAGTCGCCGATGTTGCCTTGCACCCATCGCTCCGTCGCCCCGATGACGATGTTGCCTTCAAAGCGGAAACGCAAATGGGGTTCGGGACGCGTCACTTGAATTTGCCAATCGCGCCCGTAGGCGAAGATGTTGCTGCGGACGATGTTTTCTCGCCCGTAGTGTTGGTGGAAGCCGCCATGGGTCGTGTCGTGGACGAGGTTGTTTTCGGCGACGATGCCCGTTGAGCCTTCGTCAAAGTAGATGCCCCAACCGCCATACCTCAGCCCCGCAATGTCGTGGAACCAGTTGTTTCGGATGACCGTGCCGTTTTGGATGCCGAGGGTGTAAATAGCGCCCATGTCGCTCAAAATCGGTCCGTCGCCGTCGCTGCGTTTGCCGATGTGATGGACATGGTTGAACTCAACGATGTTGCCCCCTGCCAGCGAGCGTCCATAGCCCCAAGTCCAACCGATGCTGATGCCCGTGTAGAAAAAGTCGGCGATTTCGTTGTGGGCGATGCGGTTGCCGTAACTTTGCCCGATCCAAATCCCGACGGCGCTGTGGAACATCCGACCCCCGTCACGGATGACGCAATCGGTCACTTCGTTGCTGAAAGTTTGCTCCCCTTTGTCGTCGCGGATTTGTCGTTCGCCGATTTTGATGCCCCCTGCTCCCAAGTCAAAAAATTGGCAACCGATGAGGCGATTTTCGTGACAACCCCGCGCAAGTTCCACGCCGTAGGTGCCGAGGTGGGCAATCGTGCAACCTTCAAAAACGCAATGGCGGACGCCTTCGCCGTAGATGGCGCCTGGCACTTCCACGGCCGCCTGCGCAAAGCCGCCGACTTCCTGACCCCGCAAACTGGCTTCAGGGAAATACCACTCGGCGTGGGCAAAAGTGATGTTGCGCCAGATGAGGTGCTCCACGAAGCGCCCTGCCTTCGGGTCACCGACCATCCGAACGAGTTGCGTCAAAACGGGGGCGATGACTTCCGCCGTCCGAAAATCTTCGCCCGAACGGGGCAAGTAGTAGAGCGTGCCCGTGCGTTTGTCCAAAAACCATTCGCTCGGTGCGTCCAACGCTTCCAAGCAATGCTCCAAGTAGTAAGGGTCACCAGCGTCCAACCGAAAGACGCTGCGTTTGCCGAACTCCACCATCTGCTCCCTTTCGTCCAGTCGGACAATCGGCAACCGCGACTCCACCCAGCGGTTCATGACGACGATTTCGGCGTCGGTGATAGTGCCCCATGACTGCAAGTCGCCGTCGCGGAAACGGAAGCGTCGCTGCCCTTGATTCCACGCCGTCTCTTGGGTCACATCAGGCACTTCGGCAACTTGCAAATAGCCCGTGTTGGGATGGCGGGCGCGAATGGCTCGGTTGCCGTTCACCCAAAGTTGGCGGAAAAACCATTTGCCGTCCCGCACTTCAGGGAGTTCGGCTGCCCAAACTTTGCGACCATTCGCCGTTACCCAACGCCAGTCGGTGATTCGCCGACCGCCGCTGAGGATGGGTTTTTCGTTGCGGTAGGCAGCAATCGTCACGGGGCATTGCGTCGTGCCCGAATGTTCAGGCGTGACGATGACGGGTTCGCTCAAAAAGTAAGTCCCGCCCCGCAGGGAAATGGTGACGGGTTGTCGGAGGGCGCCTCCTTGTTGCTCCTTGAGGGTTTTTAAAGCGTCCAAAGCCCGTTGAAGGGTTGCGAAGGGACCGTCCGTCTTGCTGCGGTTGGGCGACGGCAACTTCCCGCTCCACGCATCGTTGCCATTGGGGGCGACATAAAAGACGATGCCTGCTTCCGCCTTTTGCCCCCTCACACCGCTCACCCCCAAGCAAAGGCTTGCGAACGCCAACGCCATCCACCAACGCATCGTCCGCCACGCTCCTTCACAGGATTCGTCGGCAAAGGATTATGCCATCAGAGGTGCGCCTGAGTCCCTTCCGCTATCGCTCTGAGGGGGCTGAAAGCAAGGGATGGGTGGCACAATTGGACAAAGCCATCAGGGCAGACACAAGGGGTCTCACCCTACACGGCAACGAGGCGAAAAGGGATGCGATTAGTTTGGCGCACCTTTTGCCTTTGGCTCACGGTGACGATAGCGGGGGCACAGCCGCCGACGGTCAGCCTTTCCGAAGTGAACCGACCGCTCAAAGAAGTGCTGGCGTCATTGAGTCAGCAAACGGGTGTTCGGTTTGTGCCTGTCGGCGAAGCGGGGGAGCGGACGGTGACGGTGCGGTTGGAACGGACGCCGCTCCCTGAGGCGCTGCGCCAGTTGCGTGCCCTTGCCCGTTGCGCCTTCGTTCGGTTTTCGGGTGGCTATTTCGTCGTCCCGCTCTTTTCGCCCGAAGAGATGCGGCAACGATTGGCGAAAGCGTCCCACCCCGACCAACTCGCGGGCATCTTGACCCTTTCGCAACGAACTTCGTGGGGATGGCAAAGGATGACGGTCACCGTGCGCTTTCAAGCGCCCGACCGTTTGCTCGTTGAGGCGCCTGCTGAAGCGCTCTGGACGGACGAGGAGCGAGCGTGGCGATGGGACAAAAATCGTCGCATCGTCGCCGAAGGGATGAACCCGTTGCTGGATTGGACGGACAGCGTTTTGGGCGTCGCTGCCGTGCCCGCCTTTGGGCATGGCTGGGCGAAGGTAAGTGACGGGGCAGGGGACAAGGGGCAAGGGACAAGTCAGTGGAGGCTGACGGAAGTGAGTGCCGCCAACTTGAGAGGGCGACCTGTTTGGGTGCTGACGCTGACGCGCAAAGGGCAAGTGCCCCGCCGACCCACCTTCACCTTCCTTCGGGTGACCCTCGCCAACACGATGTATGCGCCTTACCTTGAACCTGCGCCCGTGGCTTGGCAAGTGCGCTGTTTTGTGGATTGCGAGACGCAAAGCGTGGTGCGACGGGAAGTTTACGACCCGCTGGGGCGTCCGCTGCAAGTCGTCTCGGCAGAACCGTTGACCGACAAACCGCTCCCGCAAATCGCCCATCGCTTTGAAGTGCTGGATGGGGGCTTGACAATTTTGGTGCGGGGGGAATGGCGACCTGACGGGATGGGAACGGAACGGGACGAGGGGCGAGGGACGGAAGGGAAAGGGACTGGGGATCGGGGGCTGGGGGCTGATGATTTTTCGCCACCTAATTTGCCTGCCGATGTGTTGCGTTCCGATGCGCCCGTCGCCCGTCAATTGGCTCAAGCCGAGCAGGTTTGGCTTAGTCGGGACGATGGCGAAACGGCGTTGCGATTGGTGCGGCAAACGGTGGCGCAAACGGAGCATCCCGCTGCGTTGGCGTCAGCAGCGTCCCTTTTGGCACGCCTAAATCGTCCCGAAGAAGCGTGGCAATGCCTGCAGAAAATGAGGGGGCATCTTTGGCAATTCGCCGAGGCAACAACTTTAGCCGTGCAACTTGCCGATGCGTTGGGGCGATGGGCAGAACTTCGGGCGTGGCTGCAAGAGCAATCGGAGCGTCCTTCCCTTGCGGTTTGGATGGCGCTGGCGTATTTGGCGGAAGTGGAAGCGTGGCAGCGGGAGAAGTTGAGCGACGAGCCAATGGGTTGGTATGCTCGCATCCTTCGCCACATCGCCACGCCGCCATCGGCAAATGGCAAAGAGCGAACCGTCTTGACAACGCCTGAGGAGCGGGCGACGGCGTGGACGGCTGCCCAACGCCTTTTCTCTTGGGCGTGGGGGATGGGGCGAACGGAGAGGGTGACGGCGTTGGGGCGGGAATTGTTGGGGACGCCCGCCGAACCCATCGGACGGGCGTTATTGGCTTGGGCGGCGATGGAGCGAGAAGATGGCGAAACGGCACGCGAGCACCTACGCCAATTGCGGGAACGCTTCGCCGATTGGACGGCGTTGCGCCTTGCGATGGCGGAGTTGGCGGAAAGTTATGGCTTAACCGATGAGGCGGAAGGCGAATATCGCCGCTTGCTTTCGGAAGTGCCCATGACGCCCGAAGGCTTGCGGGCTCGTGAGCATTGGTTGCGTCGGCTCGTGGAGACCGACCGAGCCGAAGAGGCGGTGCGGTTCTTTCTGGACAGTTTGCGGGTTTTTCGGGACGACTGGGCGAAATCGGGATGGGCGGAAACTTTTCGGGAGATAGCGACGACGGCATTGCGGCACAACCGCATCGCCAATCTGGCGGAGGCGTGGCGGCAACAAAAGGTTGCTCACCCTGACAGTGCGTGGCTTTATGACTTGATGGCGCGCTTCAGCGAGAGCGAGGGCAACTTGGACGACGCTTTGGAATTGCTGCATCAAGCGACGCTGGCTTATCCGAGGATGCCGATTTTTGCGGGGCGATGGTGTCAAGTCGTCTTGCGGTTGCATGAGGGGGCACGAAGTGGGGGCGGCGATGAAAAAACGGTCACCCAACGGCGGCAATTGGGACGGAAGCGGGTGGCGTGGATGGACGAACGGCTACGGGCTTGGCGGCGACAGTTTGCCGACCAACCCTTCTTTTCGTGGCTGTTTGTTTTCTCGCCCAACTTGCTGGCAGCCTACGAGGAAAATCCCGCTGGCATCCGAAAATGGGTGGGGGAATTTTTGCGGCGCGCCAAAGAGATGACGCCGCCTTCGGAAGTGGAGCGACGGTTGCTGGAAACTTTCCGTTTGCTCAACTATCCCGCCAATTGGTTGGATCAACCGAGCGAAATCCGCAACGCTTTGTTGCGTTTGGAGCGGGTGGACGGAGGGGAGTGGCATGGCTTGCGGGTGCTGGCGCGCCAACTCTTTGCCACCTTCAACGGCGTCCAGCCCGACTTGAGGCTGTTTTTGCCCTTCCTTGATCGGGCGATGGAGAACTGTTGGAATGAAACTGAGCGCATCGCCATCGCTCAAAGCGCCTTGCAAGCGTTGATCGCCCGCCAACAATGGCAGGAAGCCATCACCCGCTTGCACCAGTGGTTGCAACTTCCTGGCAGCGACCTTTATCGGCGCAGTTTGCTTTTGGGCTGGCGGAATGCCTTAACACCTTTGGCGGCGGACGAAAAGGGACGGGAGATGTTGTCGCAAATGATGGGGTTGATGCCCGACGACGCCTTTGGATGGGTGCTGCGGGCGGAAACTTCGGAAGGGATGGGCGGGACGGACAAGGCAAAGCAAGCCTACGAGCAAGCCCTTCAGAGAACTGATGCCGATTGGCTTTGGCAACTTTACGGCGAGGCGGCACTGCGATGGGGGAACGCCGAGTTGGCGGAGCAAGCCCTGAAACGGGCGATGGGGCGAGCACCTGATTGGGAGCGGGTGATGCTTTGGCTGCAAGTAAGGGCGCAGAGGGAGCAACTTCCCGATGTCGCCATCCTGCAAAGGTTTATCGCCCATTTCGGGTGGCGGTGGCAACTGTTGACAATTTTTGCGGGCATCGTCCATGACCCGACAGACGCCTTCCATCTGGTGCGGTTGGCGGAGCGGTTGGCGACGATGGATGCGATGGCATCGCGGTTGCAGAAATTTTTGCTGCGGGTGAATTTGGCACGATTGGCGGGGCAGACAGGGCGACGGGAGTTGGCGCAATTTTGGCTGGAACGGTTGCGCCAACCCGAAGCGCCCGAAGAAATCCGCTCCGCTGCCGACGAAGTGGCAAAGCAGTTGCCATAATCCTTACGGCTTCAGGGGGCGATGGGCAACTTTTTCGGTCTAACCTTCTGGGCGTTAACCACCCGCCATCCCGTCGGAAGGGAGTGACGATGGATGCGTTTGCGCCTGATGCTGGCAGTTAGCAGTTTGTTTTGCCTTTGGGTTGCCTGGGCAGACCCATCGCCTCAGGCGGTCATCCAATCTTTGGAACGGGTTTTGCGCCAGACGATTGTCAACCCAAAGGACGCCAATGGAATGACCTTGCGCATCGTGCCCGCTTCGCCTGAGGAGACGGCAAAGGGCAAATTCCAATCGGTGGAAATCAGCGCCAAACCTGCCAAGATCAAAGGCGTGTTTTTGCGGGAGTTTTACGGTCGGGCGATAGAGCCTGTCGTGGATGTCCATGCCCTTTTGCGGGAAGGTCAACTCAAAACCGTCGCCGTCAAAGAGTCGGTCATGGAAGGCGTGATGGACGCTGAAGGATTGGAACAGATTTTCGCCCAAGGCACAAGCACCCGTCCGATGAAAATCAAGGTTCGGATTACCGACGACGGGCGGATTCAATTGCGAGGCATCTTGACGCTGTTGCGCATCAACAATCCCTTTGAGGCAATCTGCCGAGCAGAGCCTGGCAAGGATGGGCTTTATGTGCGCATTGATGAGTTGCGGGTCAACGGTGTGCCAGCGCCCGCTTTTTTGCGCCACCAGTTGGAAGAGCGGGTTAACCCTGTCGTCAAGCGCGATGCTTTGCCTTTTCACCCCGAAATCCGTTCCGTGCGCATCCATCAGCAACTCATCTATGTCAACCGCCTGCCACCGACAAAAGGGATGGGTTGATGCCCTTTGAGGCGTCGCTAAAAGGCGAAGGGGGAATGAAGTGGGATGAGCCAACCCAGCGACGGGATGACGACAGGCGAAGAGCAAGGGCGGTCAGCAATGTCCGCCTCATCGTCACCCACCCCGACCCCGCCAAAGCCTTCGGGCATCGTTCCCTGGCTGGGTTGGTTGGTGGGCATCATCGGCATCGTGTTAGCCATCGGCATTTTCCTCTGGGCGCAACAGCAACGCCGATCTTGGCAGGACGAAATGAGCGCCCTCCAACAAGCCATCGCTTCCGCCCGCCAAGTCTTCCTCAAACGCGCCAGCGATGAACTGGGTTATGCCAGCGTGGATTTGGAGGGCAACTTGCCCAACCGCTACCAAGCCAGTTTCCGCATCGGCGAGGCATTGCGTTGGCTTCAAGACGCCGAACCCTTGCTCAGCCCCGAAGGGCAGCGTCAAGCCGCCACTTTGCGCCAAACCCTGAGCCAGTTGACCGTCACCGCCGAGCAAGACCCCGCCAAAGCCCGCGAGGAACTGGCGAAAGTGCGGGACGCTTTGGAGCGACTCATCCGCACCGAAACCCAACGGCGGTGAGGGATGGTTATGCGGTTGAAGCGACTGAGTTTGTTTGGCTTCAAAAGTTTCGCCCAACGCACCGAGTTGGTCTTTGCGCCCGGCATCACCGCCATCGTCGGTCCTAACGGTTCGGGCAAATCCAACTTGCTGGACGCCATCCTTTGGGTGCTGGGGGAGCGGAGCACGAAGAGTTTGCGGTCACCCAAAGCCGCCGACTTGCTTTTTGCAGGCAATGGGAAAGTCAAGCCCGCCAGTTTGGCGGAAGTCGCCTTGATGCTGGAACTGGACGACGAAAACCTTGACGGGCGCGGCAATCATGAGTGGCTGCATGCCCTCTCCGAGTTGGTCATCAGCCGCCGATTGAAACGGACAGGCGAAAGCCAGTTCGCCATCAACCGCATCCCTTGTCGGCTGAAGGATGTGCAGGATTTGCTGTTGGAGTTGGGCATCTCGCCCGATAGTTACGCCTTCATCACGCAGGCGGAAATTGACCGCCTCGTCCTCCTTTCGCCGCAGGAACGGCGGGAATTCGTGGAGCAAGTCGCAGGCGTCCATCGCTTCCAACTCCGCAGGGAAGAGGCTTTGGACAAGTTGGAGCGGACCGACCGAAACTTGGTGCGGCTGCGTGACTTGATGGCGGAGTTGCAGCATCAGCGGGAAGCCTTGACAGCCGAGGTGGAGAAAGCCCGCCGCTACCAGCACCTTTTGCAACGCCAACGGGAATTGCAAATCGCCCTTTTGGGTTGGGAGCATCAAGTCCGCCTTCGGCGGGCGGAACGATTGCGGGAAGAACTCGCCACCCTAAAGCAGCGGGTCGCGGAACTGAGCCAGCAACGCAATGCCCTTATGGCGCAACGGCAAGCGGCGGAGGAAACTCTCCAACGGATGGATGCCGATTTGCGAACCTTGCAGCAGCAAGCCACCCAAACCTTAGAAAGGGCGAAAGCGTTGGAAAACGAATTGGCACTTTGTCAAGAGCGCCGACATCACCTTGCCCAGCGCCGTCGCCATGCCGAACAGCAACTCGCCGCCATCACCGAGAGATGGCAAAAGTTGCGAGCGGAGTGGGAGGAACTCCAGCGGCAGCGGGACGCCCTTTGGCAGCGGCGAGAGCAATTCGCCCAGCAGGAAACGCAATTGCAAGCCCAATTAGAACGAGTTCAGCAAAGGGTCGCCGAATTAGAAGGGCAATTGCAAGACGCCCACGACGAACTCTTTGACGCCGAGCGAACCGTCACTGAAACCCGCTCGCAGTTGGCAGCCTTAGAACCGCTCCTGCAAGCCCTTCGGGCGCGTCAAGCGGAAGTGCAAAGCGAGTTGAAGGCAGCGACGGAGCGCCTAACCGAATTGCAACGCCGAAGCGACGAACTGGCGGAGCAACTCAACGCCCTGCGCTCCGATGAATTAGAAGCGACGACCCATCAGTTGCGCCATCGCTTGGATGAATTGCTCACCCATCGGGAACGACTGGCTTCCCGACAAAACACCTTGCGGGAGCAATTGGTGGCGGCGAAGGCGAGGTTGGCAGCGTTGGAAGAGATGGAGATGTCGCTGGCGGGTATCCCACAAGGTGCTCGCGCCCTTTTGATGGCGGTGCGGGAGGGGCAACTGACGGGCGAATTCCATCTGCTCGCCCATCTGTTGCGGGTGCCTGAAGGGTTGGAAATCGCTTACGAAGCGGCGTTGGGCGCCGCCGCCAACTATCTCGTCGCCCCGACTTTCGCTGAAGTGCAGGAAGCCATTGAGTTCCTCAAACGCCAAAACGCTGGGCGCGCCACCTTCCTTGCGTTGGATTTCTTGGCGGAGTTGGGGAAGGAAGCGATGGGCGAAGGGCGAATAGCGAAGGGCGATGGCGTGATTGGGTGGGCGAGCGAGTTGGTGCAGGTCACCGACGAACGCTTTGTGCAAGCGGTGCGTCATGTCTTGCGCCACACCTTGATCGTGGACGATTTGAATGTGGCGCGCCGCTTAGCCCCGCAGTATCGCGGCGTCCGCTTCGTCACTCGGTCGGGTGAAGTCATTGCCCCATCAGGCACGATTTCGGGCGGTGCGACTTTGCAGGGGGCGGGCAACATCTTCCAGCGCCAACGGGAACGGGAGGAATTGAGCCATCGCATCCGCCAACTGGAAGCGCAAAGTCACACCATCCTGTCGCAACTGCGCGCTAATGAGCAAGAGATAGGGGCGTTGCAGCAGGAACTCGCCCATCACCAACAACGAAGGCAGGAAAGACAGCGGCGCGCCGAACAGTTGACCGCTGAGCGGGAACGGGTGGAAGCGGAGCGGATGCGATGGCAGCGGGAAGTGGAACGGTTGCGCGCTGAAGAAATCAGGCTCATCCGCGAGCAGGAGCAATTGCAGCAAGATGCTGAGCAACTGCGCCAACGGTTGGAACAATCGCTAATTGCCCGCGATGCCGTGCAGGAACGGCTTCGGCAGTTGCAAACTGCCCTCACCGAAGCGCAGCAACATCGGGACGCTTTGGCGCAGGCGTGGCAGCAAACGCAGATGACCGCTACCCAATGGCAAGCGCAATGGGACAACCTGCAACAACGCTCCGATGCTTTGACCGACGCCATCGCTGAAACGGAGCGGCAAAGGGAAGCGCTGCAAAAGGAACTTGTTGAACTTGCCGAAGAAGAGGGGGCATTGGAGAAGCGCCTCCCGCAGTTGGAGGGGGAGTTGAAAATTTGCCATCAGCGCCACGCCGAAGCCGAAAATGCCCTCGCCCAATGGCATGAACGCCGTCAAGCCTTGTCGCAACAGCGGGA
>Ga0105155_1000394_pt1 | contig 15311 bp, 14 predicted proteins | sample SSWtaG_2_FD_89589 | JGI IMG/M metagenome (GOLD analysis project Ga0105155, IMG submission 89589) | Hot spring microbial communities from Sandy's Spring West, USA to study Microbial Dark Matter (Phase II) - SSWsed_130316 | ecosystem: Environmental > Aquatic > Thermal springs > Hot (42-90C) >...
ACCTATATGAATAATCTCATGAATAGTTCTGGGAAGTTAACGGATATTTTCCCCTAAGAACAACCGTAGCCACCCAGGCAAGTAGCTAAATAAGAGTCGTCATAAGTCCGCTCACACGTTTTGCCTAGTAAATATTAATTTTTTGTTATTACTGGATGAAATATATAGATTACTTGTAGCGCGGGTTCTTACATGTCGGATAAATTTCAATCGCCATTACGTTTACCTTACTATCAATAAGCTAAACCCCTATGGTTTGTGATGTTCTCATAAATGAGTACGCATCTGCATTTAGAAAGATGGAGAATTCGTTTAAAAACTTAGTAGATGATCTGATGAGCGCGATGGAAGTAGCAGAAAGATTTAAAAGGCATTAAAGAGCCTTAATGATTGAGGATTCAGCGTTCAGGCGTAGTCTTCGAGCATGTAAGCTGGCTTATGGGCTTAGCGCCCCTCTGCAAAGCACTCTACACAAATAGACTGCTTGTCGAAAATTTTAAAAAATGTCAATAACAGTTAAGGTTGATGAGGAAATAGCGAAGACCCAAAGACCCAAAAAGGCTTATAGTGTTAAGAATGGGCTACAAGAAGGAACTTCCTCCCGCTGGAAATCCTACTATACGTTCGATAAATGCTTGAAAGATGCGCCCAGAGAAGGATATGCTCTTGGCTTAGGGAACACAATAACGAATTATACACCCATAGAAAACTACATAGCAATGCTAGACGAAAATCCATAATAAGGAACTAGAGCTATTTGTGTAAAGCCCCGAGAGTAAACGCTCACTCTGTGAAAATGATCTTTTTTACTAGGTTTATTATCTTCGCTTGGTCTCCAGTTTCTCTAGCCTTCTCCAACTCATCTTTTCTGGCGTATAGGAGGAGGGCCTTCTTCATAAGGTTCCCAAATATTTCCTTACTTAATCGCATGGCTTCAACTGGATCCATCCTATATGTGAATTGGTCCTCGCCGAACCATCCATCATAACCTATGTCTATGGCTGAATATAGGTAGTCAATAAAGCACCATATATCACCTGTTCCGAAAACCCTATCCTCATCATTACTCCTATATTTAGCCGCATTTATATGGAACCCTATTATCGGAACGCCCATCTTATGCAATGTGTAAACCGTGAAAGCCGGCTCCACACCATACATCATCTCATGCCCATAATCTATCGTTACACCCATAACCTTTGAGCCCAGCTCCTCATTAACTTTGTAGGCTAACCAGCCTGATAGATGGGTTGTCGGGATTATCATATTGCCCTCTTTAGGCTCCTTAAGCTTAGCCTCGACGCCGAACTTTAGTCCCAAATCATTACAGCGTTTAGCAACTTTAAGGCATGCGTCTAAGAACCACTCGAACTTAAGCCCATAATTAGACTCAAAATTGTAGTCCCATCCATCCTGACCAGGCCAGAAACTTAGGCTGGGGCTGCCAAACTCTTTGGCTAAGTCAGCCGCCTGCAAGAGAACCGCGACGGCTTTCTCCCTAACCTCCTTACTTGGATGAGTTACGCTCCCTAACTTCCATCTTGGGTCTGTAAACATATTGACATTCACGTTTGAAACTTTAATATCAAACTTTTTTAGGGCCTCTTTAGCACTAGCCACAAGATCCTCAGAAACCTTAAGATTCTCGTCCAGAAAGAGTGCATCATGGAACTCCACACCTTTTATTCCAGCCTTAGCTATTCTCTCAAGCTGGGCTTCAATTCTAGACTCCATTTCTGGGAAATAGCCTTTGGTGGCAAACCTATCTAAGAAGTCGCCAGCAGACCAGTGTCCAGCCGAGAATTTTATATCAAAATCCTCGAAGAATTTATCGAGCAAATCGCCCTCAAGATAACCCTTATAAACTGTTTCTAGCCTAGCTAAATTAGACTTATTAATCCTCAATTTAGTTCACCTACGCTTAAAATTTATGCCCTGCCCTCTTTATATCCTTTATTCTTTATATCCTTATTATTACTTAATAGCATCATTTTCCAGTCTAATTTGGGCGGAAACTTTACTCTTCATTAGGGAAGTTAATGCGTATATTTAGAAAATCTTAAATGCCACTCCCTCATAAAACAGTATTCGCCCCCAAATTAGGAGCGATTCTCCATATGTCGGAGAGAATGGAAACTATTCTCTGGATTGCTAGAGATTACTTGAAGTGTACTGGGTGCAGGAGATGCGAAATTGCCTGCTCCATATCTCATGAAGGATGGATATGGCCTGAAGCCTCTAGAATAAGGGTTTTTATGTTGGTGCCAGGCATCGAAGTACCACATTTATGCTCTCAGTGCCACGATTATCCATGCGTTTCAGCATGTCCAGTAAATGCACTTTCAGTTGACAATAAAACTGGTGCAGTTCTGGTTGATAGGGAGAAATGTACTGGGTGTGGGGCATGCATACGTGAGTGCCCCGGCAACATCCCATTTCTACATCCAGGTGACGGAAAAGCCACAATATGTGATCTATGTAGTGGAGACCCGCAATGCGTAAAGGTTTGCCAAGAAGCTAAATTTAATGCCTTATGGGTTGTTAGGGAAAGAAGGAATGGCTGGGGAAGCTATAGCAGGAAACTCTTCGCCCAGACGCCTGAGGAGATAACCAGAGATGTTGCAATAAACCTCTATGGTGAGAAGGGGGAGGAGTGGGTTTAGATGCCGAGGGGTTATGCTGGTAAGTTCCTAGAAGTCGACCTCTCCTCAGAGAACATAAAGGAGGTAACCTTCAGCGACGAGATCCTCAGAAACTTTATTGGTGGGAGAGGTTTAGCTGCAAAGATCCTTTGGGATAGACTCGGCTATAAGTGGAAGGAAATCGATCCGCTGGGTCCAGAGAACATCTTTCTGGCACTTACGGGTCCATTAACTGGGATATATCCCGGTTCCCGCACGTGTATATCCGGCAAGTCCCCTCAGTCTAACGGAATTATTGGATCAACCGTGAGCGGCGAATTTGGGAATGAGCTTAAATGCGCTGGCTATGACGGAGTTATAGTTACTGGCAAATCCGAGAAGCCAGTTTATATTTTTATATCAGATGATAATGCTGAGATTAGGAGCGCGGAGCATATATGGGGTAAGGAGGGGCCGGAAACCATAAGAATTCTAACTAAAGAGTCCATTGAATTGCTGGGGAAGGGTAAGCCGAATACGGGGAAGATAAGGGAGCCGGCGATAATATATTGTGGCCCAGCGGGCGAGAGTAAGGTTAGAACGGCGGCAGTTATGCAGAAGGTGAGTCATGCTGCCGGCTATGGGGGATATGGGGCAGTTATGGGATCAAAGAATCTTAAGGCTATAGTGGTTAAGGGAAAAAAGCCGCTGCCAAGCGTAGCGAATCCGGAAACTGTGAAAATCCTTCTGAGGGAAGTTGAGAAGCAGCTCATTGAAAGAGATCGCTTGAGGCGCTGGGGTACTGGTTACGGCGGATATGAGGTGGGTGCTAGACAAAGCTCTGAGCCCGTTAGAAATTGGCAGGAGGAGTGGCATGATGAGAAGAGGTTTGGTGGACCAAAGTTCGATTTTAGATATTGGGTTAAGAGGTATTGGAGCGATTTTAACTGTCCTGTCGCATGCATGAAAATATCAGTTGTTAAGTCAGGGCCATATAAGGGTGCTATTACGGATGATCCAGACTACGAAATGCAAGCTTATTTAGGGCCTAACTTGGGGATCTTTGACCCCGATAAGTGCATCTATTTATCTGCGCTAATGGACTATTTAGGCTTCTCAGGCATAAATGGCGGCAACACCCTTGCTTTTGCAGCGGAACTTTATGAAAGGGGCATATTAACTAAGGAGGATTTAGGTTTTGAGCTTAAATGGGGTGACGTTGAAGCCTTCGAGAAGCTCGCTAGGATGATAGTTAAGCGCGAGGGGATAGGTGACATACTTGCTGAGGGAACATATAGGGCAGCCCTGAAAATAAGCGAAATTAAGGGCGTAGATGTCACAAAGTATGCTGTGCATGTTAAGGGCGTTGAGGTGGGCGCGCATGGAACGAGAAGTGGACTGGACTTTAACCCGATTGGATATGCTTGCTCACCTCAATGCGGAGATCACACTTCAGGGGTCTCCGACGCCTACAATGATATGACGATTGTCTTTTTCGACTCTGCGGTTGTATGCAGCATGTGCGGAACACCCCTAATCTGGGAATTTTATAGGGCTGTTACTGGATGGGATCTGACGCAAGACGATTGGTGCCGGAGGCTTGGGCGGAGAATAATGCATATCCAGAGGGCCGCTCTCCTCTTAGGTGGACCGGACATATTCTGGAAACCAGAGATACATGACGATAATCCGCCAAGGTTCTATGAGCCACTGCCATCAGGGCCATATAAGGGTAAAACAACCGATAGAAAAACGTTTGAAGAAATGAGAAGACAATATTATGAGGCGATCGGCTGGGATGAGAGGGGGATACCAAAATCCTCGGTTCTTAGGGAACTTGGGCTCGAAGATGTAGATAAAGCCCTGGAGGAGTTAAGAAAGTAAGGATCTTAAACTTTCCTTTTTATCAGAAATAACTGTTTTAAGGCGGGAAGGATGAGGATAAAAGTTAGAGCCTTCGGCGACCTAATCCCTCTATTAGGGGACGAGATAATAATCGAGTTAAGCGAGAATGCTAGAATAAATGATTTGATGTCAAAAATAGGTGAGAAAATAAGCGGGTTTAAGGAGAAAATCAAATCTTTATCTAATTATCAAGGAGTAACCGATTTCGGTTTCGTAATACTTTTGAACGGACTAAATATTAATCTGCTTGAGGGCGGTAGAACTAAGCTGAAGGATGGTGACGTTGTGACTCTCATACCTCCAGTTGCTGGCGGATGTATCTCTAGAAAACTATCTCACTATTTTTTAAATCACTTTTACTACGCTTAATTTCTACTCATATTCCCCGAAGGCATCTTCAAGCAGAAACTTTCCTTTCTATCCTCAACCCATAATAAACACAAGATGTACGTAATTACATTGGCCTTTTTCATACATTCTGAGTTTCAGATTGGAGACGGTTCTCAGCCATTAAGAGACATCTAATCTTATCTGCAAGGAAGGTCTTACTGGACTTCAAAGACATAGTTAACTTCTGCATAAACTACGCTTACAAAGGGAGGATAACTTCTTATGCTAATCTTAAACAAGGAGTTTATGAAGATTGGAAGCAGAGAAGCCTACGGATGGTACGAACAACTAATAATCTATAGTATAGCCTTCCATTCGAGGCGTATGAATGTTAGAAATTATATACTATTCCCTACTTATCTTTTTGGGCAAGTTTTACATTGCGCACTAGCATCCTATTGATACCTTTAATAATGGTTTTAGCCTGTTTCTTTTTTAGAGCGCGTAAGAAATCAGGTATATGCTTAGTGCTATCATTAGTAGTCCTCCTGCCAGGTTTGGCCATCTCTGCTTATTAGATGACCATTTCTTTAGTTCACTAATTCTTATTTTTAGCATGTACATGCCTAATGTTATCGCCAAGAATGGTGTAATGAATATGCTGTTATATACTATTAGTAGTATGAGCCCATGGATTTGTGTTTCCACGTCCGCTATTAGGCTTAGGGCTATTAGATATGGTCCTGATGTGCATGGAAGTAGAAAGGCGCTTGTAACAATACCTATTAGGAAAGCTGATAGCGGGTTGCTGGAGAATCTCCTTAGGATTTCAGCAACTTTCTCAGAGAAGATCTTTGGGACGCGCTTAAACCTTATATTTAGGAATCCGCCGATAGCTTCCCTTAAGCCTACCGATAAACCTAAGAATCCGAAGATGAAGTTTAGGATTGATCTAAGCCCAAGCGATAAACCTAATATAACAACGAATATTTTCACTTCACGAACATAGCCCATTAGCCTCCATATTCCAAGACCCATCAAAAAATAGGCTGCGAAAATAGCAGCTGAAAATGCCACACCAAACTTCAAAACCGCCTTTCTCCCCAAACGCATAGTAATTAATGAGAGGAAAACTATGAGGATACAAAATTCGCAAGGATTTATCGCATCTACGAAGGCTGCTGCAATAGTGAGAGACAAAACTTGAAGTATATTTGCATAAGATTTCATCTTTTTCCTAAATAAGTTCTCTATTTGCACCCTTACATTCTCGCTTAACTGGAGAGGTAGCCCAGCGCTTAGCGATGAAAATACTTTAAGAGAACCGGCATCCTTAAGTTGATTAATTATTTGATCAAGCAATTTTCGATCATATACTGAAATTATAATTATTTCCAGTCTTCCGTCTCGAAAAACTAGTACTAATGGAGATCCATACGCTATATAAATATCTCGCCAGCTGTTTCCCCCTTTAATTTCACAAGGTATGCAAATATTCGGTGGTAAAAGCGGAACATTATTTTCAGCCAATAAATAAATTATCTCCAAAAATTCATCTAAATAGTGTGAATCATTTAAGTAATAAACGGTGCTCTTTAATTTAAGTTTTTCATCAAAGTAAGTCTTTATTTCCCTAAAGCGGTAGGATTCGGGAAGAGTGTAAATGTAGACTTCAATAAGGTGTTCAGCGCAAACTACTTCTAGAGGTAATATAATTATCCCAATTAATAGAAGGAAAAACGTGAAATACTTGCTAGTATATTTTTGCAATTTTATCACGCCGCTTAACTTTTCAATAACTCGAAGTCTAACTTTTATAAACTTATTCCTCCATAAGTCTCCTCATCCTCCTTAGATGAAGTTATAAGAACTATCCTTTCAGACATAAGATAATTTTTCGCCAAACCGGAGTAACATGCGTCTATAATAACGATTTGCCTTGCTTTTATCTTTAACAAGATATTCCCAATCCTTCCATAATTTATCCATCCATCCGAAAAATATATTTCATCTTTTATGCCATGTCCGGCCAATAGGACAAGGACAAGATCATCTTCCCTAGATTTTAGGGAAACATCTTCTATAGCCTGGTTAAATTTTTGGAGGGTCATGTTCTCCTCATAAAGCCTATATATGTTGCTCTCCTCAAATCCATTAGACTTAAGAAATTCCTCAACGTATCTGACTTGCTCCTCCCAAGAGGGGGGTAAACCTTCACCGTATGCTAGCACAGCAAACCTTCCATTATAAACGTAAGGGTCAGATGACATTATTCTGACCTCGAATTCATTTGTAAATCCATCCCCATCAAGATCAAAAGTATTTATCCATGATTCATTCATCTCCATAAGCTGCTCCCTGCTAAATTTCAATAAAAACTGCGCTTGCATCCACTCCCAATAACTTACATACTTATCCTCAAAAACTTTCTCAATAAAGCAGCTCGGCAAATCACCGATGTTATCTACAATATACTCCTCCCAAGATACTAGACCACACTTTCTAACGGCCTTTTCAACAGCCCAATTAACGTAAACGGGGGAAGAACATCAAGATCATCGATAATATTTCTCTCCCATTCTGCTAAAATGCCGTCTTCTCCAAGTGGGTTTATTCTTTCAATCCAATCTTTTGGCAACCCTTGCCTAATGGCATATATTGTAGCCGGGTTCGGTAGTATTGGATCTAAAACATCGGCATTAGGTCTAAGCAAAGAATCATAATTGCTTATTCCATCATTATTTACATCACCATAAACAACAAACTTGACAGCTTCATTCCAGAAAGAAACCCCCCTCTTTATGGACCCAAGCAACCAAACTAAACTGTAATAATTTGAGGATGCGCAGTAATAATAGTTAAGTAGTATCTCAGTAATTACGCTGTTATTAAGCCACATCTCAGCAAACTTTATCTCATCATCACGATAAGCTTCATTTTTCTCCCAGGGCCATCGAAAACTTTGATCTGAAAATCTCTGGTCAAATTTAATAGCATCCTCCAATCTAAAACCCGCCTCAAGTAACGGCTGAACTCTTATTCTTTGTTGTTCCTTAGGACCTAATTCTAGAAGATAATAGCTCATACCGCCTGAACAGAGAGAAAAATTATTAGGAGGTTCACTTTTCCAAAAAATGATCTTCTTAAAAGGAATCTCCTTATATTCATTGAAACATTTTCCTCAACAATTTTTTGGGAGACAACTTTACTTTTTTTATAATTCTATATGAGCAGGTACTTAACGTTTGTTGCGGAAAAATTGATGTTGAAGCCATGTAAAACTATTTTAATCTTTTTCATAAGTCTTCTATACTTCGTGAGCTATTGAGACTAAGAAAGAGCCGCTTGTAGACTACGATGGAAATAAATGTGAAAGATGACTCAAAGTCTACGTGGCCGTAATCTCTACCTTTAAGTGTAGCAATCAGTCTACGGAGATTTGCCCATTATTTTTCTGTCAAAAAACGAGGGCCACCATTTGGGGAAGTTTCATCACTCGTATCTCGTGCTACCAGGCTGGGCATATTATGATCTTAACTCTAACGAGATAAAGTTTCATAGTGCTCAGTTAGTCGGTTTTCTATAAGTTTGGTTTGATGTTACTTAAAGTGTTTAGCCATCTCCTCATTTTCTGGAAGTGAAAGTAAATCGTTTATGACGTTTTCAACTTGCTTCGTGCTTTTTGTTCTTGGGTCTACTATTAGCCAGTCGAAGAGCAGATCTCTGCCGCCTTCCAGGAATGCTTCTAATGCCCACTCCATCCTCATCATTCGCGGATATAAAACATACTTTAATATGCTTTTTGGTAAGCTGCTTACCTGAATTCTGTGCACTCCTTTACCATCTACTTTAGCTGGGATCTCAACCGCCACATTATCTGGGATTCCATTGATCACCCCATTATTGAGAACGTTTACTTGGTATAGGCCCTCCTCATCATTTGCTATAGAATTGATGATTGGCACGACCGACTCTTGGCTCATTTTTGGGGGTAAAAGCTCTGTTAATGGGGTTTTGTCATCGTGTAAGGCTTCAATGGCGCGGTTAAGCCATTTTTCATGATTTTCCAAATATATTTTCCAGCCGATTTCCGAGTCTGGACCGCCAGTTGGACCGAACCATTTCTTTTTAGTCTTTAGGTTCCAGTGGTATTTCCATGTGCCCCCTCTTACGGTATCGCCTATTGGGAATAGGCCGTATCTTTTATACATGTCTATGGCAGCTGGAGACATTTGTACATCGAAGGGGTTCTTCTGTTTTCTCCGCCATCTTCTCCAATATTTCTCTGCCTCTTCATTAATCCATTTATCTAAAAGGGGATAGGCATCCTCCTCTTTATAGAGGAACTTTGTCATCCAAATTACGTGATTAAAACCTATGGATTCAACATTCACGTAATCTAAATCCAATCCTAAAACCTTTGCCATCTCTTGGTATCCTAGGTGTCCATGGCAAAGCCCTATCACCTTAACTTTCGTCTCTCTAGAAAGGAGGGTTGTGCCCTCAAAAACAGGGTTTGCGAGCAAAATTAACCACGCGTTAGGGCTAAGCTCCTCAATAGTTCTCGCAACATCCATCATGAGCTTAAACTGGTAGTAGCCCCATATAGTGTGATAGTCTGAAACCATGTTCCACTCAACGCTATTAATACCCCTATAGTATCCATGCTTTTCAGAAATAGCCCTCATCTTCTCATAATATTGATGCCCGCCAGCCATGGCAGTATTTATTATGAAATCAGCGTCTTTTACAGCTTCACGAAGATCTAAGGTTTTTTCAATTTTAAGATCAGATCTGACCTCAGAAATGTACCTCTTAGCAAACCCATAAATTAAATCTAAACGTTCCCTATTTATGTCCATCAACGTGACTGTGCTTCCCCATAAACCCTTCATTAAAGAAAGGTCACGTATTAACGTCGCATACCAGGCGATGCTCCCGGCACCAATAACACCTATCTTAATCTTAGCCAAAATCTCCTCCTCAAATTTGTTTTGAATTAATTTCTTATTATCACCCAAATTTAAATTTACTTTACTAAGATTAAAGACTTAAATTAAGATCCGTCATACCCAGCAAATATATAAGCATTGAAAGCCAGGCCCGTTCGAGCATAAATACTCAACTTAAGGTTAGCCTGGAGCGCAACTAATTTTTAATGAGAAACGCTGGGCATAACTACAGCTGAAATTCATTAAATGTTCCTTAAGGGCGGCCCACCAATGTGCACTCATCAAGTGGAGAATCAAATAATTATTAATCCCCAACGCCTTTAGATGATAGGGGAGAAAATTGAATGATAATGATCGCATCCCATATGTAGTTGTTACGGCTATGAGTACGTGAAATGTCTAATGCCTATAAAAATACGGTTCATACGTTACTGCTTAAAGAAGACTTAAAGATGTTCAATTTAAAATGCAAATGCGCTATTTTCGCCCAATAAATTATCGATTTTTGTTATTAAAGGTTGTTTCGCAATCTTTAGATTAGCTCTCAGATTCTATATTTTAGAATCTAGATGAGACATATGGATTACTTATACGTGGTGTTCTTATCTGTCAGATGAGATTTCGATTGCAATTGTGCTCACTACACTGTCATTAATATTGGTATCAATAAGCCAAGCTCCCATAATTTATGATACTCTCATAAATGAGTACGCATCTGCATTTAGAAAGATGGAGAATTCGTTTAAAAACTTAATAGATGATCTGGTGAGCGCGATGGAAGTAGCAGAAAGATTTAGGGACCAAAGATACAATTACGATCCCAGAGATCTAGCGGAAGCAATTAATAAGGATGGACGTAACGGGACGCAAGAGTTAATCGATGCCTTTAATGAACTTATGAATCTAACTAGTAGATATTTAAATGGAAGCATTAGAAAACCTTGACAATTAAAGATTCAGCATTTCACATTGTTACTTTAGATTTGATGGAGTATTCTCTTCTTCTAAGTTCGCAGAAACATGATTTATACACGTTTTGTATTATTTAGGATTAAATTACGATTATAGATGCTGGAAAGTTTCTTTTAACGCTCCATTTCCAGCCATGGATATAGCTCCTTAAGTTTGCGCATAGCCTCCTGGATCTTCTCCTCCGGGTACTCGTATGGCAGTAGTTTTCCAGCTAAGTAATCGTCGAAGGCTTGCATATCGAAGTGCCCGTGCCCGCATAGCAGGAATAGTATAGTCTTCTTTTCGCCAGTCTTTTTGCATTTTAGGGCTTCATCTATGACGGCCTTTATTGCGTGGCTTGGTTCTGGAGCTGGCACAAAACCTTCAGCTCTCATGAACTGATGGGCTGCATTGAAAACTTCAACTTGATTATAGGCCGTTGTCTTAACTATGCCCTCCTTACTTAGTAGGCATAGTGTTGGAGCCTTCCCATGGTATCTTAATCCGCCAGCGTGTATCGGCGCCGGAACAAACATGTGCCCAAGAGTATACATTTTGATCAGAGGCGTTAAGCGGGCTGTGTCACCGTGATCATAAGTGTAGAAGCCCTTTGTTATTGACGGGCAAGCTGTTGGCTCAACAGCTAGGAATTGGACATCTTTTGGGGCCTTCTTAGAGACCTTATCATAATAGAAGGGCCAGAAGAGCCCTGAGAAGCTGCTTCCGCCGCCTATACACCCAACTATCAGGTCTGGGTAATCATCAACCAACTCCATCTGCTTCTTTGCCTCTAGTCCGATGATCGTCTGATGGAGCAAAACGTGATTTAAGACGCTTCCAAGCGAGTACTTTACGTTCTTATGTGTTACAGCATCCTCTATGGCTTCGCTTATTGCTATCCCAAGGCTTCCAGGGTTATCTGGATCATCCTTAAGTATTCTCCTTCCGCTCTCAGTGTTGCTGCTCGGGCTTGGGTAGACCTCCGCACCCCATAGCTCCATGAGCATGCGCCTATATGGCTTTTGATTGTAGCTGACTTTAACCATATAAATAGTTGTCTTTAACCCAAAGAGCATGCAGCCAAATGCTAGGGCTGACCCCCACTGTCCAGCGCCCGTCTCAGTTGTCAGCCGCTCAACACCCTCCTTCATGGCGTAATAGGCTTGAGCAACAGCTGTGTTCGGTTTGTGGCTGCCCGGCGGACTTACACCCTCATGCTTATAATATATTTTGGCAGGGGTCTTAAGAGCCCTCTCAAGCCCTACAGCCCTATAAAGCGGAGTTGGCCTCCACAGCATATACGCCTCACGAACCTCATCAGGTATATTTATCCATCGCTCCTGACTAACCTCCTGCATGATACACTCCTTAGAGAATAACACCATTAAGTCCTCAGGCTTTATCGGCTCTCTAGTTACGGGATTTATTGGTGGAGGTAAGGGTTTTGGTAAATCGGGCAGAATATTATACCATTGCTTCGGCACATCATCCTCATTCAACATTATCTTTCTTGGCATCATGATCCACTTCTTGAATGTTAAATATTGCTCTTGCAAGCAATATTTAAATCTTTTGTGAATAAAAATGTACTAAACATTAATAAATTTACTGAGTGGGACACTTCAAAATTCATTAAAAAATAAAAATTTGAAAAATAAAAAGGACCCTTTCTCAGTTAAGTGGCAGATTTACCCTCCAATTTTACGATATTGACTGAGTGTGGTTTAAGCTCAAGAATAACTTTGCCATTCTCAACCTTAACTTTGCCCTCTTCAATTTTAACGGCATCGGGGTTCTCAAATGTATTCTTAGATTCAATGGATTCTCCGGCAACAGTTTGCATACACCCTTTAACCGGCTTATATCCCCTAAATGATGCTTCAATGTATGCTACATCCGACTCATGCCTATTAACTAGATGTAAGTATAGGGTTTTCTCATCCTTCGCGAGTGTAGCTGAAGCATCTAGGAATGGAACATATGTATTTAGTTCGCTTGATTTATAGAGCGGTGAATCTGCAACTACTGGGAGGACGTAGTCTCCCGTATTTGCCCCATACATCTTAAACACAAGGTATTGTGGCGTTAAAATCATATGCCCCTCACTTGAAGTTATAATTAATGGTAGGACGTTTACTGTCTGAGCGAAGGCTGCTATAGGCACCTCGCTACATAATCTATGTAGGGCGTTTAGGACGCTTGCTGTGAAAACGGCATCCTTAACGCTTGTAATCTGTCTTAGTAGTGGGGGCTTAGCCTCTGGATACCAAACATTCCATTCGTCAAAGGCTATTTTGATCTCGCGCTTAATATTGTATTTCCTTCTCACGCCTTGAATGAGATCATATATATTGCGTAGTCTCCTTTCGATATCCACACTGTAGGACACTAATTCCCTGTAGGCCTTATTAACGCCTCGTATGTAGGTGTGAATGGAAAGGTAATCAAAGTATTCGCCCGCATACCTAACCATGTCGATGTTCCATTCCGGATCAGTATCATGTCCAACCGCTACAAGCTTAATGTTGGGATCCACTTTCCACATTTCATTTGCGAACTCAATAGTTCTTCTTGCACATTCAGCTCCATCCACACAGAAACCAATCTGCCATCTCCCAAAGAGCTCGTTTCCAATTCCCCATATTTTAACGCGATAAGGCTCCTCACGACCATATTTGCGTCTAAGCTGAGCGTAGTAGGTGCTCCTATTTGAGTTGCAGTATTCAACCCAGCCAGCAGCCTCTTCAGGCGTTCCATTCCCAGCATTCACGACAATATATGGCTCTGCCCCCACAAGCCTACACCACTCTATAAACTCGTCTGTTCCAAAGGCGTTCGGCTCTTCCTGTCCCCAAGCCATATCATAGCGTCTAGGTCTCTGACCCCTAGGTCCAACACCATCCATCCAATGATAGCCGCTGGCAAAGTTACCCCCCGGCCACCTCACTATTGGGCAATTTAGCTGCTTAACGGCTTCTAAAACGTCTAGGCGATAACCTCTTATATTCGGGATTTTAGAGTCCTCACCAACCCATATGCCGCCATATATGCATTCACCAAGATGCTCAATGAACTGTCCATAGCATCTTTTATCAAAGCTCCCTATAGGCAAACTCGTATCAATAAATATTTTGCATTCAAACATGCCTCGTACCCCCATATTGTATCACTAAGTTGATTCTCAATTCTATGCGTAATCTAGTTTAAATTTCTTGAAAAGGTTAACGTGTTAAGGATAGGCTTGCCCTCGCCAGGTATTTTCCGTATTTGATGCGCCATTTATGCATTTCTTTGGGCGATGGCGGGTATTCCTCGTAGGCTTTCTTAATCATTTTTGATCTTCTGGCCATAGCGCATAATTTTTTTAGGAAAGTTATTCTCCCAAGCCCCATAAATATTCTTTTGGTCGCATCCGTTATGTTTAGGCGCACATCCCCTTCTAATCCAGCCTTGAGGACATCTTCCTCTTTTATCAGCCTATACTTCATTCCATAATTAATGTCTTCATTTGTTAGGCTCTGGAGAAATATTCGGAACACGTCTAGCCCAGCTTGTTTTGCGCCGTAGGTTTTCATGTAACGCACATTTATAGGCCATAAGTTTTCTGCTGTAGGCTCACCCCTGGAGATGGCTTCAGATATCACTTCACCGGATATTTTTCCAGCCATCATTGAGGGACCCATCCCACCTCCATGTATCGGGTTTACGTGGCATGCCGCATCACCTATAATAACTATTCCATTGCCGACGAATGAGTCCAAAGGGCGCCTTGTTGGCACAACTCCGCCGCCACCGTGAATAATTTTTGAGCCATCAAAGATCTTTTTGCTCAAAACAAACTTGTATAACTGGTCTCTTGGATTCGGAAAGCCGCCGACAGCAGCTACGCCTAATCCAACATTAACTTTAGTCCCCCTTTTTGGGAATATCCAGTAGTATCCTCCAGGCGCAGCGTTAAGGTCTAGGTATATTTGGCAGAATTCAGGCTCCTCAATCTCCGCATTTAAAAGCCGTATCTCCCTATAGCACAAAACCTCATCTCTCCTATTTATTGCGGTCTCTACCCCCATTTCTGGCGGGAGTTTCCTCCTCAATGCGGCTGCGTAGCCGCTCGCGTCAATAGTAACCTTCCCTTCAACTTTAATCTTTGAGTTTGCTCTAAGATCTCTAGCCACTATACCCCTAACGAAGCCACCCTCTATTATTGGCTCTATGGCCTGTGTTAAATCTAGGAGAACAGCTCCAGCGTCCATAGCTTCCTTCAGCAATCTTTGGCCGAAGAGGTGCCTATTCACTATGAAGCCATGCAATCCCTCGCCAGTTAGGCGGAAAACAGTCTCTAAATCCGGTGAGTAAACTTTTATACCCATTATCACCCTCTCAAGCTCGTCACCGCTTGGATAAGCTAAACCCAGATTATCAAAGTGGTGCTTTCCTATAGCGTCTCCACAAACCTTATCACCTATAGACCCAGCATCCTTACAGTCAACTAAGCAGACTGATAAACCAGCCTTAGCAGCCGTTTTAGCAGCCATGCAGCCCCCAGTTCCAG
>Ga0105155_1000415_pt1 | contig 14979 bp, 15 predicted proteins | sample SSWtaG_2_FD_89589 | JGI IMG/M metagenome (GOLD analysis project Ga0105155, IMG submission 89589) | Hot spring microbial communities from Sandy's Spring West, USA to study Microbial Dark Matter (Phase II) - SSWsed_130316 | ecosystem: Environmental > Aquatic > Thermal springs > Hot (42-90C) >...
ATGCTATTCTAGTGTAGGTAGTTGGCTGTTAAGATGGTTGATATTCACGCAAAAGAAGTGGTTTACCGCGAAGCCGTTGCTGAGGGTAAGATCGTTCTCAGACCAGAAACGATAGCGCTGATTCGGGCTGGTAGGGTTGAGAAGGGGGATCCTGTGCAGATCGCTACCCTAGCTGGTATACAAGCGTCTAAGCTGACACCCCTTCTAATGCCCCTCTGCCACCCTCTGAAGATTGAGAGCACCGATGTTAAGATAGATGTCGAGGACTGGGGGCTTAGGGTCTCTGCTAAAGTTGTTGCTACGGACAAGACGGGTGTTGAGATGGAGGCGCTAACCGCAGTTGCTGCTGCGCTGCTCAACATCTGGGATGTTGTTAAGAAGTATGAGAAGGATGAGGATGGTCAGTACCCCTACACAGCCATAAAGGAGATCAGAGTGGTAAGTAAGGTGAAGAAGAAGGTTTGAAGCCACACGAAGAGCATAGAAGTAAGGGTAAGAAGAACGCGTCAATATCAATAATAACGGTCAGCACATCAAGATACGAAAAAATGAAGAAGAACCTACCATTTGAAGATGAATCAGCCGATACAGCAGCAAAGATGATCGAGGAAGCAGGATACATCGTGAAGAGCAGGAAGGTTGTAGACGACCATAAGGGTTTGATAAGGCTTGAGGTGCTGAAGAGCATCTATGAAGATGGTAGTGACGTAGTCATACTAACGGGTGGGACTGGGATTTCAAGCAGAGACGTTACAGTAGAAGCTATCAGACCGCTTCTGGATAAAGAGCTAGAGGGGTTTTCAGAGATCTTCAGATCAGAGAGTTACAAAGAGGTTGGGGCAGCGGCTTACCTAAGTAGGGCGTTAGCTGGTAGTTTGGATGGTAGATTAGTATTCTGCCTACCTGGCTCACCAGAGGCTGTTAGGCTCGGGCTTAAACTGATTCTTCCGGAGCTTCCGCACGCCCTCTACATAGCGGGAACCTAAGGTTTGATCGAGAAAGCGGATGAAAGCGGCATCATAAAGACGTTCTTGGAGGTGCTGGGTCAGCCTAAGCTAGGTTACTCAAGGATAGGTGATGATGTAGCACACCTACCTCAGCGCGGAGGCAAGGTCGTCGTAAAATGTGATATGTTAGTAGGCGAGACCGATGTGCCTCACTGGATGACGTATAGGGAGGCTGCTCGCAAAGCCTTTGTAAGCGTTGTAAGCGACTTTGCAGCAAAAGGGGTTAAACCAGATGCAGCTTTGATCAGCCTAGGCATACCCCCAACCTTTACGCTCGAAGACATTAGAGAGCTCGCGCTTGGTGTGAGAGATGCTAGAGATGAGTTCGGATTCCAGTTTCTAGGCGGGGATACAAACGAAGCCAGAGACCTTGTGATAGACTGCGTAATGATAGGCTACGCTGAGCAGATCGTGGAGAGGGGAGGCGCAAAAGTAGGGGACGCTGTAGTTGTAACAGGAGACTTCGGATACACGGGCGCAGGCTTATACATACTCTCAAGATACGGCAGAGTAACCAGCGGCTTCGCTGGAAGAGCCGTCTCAGCGGTTTTAAAGCCAAGACCACCCCTTGAACTAGGGTTAGCGCTAGCTGAGAAGAAGCTTATGTCCTCGAGCATCGACTCAAGCGACGGCTTAGCGATATCACTTTACACTTTGGCTGAAGCGAGCTCAGTCAAGATAGTCGTCTACGAGATGCCAGCCCCAACAGGGTTGATCGAATTCTGTGGAGAACACAGGCTGAATCCTGAAGACCTTGTCTTCTATTCTGGTGAGGAGTATGAGATCGTCTTCACAACACCAAAAGAAAAGTTAGAGGAGGTGCAGCAGTTAGCCAGAGCCTTAGGCAGATACGTGAGGGTGATAGGCGAAGTCCAAGAGGGGCAAGCAACAATAGAATACGTAAGCCCGAGCGGCAAAAAGGTTCTAGAAAGAAGAGGCTGGATACATCTTCACCAGCCCGCTAGAGGGAAAAATAAAGAAGTTGAGCCGGCTACTGGAGCCGACTAGAGGGTGTCTTTAGATGACTTGGGCTACTGCGTAGTTTGGATGAACCTGCGTTATTCTGATCTTTACTGTATCTCCTTGCTTGGTGTTGGGTATGAATATAACGTAGCCCTCAACCCTTATAAGACCGTCTCCTCTCCTACTGACCTCTGAAACAGTGACTTCGAGTTCGTCTCCCACTTTAACCGGCTTTGGTTTGAAGAAGACTTTTGGTATTCTCTGCCTTCTTTCGCGCTCACTTTTAGGATGCTCTACATCTTCTGACATACCTTATTACATCCTTTCTGCGAGCCAATAGAAGGAGGTAAAGAATATTTAAAGTTATAGATGATGTGAGTAGGTGTGATGGGGGAAGTAATCAACGAAGGCGATGATGTGCTATTGTATCTTAGTGGTGAAAAACGCTGGTTAATCAAGGTCAAAGCAGATAAGAGGATACATACGCACGCAGGCTACATAGAAGGCTCTGCCCTAATAGGTAAGAGGTATGGTGAAGCCGTTAAATCAAACCTTGGGAGAACATTCTGGCTTCTCAAACCTACGATAGAAGACTACGTACTCAAATGTGAAAGAAGAACACAAGTCGTATACCCAAAGGATATGGGGCTAATAGTCGCCAAGACTGGGCTAACTTCAGGCTCAATAGTAGTAGAAGCTGGCACAGGAAGCGGAGCACTCACAATGTTCTTAGCAAACATCGTCAAACCGAACGGGCACGTATATTCGATGGAGATTAGGGAAGATTTTCTAGATGTGGCACGGAGGAACCTTAAGAGGAGTGGACTCTTGGATTATGTCACACTAATAGCTGGAGATGCTTCCCAAGGTTTTGGTGTAACAGACGCTGATGTAGCGGTCCTTGATGTAGGTGACCCGTGGAGGCTGGTTGACGCTGCTTGGAGGGCTCTTAAAGGCTCAGGGAGGCTGGTATCTATATCCCCAACCTTTAATCAAGTTGAAAAGACACGAGAGGCTTTGATTAACGCCGGGTTTGTTAACATTGAGTGCATAGAGGTGCTGGTTAGGAGTATAGAGGTTAAGACAGGTGCTACCCGACCAGCCACAAGGATGATCGGCCACACAGCCTACCTAACCTTCGCATGCAAAGCCCTCGCTGATGAAAAAACATTAAAGGAAGGGATGTCGAAGCGGATGGAAGGGGTGTCTGATGAAGAAGGATAGTGTTGAAGACGCCGCCTTTATCCTCTACATCGTCCCAATTCTGCTTAACGGAGGCTACGGGTTCTGGTCCTGGGTTGCTGGGGGTGCTGATTTAGCAGCGCTTCAACAAGTATACACACAACTGACAAGGGAACCCCTAATCTTCTTAATCGGCTTGCTCGCTGTTTGTGCAGCGGTAGTCTTAGACGCTAGATATCTAAGCCCTATTGAGGTTGTAGATAGGCGTATCACAAGATTGGCGGTCTTCTGCTTTATAACGGCTCTAATAATCGCCTTACTTTCCACAAGGTTCAACTTAAGTAGTGGACTGACCTTATTCCTACGAGGGAGGTACGCGCTGATTTTTCCAGCGCTACTTATGGTACTCAGCTTTCTTTTTAGAGTCAGAGGGTTGAGCTCAACTTCTTTTAAGAGTTTGGGACGTGGGTTATCTCTCCTTCTACTTCTAGTTTCACCACTAACCCTCTACCTACTTTGGAGGCTTGGTGTTGTGTGGTATGCTGTGTTTGCGGTACCTCTTATCTTAGTAATTGCTTCAATAGCCTTAATGATGAAAAGCTAAGACCACTCGTCTAGAGTACCCTTCACAACCCTCTTCCCTTCTAGGTCTGGGAAGCTTATTTCGCCATACACCCCGTCGAAACCCGGTTTAATCTTAACCCTATTCTCCCTAACCGCTTTTATGGCAGATGCGACTTCAGGTCCAACTAATCTACTTATTTCAGAATATGGCGCGTTGAAGGCTGCGTTGAATTCGTTACCGAACGCTTCTATAAGCATATTATACTTGCTCTGAACGGTTTTTGTGAAGGTAGAAGTACCTAAAACACTACTTATGATTTCGCCGAGAGGAAGCATGTATTTAAAATCTGGCGCGTTTTGCGGTCTGTAGCCTAATGGTCTGTCAGCCAACTCATCTACCCTCTGCTCTACACCCAATGTCATCTTCTTACCGCACTTAGGGCAGATATAGTTCACTTTTAACGCTTCTTGAGGCGACATAGATACATTACACATTCTATGCCCAGTCCAGTGGTACTTGCCATACTGTGGGTATGTTTCAATCGTGTACTTCAACCTACTTCTACCGCTCCTTCTTAGGGCACTTATCACCTCGCTATAGCTCAACTCCGTAAGCTCAAACACATTAGCCTCTCTACCGAGTCTATGTGGGAGTGGTGAATGTGAATCGCTGTTTGAGACAAGCAGGTATTTGTCAAGGCGGCTGAGGCGCCAGTTCATAGGCGGATCGCTCGATAAACCAGTTTCAAGCGCATGCACCTCATCAGCCTTGTCTTGGTAGCATTCTTCCACAAGGTTAAAGCCGCTCACAGAGCCGAAGAGGCTCCACCAAGGTGTCCAGATGTGCGCTGGGATGACTTCTATCTGCTTTGAAAGCGAGGTGGTTATGTCAAGGAGCTCGGCTGCAGTCATGTTGAAAGTTGGACGACCGTCTTGTGATATGTTACCTCTAGTCTTAAGAAGATCGGCTAGCTGCTTCGCTACATCCAAGGATGGTAACAGTATTAGGTGATGTATCCTCCTACTCTTACCCCCATATTCGAAGACCGTAGCAACCTCCACCGTAACCATAAACCTTGGGCTATTCGCTACTCTCTTACACACATAAAGCCCATTACCCTCGGGAAGAAGCTCATCCTCTGACTCTTGAAGCCATTTAGGGTGTAGGGCGTCTCCAGTACCTATCAGATCAAGCCCCTTTATCTTACCGTAGTAGGCTAGAGTGCTTATCCTCATATCCTCGCTTGTTGCCGCGCTGTACCTCGAATGGATATGTAGATCAGCAACTATCTCCATCAACTATCTCTGCTAACCTCTCACATATCAACCCTTCCTTTATCAAAGACTTCTAATAGGCTCTTGCAAAATAAGCTGTGATCTTCGCCTCTCTACCACAATAAACGCACTTCTTAAGAGACGGGTCTGCTTCAAAGGGCACAACCCTTATGTCAGCGCCCGTCTCCTCCTTGATCGAAACCTCACACTTCTGATCCCCGCACCAACCCGCTTTTATGAAACCCCCTTTAGAGGCTAAGATCTGTTTGAACTCTTCATAGGATTCTGTGGTGGAGCATAGTTCTCTGAACATATCCTCAGCCCTCTTCTTAAGCCGAATTTGCAGGGCATCGAGCAGCTCTTTAGCCTTCTCGACTACAGCGCCTTCCTCAACAACTACCCTTTCACCTGTATCTCTTAGGGCGAAGGTGACTGTACGGTTCTCAAGGTCTCTGGGGCCGATCTCCAACCTAAGTGGTACACCTCTAAGCTCCCAATCATTGAACTTCCAGCCGGGTGTATACTCTTCTCTATCATCACAATGGGCTCTTACACCATTTTCTACGAGTAGGTTGGTGATATCCTTCGCCTTAGAAGCGACTTTCTCATTAGGCTTATCTTTATAGAAGATGGGTATGACAACCACCTGTATAGGTGCGATCTTGGGAGGAAGCATCAGACCCTTATCATCCCCGTGCACCATAATGACCGCACCTATGAGCCTCCAAGACACACCCCAACATGTCTGCCACACATAGTGCTCTTGCTTATCTTGACCCAGATACTTTATTTCGAAGACTTTGGAGAAGTTCTGCCCTAGGTTGTGTGAGGTTCCCATCTGTAGCGCTTTGCCGTCTGGCATAATGGCTTCTAATGTGGTTGTGTAGAGGGCGCCGACGAACTTCTCACGCTCCGTCTTACAACCAGCTATAACTGGAATGGCGAGGTATTCTTCGATGAACCACTTATAGAGGTTAAGGATTGTGAGTACCATCCTATCAGCCTCTTCTTTCGTAGCGTGTGCTGTATGCCCTTCTTGCCAAAGGAATTCGGATGTCCTTATGAAGGGTTTTGTGGACTTGATTTCAGCCCTCATAACAGAGTTCCAAAAGTTTAGGAGTAAGGGCAGATCCCTCCAGCTTCTGATCCATTTTGAGTAAGAGCTGTAGGTGATCGTCTCTGATGTCGGTCTAACAGCAAGCCGCTCATTCAACTTATTATCACCAGCCTCAGTCACCCAGAAGACTTCAGGGACAAAGCCCTTGAAGTGCTCCGCTTCACGCTTCAGTATGCTCTCCGGTATCAACGCTGGGAAATATGCGTTTTTAACACCAAGCTTTTTGAATTCACGATCCAAGATGCTCTGAATTATCTCCCAGATCTGATAGCCGTAGGGTCGGAGCACCATGAAGCCTTTGGCTGAGGCGTAGTCGGCAAGCTCAGCTTTTAAGACGACTTGGTTATACCATTCTGAGAAGTCTTCAGATTTCTTTACCGTTATGCCGATCTCTTTACTCAACTCCCTTTAACACCCTATGCCTAGTTACTCCGGTTTAGCGGCTAGGTGAGTGGGTTTATAAAACGCTCTTAAAACGATGATCAAGTAGATAGCAGCTGCAACAGCATAACCCAAGAGTGAAAGTAGAGCTTGTGCTACAAGCCCCGCATCTATAAGAAGGGAGGAAGCATAAGCCATGTATGCAAAAAGTACCAAGTTGTATAAGCTTGTTGCGGTGCAGAAGCTCCACCCATAACCTGAGCTTAAACCCTTTACTATCAGCACTCCGGCTACTAGTGAAAGTAAGCCTACACCTATGGTGTGTATGCTACTTTCAGATGTTAGAGAGACCACGATCCAGAAGACTCCTGTTATGAAGAAGATTAGGGTTGTTAGGGGTATGTTTCTGATCCTTTTTTTAGCCGCCATTACCCGCACAACTCATCGAAGAATCTGTAAGCGATTTAACCTTTTCTAACAGAAGAGCACTACTCTATTGTTATTTTTGTGTTCGCTACTTCACTATGCTAGGCGATTAGAATATATCTTGCTCCAGCGGAGTAGTGGACGGCTGTGGGTTGTATTTGGGGGGCATAGGAGTAAGTCTGTCTGAAAAGATTAAGGAACTCACTGCACATTCAGCCTCGATACCGCAGTCCATCCTCATCTCAGCCACATACGATGGTGAGAAGAAGAAGGTTGTGCTCAAATTTTATGACGAAAAAACGGGTAGGATATATTTCTGGTATGACACGACTGGGCACAAACCCTATTGTTACAGTAGGCTAAGTCCTTCTGAGCTGAAGGTGCTTGAAGGTAGGGATGATGTCGTCGAGCTTAAGGTTGAGAAGAAGATCGATCTTCTTAGAGACGCTGAAGTGGAGGTCACGAAGATAGTAGCAACCGACCCTCTCGCTATAGGAGGACCTAGCAAATCGAGTATACGTGACGTCATAGAAGCTTGGGAGGCGGATATAAAGTACTATGAAAACTACTTGTATGATAACAACCTTGTTTGTGGAGCATATTACACAGTAGTTGAGGGCTCTATAAAGCCAGTAAACTACGAGCCTCCAGATTCGATAAAGAGTAGGCTGCAGAAGATCTTAGATGAAGCAGACCCGGAGCTGAGAAGATATATCGAGGAGTGGGCTGCTCTCTTAAGCCAGCCTCTACCGCACCTAAAGCGGGTAGCCTTAGATATAGAGGTTTTAGCGGCAGAAGCCAACCGTATACCTAACCCCGAAGAAGCAACACAACCAGTTATTGCAGTAGCTCTGGTTGGGGATGACGGGTTAAAGAAGGTGCTTGTGTTAAAGCGTAACAATGAAAACACCGCCGCGCCACTTATAGGTGAGGGGGTAAGCTTTAAACTCTATGAAAATGAGAGCGAACTGCTTAAAGACGTGTTTGCGACGATTCTCGAATATCCTATTTTAATAACATTCAACGGTGATCAATTCGATCTAAATTACCTCTATCACAGAGCATTAAAGCTGGGTTTTGCGAAAGACGAGATCCCCATTTCATTAGGTAGGGATGTCGCATACATCAAGCATGGTGTCCATATAGATCTCTACAAAACATTCAACAATAGATCTCTACAGGTCTACGCCTTCGGAGGCAAGTATGTCGAGCATACCTTAGGCGCTGTGGCTGAAGCGCTGCTGGAAGAGAGTAAGATAGAGCTTGAGGGCGAGATAAGCGAGCTATCGGTCGAGGAGCTGGCCAGATACTGCTATAACGATGCACACCTCGCTATGAGGCTCACAACATTTAGCGGCGAACTCCTGTGTAAGCTGCTGATTGTACTCTGCAGAATAGCTAAGATGCCTCTTGACGACGTATCTAGGCTGGGTGTTTCAAACTGGATCAGAAGTATGCTCTACTTTGAACACAGGAGGAAGAATATCCTTATACCGAAGCAGAGGGAGCTTGAGGAGAAGGGTATCGCATCTACTACAGCGATCATTAAGGGTAAGAAGTATAGGGGTGGGGTAGTAATCGAACCTAAGGCTGGTGTCTATTTTGATGTTAGCGTGCTCGACTTCGCAAGCCTATATCCCAGCATAATCAAAATCTACAACCTATCTTATGAGACGGTTAGGTGTGTGCACGAAGAGTGCAGAAGCAACATCGTGCCCGAAACCAGCCACTGGACCTGCAAGAAGAGGAGAGGCATCACATCACTCCTCATAGGCTCCCTCAGAGATCTGAGAGTCGGCTACTATAAGCATCTTGCCAAAGAGAAGACCCTTCCCGAAGAAGAAAGAGAGCTTTATAATATCGTTTCACAGGCGCTCAAGGTCATATTGAACGCAAGCTACGGTGTGATGGGTGCTGAAATCTTCCCACTCTACTGCTTACCTGTTGCTGAAGCAACCGCTGCACTAGGCAGATATGTGATTACAAGGACTATAGAGAAGAGCCGAGAGCTTGACATAGAGGTCATCTACGGAGACACCGATTCACTCTTCCTCAAAAGCCCTAACCCTGAGCAGCTGGAGGCGATAAAAAGGTGGGCTGAGACCGAACTCAACATAGAACTCGAATTGGATAAGACCTATAGATATGTGGCGTTCAGCCAACGTAAAAAGAATTACATGGGTGTGCTGCCTGATGGAAAGGTCGATGTCAAAGGCCTTACAGGGAAGAAGAGCCACATACCCAACTTTATAAAACAAGCCTTCTACGACTCACTAAAGATACTTAGCGAAGTCAAAACGAAAGACGACTTCGACAAAGCCAAGGAGAGCATAAGACAACTTCTAAGACAAAGGTACCTAGATCTAAAGAACAGAAGGGTGCCGCTCGAGGATCTAGCCTTTCACGTTATGATAGGCAAGTCACCTGATAAGTATACTGAAACTACACCTCAGCATGTAAGGGCTGCGAAGCTCCTTATGGCTAGGGGTAAAGAGGTTAAGGCGGGAGAGATAATCTCCTATGTCAAGACGGTAACACCACCCGGTGTAAAACCGATCTCTCTCGCTTCACCTGAAGAGATAGATGTTGATAAGTATCTTGAACAGCTTAAGAGCACATTCGACCAGATACTAGACGCCCTTGGCTACGAGTTTAACGAAATTCTGGGGGTGACGAAGCTGGAAGAGTATTTCTGGGGAGGTTAATCCAACCCACTTCTAGCCTAAGAAGCGTTATATGATGGCGGAAGGTGAAGCGGGTGGAGATAAAAAGAAACATGAGTATACCTGGAGACAAGCTTGCTGTAATAGAGGAGTTTGAAGCCGGTGAAGGCACATACATAGATGATGGTGTAATAAGAGCGAGCACCGTAGGTGTGGTTCATAAAGATGTTGTGAATAGGAAGATAATGGTTAAAAGAAGGAGAGAAAATAGACTTCCAAAGGTTGGCGACATCATAATAGGGCATGTTGAGTCAGCCCAACCCTCAGAAGTAAATATTAGAATACACTTCATAAACGATTCACCTTCCCAAAAAGGGTTTATCGGGATGCTGCTCCTCCGTGAGGAGGAAAGTAAGGAAGGTAGGGGGAACAAGCTGCCTTGCAAAGCTGGAGATCTAGTTAGGGCGAAGGTAGCGGCTAACGTCGATATGATAATAATCTTGACACTATCTTGCCCCAACTGCGGAGTCATATATGCTCTCTGCAGCCTCTGCGGAGGACAGCTAGTTAAGATAAACACAAAGTTGAAGTGTGTAGAATGTGGTAATATAGAGCATCGTGTTATTGCCCCGGATTATGGTAAGGTCAGATTACCTTAAAATTTTATTAGTGGTAGATTTAAATTAATGCGTCGGTGGATGGGTTTAAGGCTAGCTATGAGCATCGTAGATAACCCGCCAACTTACGTGTGGTTCAACGGCTCTATTAAGCGGTGGAATGAAGTACAGCTACCTATACTTACGCACGCTCTACATTATGGCACAGCGGTCTTTGACGGGATTAGGGCTTACCCCTCGGCTGATAACCTAAATATCTTTAGGCTAAGAGATCATCTAAACAGGCTTATCTACTCTGCTAAGATCTATTACTTTGATTTGAAGTATGGTGTGGAAGAGCTTACAGAAGGTGTACTGGAGGTCATAAGAGCCAATGGTTTCAAGGGCAGAACATATATACGCCCGATCGTGTTTGTTGGGTTTGGTGGTATAGGGTTAGACTTCACAGGCTTCCCGATAGAGGTTGCTATTGTAGCGGTTCCCTTTGACAAATACTTCCATAAATCTGCAGTTAGGGCGAAGGTTTCTACGTGGAGAAGAATATCGAATGAAGCCAACCCACCTTTAGCTAAGGCTGCAGGTAACTACCTTAACTCAGCCTTAGCCAAACAAGAAGCTATTAGAGATGGTTATGATGAAGCGATTCTACTAGATCACAGAGGATATGTAGCAGAAGGCTCGGGTGAAAACATCTTTATCGTAAAGGATGGAGTTGTATACACACCACCTACCTCTTCAAGCATCCTACTAGGCATAACCAGAGACACCATAATGAAACTACTTTCAGATCTAGGCTACAAGGTTATTGAAAGAGATATAGATCGAAGCGAACTCTACATATGTGATGAAGCATTCTTCTGCGGCACAGCGGCTGAAGTAACACCGATCGTTGAAATCGACCGCAGACCTGTTGGAAACGGCGAAATAGGGCCTATAACAAGACAGATACGTGACGCATACTTAGATGTGGTAGAGGGTAGAAATAAGAAGTATGCACACTGGCTCACACCAGTCTACTGAACTTATAGTGGCCTTTCAAGGAGAGAGAGGCGCGTATAGTGAAGAGGCTGCACTATCCTATTTCGACTCAAAGATAGAATTCTTGCCTTGTAAGACACTAAGAGAGGTCTTTCAAGCGGTGGAGAGTGGTAGAGCGACGGTTGGCATGGTGCCTGTGGAGAACTCACTGGAGGGAGCGGTTTCAGAAACCTATGATCTCCTCTTATCAAGCAGCTTAATTGTATCCGGAGAATACAATCTTAGAGTTAAGCACTGCCTCATAGCCAACCCGGGTGTAAGGATAGGAGATGTAAAGAGGGTTTATTCTCATCCGCAAGCACTCGCTCAGTGCAGAAGATTTCTAGATACACTTGGCGTTGAACTCATACCGTATTATGATACAGCGGGAAGCGCTTATATGATAAAGCGTGAGAGGTTAATGGATGCAGCTGCTATAGCGAGTAAGAGGGCTGCAGAGATCTACGGTCTCCAGATACTCGCTGAATCTATTGAAGATAGCCCTAATAACTACACAAGGTTCTTTGTTATAGGCAAGTTTGAGCGTGAGCCCACGGGTAGAGATAAAACGTCAATAGTCTTTACAACGAAACATGTACCCGGGGCGCTATATACTGCGCTTGGTGTCTTTGCTCGAAGGGGTATAAACTTGACTAAGATAGAGTCAAGACCAACGAAGCAGACACCTTGGGAATATAACTTCTATGTAGACTTCGAAGGACACAAGTTAGACGCTAATGTACGTGAAGCACTAGAAGAGTTGAAAGCTCACACACTCTACATTAAGATTCTAGGTTCCTACCCTAGGAGTGTCTAACATAAAAAACCATATCCGCAGATTTCGAGGATGCGGCTATTAAAGAGAAGTTGCGGATTGTGTTCATGTGACTACTAAGGCTACTCCTAGGAAAATTAAGATTGCACCTACGAATATCTTTATGGTAATTTTTTCATCGAGTAGTAATATGCCGAGAAGGATAGCAATAAAAGGGTAAATGTTGGATAAAGGTACAACAAGGGTGACTGGTGAAGAAGAGAGAGCGATGAAAAAGAGAAGGTTAGCGAAGCCGTTAGCGAAGCCTGATAAGGTGAAATAACGTAAAGAAGACTTATCTATTTGAAGTAGTAGATGAGATCTTTTGAAAAGGGAAATTAAGATTACGTAAAAGAATATGGCAACTAATATCGTGACAAAGATGGGTTTAAAGACGGTCATAACACCCCTTAACCCCTCTTTTACGAGGATTGGGTAAATGCTCCAGCAGAACGCTGTAAAGATAGCAAGGATCTCTCCTTTCCTCGACTTTTTAACTCCACTATAACCAGAGACTAATATCACACCAATTACTACGAGCAATGTTCCCACCCCAAGGCTAAACGTAATCTCTTCGCGAAATATCAATACTGCTAGAAGGGCTGCTAGCAGTGGTCTTGAGCTGGTTATAGTGGCAGCCCGCGAGGCGCCTATAAGTTCGATTGAATTAAAGTAAAAAAGGTAGGCTAGAGAGTAGCCTACGAAGCCAGCGCTTGCTAAAAAGATAAGATTAGTAGGGGGGATTGTTTCATAAAGTGTCTCACTGAAGATAGTGAGGATAAAATAGATGAAGGATGCAACCATAAGGCTAAGAAGAGCACCAGCAAAAGGGTTCGAAGTTCTGAGACCTTTTCGTATAACAAAGGCGTTAAAACCCCATAGTATTGCTGCGCCGAAAGCAGCAAGAGCCCCGCTATTTTGCAGCATCTCTACGGAGACAATGCTTCTTTAGCACCCTTATAAATCTTGTGACAAACATTAGTAGGTTAGCAAAACCAATCTTAAACTTTAACTGTTATTAGTAGGATTTTTGAGATTAATCAGCAAGTCAATCCACATCTAACTTGAGCTCACTATGTATAGCCTTTAAAGCTTGGAGGGCCTCCTCTTCTTTTACGACAAACGATATGCTGAGCTCAGAAGAACCTTGAGCAATCATTCTTATATTTATACCATGCTTCGCTACAGCACCAAAGATCTTTGCAGCAACGCCTGGTGTACCCCGCATCCCAGCACCTATAGCGGCTATGACGGCGATATCATCCTCATACTGAACCTCTGAGACTACCCCTTTACCGAGTAACGCAACCTCTAATGCTGTGACTGCTTTATGTAATACATTACGTTTTACGACGACGCTTATGTTTGACTCGGAGATGCTCTGTGAGATCATCAAGATGTTGACGCCGCTCTTAGCTAGTACGTCAAATATCTTTGCTGCTGTGCCTAGTTTGCCGACCATCCCAGCTCCGCTGACTGTGATTAGGCCTACGTCTCTGACGAAAGCTAGCGCCTTAACCACCTCACCAGCCTTCAGTTGGGTAGTTGAGGTTATGAGCGTTCCGGGTTTTTCGTCGGCGAACGTATTCTTCACCCGAACTGGTATGCCTTCTTCAGCCAATGGTTCTATCGCCCTTGGATGTATCGCCTTCGCCCCGAGTGCAGTCATCTCAAGTGCTTCTGCGTAAGAGATTTGTGGGATGGTTTTAGCTTCTGGTATAAGTTTTGGGTCTGCGGTCATTATACCATCTACATCACTCCATAACCAGACCTCATCCGCCTTTACTGCTGCTGCGATGAGCGTAGCTGTGAGGTCTGAGCCGCCTCTACCTAAAGTGGTTATTTCACCGTTCTGCGTTACACCTATGAAACCCGTCACTACTGGAACGATCTTCTGCTCAAGAAGTGGGTTAAGCTTACTTCTGATTCTGGACTTCGATATCTCAAAGAGTGGTGTTGCTTCACCAAAGGCTTCATCCGTAATTACGCCAGCCTCCCCACCTTGAAGACGCACACATTCAACACCCACATCCTTAAGAGCGTGCTCAAAGAGGATGCTTGACAGCCGCTCACCATAGGAGAGTATGCGGTCTCTCGTTCTCGGCGTTACCTCTTTGAGTAGGGCCGAAGCAGTTAGAACCTTTTCAAGCTCCGCTAAAAGCTTACCTAACTCTCTTTGAGCCGCTTCTCTTAATTCGCTGCTTGCTAAAGCGGCTGTAGCATCAAGATGTTGTGTCTTTAGGGCTTCTATTCGTTTGGTGAGCTCTTCTCCATTACCGTTTTTAGCTAACTCTGCGAGCTCTATCAACTTATCTGTTACATCATCCATGGCTGAGACTACAACGATTATGTCGTGGTCTTGCTTGTAGCGTTTAACGATATTACAGCATCTTAAGATGCGGTTGCCATCGGCCAGAGAGGAGCCACCGAACTTCATCACGATCTTCAATCATACCACCTCTGCGCCAAACGTTGTTTAACCTCAAGTAGATCCCTAAGGATCGCGCTCGCCGTCTCCATACCACCCGCACCCTTCCCTATTATTATTTCGTCTCCAGCGTATTGAGAAACAAACCTCACAGCATTTAATGTGCCTGAAATGCAGATGGGGTCGTTTTGATCTATCAGCCTAGGCTTCACATCGATCTTCTCCGCTACTCTACCAACTAGCTTTATGCTCTTACCCTTCTTCTTAGCCTCCTCTATATCCCTCTTTGTCACATTAGTTATCCCTTCTACACTTACATCCCTTAGCGTAACCTCTTTACCCATAAGCCAATTTGCGATAATCACGGTCTTACACGCAGTATCCCAACCCTCAACATCTAGCGTGGGGTCTGCTTCAGCGTAGCCCAACCTCTGAGCCTCCTTGAGCGCCTCCTCGAAACTCTTCCCTTCTCGCTCCATGGCTGTAAGTATGTAGTTTGTTGTGCCATTCAGTATTCCCTCTATC
>Ga0105155_1000419_pt1 | contig 14861 bp, 14 predicted proteins | sample SSWtaG_2_FD_89589 | JGI IMG/M metagenome (GOLD analysis project Ga0105155, IMG submission 89589) | Hot spring microbial communities from Sandy's Spring West, USA to study Microbial Dark Matter (Phase II) - SSWsed_130316 | ecosystem: Environmental > Aquatic > Thermal springs > Hot (42-90C) >...
CTTCCCAGACGGGCACCTCCTCAGATGGCATAAGGTGAACGTCCTAGTCCTCCCGGAGCTTGACCAGGAGACGTTCGACAGTGAGATCAAGAGGATGGTTCCTAAGCTCAGCAGCAGGGAGATCTGGCCGCCCGGCCCAATAGACAGCCAGACCATATTCGTCGTCGCGCGGAGGCCAACCAGGGAGCAGAGCGCCAGGGCGAGGATCATGGGGAAGAAGGGGATGATAAAGACTAGGCGCGTCCGGAACGCCCCAAACTGCATCGCCGTCCCAATAATATCCGAGAACCCGAAGGAGGCCGCCGTGAAGATACTGAAGTGGATAGAGAACTTCTGGAGGAAGAGGATACTCAGGTTCTGCGAGAGGGTCGGCGCATTCATGTGGGAGATCGTGCAGGACTCGCGGACCTTCTACAGGACCTTCTATTACCTATTAAATGATATTGATATAATGGAAGGTAATAGAAGGCTTTATCCCCGCCTCCGCCACATGCTCACGGCTTTTGTGGGCCACTTTAGGGTGCTGAACGACTACATCGCGGCTTTGGCTGAGGAGGCTGAGGGAGCGGAGGCCGCTAAGGCGCTGGTTTTAGGAGTCGCCCGCTGGGTTGCGGAGCGCGTCTTCATAAGTCCATCACTCTTCTCCGAGGTTTTGGATGGGCTTGGGAGGGTGCTGGCCGCTGCGGTAGCTGGGCAGCCCGTTAACAGCGCAGCTCGCATATGCGAGAGGCTGGGATGCTCTGGAAGGCATCGAGGAGAAAAGGGTTAGGAATAGCAATTTCATAGTGGCTGGAGAAGCAAATTGGGCATGTTAGCTCAAACGCTCAAGATTTGGCGGATAGGAGTCATCTGGAGTTTTCTGAAAGGGTCCTATATAGCGCTTGGAAAACTAAGTCTGCAAAGGCCATCTCCCTTCTACCCCTTCCAGCCCCATATAGAAGGGAGAGTAGAATAATGTTTCTAATGAAATCTTCACTAACATTCTTCCCCCTTTCAATTTCCAGAAACTCTATCATTGCGGATAGCCTTGACATATTTTTTGGACCTACATTCTCCCTTAAAATCTTCTTTATATCCTCATTCCGAAGAGACCTAAGCAAAACTTTGCATTCAAGGGCTTTATTACGAGAATTTTTCTCCTGACAAATTGTTAGGCTTGCGGGGGCGTTTGAGAGAACCTGCCTAGTAAAACTTTTACTCCCAGAATTTCCCGGCCTAATAAAACTCACCCTTAAGCACCATATCTAGGTGTGATTATTTTAGCAATATATAATGCTTATGATAGTTTCATATAGAAGAAGCGATCCCTATACCCTCGTATAGAAGAAGGGCCCCTTAATCACCAGCAATAACTTTGCAGCTAACCGTCTTCCCATTTGATAGCTTCACCCTAACATTATACGTTCCTTTCTCGGGCTGCATTATATCCGTCTTTATCTCCTTTACCTCACCCGGCTTAACCACTGCGTCTGGGAGCGTGTCAAAATCCACGTAGTTTCTACCCTCCAAAAATATTATTTGAACTTCAACTTCATTACTGCCCAGATTAGCTATGGTAACTATTAGCCTTCCATCCCGAAAATGGGCCGTAAGCTGAAGGTCTTCCCGGGAGCTTGTAAAGGCGCTTACCCCACTACCCAAATACTCCTGGAATATCATGAGGCTCGCGATTACGCCCAAAACAATTGAAGCCAATACTATCACATATGTTCTCTGGATTTTGATTGGAGGGCGCATACATCTCTCCTCAAGCCTATATGGGGGTTTCCCACAAACCCTTAAATATGTTAGTGAAATATGCTGATACAAACTGTTCCGTGAAGAACCATGAGGCTGCGCTTATGATTAGTAGAATGCCGGCGTAGAGCAGCGTTGACCCGCTGTATCCCCCTCTAGCATCATTTATTGAGAGGGCGTTTAGGAAAGTTAGGAGCAATATAATTACGGCGTTGGCGGTCTTAACGAACTCTATCGGCACCTCGCCGAAGGTGAAGAATGGAAGGTTTATCAGCGAAGCCGAGAATAAATTCAGTACGCCCGCTAATAGGATCATTAGGATGACTATTAGAGGCTGCATTACTATAACCATTATTTCAAAGCTCCTCGCGGTTGAAAGCCGCTTCTTCCTCAAATCAATAACCTTGACAACAAAGCCGCTCAGCTTCTTGCCGACCTCGGCGATGTCCCCGCCGCGCCTAAAAGCGTCCAGGAAGATTCTGTTAGTTATATAGATTGAGTGTGAGCCGGTCTCGGAGGATAAGAGGGCTATTGTCTCCTCGGAGCTTATGCCGAGCTTCAGCCTATTCAAGGCTTTTTTGACAAGCCTCCTAAGCGGCCCCAGCTCCATGTAAAGCACGTATGAGAAAACGGACTTTAAATCCAAAACTGACATTAAATGTTCGCTAACGGCTTTAATGAATGTGGGATAATGGGACTCGATGTCATTTATGTACTTTTCCAGAGCGTACGCAAATAGGCCGGGCATGATCATGCCTACGCCTAGAATAATGAAGGCTATTGGGGGCCCAAAGGCGAAGTATAGCGCTATTGACGGTATTATGAAGGCTGGCATCATCGCTAATGCAGTAACAAATTTTTTATAGAGGCTCGGCGGATCATCGCCCCTATAGAAGAATGGGTCCTTCGGAGGAACCTTCCTGAAGCCGAAGAAGAGGAGTGTTAGGGAGAGGATTGAAACAGCATAGGAAACGTACACGATGCTCGTTTCGGCCAGGAAGACCGTGAGTATCGATAGGGTCATGATTATGAAGATGACGGCGCTCTGGAACGTTATGAAGATTCCCCCCATCAACCTCAAGTTATCAAGCGCCCTAGAGTACATGCCAGAATACTCTTCTATAACAGTGTTCACCTCTATCTCCAGATAGTCTCTAGGTTTCCTGCTAGAGAAGATCTCAGTACACCTCATCAGGAAGTCCTTTAGGGGCGGCTTAGTCACCTGCGCAATAGTTGACGTTGCATACGTGAAGCCGTAGCCGAATCTCTCCGCCAACACCCTTATCCTCTTAAATATTGAGCTTAAAGCCCCATACTGCCCCGTCTCGGATACCACGCTTACCAGATCCCTCGGCCCAGCCTCCCCCGTGGCAACGCTATACATGTGTAGCATCGCCGAGACGTACATTAAATTGAACCTAACATTCACGGAGGCCCTTGAGAGGGACATGTAAAGGAAAAATAATGTCAGGGATGCCCCAACCCCTATAACAGCGACTATAAAATTCTGGGCAGCTATCGCGTGAAACAGTGTTAAACCCAACATTAGCAGTGCTGCCGCTAGGAGCGCTATTTGTCCTCGTTTAGCCAAGGGGTTTTATCCTCCCTGATATCGTCGTAAACGGCTTTAACACCCCTATTATTCACTTCAATCACGGTTCTAAAGACGTCCACGTAACGGGGCCTCTTCTCGGCGAGATATTTCAGTATCTCCATCCGCATATCGAGCTCCCCATAAAGGTCCGGCAGATTCTCTCTTCCCCACCCCCTAAACCGTAAAACAACATTCTCGAGGAGATAGCTCATCCTCATGAAGTCATGGGAGTCTCTGTCCGGGTCATATATGATCGTGGGCAAAAACACTATCCTATCCTCGCTGGGGTCGTATCCGAGAACCTCATTAACTGAGAGAACCCTCCTAATCAGCTTTCCATTCCTCTCGATCCTCGCCTGAAAGATCGCTAAGTTGAGGGAGCTTATATGAGTCTTCGGAACATCGATTGGGTGCGAGGTTAATCTCTGGAGCAGCTGCTCCATGCTGCCCGCGTGCATCGTCGATATGACTGGATGGCCAGTCTCAATAGCTTGAAAGGCTATTTTGCCCTCCTCCCCCCTAATCTCGCCAACTATTATGTAGTCGGGCCTCTGCCTTAGGGCAGCCTTCAATAGATCGAACATTGTGACCGGGCTACCGGTGTGAAGCCTCGTGACCTCTCTAACCCAATTCTTATGGAATAAATTGACCTCCGGGGTTTCCTCTATGCTAACGACCTTAGCATCATGCCTGATAAACGCTGTTAAAGCGTTCAGGGTTGTTGTTTTTCCAGAAGCCGTCTCACCGCATATTAGGGCTGAGACCCCCACGTCGAACAGCATCCAGAGGTATGCGGAGGCCTCGGCTGAGATCGTGCGCCACCTAATTAGATGCGCTATTGAGATTGGTTCCCTCGCAAACTTACGTATAGTGAAGTTGCTCCCCCTGAGGCTTATGTCCTCGCCGAAGACTATGTTAAACCTGCTTCCATCCGGCAGATGGATATCCACTATTGGGTTAGAGTAGCTCAGTATCTTCCCAAATCTCTCGGCGATGCCCCTTAGAACCCTATCTATCTCCCCGCCCAAAATGTGGATATTCGTTTCAAGGCTGCCGAAGATCCTATGGAACACGAATATGTTTCCGGCGCCCGGTATGCTAATGTCCTCTAAGTATGGGTCTGCCAAGAAGCCTTCGAGAAAGCCATACCCAACCTTCTCCCTTAGAAAGTGGTAGAGCAAGTAATCCTCCTCCCTCCCCCCAAGCTTAACCTTAAACATCTTCTTCTTTTTGGCCAAATAATAGAGGCTTATCAGCTCATCCATTGGGGATTCTCCTGGAGTCTCCTCATTGATGAGGCGGCCGACTGCGGACTCAACGGCCATTAGAGTCTCCAGCGGCGGTTTTGGCGGCTCTATAATATTATATTTCCCCTCAGCCTCACCCCTAACCACGTGGATGAATATCCCCTTACCGAGGGGGTAAATGATGTTAGCCTCCTCACCCATCCTTAACTCTAAATCTAAGTTAACTACGTAGCGCGGCTTCTCCGGCAATCTCTCAATGTACTCGGCTAAGTATGGGTATCTGCCCGTAGCCTCCTCAATGGTTTTCGGGATGCCATCATTCAAGATGACTGACGACCCAGCCGCTTTATTGCGGGCTTCTGAACGCCTACCGAACAGACGGCTGAGGAGCCGGCTCATATTTTAACCCCCGCTATCGGCACAACCCTTAAACCGAACTTCGGATCCACCTCAAATAAGACTGTCTTCCTCTTGCTCCCAGCACCCCATATCTTCACGACTTCAAGGGACTTAACGCTCATCCCAGCCACATTAATGCTCCTCAGAACTAGGTATACGTCTGATGAAGCCCTAAGCTCCCTAATCAAATCCTCTGAAGCGAAATTATGGTGGAAAGTTAGGATTATGGTCTTCCCCTCAGAAACAATATTTTTCATCTTTGTGATGAATGATAGGAACTCGCTGTAGCTGGCTTTCGACGCCAGTATGCTTAAATTATCTATGGATGCAATATCGTAGTCGCTCGCCCTTCTCTCCAGGAACCTTCTGGTAAGGTTCATGAACATTAGGAGGGCCCTATCAGGCCACTCGCCAGCCTTAACGTGCAATGGATATATTTTCAGCTTCCCTCTTAGAAAGTATCTGTAGGGGTTAAGCCCAATCGAATCCATCATTGAGAGGTACTCTTTCACCCTGCTCTCAGTGGATATCACATAGGCCCTTAAACCCTCCCTGAGGGCAGAATAAACTATCTGCTGGGTTATGGCGGACTTGCCGGCACCATGATCCCCCTCAATGGAGATTAATGTGGGGTGCGGGAAGCCGCCTCCCAATACCTCATCAATGCCCTTAACGCCCAGCGGAATTATCTTTGGCTTCATCATTTCCCGAAGGCCACCAGCCTAGATACTTCTCCAAACCTCGTTGAGAACACTATAACAAACGGTGACCCCTCAACCGCTTTGGGGGCCCCATTAGGCAGACTCGCAGTTATCATGACTTCCTCACCGGGATAGATTAGGGGGGCAGTGGCGCTGTAATAATTGTCGAGGAGAAATGTAACCCAACCCTCCGTTGAATTGTATGATGCGATCAGGCTACACCATTTATAGCCCTGATCCACTAGGAGCACTTCTTCCGGGCCGTAATTTTTTACGAACAGCACCATTGTACCGTTTAACATGGTTGCGTTGGTGATCTCGATTCTTGCATAAACTCTGAAGCAATCATTTATGTTTGAGGTTAAGTCTGCTAGGGACTGCATTATGCTCGTCGCCATATTGGCTGCTGACGCCATGAAAACTGTCGCCCCAATTAGGACTATTGCCGCGGCAATGGGGACGCTTAAACCCAACCAACACACCCCCAGAGGTTACGGCGGCAAGAAGAGGTAGCTATCCCCTATGCCGCTACGCAGGTATATCTTAACCTCATATAGTTCATTTTTGTTCAATTGTTCCTCGCATGGCGCTTTAAATATCGCTGTCTCACCAGCCTCCCACAATCCATCGCTGTCCGCGTCGGCTATATAGAAGTAGCCTGCGCTTGGGGTTTTATCCGGGCTATACCTGTATAGCATAGCCCTCCCGTAGGGGCCAATATAGAGGTCTATATATAGGAAGGACGACTCCGATATCGGGAGGTTACCGACGTTCTTCACGTAGACTACAAAGCAACCCTCGCTCACATTCACAGTCGCGTAGATTATTTTGACCCTAACATTCATCTGCTGCCTGACGGCATCTATGGATGATGCGACATTACTCTGGATGAGATTACCGTAATAGATTGCGTACGCCGTGAAGCTTCCAGCTAATATTGTTGACGCTATAAGTATTATAACCTCGCTTATAGTTACGGAGCTCATCCACCTCACCCACTATCTTAGACTGGCCTCGCAATGAGCTTTTTCAGCGCGTTGAAGACTATGTCCGTTATATTCTCAAGTTCTATCTTTGCGCCGGAAGCCTTAGCGGCACCGTAGATGCTTAATGCCATTACGTCCTCGCTGAGGTTTAGAGTCCTAGCCTTCTCAACTGCGGAGGCTATTGCGCCAATATGGTGCGGCGAGCCCTTTGGAAGCAAGCCGAAGAACTCGCAGTACTTCGATATCTTCTCGATATCGTCCATGTCGAAGCCGAGATCTAGTAATGTCCAGACCCACTTTAGCAACGCTATGCTCGTATTGTAGTCTCTTCCAGAGATCTCAGGGACCCCTAACGGGGGCTGAAGCTCTTCCCTAAGCCTTTCAAGCTCAGCCACCTCTTTTTCAGCAGCCTTAGCCTGCACCGCCTCAGCGGCCTTCTTAAGGGCGCCCTCCTCCGCAAGGGAGGTTAACAGATTAAATGGGTTATCCATTTCGCTGAGGGAGGCTTTTAATTCTACAAGAGCGTTCTTAAGGTCCTCAATCTCGCTCTTAAGCTCATTAATCGCCTTCTCCACATCAGACCTAAGCCTACTAATATCATCCCGCTCCTCCGAACCACTTCTCTTCCCATCAGACTTCTCAACGCTCATACCCATCACCACCCACAAAAAAGAAAAAATGGGGGTTGGGCTCAGCCTAAATCGACGAAATCATTTGGGCTTAAGCCTACTGGAATCTCCCTCTCAACTACTAGGGATGCGCCCAGAGAAGTCTTCACTTCAACCTTAACCTTATCATACTCTGCGGCGCCCACATTTTTCCCAAGGTATATTATTAGGAAACCTTTTTCGCTCGACTCAAGGAGCTCGTCACCGTCACTGTTAACAATCGCAATATAAGCGACCGGATCATCTCCAGTTATCTCGTTTAAAGTAACTGTAATATTCGTTGCATCAAAGCCGTCGTATGTTCCATTATAGATGTTTGGCATATATACTGAGGCGCTCCCGGAGATTCTGACAGTGACTGCCACTGATTTATTGCTTACATCGATTCCTTCCTTTCCAACAGATACCTTCACTGGCACAATAATGTACTTGACTTGGCTGTTACTCGTGTATGCTATTACGCTTCCATCCAGCTGCAGGGAGCTAGCCGCCTCGCCGATACCCCTCATAATAGTCTCCTTAGACTTCTGGCTTGCATAAAAGCCAGTGTTCACAACAACATAAGCCAGAGCCGCGGCTATTATGACGAAAGCTATTAAGACTATGGCCGCTTCAATCCCAACTATTCCTCTTCTGCACCGCTTTAAGCACATCATAGTTCATCGCCGCATCAGCTGATCTAGCCGGAGACAGGCATCCAAGAATCTCTAGCCAAGGACTCGGGCACCATAAACTCAATAGTTAACGGCGCGCTCCTCTCAACCCTAATCTCGATGGTAACGATGGCTCTCGGCGCAACATTTGGCGCCACACCAGTACCATTTCCAAGCACCACTACAAGAAAGCCCTTTTCGAAAGCGTCCAGCGCTTCGTCCCCATCGCTATTCTCAACAATAAGAACTGCGGATGGCACTAGATTTGGTGTTCCAGTTCTATTTTTAGCTGTAATAAGAGCTGTTTTGACTAGTTTGTCAAATGTCTCTCCCTTTGGTTCATATGTAGCATTTACTCCATAGTATATGTTTGCGTAGGCCCTGCTTTCACCACTCCTCTCAACTATGCTTAATGAGACGACGGTTTCATTCGCGCCAACTGGCACGTATTTTACGCCCATGGCCCTCAATGGAATTATCGTGGCATTCACATATAAGCTAGAATTTACTCTTATGAAGATGCTTCCGTCAACCTGTAGTGGGCTGCTGGCCTCCCTCAATCCCTGCGCTATCGTGTCCTTGCTCCTCTGCGTTGCGAATAAGCCCATGTTTATCGCCATGAAGGCGAATGCGGCCGCTATTATGACGAAGGCTATGAGCACTATGGCTGCTTCGATGCCTATAATGCCCCTTCTGCTCCTCCTAAAAGTTCCTCCCACGTTTTCACCTCTATTTACTTCATTTACAAAATTGTAAATATAGCATATATAAACTTTTCGCTAAAATCTCATAAAGGCCCATGGTAAAATATAAATATTATTTTTTACATTTACAACTTTGTTTTAGTGTAGGGTTAGTTTCAATGAAGAAGAAAAGGTTTGGCCGTACGTTCCTAACGGAGGAGGAAGTCAGAGTTTTAGATGCACTGGCTAAATGTAAGAATATTACCGAGGCCGCTGAAGAGCTCGGTAAGTCCCAGCCGACGGTGAGCATAGCGAAGAGGAGGATTGAGGATAAGATAGATATGGCCATAGAAACTCTAAAGCTGGCACTCGACAAAGAACTAATAAATGTAGACGATATTCTAAAGATCATATCGTCCGTGGAGACGTATAAAAGGATCAAAAAGGACCTGGCTAAAAATAGCTAGTGGAAATTACAGTCCTTAATTATGCTAAGTTTCATACAACATATAGGCTTCAGCGAAAAGCTTATATGCACTATATTTACAATTTTGTAAATATGGCACATATGATGTTTTATCGGTTCTAATGTGGTGGCTGGAATAAATGTTTAGGAGAGTAGAGAGCGAGGAGCAAGCGAATAGGATGATTAGTGGTGTGGTTGAGGAAGTTATGTCAAATATTTTTGGGAGGAAGGTGCTTTGCAGCATACTTCAATTTATGAGGGAGAAGTATGGCCTAGATCTCGATGAGGTGCCTAATAAACCCCAATTATTCTCTGAGGCTATGCGTAAGATAATTGGCGTCGGCTCCATCGTAATTGAAGACTTAATAATAGAAAATTTATATGTGAAGATTGGCTTAAATTTTCGCTGGAAGAAAGGCTACAGTTTCCCAGATTACATAAATGAAATCAAGAACATTATTCTATCCAATAGTGGAGGGTGCTTTAATTATGGATGATGGCAGGGTTCCAAGCGGGATAAGCGGGTTAGATGAAATTATTGGCGGAGGCTTTCCAAGAGGCAGCCTAATAGTGGTGGCGGGAAAACCGGGCGTGGGAAAAACAATCTTCTCCGCGCAGTTCCTCTATTATGGCATTATTAATCATGGCGAGAACGGCGTCTACGTTAGCTTCGCTGAGGATAGGAAAAGCTTCCTTACGAATATGCGCGGCTTAGGCTTCGACTTCGAAGCGCTGGAGGAAGCCGGGAGGTTCCGCTTCCTAGATCTGCTAACGATGAAGGAGGAGGTTGCCCCAACAGTCTTAGAAACTATTCTTAGGGAGGTAAGCGATGTTAAGGCGAAGCGCCTTGTAATAGACTCGTTCTCCGCTCTAGCCCAATCGTTTAAGGAAACTTATGATGTTAGGGTTCTCCTACATGCGATCCTAAGCAGGATCGCTAGGTTCTTGGGCTGCACAACCATACTAATTGTGGAGAGCCCGCATGGTGAGGAGAGGATGGGCTTCGGCATAGAAGAATTCGTTGCAGACGGCATAATTGTTCTAAGGAGAAAGCGCTTTGACGGGAGGATCATGAGGGAACTGGAAATTTTCAAGATGAGGGGGACCCCAACGCCAGAGACTTTAACCCTTTACACTCTTAAAGGCGGCTTACATATTTTTCCACCATTTAAACCCAAGCCCATTGATAAGCCATGCAGATTTAAGCCCCAGCCAGACACTGAGAAATTCTTCTCATCAGGCTCGCAATGCCTAGACATGATGCTTGGCGGAGGCTACCCTAAGGGTTCAACAGCGCTTATCGAGATTGATGAGCATGTTTCAACCCTACAATACCATTTAATTGCGGCTCCAACAGCCTGGAACTTTGCCGCCCAAGGAAGGGGCGTACTCATAATTCCCTCAGCGGGCATAGACCACAATCTTATAAGGGAGAAAGCTTTTGAGGCTGGCTTCACCATGGATGAAATAAATAGCCTCCTAAGGGTTTGCGTTAAAGACTACCCGGGAATTAAGCTTGAACCATATATTGTGGCGTTTAAGGGCGAGAACCCAATAGAGGACTACGAAAAATACGCTAATGTTGAGCGGGAGCTTATGGAGAAAACGGGTAAGCCAATACTGCGCATTACTGGAGTAGACATGCTTATAGGCGCATATGGGGTGAAAGAAACAATCTCACTCATAAAAACCTGCGTCACAAGGGTTAGGGAGGCAGGAAACTTAGGCATAATCCTGCTTAAGCCAGGCTACCCAAGGCTGGCAAAGATCATCGGCGCAACAGTAGACATACACCTAAAAATCACGAGGGAGCATGGGTCAGTCCTCGTCTACGGCGTAAAGCCGAGAACAAACCTCCACATCCTAGAAATGGACACGTCAAAAGGCTACCCAATGCCGAAGCTCACACCAATAATCTAAGGCGAGCAAAAAGCGACATGTAAATGAGAATAAGCGCGCACCTAACACTAAAAACCTAAGCTATTCCTTAATCAGCCCCTTCTCCTCAGCAATCTCCACATTGCAGTCCTATTATTTCAGACTTCGTCTAGCATAGTGAACTATTAACATTATGAGGACAGGGGTCAAAACCAGTTTAAAAGCCTATTTTCTTCTACTCATGGCTTAATTCTTTTGGTTTGGGCTCCTCTCCTAGTTTTAAAATGCGTGTATGCTTTAGCTATCAGTTTGACCTGCGCTTACAGGATGGGCTGTAAGCTCCCTAGTAGATGCCTGCACTGAAAGCTTCTAATATTGATCATTAGAGATGCCCCAGCTGTTTCCTCTAGATCGTAGAATCCAGCGCTTTTACATATACTAAAACTATGATTCTTTACCTACCGCTTTAAGATTCATAACTCATTTTTTAGGGGGTTTTCTATAAGTGAACATTTGTATTTGGGGGCATAGGGTGTTGAGGAGGAGGTCGAGGCTTGAGATTTACCTTGAGGTCTTGGAAACAATTATGTGCGGATGCAATAAGCCGACGAATATAATGTATAGGTGTTATCTTTCATGGGCGTCCCTCAAAGAAATCTTGGACTCGCTCGTCGAGAGGGGATTGGTTAGGGTTGTTGAGAGGAACGGGAAGCGACTATATTTAATTACGGAGAGTGGGCGAGAAGTAATAAATCGCCTAAAGGAGACGCAAAGCCTACTCTCAGCATAAGAGCAATTATTCCACTCGCAAAACTTGAAGGTGATGGATGGTGCTGAGAGGGGGTAATGCACGTATTATCCACTAGGGGGCGGTTAATGCCGATGAAATCTTAAAGTATATGCCGGAGACTGAGGAGGCCATTAAAAGCCCCCACTTCTGTAGACGCTCTTCTCTTCTAATACTCCAGGCAATACTCTTTTCTCCTCATATGATATCTTCATGCTCTGCAGAGGTCTCAAATTAATTTTAATGAGCCCTCTGCCAAGGAAGATCCATGGAGAGATGGCTATAGCCGACGATGGAACCCTAAATATTTCGGGCCTTCAGCGAGGAGGAAGATCATAGTAAGTACGCGGATAGGATTAAAGGGCATCATACGCGAGCCCCAATTATTGGCGTAACTTAAATTTCATGCGGGCAGATTTTTTCCGGTGTCGTTGGTGGGTAGGCGGCCCGCTATAAGCACTTTAGCGGCCATACTCATAGCGTTAGTGCTCGTCAGCGCGCTTACAGGCGTAATCATCTACTTATCTGAGTTGCAGATGGGGCAGCCCTCAACTGGGGCTGGCACAATTGAGGAGGTCAGCGAGAAGATTCGCGAGAGGGTCGACGCGCGGCTCTGGCGGTACGAGATGCCGGTGGCTGGCCGCTACATATTCTATGTTAACGCGACGAACACCGGCCAGACCTCAGTTAAGATTGTGAGCGCAGCCTTCGTAATGGCGGACGGTTCCCTCAAGACCGTGGGGCTAAGCGCCGGGGGCTTCTACTATCCTGACCTAAGCCCCGCCGGAAGCCAAGTTATGGCGATGCTTGCTGAGAGGGTTATACGCGCCGAGTACCAGGGGGATCCTCCACAGTCAATGATGCTTGTGACCGAGAGGGGGAACACGTTCTACGTGATGGGGTTCAGGGAAGCCCCCTCTGCGGAGCAGCCCCAATTCAACTTCGAAGTTATAGTTGAGCCTGAAAGCGGATCCACGGAGCAGGGCGGCTCAGTGGCGGCGACAGTGACCGTTAGGCTCATAAGCGGATCCCCCGAAGTAGTCGCGCTATCGGCTTCGGGCCTGCCGAGTGGGGCGTCAGTCTCGTTCAGCCAGCAGTCCGGCCTGCCGACGTTCACCAGCACGATGGCGATAGCCACCTCGCAGTCGACGCCGGCGGGCACATACACCATAACGGTCACTGGCACTGGAGGCGGGCTCTCTAGGAGCGCAACCTACACTTTAGCGGTCTCCGCAGAGACCTACACGGTCACCTTCACCCAGAATGGCCTCCCAAGTGGGGTTGAGTGGAGCGTAACATTTGGAGGGCAAACCAAGAGCTCAACCGGCCCAACCATAACCTTCACGGTTCCAGCCGGCACATACTCCTGGAACGCCTCCTCGCCGATCCCAGGCGGCTCAGGCGTCAGGTACGTTGCCTCGCCAGCCTCTGGCTCCATAAACGCGCCGTCGCAGACGGAGCAGCTCATAACATACGTGACTGAATACCAGTGGACCTTCTCCGCAGGCGGCTTAGACCCGGACGCCTCCGGAACCGTCGTCACTGTTGACGGCGTGAACTACGCCTACTCAAGCCTACCCCTAAGCTTCTGGTGGCCCTCCGGCTCAACGCACAGCTACGCGTATCAGCAGTACGTTTCGTCGACCACTAACGGCAAACGCTACGCTAACCATAACCCTCCAAGCAGCTCAATAACGGTCTCTGGGCCTGGGAACCTTAATCCAGTCTACCACACCGAGTACCAGCTCACCATATCAGTCAGCCCATCTGGGGCTGGCACAACGAGCCCCGAGCCCGGCTCACATTGGTACGATTCGGGCCAGTCGGTTCAAGTATCGGCCTCACCTAATACTGGATACGCGTTCAGCTACTGGCTCCTCGACGGCTTAAACGCTGGCTCAAGCAACCCCATAACCGTAACGATGAATGCGCCGCATACCTTAACGGCCATCTTCACGGGTGCAACCTACACCCTAACGGTCTACGTTTACAGAAGCGGCACAACGACTGGCATACAGGGCGTAACCGTTAAGGTTGACGGATCCTCGTACACGACTGGCCCGGATGGAAGAGTTCAGGTAACGGTCTCCTACGGGAGCCATATGGTTGAAGTCGTATCGCCATACAGCCCAAGCTCCGGAACCCGCTACACCTTCACGCAGTGGAGCGACGGGTCAACCAGCAACCCAAGATCCATAACTGTTACAGGCGACACAACATTAACCGCCTACATGAAATTGCAGTACCAGCTAATTGTAAACGTTAACCCCTCAGGCGGTGGGAGCGTCTCGGCCAGTCCATCCAGCCCAGACGGCTATTATGACAGTGGCACAAGCGTCACTTTAACCGCCACGGCAAGCTCGGGCTACGCTTTTGACGCCTGGACAGGCGACGCCTCCGGAACAAGCAGCTCAACTTCAGTCACAATGGACTCGCCGAAGAGCGTGACCGCAAACTTCTTCACGTTCTCGATAAGCGTCAATCCAACAAGCGGCTCAACCGCGCCGGGCGGGAGCGTGACGGCGACCGTAACCGTGACCTATGGGAGCGGCGTGAACTCTAAGACCATAAGCTTCTCGGCTTCAGGCCTGCCTTCAGGGGCCTCAGCCTCATTCAACCCAAGCTCGGTTACGATAAGCCCAAGCTCACAGTCCGCCAGCAGCACAATGACCATTTCGACGTCATCGTCCACGCCTACGGGCACCTACACGGTCACGATAACTGGGAGCGGCGGCGGGCTCTCAAAGGCTACAACCTACACGCTGACCGTCAACGCAGCCACCTACACCGTGAACTTCTACGTGTACGATGACGCTAACAACATTGTTAATGGAGCGACATTGAACTTCGCAGGCGCAAGCTACAGCCATGGGCAGTCTGCAAGCGTCGCGGCCGGCACATACCCTCTCTCGACTGGGACTATCCCGAGCGGATACAGGTTTAAGCAGTGGGAGGCTAGTGGAGGGGTTTCAATCGCCTCACCGAGCTCGAGCTCAACCACGGCTACGGTGAGCGGAAGCGGCTCAATAACCATGAGGTTCCAGCGCACGGCGACAGTAACC
>Ga0105155_1000422_pt1 | contig 14831 bp, 14 predicted proteins | sample SSWtaG_2_FD_89589 | JGI IMG/M metagenome (GOLD analysis project Ga0105155, IMG submission 89589) | Hot spring microbial communities from Sandy's Spring West, USA to study Microbial Dark Matter (Phase II) - SSWsed_130316 | ecosystem: Environmental > Aquatic > Thermal springs > Hot (42-90C) >...
CACGGCTTTGGTGGTCTCTGGCCTACCAACCCATAACTTTATCTACCTTGGCTTCCTGCCCAGGACCCCTTCCAAACGCAAGGAAATCCTGGAATGGGCCAGCCGCCAGCCATGTACCATCGTCCTTTTTGAAGCCCCACACCGATTGCTGGAATGCTTGGAAGAACTCCTTGAATACCTGGGCGACCGCCCTATAGCCATAGCCAGGGAGCTTACCAAGCTACATGAGGAGATATGGCGCGGTACAATCCGAGGGGCTTTGGAGCACTTCGCCGAAAACCCACCCCTTGGAGAATGCACTTTGGTCATAGGCGGGCAGAAGAAGAGCGCTGGGATGAGGAAACGGTCAAAGAAAGCCTTAAAAACCTCCTGAAGGAAGGCCTTTCGGTTAAAGAAGCTTCTAAGCAGCTGGCCGAACTTTCAGGCTGGCCTCGGCGTGACCTATACCGCTTGGGGTTGAAAATGATGGGTAAAGAATGAGGAGGGAGCATGCACATTTTGGATAACCCACAGGCTTGGACTGAGTTTGACCGGACTGGCATGCTCCGTCAAGTTTTTGAGTTGCCGGAGCAGTGTCAGAAAGCTTGGGAGGATGCCCTTAAATGCACTCTGCCTTCCAGCTATAGAGGAGTCAAAAACGTCCTCATCTTAGGAATGGGAGGCTCTGCTATCGGAGGTGACCTGGCAGCGGCCATCGCCAGGTATGAATCCCCGTGCCCAATAGCCGTATGCCGAGATTACCGCATACCCTCATGGGTCGGCTCTGAGACCTTAGTGGTAGCTTCAAGTTACTCCGGGAACACTGAGGAGACATTGGCCGCTTTCCACCAGGCTTTGGAAGTAAAAGCTTGTTGTGTTGCTGTAACAACTGGCGGTAAGCTTGGCTCTTTAGCTAAGGAGAAAGGCATACCTCGAGCAAATCCTTTGGAGCGTGCATTTTGGGGGCTTCGTAAGCTATTACTTGGCAATTTTGAACAAGGCCGACCCCCCAATCAGTGGATGTTATTGATTACATAAAAAACCTTAGAGCAAGTTCAGCGGAGCCAATAGAGCAAAACTGAGGCCGCAACCCCAATTAGAGCCCCTGCCAGCACTTCAAATGGCGTATGGCCCAGAAGCTCCCAGAGGCGCTTCTCGCTTATAGGCTGCCCTTGAAATAGCTCTTCCAGAATTTGGTTCAGGATTTTGGCTTGAACGCTTGCTGCTATCCGGACCCCAGCTGCATCGTGCTCAGGGCAAAAGCGGTGGAAGAGAATCCTTCCCAAAGTCCGGTTGCAGTGGCCATAGCCGAGACTAAAGCGGAGTGAGAACTGGGCATTCCCCCAGCGTTTACCAGAATCCTGAAGTTAAGCTTCCCCTTTTGCAACCGCCATATGAAAACCTTGGGCTGGAGTATGTAAGCTTTCCGCTCCTCCTGGGGGATGGAATTTATGAGCTGATTGGTTAGGTCGCCAATTATCTTCTGGCGTTCCGCTCCGCAGTAGGGGCAAACTGCTAAGTTAAGCCTTCCCCTTAAGAGAAGCTCTCGGAGTTTTTGGTTTCTGGAGGCATCCACAATGTTGTGGCCCACAACAGTGAACTTTTGCCTGCAAAGGGGGCAGGTCACTAAAGCTGTTTTAGGCGTCTTCCTCTCCTTAAAGGTTTGAACACATTATACCCCAAAAAGGGCAAGGCGCAACCCCCATGAACGTAAGGGTAATGCTGTTGCTGACCCCAGAATGGCAGGAGATGCTGGCGGCAGATGGGGGTGGCCAGGCCATCACTCGGACCGAGCGACAGTTAGTGGTGTACTCACGGAAGTAGGGGCAGGCGGCAAAAATAATGGTGCGCGCTCGCTTGTGGCATAATTCGCCAAACTGAGCGCGCACTTTATTGCTATGGAATGCCTTCCTGCCTTACGGCTACTTAAGGCCTTCGGCTTCTACTTGGGCTAAAACCTGCCGAATGCGTTCTTTCTCGGACAGGGGCCTGCCTCTATCGTCCACAGCTACGATAGCTCCATTGATAGCCCTGGTTCTGACCTGGCCCCGGGCGTAGGGGTTGTTTTTCAGCTGCGGTGCATCTAAGAGTCCGATTTTGACGGCGAGTGCCAACGTCCCTGGATCGGTCAACGGGTCTTCTACCCGGCCTGCCCCCAGCGCACGAATGGCGTCAATCAGCACCATGGTCTCTTCTATTAGTTCTTTCTTACGCCGTTGGACTTCGGGGTCTGCTGTCATATCCGGCATTCCCTTCAGGCAGGTCTGGATAACCCAGTTGGCCATTTTGCAGCTTTCAATGACCTCCTCCGCAGTGGCAGCATGGTCGGCTTCACAATAGCCCACCACGTGCACGATGGAGGGCTTAAGGGCCATCTGCAGGTAGACCGACTGGGCTAAGTGAGCCCGGGCGTAGTGGACGTCCACCGGGTAGCTGAGAAGGCCCGTGCGGGTCTGGCGCCAGATGCGGAAATTCTCATCGGCCATGGACTCGGCCAGTTCAATCTGGGCCAGCGCTTTGGCCAGGTCCATTTTGTTAGAAAGATGCGGGGGTGTCTCAAACATGTAAGTAGCGATGTAGTCCTTTACCCCCGCCTTCTTAGCCACATAGGCATAGATGTAAGCGGCAGCACAGACTATCACATCGTGAGCATCTCTCAGACCCCAGTGATAGGGCTCATTGCCCTCCACGGGGATATTTCGTTCACCATGCCAGCGCATTAGCTCAATATGTTCGCGGATGGACTGCTCCAAAGGCGAAGGGCCGCGTCCATCCATGGCATTGAACCAGAAAAGGGAGGTAGCGCACCAGGCATTGCGAATAGTGCGCCGTAGCAATTCAGCGTAGCGTATGTGATCGGCTGTGCCTGAATAAGAGCGCATGAGGGGGTAGTTCCCCCGCCGGGAGGCCTGATACAGCCGCTCCAAGTCCTCCTCGGTGCGGAAGGGGACACCGCCAGCTCCTTTTGACTTGGGATCCTGCCGTTCCGGGTGGAAGAAGTTTTCCTGCGCATCTTGATCAGGCCCCAGGGATATTACATCCAGCACAGCAGCCTCAGCGATCTTCTTGATACCTTCTACTGTGGGCTCAATAGTCTTAGCCGGGATCCCGAAGTGATGCCGTATGATGGGGAAAGGAGCCTTCCACAGGATGCGGTCAATGGTCTCTTGGGGGTAGTCTTCAGGCCTTTTCCGGTGCAAAGGAGTTCCTTTCAAGTAAGCAATGACCGCTTCCGGCGGTTCACTGCCATCAAAGACAGCCTCAAAGAGGCCCGTCTTGCGAGCCACCTCGGCCACCGGTGGCGTGCCGCCGAAGACGAACCGCTTGCCCGTCAAACCAGCCTCTTCAATGGCGCGTTTGAAGTCCTCCAACAGCAAGGCAGCGTTCTCAGGAGTCAGCCGGTAACTGACGCCAATGATGTCCGGGTCTACCTCTTGGGCGGCAGCGATGAAAGCTGAAATGGAAGTGGCTGGGCCAGTGAACTCCGTGTGGTAGCCAAGCTCTTCCGCCAGCCGCAAAAATTCCAAGACCCCAGCAATGTGAACGCAGTCACCCAAGGCACCGGCTAAGATTTTCAGGCGTTTGCTCTCCTTGCTCATGGTTGTCACCTCCTGATTCCTATTTCCACGAATTCTTTGATTTGCTCCACAGTCATCCCTGCCAGCCCAAGGTTTTCCAGGCTACGTCCTTCAGCCCAGAAGTCGCGCCCAAACAGCGCACAACTGATATCCACGAGTGCTCGGCTGGCTGGGGTGGGGATGCCAGCTACTTCTGCCAACGAGGCGATGGGCACCAGGCTGCAAGGCACGTCTTCGGTGATGTAGCGCGTGTTGAGGGTTTTAGGAGCTTTGATGCCAGCGTAGGCGGGATTGCTTTGGATGCGCTCGTACAGTGTATCCCCTTTAACGCCTTCGTACGTGTGCAATAACCAGTCGGCCGCGGATTCCACCGCCACACCGTAAGCCTCAGCTACTGCCACCCGCTCCCGGTCAACGACTTCTAAAAAGCCAGCCACCGTAGGGGTTATACCGCGATAGAATTCAAAGTCCTCGCCAGCTTCAATGCGGTTGGCATTCAGGATCACGGTCGCCGGGTGAAAGACGGCCCCGATGTTGTCAAGGCCAGTTTCCAGCACGTTGGCAGCCGGAGTGAACTGGGGGTATAATTGTTGGATTACAGCTAATACGTGAGGATTGTCTGAGGCCGGGAGGGCGGCCACTGGCACTTGCCGCTTAATGCCCATGATGCGAACCCGCGCTGGGCCGCTGATGCGGCAGGCGTAAACAAGGGATTGAGCCTCAGCTATGTAGATCCGGCGGCGAACATCATACTGCTGTAAAACCTGGGCGAATTCCAATGCTCCGCCGGTACGGCCGGGGTTTAAGAGGATGATCTGACCGTCGCGCAGGTATGGGGCACAGATCTGGGCCATGAAACGATGGGCGAAAGCTGGCACGACGACCATGATGACATCAGCCCAGCCAACGACGGGCTCGGGATCGGTGGTTACCAGCTCGACCGGTCCGAAACCCTCAATGGCGCCTTCCACCGTAACGCCGCCTTGTTCCCGCATGGCTGTGAGCTCTTCCTCAAACTTATTGTACAACCGGATGAGGAAACCCAACATCCCCAGATGGCCAGCCATGGCATGAGCTCCATTGCCAGCACCTAAAATGGCTATCTTCAATTTGTCCATGTTTATACCTCCTCCAGGTATGCACGCATCAGTCGTAAAGCGCACCGTGGGCTAAGCTCGGATAGGAGGCCCATGGCCCAAAGGATGTAGCGCCGATCTACCCACAGTCGGGGGGCTTTGGGTTTGAGCAGAAAGGGATTAGAAGGGTCAAAAAGGGCCGCTTCCAGGATCTCCCGCGCCCTTGGGGTGTGGCAGAAAATACCCCCCGTGCCAATAAGGTGCTTGACTCGCGTCAGGTCTTTACCCTCCTGGATAAAGTAATAGCCCGTCGGCAGGTGCAGCTCCCGAAGGGTACCTACATGCCGGGCCATGCTCAGTTCCACAGCAGCCTTGGCCATCCCTTCGTCAATAACCTGTTCTTCCGTGTTACGGGGTACGTGCCCTACATTTGTAGCCAGGACCTGGACATACTGGGCCAGATCCAGGTTCCCTTTAAGGCCAATCTTTTTCTCCAGTCGTTTTCGGCCCACTGCCTCAAGCAAGGCAGGCGCGCTAACCCGCAGTCCCAGGTCCCCTTCCACAGTCCGCTTGGCGTAAGGCTCCGGTAGCCCCCGTTGGATGACGATGGACTCGGTCGGCTCACCGGAGGCAATAGAGTGGACATCAGTAGTAGCACCACCCACATCCACCACCATCAGTTCACCCAGGCCTTCCTCGTTCTCGGTTCCCGAAGCCAAAAGCTGGGCGGCGCGTAAGACAGCAGCAGGGGTAGGCATCAAGATGCGTCCAACGTAGGCTTCGGCCGCTTTGAAACCCTTGGCCTCCACAATGTGTTCCATAAATAGTTCTCGTATGGTCTGGCGGGCAGGGTCCACGTTGATCTGCCCCAGTCGTGGCATGACATTCTCTGTGATCCGTACCTCTTTGCCCCCTTGACGCAAGATGGCCTCCACTTCTTCGGTGGCATCTTTATTGCCTGCCACGACAATTGGGCAAGTTAGAGTTGAACTGGCCAGGACGCGGGCATTGTGCAAAATGACCTTTTGATCGCCGCCATCGGTGCCGCCAGCCAGAAGAATCATATCAGGAGCCAGTTCCACAATCTCCTGCAGTTCGCGCAGGGTCAATTTATGAGCATAAACAGCTAAGACGCGAGCGCCAGCTCCCAAGGCAGCCCGTTTAGCAGCCTCTGCTGTCAGTTCGGGCACCAGCCCTATGGCAACGATCCGTAGTCCTCCGGCGGCGCTGCTGCAAGCCAGTTTATGGGGAAAGGCGTGCGCTTCCCGCCCCAATGAACCCGGCAACCGGCTCAAGGCCTCCCTCAAGCCAATAGTAATATCTGACTTGGCCGTAGTAACTGCTTGGGATTGAGCAACAATCTTTTCCGTGGCCAAGTCAACGACCACTACTTTTGTGTAAGTGCTGCCAAAATCAATCAGCAGCGCTGGCTCTTTTGGTCTCATAGTTTCTCGGCTCTCTCCAGATCCCAGACGAAGACCATGGCTCCGCCGATGTGCACCTCCAGTGGAGAGGCCAAGCAAGGGGCCTCATGGGGTTGTACCCATTGGGTACGGGAGCGGCAATGGCTCCGGATAACTTCAATAACTTCATCTACTTTCTCTGGTTCCACGCCAATGAGAATAAGGTTGTTGTTGGCCCGCAAGAAACCCCCCGTAGTCTGAATCTTAGTAGCCCGGAAGCCCATTTCCACTAAAGCATTCAGCAGTTCATCGGTATCCTCTTCTTGAACGATAGCAGCAATCATTTTCATCCCTTATCCTCCTTCACGAAGAAAAAGTGGTATTTCCCTTGACAGGGGTGGCCAAAGCAAGCCCAGAAACTCCTTGTCGCCGGGAGCAAAATGGTTGTAGAAATGGTCACGGAGCAGCCTCCCAATTCTGCGTGGCGGCAGAGGGAATCTAAGGGGCCGCCATGTCGGGCCATCAACTCCTGCGCCCAAGCCACATCAATCCGGCCCCAGGCTTGCTGGAGCGCTTCCCTGACCACTTCATACCGGCGCTGCGAATTGCCCCGCAAGTGTGGCTCTTCCTTCTCTATCCATTTGGAGCAAAGCTGAGGAGTGACGAAATGGTTGGTGCTGACGACAAAGCTGTTTTCAGCCTTTATCACTCCACAGTTGTGGTGCCCAGATTCAAAGACCGCTAAATTCCCGCCCGCATCCGCCAATACTAAGTTGCTCCCTCCCAGACGGCTGGCGTTTGTAAGGTAATCCAAAGCAGAGCTAACAGTGGCATGCTCTTCCAGAAGGTGCATCATCAAGGAGAAACTGGGTAAGCCCGGTCCCACGTCCACGGTGCGAACGCGAGCGTCGGCCACAGCCAAGCCAGCTTCGTTCAATCCTGAACTGAAGACACCAGGAGCTCCCGCGCTGGTGATATAGCCGTAACGGTAACCATGTTCTGGCTGAGCCAAAGCTATCAGTTGCTGATCAGATTGCTCTGGACGGTCACGATTCTTAACCAAAAGGGGCTGGCCGTCGGCGGTAGCCCCATCACTCGCCGCCCAGACAGTACATTCAACCGCTACTTGTTGAGTTGGCGAGGCCCCCCAATCCTCCAAGTAGGAAGCCATGGCATACTCAAAAAGCAAAGTGAATTCCACATTCAGGGCATCCGCAATCCCGCGTAACATCTGCATCACGGGCTGGTCCAAGGACTCCAGGGCCTCTAAAAGCTCCTTTGCTCGTTGCTTCAGGCCCTGCTCGGCCTGGGGTAGCAAAGATAGGCGCCTTTCTATCGTCTCCAACACCACAGGGCGCAGATTAAGCACTTCTCGCCCGTGCTGATAGCCCATCTGGTAGTGGTTGCCTTGTAGTCTGATGACCTTCACGTGACTCCTCCACGATAAAGGTGGCAAGCGACCTGGCGTCCATCTCCGACCTCAAGTAATGGTGGTTCCTCCCTCTCACAGACCTTCCCCACTTTAGCAAAGCAGCGCGGATGGAAGCGGCAGCCCGAAGGCGGGTCAATAGGGCTGGGGGTAGTACCTGATAGGATTATACGCTGACGCCGAAAATGTTTGGAAAGGCGAGGGATAGCAGCCAGCAAGGCCTGGCTATACGGATGCAAAGGGTTAGCAAAGAATTCTTCGGTATCTGCCACCTCCACAATCTTGCCCAGGTACATAACCGCCACACGATTGCTGATGTGGCGCACCACACGCAGGTCGTGAGTGATGAATAAGTAAGTCAACCCGTATTCTTCCTGCAGTTCAATCAGGAGTTCCAGGACTTGGGCCTGGATGGAGACATCCAAGGAAGAGACCGGCTCATCGGCCACGACGAACTTAGGGCGTATGGCTAAGGCGCGGGCGATGCTGATTCGCTGTCGCTGACCGCCACTGAATTGATGAGGATACTGGTCAATGTTGCGACGGCTCAACCCCACCCGCTCCAGGAGACGGAGGATCTCTTCCTCTTGGGTTTTGACATCGGTAATTCCACGCTTGCTAAGGGGCACGGCGAGGATCTGCCGCACGGTCTTCCGAGGGTTGAGGGAAGCATAAGGGTTCTGGAAGATGATTTGCGCCAGCCGGTGGAAGTCTTCAACAAACGGAGGCGCAGAGGCGGAAACTCCCCCAAGCCTCTGCTTCTCCACAGCTTGGCTCTTAGGCTCAATTTGGCCGGACACAAGGCGTCCCTCGAAGAAGACCTGCCCAGCAGTAGGCGGATACAAACGCACCAGCACCCGACCCAAGGTGGTCTTCCCACAACCGCTTTCTCCTACCAGGCCCAGCGTCTCCCTCGGGTATATTTGCAGGTCTACGCCGTCCACAGCGCGCACAACAGCGTCCCTTCGGCCAGCCAGAATTTTAGCTAACAAGCTGGGACGTATAAGGAAGTATTTCTTAATTCCCCGCGCCTCAACAAGGGGAAGTCGCTCGCTCATCATCTTGGAGTTCCCTCACGTGTACAAAATGCATCGTACCATGTGCTTAGGTCCAAGTTTCACTAAAGGTATGTCCTGGCCCAGACATTCATCACGGGCAAACTTACAGCGAGGGTGGAAGGCACAACCCGGGGGCAGGTTCATCAGGTCGGGCACAAAGCCAGGGATAGGGGTAAGCCTCCGGCGTTCTCCGGTAAGGCGTGGGATACAAGCCAGCAGCCCTTGGGTGTAGGGATGCTTAGGGTCTCCAATGAGGGCGTCGGTGGGCCCTTTCTCCACGATACGCCCAGCATACATGACCGCGATCTCTTGACAGAATTCAGATGCCAGTGCTAAATCGTGGGTTACTAATATAATACTGGTGCCGTGCTCGCGGTTGATTCGGTTTAGCAGGTCCATGATCTGGGCTTGGACGGTGACATCCAGGGCAGTGGTTGGCTCATCGGCCAAGAGGACCTTGGGCTCACAGGAGAGAGCAATAGCGATGAGAACCCGTTGCTGCATCCCTCCGCTGTACTGGTGTGGGTAACGCTTTGCGGCCTCGGCTGGCATAGGTATGCCCACCTCCTGCAACACCTTCAAAACTCGTTCCCGTTCAGCCCGTCGTCTGGCTCGGTCAAAGGGCCAAGGCAAGCGAGGGCCGGCGTTGCCCAACAGGCCGTGGATGCGCAACGATTCGCCAATTTGTTCCCCAACAGGAAAGACAGGGTTAAGGGTAGACATAGGGTCCTGGAAGATAATGGCGATTTCTTTGCCTCGCACCCGGCGCATCTCACCTGGAGGCAATTTCAGAAGATCACGTCCCTCAAAGAGCACCTGGCCGGCCACGATCTGGCCAGGGTAGGGGACCAGCCGGAGGATTGAGAGCAGGGTCATGCTCTTGCCACAGCCGCTCTCCCCTACCAGACCCAAGATCTCGCCCCGGTGCAGGCTAAGGTCTACCCCGGCCACAGCCTGCACTACTCCCCGTTTCAGGGGGAATATCGTGGTTAAGTTCCGGACTTCTAACAAAGGTTGGTTGGAAAGTGCCACGTTCATTCTATCCTCAACCTTGGATCAAGGATATCTCGCAATCCTTCCCCGAACAGGTTGATGGACAATACCAAGAACAATATGGCTAGCCCTGGCAGAGTGGACACCCACCATGCCGTGAGCAGATAATTGCGGCCACTAGCCACCATAGAACCCCAGGCTGGCGTAGGTGGCTGGATGCCCAGGCCCAGGAAACTCAGACTGGCCTCGGTGATGATCATGTCACACATGCGTAGGGTTCCCAGCACAAAGACGGACTGGATGATGTTGGGAAGGATCTCGCTAACAATGATAGCGCCGCTGGATTGGCCCAACACCTTGGCGGCATCTACGTACTCTTTGGTCTTCTCTGCCATTACTTCCCCTCGCACCAAGCGGAAGAACTCAACCCAGCTCTTGAAGGTCAGGGCCAAGATCAGGTTAGCAAAGCCTGGCCCCAAGAAGGTCATAACCCCGATGGCGAAGATGAGGGCAGGGAAGGCCATGAGCAAGTCGGCAAAGCGGGAAATCAGGTCGTCTAAGAGGCCTCCGTAGTAACCAGCCAATGCCCCTAACGTCGTGCCAATTGCTACTGAGATGCCCACAGCGATGATTCCTACTGCCAATGAGATGCGCGCCCCAAAGATGATGCGGGTAAAGAGGTCGCGCCCCTGTTCATCCGTCCCCAGAGGGTGGGCCAGGCTGCCCCCTGTCTCCCAAGCAGGAGGCAAGAGGCGCATCCGGAGGTTGCCCCTGGTGGGATCATGGGGGGTAAGGTGAGGGGCGAAGATAGCTACCAGTATATAAACCACGAAAACGATTCCCCCCAGCAGCGCCAGAGGGCGACGGTACAGCTCGGCCAGGAACGCCCCTGCACTATGGAGCCATACCTCTAACCGTATGCGCCACAAATAGATCCATCGGGTCAAAAACGGCTCTCTTCCTGGGACGGTTTCCATGACTTATCCTCATATCTTAGTGCTTTCATTCTTGCGTACCGCATTGCCCATTCACAGGGTGATCTTCGGATTCAAATATGTGTACAAGATGTCTACTATCAAATTCACCATCACGTAGGTGAAGGCATAGACCATAACTGCACCTTGCACCAAGGGGAAGTCCCGGTTGAAGATGGCTTCAACCACCAGGCGACCCAAGCCAGGCCAACCGAAGACCGTTTCCACGATCATATTGCCTCCTAAGAGAACCCCCGTCTGCAATCCCACTACCGTCACGGTAGGGATCAAGGCATTGCGTAGGGCGTGTTTCATGACGACCAAGAACTCTACCTGCCCTTTAGCCCGGGCCAGAGTGATGTAATCCTGGTGCAGGACTTCCAGCATGCTGGAGCGGAGCACCCGAGCCACGACGGCTGCCACCGCCGCTCCCAAGCTTACGGAAGGCAAAATCAGGTGCTTCAGGCTGCTGATAAGGGCAACCCAGTTGCCAGTGATCAAGCTGTCCAGCACGTAGAAACCAGTTATCTCTTGCAACCCTGTGCCAAAGCCAATTCTACCCTGGACAGGGAGCCACCGGAGACGTACAGAGAAGAACAGGATCAGGATGATGCCCAGCCAGAAGGCGGGCATAGAGATGCCCAAGAATGCTCCGGCCATGCTAAGGCGGTCCAGGACTGAGTTCTGACGCACAGCCGAGACGATCCCGATGGGTATGCCTATGATCAAAGCAAAGAAGAGGGCACCAAAGGCCAGTTCAATGGTGGCCGGCAAGCGCTCGGTGATAAGACTGATTACTGGGCGCTTTTGAATGTAAGAATAGCCCAGGTTGCCACGCAGAGCATTGCCCAAAAAGATAGCCAGTTGAACGGGAAGAGGCTTATCCAGGTGAAACTCAGCGCGCAACCGCTCCATCTCGCCAACGGAGACAACCCCCCCTTGACCCATCATGATATCCACCGGGTCACCGGGGGTCAAGCGCATGAACAGGAAGACCACAATAGCAACGCCTAACATAATGGGGATGGTGGCAAGTATGCGTTCTATGATTTTGACAGCTCGCATAGAGATTCACTCCCTGGAGGTGACAAATTGAAGGTACAAGGGGCTAAAGGCGCTATAGCCCCAGCCCCTTGCACCTTGTCCTTAGGCTTTGTTACTTCAAGCACACATCGTGTAGGTTCACCCGGCTATCCGAGGCCGGTTCCCAGTTCTGGACCCTTGTAGAAGCAGCCTCAATGGCCTCCGGGAGGACCAAGAAAATAGCCGGTGCTTCCTCGTAGAGGATTTCCTGGGCTTCGTTGTAGATGGCGTGGCGCTTCTCCAGGTCGATTTCCCTCTCTCCTGCGGCGATTAACTCATCCACCCGCGGGTTAGAATAAGTTGAGAAGTTGCCACGGCCGTAAGGGGTTCCCTCTTTATAGGAGTGCCACTTGGCCTCCATATGGCCCACGGGGTCAAAGGCTGAATCGCCCCAGTCGCCTAAGAAAGCCATGCGCTCGCCTGCCAGGAGTAAGGGCCGCAGCACGCTATACTCCCAAACCCGCACACTGGCATCAATGCCGATTTCCCGAAGCTGCCCGGCTAATGCCTCGGCCAGGGGGCGTGCCACCTCTTGGCAGTCAATTACGAAGGAGAAAGGCTTTCCGTCCTTGTCCAGGATACCATCACCGTCGCTGTCCTTCCAGCCCGCCTCGGCCAGGAGCGCCAAGGCCTTATCCTTGTCGTAGGGGTATGGCTTGAGGTTGGGGTGGACAAAGTTGTTAAGGGGTGAGAGGACGCCGGGCAAAGGTTTGGCCATGCCTTTGAAGACCTTCTCTATAATCAGGTCCTTGTCCACAGCATAGTTGAGGGCCTGGCGGACGCGTACATCATCAAAAGGTGGTTTATGCACGTTCATCTCCATCCAGAGAGGCCGGGTCCCAGGGGCCGTCTTAACCTGAATCCCTGGTATCTGGCTCAGCAGATCAGCCATATCCGGTGGTACTTCGGTGATAATGTCCACCTCTCCGGCCAGGAGAGCCGCCACCCTGGTGGAGGCTTCAGGAATGACCCTGAAGATGGCTCCCTTCACACAGGCGGGGCCAACAGGCGGGAGATCCGGCGCACCGCCATAGTAGTCATCAAATCGCTCCATCACCACCTCGTCCAAGCCAGGCGAGGCTGACACGAACTTGAAGGGGCCGGTACCGATAGGGTGCTCAATAAAGCCCTTAGTGCCAACCTGCTCCAGGTAGTGCTTGGGCACGATCTGCTGGTGGACAAGCATCTGCATGGCAACCGGCCAGGGGTCGCTGAAGTACATGCGTACGGTATAGTCATCCACCTTCTCCAATGACTGGAGTGGCGCGATTAGGCCCTTACGGGGTGAGGTGTGGGGCTCCGGGTATTCAATCTTGTTCTCCCCGATGATGCGCTCGAAGGTGAAGACCACGTCATCGGCCGTCATCTCTTTGCCATCGTGGAACTTGACCCCCTTGCGTAATTTGATCTCCAGGGTCTTGGGGTCAAGCCATTCCATGGACTCCGCCAGCTCCAGGTGGACACCGCTGCGGGTGTCCCGGGTCACTAAGCCGTCAAACATGTTGCGGATGACCGTCTCTGACTCACGGACGCGGTGGTCAGCTGGGTCTAAAGTAGTGGGTGAGCGGGCCAGAGCGACGATGATCACTTGACGGCCAGGGACAGGTGTAGGAGTTACTACCACTTCTTTTTCGATTACCGCCGGGGTAGGAGTGGGCGTTGGTGCACAGGCCGTCATACCGAGCAGGGGTACTAACAGGAGTAATGTTACTGCCGCTATGTAAGCCTCCTTGCTCATTTCTCCTCCTTTCATTAAAGTGAAAATATTATTGTGTCCTGGCAAATCAGCGCAACACTTGCCAGGGCTTTCCAGTTTTAGGGGCCGTTAGGCGGTGAACGCTCGGAAACCGATTGCTCGCCAGTCGCCCGCGGTCCCTAAAGCGCGTATCGCCGAGGGAGTAAAGTCTATCGCATCCTCTCTTTTCATTAAAGTGAAAACATTATACTATAAACCTTGTGTCCTGGCAAATCAACGCAGCACTTGCCAGGGCTTTCCAGTTTTAGGGGCCGTTGGGCGGTGTGCGCTCGGAAACCGGCTACTCGCCAGTCACCCGCGCTCCCTAAAGCGCGTATCGCCGAGGGAGTAAACTCTATCGCATCCTCTTAATCTGCTTACTTGTTCGCTGCGATGAAAACTGGAAAGCTCTATAAGGGGGATGGCAGCTTGTGGAATTAACAACAGCCGTGGTAAGAATGGCCGTGCTCCTCTTCCCCAGCCTCAGCTTTTAGGTATTTTTCGGGGTCTTTTTCAAAGGCAACTTTGCAGCCCGGCGCACAAAAGTAGTAGGTCTTGCCTTTGTATTCGGCTTTGGCTGGGGCCGTTTCAGTATCAACCCACATCCCGCAGACTACGTCTTTCACTTTAGCCATTTTTACCCTCCTTTAAAGTTTGACTCGGCGCAACAGGTTAGCATTGGTGACTACAGTGACAGAGCTGGTGGCCATGGCTATCTCGGCCAGAAGGGGATGCATCATCCCCAGAACCGCCAGTGGAATCATGACCACGTTGTAGAAAAAGGCCCAGAAAAGGTTCTGCTTTATCTTGGCAAAAGTGGCCTTGGATAGCCTTATCGCCTTCACTACCCCCATAAGCTCACCCCTGACCAAGGTTACATCCGAGGCTTCAATAGCGATGTCAGTTCCAGTGCCGATGGCTATGCCCACGTTGGCTTGCTTCAAGGCGGGAGCATCATTTATGCCATCGCCCACAAACGCCACAAGGCCGTAATTTTCTTGAAGGCGACGGATTTCAGCCAATTTCTCTTCAGGCAGGACCTCGGCCAAGACATAGGTTATGCCGAGCTTTTGAGCTATGGCTTGGGCAGTGCGGCGGTTGTCACCAGTAATCATTGCCGTGTTAATACCCATCTCTCTCAGCATCCTGATAGCTGGGATAGCATCTTCCTTGAGGGTGTCGGCTACAGCTATGAGGCCAAGGGGTTGCCCTTCCACGGCTACCAACATCGTTGTATGCCCTTTCTCCTCTTGCTGCAGCATTTCCACTTCCAATGGCGATGGGTCAACCCCCATTCCTTGAAGGAATCGCTTGCTTCCCACTAAGACTTGCTTACCCTCAACCAGCGCTTTAATCCCTTGACCCCGTATAGCCTCAAATTCTTTGGGCTCCGAGAGCTCAATTCCGAGCGACCGTGCTTTTTCCACCACTGCTTTGGCTAAAGGATGTTCACTTCCCAACTCTGCCGAGGCAGCCCAGATGAGCAATACGTTTGGGGATAATGAGCCGTTCGCTACCAAATC
>Ga0105155_1000424_pt1 | contig 14822 bp, 9 predicted proteins | sample SSWtaG_2_FD_89589 | JGI IMG/M metagenome (GOLD analysis project Ga0105155, IMG submission 89589) | Hot spring microbial communities from Sandy's Spring West, USA to study Microbial Dark Matter (Phase II) - SSWsed_130316 | ecosystem: Environmental > Aquatic > Thermal springs > Hot (42-90C) >...
ACATAGATATGTGAAAATTGGAGATATTTATCTCAAATTCACAAAATATAAAATTTCTATGCCGGCAAGTATCTTATGGATGGTTGAGGGAGAGTGGAGAGGGTAAGGTTATCTGTGGATGTTCCAAGGGAACTCGTTGAGGAAATAGATGAGATAGTAAGCCTAATGGGATTTGAGGGGAGGGAGCAGTTTGTAGAGTCCGCTATAAGAAGGCTGCTAGACGAATATAGGAGACTAATAAAACGGATAGCAATGCTGAAATAATATAAAAAATTTAAATAAATGCGCCGCCTAAATATTTAGGTGGCGGGTGGAGGCAGCGTTAAAGTTTAACCTAGCCCCAACCAGAAATTTCTCCAGAAAGCCTCCTATCCCGCCAATAAATGTCGCCAATTTTAGATTTTTGCTGTTGGTTTTAGGCTTAAAGCAGCGTTTCAGAGGCTTAAGGCTGCTTTTATGATGCGCAGCCTATTTAGCGTCGCTGTTAGCTTGGAGGAGCGTCCTTGAACGGCGAATTGACGTTTGATTTGCATGAGAAGATACATTCTCGCTGAGAGATGGGCTATCAACGATTTCCTTGGGGGAGGATTGGCGTCGGAAACCTCCTCAAAGATATCCCTTCTAGGATTGGGGGCTTTAAGGAATTTAGAGGGGATGTTGAACATGCGTCTTGGGATGAGGGAAGCGGCATCCGCAACTTCTGGAGAGCCAGCGGTGAACACGTGAGCCATCGCCATTTAATTTCGTTTATACAAATTCTTTCTATTGTTTGGCTGGCTGACATTTATTTCTAGATTAGTAGCACAGAGTTGAAACACGTAGAGAGCCTTCATAACTCATTTTACTATTAAACGCCAAAACCACCAACTGAGCAATAAACAATGGCAAGGCTGAATATATGCGCAGGGATGGCTGTGTTCTAATCTCGCTCTCTCTTATTCTATGCTTATTAATGGTTCTTGCCGTTCTTCCCAGATCAGTTTGTAGCGTGGTGGGTGATTCTTCTTATGACATGCTGATAATAGGCCCCGAAGTATACGCGGATGAAATGCGGAGGTTTATTGAATTTAAAGTAAGTCAGGGTATAACTGCGCGGTTCTTCTCGATCGAGTTTATTAATAGAAGCCTTCAAGGATCAAATATCGTCTGGAAGATCCATGAGTTCGCCGCCTCCGAATATAAGCGTTCCGGGATCAAGTATCTGCTACTAGTCGGAACTTATGAGCAGGTTCCCGCAAAATACGTTTATTCGCCGAGCAGCGAATTCGACGTTGCCGACTTCAACTATAAGCCAACAGACTGGTATTATGGTGTGCCAGATTGGGATGACTCAAAAGTAGGGTTGCTGGGAGGCAATATCCCCAAGATCGCTGTTGGGCGGCTTCCAGTAAACAATAAGGAGGAATTAAAGCAAGTTATCTCTAAAATAATTGCTGTGGAGAAAGATTTTAAATGTGGGCCGATCCTCATTTTTGACGGTTTAAACGGCGCCCTTAACTCTTTTCTGGGTTTATTCAGAAGCGACTACCATTATTGCTACATATCTTGTGATAATTCAACAAGTTCAATGTTAAATCGCATACTATCAATTGAGGATTGCAGTCACATAGTAAGTTATACGCATGGAACCCCGGGCGCCCTCTGGGTTAGGGCATCCGACGGCGAATGGAAAACGCTAATGACGTGTGAGGATGCAAGAAACTTAAGTAAGATGTATGGCATCCATTATTTAGTTGCATGCTTCGCTGGAGCCCTTGACCTTGGGAATGAGAGTTTAGCCCGTGCGCTTATAACCTCGCCTGCAGGCCCAGTCGTCGTCATAGCCAGCTCGCGGGTTGAGGTATTCGACGTTCAAATTTCCTTGAAATTCTGGGAGCGCTTTTCTGAAACCGGGGATGTTGGGATGTCGTTCCTTGAAGCCCTACAATCGTATTTATGCGATCAAACCGTTTTCTCACCTAAGGAGCGTAGATTCCAAAAATATAACCTTTATTTATCCAAAGTTATTTATGGGGATGTCTCTTGGAGAATTTCTAAAGGCGCGGAAAACAATCAATTTATTTGTTATGCTCAGCCAGATTCGCATTTTAGGATTTCTCTAAAGATTGAAGCGCCCTCCCAAGGTAAGTTTAATGGGAAAACCATTGTTTCCTCATCGATATTTCTGTTCGTCCTTTTAATACTCTACTACTTTTTAATCATGCGTGATGATGAAATCGCTTCGCTTGCTGCAAGCGTGAGATGCATCACAGAAAAGGAAGAATATGTGCTCAGACGGCTTCTTCACGCTTGGTAAAGAAAAAAGTGGCGGATTTTAGAGGATCCTTAGGCTTTTCTTATTGGCGTTGAACTTTTCTCACGATTACCGCGGTTACGAGAGCGAATATTATAGCCTCAAAGATTAGGAAGATCACCGCCCAGTTGGTGAAATCAGGCAGTTCGTTTATGTTTATGCCGTATCCTGTCGCTATTATAATGCTTACTATTGCGGCAACTATCAGCGCAACAGCCGAGACAATTATGCCGGATGTAACTGGGCGCCTCCTTTTACTGTTACTTGAGCGCCTCCTAGCCGAGATTGCGCAGAGAAGCATCGATATTAGCCCGGCAACTATCGAGTATGGAATGGATTCTGCCACTGGATTAACCTTGAAGAATACAGCGTTCAGTTTTATCGGTGAGAGCATTACGAGCAATATTGTCCGGTTTATCGCTTTGAGATCACCCGTCCACTCCTTGAAGATAGCCCACTCCCCATGTCCTATCTTGTTTGGTGTGGAAGCAGTTAATGCTAGATTGGTGCCCTGCTTAAACCACTCTTGAATTTGAGAAGTTGGCGTTAGCTCGCGTGTAATTGATGTGCCGAACGAGATAGTGATTATTGAAGTGAATGGATCGCTTACTCCAGCCGCATTTACACTTAAAAGATACTCGGTATCATAGAGCGCCCTTACGTCGTGAGGTTTCTTAACCACAAAGGACATGTTTACGTCATATGTGGCTATCTCGTTGTCTAGGATCCAGCCTATAAACACGTACCTAATCCCTTCATATCCCGGAACGATGATTGGCGCCGGGCCAACGGTTACGCGCTCGCCCGCTGGATAATACATGCCGAATACATCCATGCCTGGTGGAAGATTTTCCGGTACGCCGGGAACATGAAGAACATACTTGTTTGGCAGGGTTGTATTGAACGTCACTAGGTACCGTGTTTCCCATGAGGCTATGACGACTGACGGTTTAGTCATCAAAATTGTTCCTTCAGGTTCAAATATGCTTACGTCACCATACCACTCGAGGAAGACCCTGAGAGTTCTATTTCCATGGTCTATCGGCGTTGTTACACCAAACTTTGCCTCCGAGTTGAATGGATACCAGCCGCCTCCATAAGGATTGCCGTACTGACTTATAACGGAGAGGTAATATAGTGTTTGATAGTTTCCAGTGACGTTTACTGGTCCTGTAACCCTTAATGGTGAAACTGGTCCTGTAACGTTCTCAAGTCTAAATTGCTTGCCGTTAATGCTGCTTGAAACGTTCCCCTTATATGCGTAATTTATTAGGCTGTTATAATCAACCCACATGATAAACGGTAGATCCTCAAACCTCTTCGCCGAGCCATTAACAGTTAAAACAACCTCATTAGTTGATTGATCTAACCCTGCCTGGCTGAAAATCACTCTATATTGAATTATGTAGTTAGATGTGATTGTGTGGGAGGTATTAGCGTGAACAGATATCCTGCTATCCTTAAATCTTTCTCCATCCACCTCCCAATAATCAAACCTATAGCGAACGCCGTTCATCCCCTCCTCACTTGGAAGGTATTCAGGTGCCTCTAAGGTTACAGTTGAACAGTTGGTGTACCAGCCCCCTCCAGGTGTTAATCCAGTCTCCTCCGGAATAACCTCAACATTTATGAGCCATTGAATAATCCAATTTGCCACAGCAATTTTGGGAGAATCCATTATAATTGGGTCGCTTATTAAATCGGTTCCAGAAGCATCACCTGACCAACCCGTGAAGACGGCGCGCATACCAGATGTAAGATTCACTATTCCAGTAGCCAATCTTGCATATGCGATTTCTCCATCATCGTACCAGCCTTCTCCGCTGGGCGTGCCATAGGGTGAGATGACGGTTAAATAATATTGCGTTTCATAGGTAGCGCTTACTGATCCGCCTCCCGCTGGGACAATTATGGAGCCGCTCTTGTAAGTGGATAGTCCGCTCGTTGAGGCCCAAACGTAGCGCTTACCTAAGCCGGCGCCTACTGGATCAGCCCATGAGAAGCTGTGGCTGCTGCCGACGTCCCAAGTGAAGCTAATTGGCAGCTGACTGTACGCGTAGCCCACGCCATCAACTGTTAGGACGGTTCCAGACGCATCCCAACTCAATCCATTAGCTGAGAACGTGACTGTCGCAACGCGCTGAAGCCTCATTATTATTGAGCCTGCACCGCTTACTGTAGCCGTGGTTGAGCTCGAGCTTGGCGAGGCGATTGAAACCCCTCCACTAGCCTCCCACTGCTTAAACCTGTATCCGCTAGGAATAGTCCCAGTCGAGAGCGAACGCGTGCCAGCCGCAACGCTCGCAGACTGCCCATGGCTGTAGCTCTGCCCGGCGAAGTTCAATGTCGCTCCACTAATAACGTTGTTAGCGTCATCGTACACGTAGAAGTTCACGGTGTAGGTGGCTGCGTTGACGGTCAGCGTGTAGGTTGTAGTCTTTGAGAGCCCGTCTCCACTCCCAGTAATCGTTATGCTATAGGTTCCGGTAGGAGTTGTCGGGCTGGTAGTTATAGTCATCGTGCTCTGCGCCGTCGGCGAGCTTGGGCTTATCGTAACAGAGCTTGGGCTGAAGCTCGCAGACGCGCCCGACGGCAGGCCTGAAGCCGACAGGCTCACGGATATGGAGATGTTATATCCTCCTGTCAGCGTGACGTTAACTGTGGCGGATGCGCTTCCGCCCTGCTGAACGCTCCCGCTTGAGGGCGAAACGGATACGGAGAACGTGTAGAAGTATGCTGTCTCAGTTATTGGAGCATTCATTGTTATCGATGCGGAGCTGGACGTTCCGGAGTATGAGCCTGATCCGGAGCCGACCCAGCGCTCAAACGCCCATCCAGAGGAGGGTGTAGCCGAAATAGTTACCGATGAGCCAGCGTCATACCAGCCTGAGCTCGGCGAGACTGAGCCGCCTCCGGACGGGCTCACCTGCATAGTCAAGTAGTATTGTAATTTCATGTAGGCGGTTAACGCTGTATCGCCTGTAACAGTTATGGATCTTGGGTTGCTGGTTGATCCGTCGCCCCACTGCGTGAAGACGTATTGAGTTCCGCTGCTTGGGCTATATGGCGACATGACCTCGACGGTATGAGATCCATAAGAGACCGTTACCTGAACACTTCCGTTTAAGTCCGTGCTGTATGAGGTTCCATCGACCTTCACGGTTACGCCCTCTATGCCAGTTGTTGTGCCGCTTCTATAAACGTAGACCGTTAGCTGATATGTCGCGCCAGTGAAAACTGCCGTTAAGGTATGCGGCATATCCATTGTTACATTTGTTGGGTTGCTGGTCGAGTAGTCTGAGCCGTCAAGCTGCCACTTGCTGAAGGTATAGCCCACATTGGCGGATGCGGTTGCGGTTACGATAGTCCCATCATCATAGTATCCGTCCGGGCTAGATGGGTTAAGGGATATGCTTCCGGCGCCGGATGGGCTCACGTTTACAATGAGCTGGTACTCTGCGTGGTACACGGGGTTGACGCTCCCTGAGCTTGTGATTTGGCCGGACCAGCTTGGTGGACTATGATTTGCATACCTTTTGCCGCTAGCCGTCGTGCTAACATACTGCTGGTACGTGTAGCTGTGCGTGGATCCACTGTCCCACCAGAAGCTAACCGGGAGACTTGAATACGCATAATTTGTTCCATCTATCGTTACAACAGTTCCGGAGGCATCTGAGCTAAGCCCGCTAACAGAGAAGGTCCACTGATATTGGATCTTATAGGTTGCATTAACCGAACCGCCTCCAGGCGGGACTGTTATCGTCCCGCTCCTAGCCGTCGATAGACCGATTGTGGAGGCCCAAATATAACGCTTGCTTGAGGTTGATGAGGAGACTGGGTCGGCCCACGTGAAGCTGTGTGATGAGCCAACGTCCCAAGTGAAGCTTACTGGCAGCTGGCCGTATGTGTAGTTTACACCATCAACTGTTAGGACTGTTCCAGACGCATCTGAGCCCACCTCGATAACGGAGAACGTGACCGTCGCAACGCGTTGGAGCCTCATTGTTATCGAGCCGCTTTCGCTAACTGTAGCCGTGGTTGATGGGGATGTTGATGATGCGATGCTTACGCCCCCGCTCGCCTCCCACTGCTTAAACCTGTATCCGCTTGGGATCGTTCCGGTTGAGAGCGAGTATGAGTCAGCTGTAACGCTTGTTGATTCATTGTGGCTGAAGCTTGAGCCTGCAAAGTTGATAGTTGCGCCACTCACGACGCCTCCAGCATCGTCATATATGTAGAAGGTGATTGTATGCATGGCAGCAATCAAATTCACTGTGGCAGTATCCGTAGCAGTCACCACTTTGCCGAGAATATCTTTACCAGAGACCGTTGCAGTATTCTCTAGCGGATCCGGGTCTCCAACCTTAACAGTATAATTCAGCGTGAAGGTCGCGCTTTCACCTACATTTAAAGTGCCTATACAAATGTCTCCTAGAAGCGTGTCCGTGACGTTCACGTTGTATAATGTGCAATCGCCCACGTTTGCTACTGTTATCGTATATGTTATGGTATCTCCCGCGTAAGCCTCATCCTTATCAGCAGATTTTTCAATGGCGATATCTGGGTGGAGGATGTCAACGGTCCATGAGGCGGTATCAGTCACTGTTAAGCCTAGAGCATCTTTACCGGAGGCCATAACAGTGTTAGTGATGTCTCCAGAGGGGCTTGGAACAGTATAAGGCATCGTGAAGGTCTTTTCCTCACCCACATCCAATTCACCAGTGTAAATAGATCCAAGCACATCGTCGTATACCTCCACGCTTGAGAGCGGACAGTCGCCAATATTCCTGACAGTTATCGTATAGCTTATCTCATCGCCCTCATGAGCATATTCTGGACCAGACTTTGTTACCTTAATTGCTGGACGCAGTATGTCAACAGTCCACGTATCCCATGCACAAACCTCTATATTACTGTAGTATGCGTATACTGTTGCGTTATTTACCAGTGGGTCTGGGTCGGTGTCTTTAACGGTATGAGTGGCTGTCACTACTATCCATTCGCCCGGCTCTAAATCGCCTACGTCAACTTTACCAGTAACGTTATCATATACATATATGCCATTAAGGTTAACGTTTCCAATGTTAGCTATATTATAGGAGTATTCAATGACATCGCCAACATGAGCCATGGTCACATTGGCAGTCTTCTTAATGCTTATAGATGCAAACGGTGCTACGGTTACAGTGAATCCTATACCCTTGGAACTGTCTATCTTTTCACCAGGGTCGTATTCTCCATTTTGATTCTCGTCTACAACGATGTCATATTTGCCTTCTTTGAGGGGCGCTTTCCAGATAAGGAATGGACCGTGTTCACCAGAACCTGATAGAGTTACTGTTTCATAGCCATCTCCAACGTCAGTTAGGGGGCCGTGAGTGGCTGGATCATTCACGACGTATATACGCACTGTTATCGAGCCGGATCCCGATGTTTTGATCACTACGTATACATCTTCATCCGTCGAAAAAGTATTCTTTTCTCTTCCCGTGGAGTCTGACGACTTAACCCAAGCAATATTTAATTGCTGTCCGCCGCCACCGGGAGTGTCAGTGAAGGTTGTGCTCGCTGTATTCATCCCATCTGTAGCGGTCACACTGTAAACTCCCTCGATTCCGTCGAGCAGGTAGGTCGTGGTGAAAGAACCATTAGAGTTTGACATCACAGTCCACTCTTCAGCATACCCGTCAGGCCTCATAACAGTTATGCTCACAATTGCCTCTGGACTGAAGCCGGAACCATAAATTATAACTGTTTCTTCAGGAGCATAATCTTCTTTATCCGTCCAGATGGCTGGGCACGTTATGTTTCTAGAATTTTCACTTCTCATGGATCCCGTTAACGCGGTAAGTATTGATATGCTAATTAAAATCGCGATTATCCCGGCTAGATTGTTTTTATACCTCAAATTTTTGGTCTCCTTCTTGCTTGGCCATTTGCTTGCGGAAGTATTGAGTGTTAATAAGTACTTAAAGATAGCGAAACAGAGTGAAGAAAGTAAAATAAACAACTAAAACTTATATTTTTAGTAAGTATGAAAATTACATGAATCTGTAAACTTGTGTAATTTTCATATTTTTCGCTGGGTTCTTCTAGGCTCTTCTCCTCTTGGCTTATATCTCTGTGCTTGCGTGCTTCTTAGATATGTTATTGCTGTTGCAGCGTGGGATATGTTTCTTTGGGTTTCCACTTCTGGGTCAATTATTTGCCTTTGATGCGCAGTCTATTTTAAAAGTGAAGTTTACTATCCAGCGAGTTTAAGGATCCCTTTCTAGTTCTCGGAGAGGTTTTATTCCATTTTCCAGGGGGCTCTATCCCGGCTGAAATAGCCTTTAACGTTATGTTTGCTGCTTTATGCCAGTATGCTCCGACAATTATTGTCTGCTCTCCAGAATCTTTGTCGTTATTTCAATGAGTCTCCTTATTTTTGGTATGCGCCTCTTAACGTCTTCTAGGTCGAGTTTTATTTCATGGAAGCCCCAGACGTGTAGGTGGTTTGCTGCATCCCATCCGTTCTCGATATCTATGCCAAATTTATCCGTAAGCTCTCCGACAGCTTTTTCAAGCAGTGTCACGGTCCATCTTCCCCTCTCCTCAGCCGCCTTAGCCTCCTCTAGGCTGAGCTTTTCAGCGAGGGATTTAATGCACTCCTCAGCCGCCTTATAAAATTTCTCGGATGACTCTATTGGGTCACCCCTCTCAATGAATTTTAGGGCCTCGCTGAATAGGGCTTCTATCAGCCTAATCCTCTCACTTATAATCAAATTTAACCCATGCCTTTCCCTTAGAGAAACAAAATATTTTCTACTTTAGGGGGAATTAAATCTTTAGGGTATGCTGCATTTTATTGCTATGTAGGTTGTTGCTTCAGTTATTGGTTCGTCTGGGGCGTCATTGGCATCACCCTTCGTCACTATTATGGTTACTCCATCAGCCCCGCCTCCAATATTGGATGCTGTAAAGGTTGAGGAAGATCTTAACTGACTGTGACCGGTTAAAATCTAGAAAACCTTTTAATCTGACCATAATATTTAGGCGGCGTCCTCGCATTAAAAGCAAAACCGAAAGAGAGCGTGAGGGCGCCAGAACTAGGGGTTAAGTTGGGCCAGCGGCGCCCTTTTTTGTTTCAAATCCCTTCCGCTTTTATGTCCATTAAGAGCTGTTCTCTAGGGTTGGCTGTGAAGGATGGCGTATGTGATTATGGGGAGGGGCTTGAGCGGTATAGGCGGATTATGGGGGTTGGGGCTAACGGCGAAATATCCCTGCACCTACTAGGCCACTTTAGAAGTCTCGGCTTGTTTATGTGGAATTCGCGTCAGCAGCCACCATAGGGGGAAGCGCGGCGTATTTAAGGGCCCCTACCCCGCCCCCGTATCAGAATTCTCCGCAAGCATTTTAAGGCATGCGCGACAGAACGCCGTAAAAGAAGCGCCCTTACGGTCGGATGCCCCTTGGGCGTTAGGATCACAGTTGAGGATGCTGTGGATTTTGCGATTTGCGTCAAGTCGAAGGTCGCTAGGAAGATAATTGTGATCCTCAGGGATTCTAAGAGGCCGCTGGGCATCACCGCGCTGTGTAGGATGGCTGGGTGCAGCAGGAGGGACGCCCTTCGCTACCTTTCGGCTCTCGTCAGGCTTGGGGCGGTTGAGGAGGAGAGGGTTGGCAGGCTCCGCCTCTTCAGGCTCCTGAATAATTCGGTTTCAGCCCTAATGCTTGGGGTGGTGGAGCGTGCAGGCGGGCTGGCCGAGTGAAGTAGGCCGAGCGTGGAAGTGCCCTGAATGCGGGGCGGGCCGCCTCTACTATGACGCTGAGACCGGGGAGTCGTTCTGCTCCAGCTGCGGCTTAGTTGTTGGGGTGGAGAGGTTCGAGGAGCCCACGCAGCCGAGGAACCGTAAGGTCCTCATCGGCCCTCCGGCGACGGGCAGGCCGTTCTATAGCGACTTGGGGAAGCTCGACTCCGAGAGGAGGAGGGTCTACTCTAAGATAGGGAGGTATGAGGGGAAGGAGGAGGGGAAGAGGTATAGGGACCTCATTGAGCAGTACGCGGATAAAATCGGCGCCCCACAAAAGGCTAGGGTCGTAGCCTTCAACCTAGCCGAGAAGATAGTTAAGGGGCTTAGGGAGGCGGGGATGAGGCTTAAGAGGGAGGATGTTGCAAGGGTGGCCCTATGGGAAGCCTGTAAAATATGCGACTTCTGGATATCGCTTGAGGAGTTCGAGAGGGCGTGCGGCGTTAGAAAGGGCGATGAGGAGCACGGAATATACTTCCTCCTAAACAAGGTGAGCGAGGCCGTAGAAATAAGCATGGTGGTTCCGAAGCCATCCCACTACATCCGGAGGCTCGCCGGCAGGCTCATCCCATTCGCCCGTGACGCGCAGTACATCTCAGCGCTTGAGGAGTATGCGGCTAAAATCTGCGCCGAGGCTGAGCGGAGGAGGCTGACTAACGGGAAGGACCCAGTATGCGTCGCCGGCACAGCCCTCCACATAGTCGACGAGCGCCTCGGGGGCAGGATTGGGAGGGCTAAGATGGCTGCTGCTGGCATAAAGTACAGCCAGGAAATCGCTAAGGCCCTTGCAGCCCTAAAGGTTCCAATCCCAAAGTCGGCTTTTAAGTTCTTATGGTATCTGCTCGTAGAGGTGAAGAGGAATGAGCTCAAGGGCTCCAATAGGCATGATTAAGCCGAACCCATGGAACATCAACCTGTTGACTGAGGAGGAGTTCAATAGGCTTAAGGAGCTCATGAGGGCCTCCGGCCCGGAGCGGACCCCACCCATAGTCGTGAGGGAGAGGGACGGCTACTACGAGATAATCGACGGCGAGCAGAGGTGGAGGGCCGCTAGGGACCTCGGCTGGCGAGAGGTGCCAATCATGGTGATTGACGCCAGCGACTTAGAGGCGAAGAAGTACACTTTAAGCTTCAACTATCTGAAGGGCAGAATCAACTACATCAAAATGCTTGAGCTGATGGTTAAGGATGAGGAGCTCGCGGCAGCCGCCAGGGAAGTCTTCAGCAGGAGCGAGTGGGCAGCGCTCGAGAAGATTCTAAATCTCTACCGGGAAGGGAGGCTCTCGCCGTTCGTTTTAAGGGCGATCGAGGCGGAGCTTAAGAAGGGGACTAGGATAGATCCGAGAATCCTCGAAATTTTAGATGTTCCAGACGTGCACCAGGACACGGCTCTGGGCATGATACTCACGGCGTACAGCCCTAAGGAGCTGAGGGAGCTCCTGCTCAGGCAGCATGAGCCCGAAGCTGAGGAGGAGTCCTTGAAAGAGGGAGTAAGCGGCGTGGCCCCAGCCCCTATGAAGGGAAAAAGACAGCTAAAGAAAGAAATTTCCTCGGATCTTAAGGTTGAAGAGGTTAAGAGAGAGGTTGGCGGGAAAGAGCTGGCGGAGGGAGGGGTTAAAAGAACGGGGGATGAGAAGTCTACGGGCGGCGAAACAGTTGAGGAGACTGTTAAGAGCGTCGTGGTCCCCGCCGAAGCAGTAGTTTCCTTCACGTGCGAGAAATGCAAGACACAGCACGCTATATGCTGGAATAGGGAGCATAAGGCTATAGAGGTCTACAGGATTAAAGAGGTCGTGATTGGGGGAAGGATGATAAAGTCGCTCCGCGCCTACACCACCCTCAAAGTTCCCTTGCTGAAGTTCGCGTGCCCCAAGTGCGGTAAAAAGCTCGGCGTAGACTTTGAGGATAGGAGGGTTTTGGATCTTGCCGAAGATAGGGAAGATTGAGAGGAGGATCCTGCTGATAATATTTAGGGATGAGGAGAGGCGGAGAAACATGCCGCGGATGGAGGGCGAGAGCGACGAAGTATACTACTTGAGGAGGGCCGCGACGAGCGAGGGCACTATACTCAACGAGCTGAAGAAGGACTTCGAGGAGTGGGCTAGGAGGGTGGTGCCCATCCACCCAGCGCCCGCCAGCATATTTGAAAGGTACGGAGGGTACCTTAAAACGATTAAAAGGGCGATCGAGAGCCTCTTAAGGAGGGGGCTGATATGCAAGGAATACATCTCCGTTAGAGGGGTCACGTTTGTAGGCTACAACCTAACCGACGAGGGGAGGGCAGCCCTCATGGAAAGAATCCCCTCGATAAGAAAGGGGAGCGACGCGGCCACAGTTTTAAGCGCCCTGCATGCCTTGAGGTCGGAGGGGCTCTACAGGCTGAGGATGGAGGACATTAAGAGAAAGATAATTGAGATCGATGGGAGGCAAGACTATTGGACCGACGTTAAAATTGGGAGGATCCTTAGGATCCTCGGCGTTAAATGGATGAAGAAGAGGATTGGAGGGAAACTCGTGAAGGTCTACGAGAACCCTACATGCGCCGGGGAGCTGGTGGAGGAAACCCGAGCGAAAGTGGAATTGCAGGGAATAGTAAATTAATACCTTATTAATTTTTTATTCCCCAACAACACAATCCTCACAAGAGATCGTGCCCCTGAAGTCCCCCCTCCAACACACCTATTTTTCAGAACTGAATCGTCTAGAACCGCCCACCGGAAATAAGCCCGTATTTTGCCCCTTAGGGGCAAGTAGCGGGTCAATCTAGCCTTATTTATGAATGTTATGTCGTGTTTGAGGCTGATTTACCCCGGTATTTGTGGGGGGCAAATGCTGAGTATATCTGAACTCGCTTGTGATGTATCATGTCAGTTTTGAGGTTGAACTCTTAGTATTTGGCCTCGAAAAACCTAAATTTTCGCTCCTTTTTGATGGGGAGATTCCTCGCGTGAAGATGGGCGTTACGAGGTCGCATATGTGCGTCGTTAGTTCCCCGGAATGGAAATCCCGTACTTCTTAAGGATTTCCTTAATCTTGTCCGTCAGCGGCGCTATCATCCTCGTGGTCCCCTTCTTCTTAGCCCTCAAGTACGTTCTTCCGCCGGACGTTGCGAGGCTCGGCCTGTACCCCTCCTCAATAAAGTACTGCCTTATCTTACGTTCAACCTCAGCGAGGTCGTAGCGTTTAGGCTTCCTTCCCTTGCCCCTTCGCCCCTCAAAGATCTCCTCCTTAGAGATGGGCTCAGGAGCCTCTTTGGAGGAGGCTTCAGCGGACTGATCCTCCTCAACGAGCGCTTTCTCAACGTGCTCTTGGGGTGCAGCCGCTTGGGCCGCTGCCATCTCGCTAATGGGTGCAGCTAACCCCTCATGCGGCTTCCTCGAGAACCCAAATGTCTCCTCGATGGCTTCCCCCTCGCTTACGATGCTGCCGGCCCAAATGGGCGCTGCGGCGTGAGCCTCGGCTGACGCCTCGCGCTCAGCCGGGGCTTCCCCAATAGGCTCGCGGATGTAGTGCACGCTGAACTTCTCCAGCATGGGCTTGAGCTCCTCGTATGATCCAAGCTCCACCTCAACCCTCCTGCCGGAGACGTTCTTCCAAGCGAGGACTTTATCGCCCCTCACGGATACCCTCCAAGGCATCCTCTTCTCGTCAGCGTAGGCTAGGATGAGCGCCAGAGTCTCGTCGAGTTTGTCGGAGGCGCCCTCAACGCTCGGCCTGCCGCCGCCCTCAACCTTCCCCTCCGCCATGGTAGCCCTCCCAGCCTCCAGAATCTCTTTGGCTGTTAGGGGCTGCTCCGGGCTTACGACGGCCACGGTTGTCAGGGTTTCTGGGTCGACGTAGAGGACTGAAACAGTGTTCGGGTCGTATCTTCCCCCTCGCCAGCCAGTGCAGTCGGCGACGATCCTCTCCCCGCGCTCCAGGAGTATCTGAGCTAGGCCCCTAGCCCAGTCCGGCTCGCTCGTCACAAAGATGACTGGCCTCCCAAAGCCCCTGCACTTGATGAGGTTGTTTATCACCCTCTGCCTATGCTTGATTGGGTCGATTTCGGCTTCAATGAAGAAGACGTGGGCGTTATCCCAGCTCCTCGGGTCGAGTTCGCCCTTAACCCTGCTGAGCGGGTAGGCGATTATGTCGGGCAGCTTCTTCGCCTCGTAGAAGACGGTGCCATCCTCCCTCCTCCTCGGCGCCTCCTCGCCCGTATCGATGTAGCAGAAGTAGCCGTCAGCCCACAGCATCCTAGCCATTATCCCTATCAGCCTCGCGTGCTCCGGGCCTCCTCCCCTAGCCCCCCTCGGCACCTGACCGAAGAACTTTTCTAGGGCAAGCGGGGACAGAGCGTAGAACCTGCGCCTCGCGTTTACCACCCTGATATCGTCCCACCTGATCACATCCCTGCTAATGCGCGGCTCGACAACATCCCTTAGGAATATGCTCTTCTCCCTCAGCCCCCTTCCAAGGCAGAACCAGCAGACCGTCCTCCCGCCCCTGAGGAAGAACGGCCTATAAGTTATTTCCTCACAGACGGCGCACTTGTAGGGCGTGAAGCTGAACTTCCCATCCACCGGGACGTTCACGACCTCATATTTATAGTGCTTGTCCCTCATCTGGATGTAGCTCCTGTAGGCGAGGCTGTTTAGGGCGTTAACGACCTCGGCCTCAGTCAGCCCATACTTCCCCTTCATCGCAGCCACCAGATCCTCATGCATAACCGCCGGGATCTTGCCGGAGGTGTATATGCC
>Ga0105155_1000426_pt1 | contig 14770 bp, 15 predicted proteins | sample SSWtaG_2_FD_89589 | JGI IMG/M metagenome (GOLD analysis project Ga0105155, IMG submission 89589) | Hot spring microbial communities from Sandy's Spring West, USA to study Microbial Dark Matter (Phase II) - SSWsed_130316 | ecosystem: Environmental > Aquatic > Thermal springs > Hot (42-90C) >...
ATCTTCTAAGCGGACAGCCTCAATGGGTACTGGACGGAGTTTTGCGAATGGACTACGGTTAGTGTCCACAATAACTGTTTGGCCGACCATGTTAATAATCCCCCTATTGAAGAGCTGATGATTATACTTCAATTAAAAAATATTTAATGCTTACTCGATTGCTGATAAACAAAAATTGGGAGAGAGATGGCTTTTTCTATCAATTTTTACGGTATACAGACAGCTGTCTGTGTGTGCTGAACCCCCTCTATGGCATGTATTTTCTTTATGACATTTTTTAAGGTTTCTAAACCATCCAATTCCGCGTAAACTATTATATCATATTGTCCAGTCACGGCGTGCGCTGTTTTGACACCCTCAATCTTCGATATTTCTGATGCTATTTGCCAAGGTTCCCCTCTCTCAACCTCTACTAGAATATAAACGCTTATTTGCATTTAATGCACCAAGAATATTTTTCAGTTAACAATTAAAAATATATTGCGGTTCCATTTATACTAAATTGGAGGTTACCGCAATTTTAGGATGCATCCTATAATGGAGGAAGAGTACCTAAAGAAGATAGCGGAGCTTAGGGAGATTCTTGAGGAAAGAATAAAGAGATTAGAAACGGAAATTGAGGGGCTAAAAATCATCCTAGAGTTTGTTAACAACCTCCTACTGGAGAAGAGCTTTAGAAGAGTTGAGGAGATCTCCCCGCCAAAGGTGGCTGAAGCTGCACCTCCTACTCCGCCAGCCAAGGAAGTCACTAGAGTTATACCATTAAAGACTAGTTCAGGCGAGCTTTTAGCAAACATATACGTTGAAGATAGGAATCTACGCATTGTCCCAGAAGTAGACAAAAAATTTGACATTAAGACGCCGCCATTTGAGTCCTTTTTGATTGACAAGGTTTTAGCTAAAATGCGTGATATTGATCAGGAAGCTGTTAGGAGGGGTGAAATCATGCCTGAAGAAGCTTTATCATTTGATTTGAAGTTGGATGGTAATATTATCCGCGAGATTCTCATTCGGAATGTGTCCCCCCAAAGAGAACGCGATCTGAGGTCCGCAATACGCTGGACCCTAGAGAAAATGTACGAAAAAACTAGGGGAATGCAATCTTAGCATCTTCTATAAAATTCTTGAGCCTGCGAAACATTCATATTCTTTGCTCACTTTATTTTTTATTGGACGATGAGGAGATCGAGGTACGTGGACGCTTAAATGTGGATGACGATCTTTTCCCGCTCCTGAGTCCAAGAAAAATTAATTTCTCCGAAAATCCTTTAATGTGCTAATGTAAGGATACTATGACTGTTTTGGTGGCTTGTGGAGGAGAATTATTTGCGCCCAAATTTAAGACAGACTGTACGTGGTATGAGAGATCTCCTTCCAGAAGAGGCGTGGAAGCTTAGGTTTGTTGAAGAGAGAGCTCGGTGGCTGGCTAATCTCTATGGCTATGAGGAGGTTATAACGCCCGTAATTGAATACTACGATCTATTAGCAGCTAAAATAGGTGAAGAAAATAGGCGGCGCATGTATGTTTTTGAAGACCTTAGCGGCAGGAAGGTTGCTTTAAGGCCCGAGTTCACGGCCTCAATAGCTAGACTTGTTGCCACCAAAATGGTTAGTGAACCAAAGCCGATAAGATTGTTTTCTGTTGGAAGCCTATACCGCTATGATGAACCTCAATTCGGAAGGTACCGTGAGTTTTGGCAGGCTAATTATGAGCTTATAGGTTCAGGTAAGCCGGAGGCTGACGTGGAGGTTCTAAGCCTAACAAATGATCTTTTAGGTTCCCTTGGACTAAAAAACTATGTAATAAAGATTAATCATGTGGGCATCTTACGCGGCATACTTGGACATGAAGGTGTTCCTGAGGAGACTCAGAATGCAATTATGCAGTTACTTGATAAAAAGGATTGGGATGGAGCCCTGAAGCTTGCAGAAGAACATGGTGTATCTGATAGATGCCTGGAGGTTCTTAGAGGACTCCTCAATATTAGCGGCGAAGATAAAAATGAAGTTATTAAGGAAATTTCTGAGATTATTAAGGGCTACCCCAATGCTTTAAGCGCCCTAAATAATTTTAGCGAAATCTTGGATTTAATTGAGCGCGGGGGTCTAGAGATTAAATTTAGATTTGAAGCTGGTTTCGCCAGAGGCCTAGAATATTATACTGGATTAATCTTTGAGGCTTATGTTCCGGAATTGGATATTGCTGTAGGTGGAGGTGGAAGATATGATAGGCTTATAGAGCTCTTCGGCGGTGGGTCAATACCAGCGGTTGGGGTCGCACTTGGGGTTGATAGGATAATATTGGCGATGGAAAAGCAGGGCGTTCATCTACAGAAAGCCCGGGAAATAAGGGTTTTAGTAATTCCAGTTGAGGAGAATAATATTGCTGACGCGCTTAGAATATCTTACATGCTTAGGAAAAATAGTATTCCATCAGAAGTTGACGTTATGAGACGCGGTCTCTCACGCTCTCTCTCCGACGCTAGTAGAAGAAAAATAACTCACGCAATTATAGTGGGGCCTAAAGAGCTCACTAAGGGAATGGTTATTTTGAGGGATATGGAGAATAAAACGCAGGAGGAATCTAAAATTGAGGATTTGCCAAGTAAATTAAGGATTTATGGCTCTTCTTAATTTTTCCTAATTTCTAAAGAAAATTTTATTCGGGCTCCCCTAAGCTCTTCTTCAGGGCTTTTATCACGTTCTCCCTGCCCATGGCAACAATATATGGTCCCAGCCTTGGGCCGGATGGTGCTCCTAAAAGTATCATGTATAGAGTCCTAAAGAAGTCTTTTGGGTTCAAATTATTCTGTCTGGCAACCTCAAATATTGCACTCTGAATTTTTTCAGCCTCACTCTCAGCTTGAATCTTCTGAATAAGATGTTTTATTGCGCTCACCTCAAGATGACTTAGCTCAACCCTTGTCTCAGTTATCTCCTCAAAATCGCTAACCCAGTTTAAGGCGTATTCTATGCGCTGTTTCAGATCGTCTGTTATTTCGCTTTTATCTTTAATGTACCCGTAACTCTGTAGTTTCTCGGCTATGAATTCGATTTCTGAACCTTTAGGTGCAACCTTAGCGAGATACGTGAGCACGTTATATGGCACATGTATGCTGGGCTCGTTTGGGGGCTTCATGAACCAGCAGTATTTATATAATCCCTTCAGCTTCGTCTCCTCCATTTTATCGCCAATCTTAGTTTTACCGAAGTATATATCCTCGAGTTCGTCCAGCTCATTCATATAACGCGGTATATCCAGAACAGAGATGCTTCTTGTCCCAACAAAACGTTTTAAGGTTAATAGGAGCATGGATTGGGGTGAGCCATAGCGGAGCCAAACTTGCGGAGTGAATACGTTGCCAGCCGACTTAGAGATTTTTCTTCCACTCTTATCTAGGAACATTTCATATCTCGCGTGAAGCGGCGGCTCATACTTTAGAATCTCACGTGAGATCCTATCGTTCACCCTAACCGAGTCAGCTATATCTTTCCCATAAGCCTCAAACCTTATTCCCAGCGCCCTCCACCTAGCAGCAAACTCCCCAGCTTTCCAACCGAGCTTTCCCTCACCCTTCGTGTAGTCTGCTTCCCCACTATATCCGCATCCTTCAAGCCACCTTCCCTTAACCTCCATTCCCTCGCAGGTATACAGCACTTTATTCTCTTCCGGCAGAAACTTGTAGGCTTTAGTTGTATATATTCTCCCGCATGATGCGCATACTGGGAAATATGGAAGCGTCTCAAGGTATTTCTCTTGTCCAGTCTCTTCATATATGATTTCACCCACGCTTTTAGCGTTCTCTAGAATATCTCTTATCTCACTGTTGAGTAGCCCTTTACTGTAGGCTTCAACTGCCGACATAAACTTGTATTCTATGCCAAGTCTATCTAAGGCGTCGAGCAGTAAGTAAACCATGTGATCCCCATAGCTAGCGTGGCATCCGAAGGGATCCGGAACGTCTGTTACGGGCTTACCTAAATGTTTCTCTAGAGATTTTGGCAGCCCGGCTGGGACGCTTCTTAAACCATCTTTATTATCAGAGAAGACTATGAACTCGGATTTGTATCCTAACTCTTTGATCGCGAGCGAAACCGCATAATTTCTCGTAACCTCAGATATGCTCCCTATGTGTGGTATGCCTGACGCTGCTACACCGCTTTCAACTCTGATGACACTTAGGTTTCTGCCGAGCTTACGCTCGCGCTCAATTATTTTGTAAGCCATCTTATCGTACCATGTTCCATGACCAATTATTTTCTCTGCTTTTCTCAACGCTAGATCATCCTTTATGGATTAGATGCTACGAATATGAAAAAGGTCTAGAATATAAATAAAAATTTATTGATTTAAAGAACTTCACATTTACCTTAGCATGTAATGTTTATAGTTGGTTTAGGTCTCTTTTAGTCAATATGTTATATTTTAGTGCACAATTAAATGTTAGCAAATTTTGGATGGGCTTATCGGCAATTTTTAATGTCTATTTTGATGACTATTACCTTTTCCCGCTCGTTTTTCAGCCATATTTGCGGAGGAAGAATTTTCCTTTTCCTTCACGTCCAAAAGAAATTTACAGCAAATCTTCAGATTCCACTGAAAAATAAAGTCTGGATTGAAGTAGGGTGGTAGAAAAAGTTTAGAATTGGAGAAAGACGGAGGGAATCTTAAAAATCGACTAAAATTAAACCACAAAGCTCTAGTTTTCCCTATAAGAACTCACCTGCCTTTTTTGTGAATGAGAATCCTGGTCTTCATTAAGGGTCTTCAGCTCGCTAAAGCGCTTATTCCTGGTGATAGTGAAAATTTTGTTCCTCAATTTCATATTTCAGTTACATAACTATGGTAATCAGTAAAATGATGGAGAATAAATTTTTATGAAAGCATCTTTTTTCCAAAAATATCGCGTGAAATCAGAATAATGCTGAATTTTAGAATATTGAACTCAAATCTTCATTTCCCATATATTCTTTTGGTTCATAATCCACTTATAAAGCGCATATATACGTAGAAACTGGATATGTAGAGATTGGTGGAGCTTATTGGCTGATAAACCATTGATGTTAATAGTGGACAACGAAAGCATGGGAAGAACACTAGCATTAATCCTCGAGGAGAAAGGATGTATTATGGATGCTGCTGAAACCGGTGAGGAAGCCACACGTAAATCGATGGAAAACTTCTATAATCTTGCGCTCATAGGTATTGGGCTTCTAGATATGGAAAAAACAGGATGCGGGATCCATAAAATGATGAATCTTGAAGAGAGGGAGGAGCAGGCAAACAAGATAATTAGTGAGGTGGCTGAAGAGGTTATGTTAAACATTTTTGGTAGAAAAGCTCTTGACAATATCCTGCGCGCCATGAGGGAGAAATACTTTTTAGATTTGGAGGAAATGCCTGAGCGCCCAGAAGTATTCTCAGAGGCCCTTCATAGAATAATTGGCTTAGGCTCGGTTATAATCGAGGACTTAATAGTGGAAAATCTATACGCGAAAATGGGTTTAGAGTTCCGGTGGAAAAAGAGTTATACCTTCCCGGATTACATAAAGGAGATTAGAAAATTTCTGTTGAACAAAGCCCAATCGCAGACCACTAAAATTCTGCTCTAATTTAAGTCACGTACAATCATCGATTACTTGTTAGAGGAATATCTTCGCTTTTCCGCTAAAAAATGATTGTAGTTTAAATAAAAAAGGTTTTTAGAGGTAAAGTTAACTTAACCTGCTCAAACCTCTTTATATCCAACTCTTTCTTTCAGCATTTGAACTGACTCTGGATTCATTAGCGTTGTTATGTCGCCCAACGGTTGGTTCCTTAATAGGGCTTTGAGGATCCTACGCATAATCTTTCCGCTTCTAGTTTTTGGCAGATCAGCAACGAATATTATCCTCTCTGGTCTGGCGATAGGCCCAATAATTTTATCAACTGTTTTCTTTATCTCAGCTTCAAGATCAGCTGAGGGCTTATATCCTGGCTTAAGGACAACAAACGCTACGGGAGCTTCACCCTTAATCTCATGCGGCGCTGAGACAACTGCGCACTCAACGACAGATGGATGTTGAGCTACCGCATTCTCAACTTCTGCCGTAGCCAGCCTATGCCCTGCAACCTTCATTACATCATCGACTCTTCCGGTAATCCTAATATTGCCCATCTCATCATAGATGTAGGCACCATCACCAGTATAATAGACTTTCTCGCCATAAACGCTGAAGTACTGCTGCCTAAACCTTTCAGGGTCCTTGTAGATTGTCCTAAACATCCCGGGCGCGAAAGGAGATAACTGAACTAAATATCCGCTCTCACCAATATTTGCTGTTTTCCCATCTTCAGTTAATATCGAGAATTTTGTGCCTGGAAACGGCCTGCCAGCAACTGTCGGTATGAATGGGCCTATGCCTGGTAATGAATGAATGAGCGTTCCACCAGTCTCAGTCTGCCACCATGTATCAATTATTGGACATCTGCCCCCACCCACAACATTAAAGTACCATAGCCAAGCCTCCTCATTTATTGGTTCACCGACTGTTCCCAAAATTCTTAGAGTACTTAAATCATGCTTCTTAACCCATTCATCACCATATTTCATGAGCATTCTTATAGCCGTTGGCGCAGTGTAGAACACAGTTACCCCATACTTTTCAATTATCTGCCACCATCTATCCGGAGCGGGGTAATCCGGTGCCCCCTCATATATTAGGAATGTTACGCCATTCATCAGTGGACCATAACAGTTATAGGTGTGCCCAGTTATCCATCCTATGTCAGCTGTGCACCAGAAGAGGTCATCATCGTGCAGGTCAAAGTCCCATTTAGTTGTCCAGTATGCTTGGACAGCATACCCTCCGACGTGATGCTCAATCCCCTTAGGCTTGCCAGTTGTTCCACTGGTATACAATATGAAGTGTATGTCTTCGCTATCTAGAACCTCCGGCTCACAGTATGGCTCAGCTCCCTCCATTAATTCATGCCACCAGTAATCGCGTCCCTCAACCATATTGATATTTAAGCTAGCCTTTTCACCAAGGCGCCTAACAACTACAACCTTCTCTATTGTAGTTCCTTCCACGCCTATATCCGCATTGGATTTGAGGTTTATGACGCTTCCTCGCCTATAATACCCGTCAGCCGTGATTAGCACCTTCGCCTCCGCGTCAAGCATCCTCTCTTTAAGCGACTGCCCGCTGAAGGCCGAGAAAACAACGCTGTGCACTGCGCCTATGCGCGCGCAGGCAAGCATGGCGATAATAACCTCTGGGATCATCGGTAAATATATGCCGACTCTATCGCCCTTCCTCACGCCCAAACCCTTCAGGACATTCGCAAACTTATTGACTTCGCGGTAAAGATCGTAGTAGGTTAAAACCTTATGCGCCTCATTTGTTGGCTCCGGCTCCCATATTATAGCAGCCTTATTTCTGCGCCAAGTCTTAATATGCCTATCAACAGCATTGTAGCATATGTTGAGTTTTCCGCCGACAAACCACTTATAAAATGGCGGATCCCATACGTATGTCTCAGTCCATTCCTTAAACCAAGTTATACCCTCCCTAGCGAGCTTAGCCCACCAAGCAACAGGATCCCTAGCAGCTTCCTCATATATCTTCTCATCGCTCACCCAAGCTCTCTTCTTCATTTCCTCAGATGGCCAAAAGACATTCTTTTTAGCAGGATCCTCAACAACCCACCTTATAGGTTTCTCCCTCATTTTGGGCGTACCCCTCCAGGGGAATTAGAGAATACGTTGAAAAAGAAGATTTAAACATTTCTTCTTGAAGGAGACTTCAAATGTGGTGGTGTTCACCTTACCTGGCTATCACAATGTTTTAAGGGAACTTCTAGTTTCAAGTCTTGTCAGTAGATAAGTTTAAATTTACTATCTGCATTCTTTCTTTGAGAGCTTAAATACGTGCAAGCAGTTAGAGCATCCATGGATGTGATATACTTGAGCGGAAAGGCCAGTGAAGCAGGCGGTTCAGAGGAGTGGGTTCCGCGCACTAAGCTTGGTAGAATGGTGCTTGAGGGTAAAATATCTTCCTTAGAGGAGGTATTCGCTAACGGATTTAAGATAAGTGAGCCGCAGATAGTAAATATGCTCGTTCCAAACCTTGAGGAGGAAGTCATAAATATAAGCCTAGTGCAGAAGCAGACTGATGCTGGCGAAAAATCTAGGTTTAAGGCTATAGTTGCCGTTGGAAATAGGGATGGATATATAGGCATAGGTTCTGGTAAGGCCACGCAGGTGCGTACAGCGATAGAGAAGGCGGCGAATGATGCCCGCCTAAATATAACTGTTATTCGTAGGGGATGTGGGAGCTGGGAGTGCGGGTGCGGGCAACCTCACTCATTACCCTTCGAAGTTACTGGTAAATGTGGTGCAGTTAGAGTTAAGCTCCTACCTGGGCCTAGAGGTTTAGGTTTAGTTGCAGGTGAGGTTGCTAAGGTTATCCTTAGGCTTGCCGGAATCAGGGATTGCTGGACAAGGAGCTATGGTACAACTAAGACTGTTCCATCATTCGCGTACGCGCTTTTTGACGCCCTAAAGAAGACATATGAAATCACTACACCACTAGATTGGACGAGGTAGATTGGTTTTGGAGAAGGGAAGCAAGTGTTTAGTTGTCGTTAGGGTTCGAGGTTCTGTTAACGTTAGGAGGGATGTTGAAGATACTTTAAGGATGCTTAATTTAACACGTAATTGCCACGCAACAATAATCGATGACCGCCCATCCTACCTTGGCATGTTACAAAAGGTTCAGAATCAGGTGACGTGGGGTGAGGTTTCAAAGGATACCATCGCGATGCTCCTTAAGGAGAGGGGTAGACTCGTAGGTAACAAGAGGATCACCGACGAATATGTTAAAAAGCTTGGTTTCGAATCTATAGATGATTTGGCTGAGGCTATATATAATTTGAAGGTTGAATTCAATAAGCTTCCGGGCATAAAGCCCGTTTTCCGCCTTCATCCACCAAGTAAGGGCTATAAAGGTAGCGTGAAAAAGAGCTGGAAGAGTGGTGGTGTAACTGGATATAGGGGTGAAGCCATAAACGATTTAATTAAGAGGATGATATAGTAGCGTAGGGAGTTGATGTTTATGCCTCATAAACTTAGGAAGATTAGGAAGAAGCGCGGGTCTAGAACGTGCGGTTATGGTAGGGTTGGGCAGCATAGGAAGAGCGGGTCTAAAGGTGAGAGGAGGGCTGGTAGGCATAAGCATTTATGGTCATGGGTCTTGAGGTATGAGCCGGACTACTTTGGCAAGGTTGGTTTTGTTTCACCGAAACAGAAGATGATGAAAAACGTTCGATGTATAAACATTAAGGATCTTGAAGAGATGGCTCTAAAAGTGGCTGGCAAGACTAAGAAGGGTGAGAAGATATTTATAGACTTGGAGGCAATGGGGTATACGAAACTTCTAGGTGAAGGGAAGATAAGTTTACCGGTTAGAGTTAAGGTTCCATCATATACTAAGACAGCTCTGAGGAAGATTGAGGAGGCTGGTGGAGAAATAATAGCGCCTAAAGAAGTTGAGGAAGCGGAGCTGACTGCTGCTGAATCAAGTTAATGTAAACTTTTTAAGACAAGAAAGGGAATTATAAGAGTGTGTTTGAGGGGGAAACTTGGCTAGCAGATTCTTGAGAGCTTTTCAACCCATAATACAGTTTATCCCGGAGATTAAGGCTCCGGAGCGTAGGGTTAGTTTTAATGAGAAGCTCCTGTGGACTGCTTTTGCTCTCATCGTGTATTTGGTTATGAGTGAGATACCGCTCTATGGTTTAGCTAAAAGTGAGGAGGTGCTCTTTTATAGGGTGATATTTGCCTCAAGTAGGGGCACATTAATGGAGCTTGGTATAGGTCCAATTGTCACCGCCGGGCTAATACTCCAGCTGCTTGCAGCCTCAGGGTTCATAAGTGTTGACTTCTCTAATCCTGAGGATAGATCCCTATTCTCTGGTGTGAGTAAGGTCTTCGCGATAATTATGACGGTTGTTCAAGCTTCGGCTTATCTTATAGGGGGCTTCTTCGGGAGCGGTGTGGGGCCCATACAGGCAACAATAATCTTCGTGCAGCTGATCTTCGCTGGATTAATTGTCATGCTTCTGGACGAAATGATACAGAAGGGTTGGGGGATTGGTAGCGGAATAAGCCTATTCATCCTGGCTGGCGTAGCGCAGCGTATAATGGTGGATTGCTTCTCAATGGTGAAGGTAGGGAGCCCAGCCGAGTTTAGGGGAATATTCCCAGCAATCGTTGAAGCATTAATGAGCGGTCGACCTATAAGCGACCTCTTTATAAGGACTGCTGATAACCCAAGTATTTTGGGTTTAATATTAACGGTGGCGATTTTCCTATTCTGCATATATGCTCAGGGCGTTAGGGTTGAGATACCAATCTCACATTCGCGTTTCAGAGGGTTTAGGGGGAGATATCCGATAAGCCTTCTCTATGTTTCTAACCTGCCAGTTATATTTGCGTCAGCATTGTTCGGGAACATCTACATTATAGGACAGGTATTATGGAGCAATTATCGTAACAGCCCGGAGCTAAGTCCATGGATAAGATTGATAGGCGAATTTGAGTACGCTGAGGACGGTTACCGCCCAGTAGGCGGGTTGGCATATTATGTTTTATCGCCGAGAGGCTTCGCCGATGTCCTAGATGATCCGCTGAGATGCGTTGTTTACTCGATAATGCTAATTTTATTCTGTGTTATCTTTTCTTGGGTTTGGCTTCAAGTTGGCGGGTTAGATCCTAAAACTGTTGCCAAGCAGCTTGTTGATGCGGGTATGCAGGTTCCAGGCTTCAGGAGGTCTGAGAAGCCTATTGAGGAGATTCAAAAGCGTTATATTCCAGTTGTAACTTTGCTCGGCGGCTTCATTGTTGGTTTATTAGCGGCTATAGCCGACTTATTTGGCGCCTTTGGAACTGGTATGGGAATATTGCTCTCAGTGGGCATTATATACCAGTATTATCAGCAGATAATGAGTGAACGTATTGAGGAGATTTATCCTGGAATAAAGAGGTTTCTTGGGAGGTAAATAGGCTGACATGGATTTGCTCACGATTCCATACTCAACGTTCTTCATAATGTTCTTGGCTTTTGTTAGCTCCTTAGTAACGACGCTTTTAAATCGCAAGTTCATTGATAGGCGTTTGCTGGCTGAATGGCAGAGTGAGATTGCTAAGTGGAATGCTGAGAAGGAACTTGCCAAGAAAACTGGTGATAAAAAGCTTATGGCTAAGGTTAAGAAGCAGGAGGTTCGAATAATGCAGATGAGGGCTAAAATATCCGGTCAGCAGACTAAGACCACGCTGATAACATTTATTCCTTTCATGCTCATGTGGTGGCTTCTTTTATCCTTTTATGGAGATACCCCAGTCGCATCCATGCCAATATGGGGCGTTCTTAACCTACCATTCTTCATATGGTATATTATATGCCAGTTTTTCTTCAATTTCCTCCTATCAAAAATCTTTAATGTTGAGATGGGTTACCGCGTAAGGTCTTAAGGGGCGCGATATTTATGCAATCATGGAGTAAAGGCGTTGTCATATGTATTTCTGGCCTAGCTGGCTCTGGGAAGAGTACTGTGGCTAGGAGGGTTGCTGAGCATTATGGGCTGAAGTATTATTCCGGTGGTGATGCTCTGAAGGCTGTTGCCATGGAGATGGGTTATAATGTTTCCGATAGAGGCTGGTGGGAGACTGAAGCTGGTATGCGCTTCCTCGAGGAGCGCTCAAGAAACTTAGATCTAGATAGGCGGGTTGATGAGAAGATGCTTGAGTGGGCTAGGGAGGGTAACGTTGTTCTGGACAGCTGGACTATGCCGTGGCTCCTTAGGGATGGCTTCAAGATATGGTTAGATGCTTCTGAGGATGTTAGGGCTAGGAGGATAGCGATGAGGGATGGAATAAGCGTAGAAGATGCCCTTAAGCGGATGAGGGAGCGTGAGAATAGAACTAAGGAGATTTATAGGAGACTCTATGGCTTTAGGCTGGGCGAAGATTTCGAGCCATTCCACGTGATAATTGACGTAAACAACCTAAATCAGGATGAGGCTTTCAAAACATTATGCCTAATAATTGATAACATGGTTTTAGGAGCGAGAAAACAGCAGCCCCTATTGTAAATGGCTGCCCAATCATAACTTTTTAGCCAATCATCCCGTTTTCCAAAATATAATCTGTTTTCTACCCTAAATATTGGCGTAAAAAGGAAAATAAAATATATATTTCAAGTCTATTTTTATAATATGCAATATAAGCACAGATACATAGCAATTCTAATGCCATTCCTAATCTCCCTAGGCGGAATACTGCTCGACTACTGGACTACGTGTGTTGGCTTAAGTATGGGTTTCGTTGAAACGCACCCAGAGTATCATCCACTGAGGGCATTAGCAATATTCTGGGGCGCGATAGCAATATTGACAGCAACACTGCCGAAGACAAGAAAATGGATGATGAGCATAAACGCCCTAGCATCCCTTCCATACTTAGGCGCAATAAATAACGCTTTGGTTATATTGGGTGTTTTTCCCGGACTACAGATATAACATAAGTGTAATGATCTGCATTCTTCCTGGATTTAAAAAATTGACCCCAGTAGAAGTGAGGATTGGAGAGCGTAAAGTAAGAGAGTTACTTTTTTTGCTACCTTGCGGCAATAAAGTTGATCCCGCCATAACTTAAAGAGTGGATAGACTACGTAGATGCATGAAAGGCATACTATGCCACCCAGTATTGGAAGAGCAATATTAAATCCTAGTTGCAGATATCCTAAGATAAATGATGCAAATATTGCGAGTGAGAGGGCTATAGAGAACCTAATAGTGTATTCTGGGCCCCAAATTATTGGCAGTGTTCTTCTTCCCTCCTTCATATCGCCTGCTATATCACCTATATCTAAAATTGGTGAGAATGCCATTGCATAAATGAAGAAAATGGTGCTTGCGAACAGAACATTTATTGAGAGTAACTCGTTTACTGCGGCTCCGCCAGCTAAAACTGCAAGTGACCCGCAACCACCTATAACTATCGTCTTTAGCACGGACCTTCTCTTAAAGGAAAGAGGTGGAAACGAATATTCTATCCCCATTATTGCACCAATAATGCAGAGAATCATTGTTTGCAAATTTATCAGTGAGGAAACGAGTACGCCAGAGAGGTAAAGGATTGCGGACAAAGTTGCCACATCGCTTTTTGAAACTTTTCCTTGTGCAAGGGGGCGAGGGACTCTATTTATTACGTCTATCTCGAGATCCGCTAAGTCATTAGATATATACGTGGCTAAGACTATTAATAGAACTGCTAAAGTGATTGCCAGTGACTGTACTAACGGTGGTATTCCTCTTGAGGCAACAAAAGTCGCCACAAATGTTGAATAGGCAAAAACCAACGGCCTTAAATAGTTGGCTTTAATACACAACCAATAAGAGCGAGCTCTTTTTTCCAGAAAGCGGATTGCTATCATAAGCACCCGATTAGGAGTTAAAGAAAAATGAGACTTTATCTTCTCACATAATATGAGAAGATATCTTAAGCTCTACAAGAAGGTTTAGGGTTTCCCTCACTGGTATTCATATTTAGCTCAAGACTAATATTTGGAATATGTTAGAATTTAATTCAAGTAGATGAAAATTTAATAGAATTTAGATTGAGAACGTTTTGACTTTTTCCAAGATTTCCTTTAGAAATATTCCTTTCGTATTCTCTTCAGCTCTGCTCTTCATTAGATTGAAAACTTCTATTAATTTGCCTGCTAAAGTTTCATTCTCAAAAAATAATCCCATGAAAAAACTATTATCCTGAGGGTTTGGAACTTCGAGCCCTACCCATCTTTTATCCACAACTATGAAACTGTATGGTATGTTATCCATGAAGCCAATATAAACGTCAGATGAATTAAATATCTTGTAGTACGCTTTTAAGAGCGCTGGGCGGGCTAAAATGATCCGCAGCAGTTCTGTTGCTCGTGAAAAGAAACGTTTATCTGAGGAAATACAATAAAATCGTATCTTTTCATCAAGCCTCTTTGATATCTCCTCCACAACCTCGCTCTCAGTGTATCGTGTAACGAGATAAATTTCCTCTTCAGCCCTTTTTATGAGATCAACCACTCCTCTAACAATATTCTCAAATCTAAAAACTATCCCGCCGAGCCTTATTCCCCCATCGATTAGACCCAAAAATTCTCCGATGCTATCCTCTGTTATTGCTTGGAGTATCCTATCCTTATCCTCTTGCGATAACGTTTTTGATCTTTTCACTTTATCTATTAATTCCAGCTGTTCCCCTTTATCTATTACTTCGTTTAAGTAGTCTATTATCTTGTAGACTATGCTCCCTAAAACCGTATGCTTATATGCGCCATCGTCTTTCTGTATTAGTTTTGTCTCCAGTAGTTCGCTTAGCCTCGTGTAGTAGCGTTTTTGCGTTAGCCCCAGCTTTTTTATTGTCTCTATTGAAGATGTTATGCCCTCACCCGCCATCTTGAATATTTTTAGGGCGTCCTCGTTTGATAGGGCTGATAGTATCCTTTCTATATCCTTCAGTTTATCTCCTTCTTCATGAGTTTTAATGCTAAGCTTTGGTGTTAAACGCGCTCTCTGCACCATTTTTGTTCTTTCCGTCTCAAAGAATTTGCCGAGCCAATTATTAAGCAATATGATAAGAAAAACCTTATTTTCAATACATATTTTAGTGCGCAGGATGGCGCTGGGCGCCCTAAATTAAATGTTTTAGAGTAAAGCGTTTATTAACAG
>Ga0105155_1000430_pt1 | contig 14723 bp, 12 predicted proteins | sample SSWtaG_2_FD_89589 | JGI IMG/M metagenome (GOLD analysis project Ga0105155, IMG submission 89589) | Hot spring microbial communities from Sandy's Spring West, USA to study Microbial Dark Matter (Phase II) - SSWsed_130316 | ecosystem: Environmental > Aquatic > Thermal springs > Hot (42-90C) >...
GAGGGTGCCAAGGGATGGGTATCTGGAAGGCTTGGGTGAGCGCCGTTGGAACATAGAGGCAGAGATGGGAGGGGAGAATAAACGTACCGTTTTAGTTCCAAAAGAGGAAAGCCGGTTAGATGTAATGGTCAACTGTATAGGTTATAACGAGTCTGCTGAAGGGGGGATCATCTTTGACCTGGGCACCCTGACCACGAGCCATTTTGAGGAAGAGTGGGATGGCCGTCTGATAGAAAAATCGGTTGCTGGCTTGCACGGGTGGTTCAGGGTAGGATACCGCATCAATCCCTCTCCACCTCCTCCCCCACCGATTCCCATGGGAGGGGAACTTGTGTGGCCCCCTACCAACGTAGCGGATTACGCTATACTGGATTGGTATGGGTGGCACTTCGGGCTCTGTTTTGACTACCCAGCAGGAGCCGAGGAGAATATTGATGGCTATCTCGTTTATCGCAATGGTGCTCTCCTGGCCGAGATAACCAATCCTCGGCTCGTCTCGCGCAATCCGGACTACAACAGATGGTTTGCCCCCATTAGGCAGTCAGACTTCTATCCATCTTGCCCTGATAGATACGAGTTCTACATGACCGCTTATCGCGACACCCCAGAGGGTCGCTTAGAATCGGACCGCAGCAATTCCGTCTTCATTGACCCAGACCCCGTCCCCTGCTACCGATCTAAGGTTGTAAGGGTGACCCCTCAGACTTTAGGCGTGGCCTGCTTGGATGTTGACTCATACCGTCCCATTCTATGCACAAGGGGGCAAGCCGGGACAATGGTTCAACGGATGACAGGAAAAACCTGCGACTGCACCCACGATCCTTGGCCTTGGCCCATCGGAGAGGGCCACGCCTCAGCGAATGGGGAGAAAATTCTTGATTTTTGGGCTAACCTTGAAAGCGCCACAGATTACGAAATAGTTTGCGATTCCACAAGACGCTGTCAGCCTGCTTGGCTTGGGGCCAAACGCGCACTATTGACCTTAGGCCCATTTGATGGCCTAATGGTGACCATGGATTTTTGGGATAATGACGTATTTTCAAGGGATGATCATTTCTGTCGCGGCAATTATACCATCGCCCACTGGGAACTGGATGAGATTGCCAAGTCAGAGGAGAGAAAGAGAGCCTACATAGCGGAATTCAGCGGGGGAGATGGGACATGTTGGCTGGAATTCACGGTAGAGGTCCTTGCCGAGTTCCAGGAGTAATAGCCATCTACCCGCCCTTTGAAAAGGTCTTGGACTTTCCAATCGGGATAGGAGGTGTGCGATGAAGGGGAAACTTTTGCTGAGCCTCGGCCTGGGTGGACTGCTCCTGGCGCTGATGCTGGGGCTTCTGGCCCTGGCCGGACCGCCAGCAGCGCGGGCGGCGGATGAGATATTCACCGTGAACAGTGCAGGAGATGACCCGGATGCCAACCCTGGCAACTGTCAGTGCCGCACATCCGGCGGGGTGTGCACCCTGCGGGCGGCCATCCAGGAGGCCAACGCCTGCTCCGGCCGGCAAACGATTCGGTTCAACAGCCCCATGCAAATTTCTCCTGGAACTGCTCTTCCTACCATCACTGGTGATGGCACCGTGATTGACGGCAGTGACCAGTGGCAGGTGGTGGGCGGCTACGAGGTGCCTGGCGTGGTCCTGAACGGCTAGTGGCGTAACTTTAGCGGCCTGGAGATCACCGCCTCCAACTGCGCCGTCTATGGCCTGGGGATCAGAAGTTTTGGTCAACACGGAGTGTATCTGCACGGGAGTGCCCAGAACAACGCCATCGGTGGTGTTGGGGTTCACCAGGGCAACATGATCGTGGGCAACGGCTGGCACGGCATTAGCCTCTGGTATGTGACGACAAATACGATCAGGGGCAACCTGATTGCCGCCAACGGCTGGAGCGGCATCGGCGCAGATGGGGTTGATGTGGACACCGAGGTCCGCGACAATCGCGTCGGCCTCTGGGTGGACGGCCAGCCGCTGGGCAATGGCTTCTACGGCATTCACCTGGCCCACGGTTCCACGCCCGTGGTCATCTCCAATACCATCGCCTACAACAAGCGGGGCATCTATCTGGAGGGCGGCAGCAACCCATGGATCTACCGTAACACCATCTACGGCCACAACGCCTCCGCCAGCAGCTTGAGCTATCCCGGCTACGGCGGCGGTATCTTCTGCTATCAGTCTGCCCCTATCATCTCCGGAAATGTCATTACCAATAACGTCGCCTACACGGGCACTGACAAGACCGGCTACGGCGGCGGCATCGCACTTTACCGATGCGAGGGTACGCTGATCGGCGGCAACACAGTGGTCAGCAACACAGCTAGCACTGCTGGCCAGGGCAAGGGAGGCGGCATTTACATTGAGGATAGCAACAACGTAGTAGTGCGTGCCAACCGGGTACTGAGCAACGTGGCCACAACCACGAGTGGAAGGGAGTGGGGTTGGGGCGGTGGCATTGCCGTATCTGGCGGCAGTGGCACCATAGAGTATAACGAGATCGCTGGCAACCAGGCAAGGAGTGCGGGGGGCGGCAGCGGCGGTGGCCTCTACCAGTGGTACGGCTCCACAACCTTTCGGCGCAACAGCGTGACCGGCAACTATGGCGGTACTGCCGTCTATTTGGGTTACAGTCAGTCCCTGTTTGAGAGCAATAAGGTGGTGGGGAATCTGGCTTCCTATGCGGTTGAACTGGCCTATTACCCTGGCCCAATCCTGGTCAACAACATCATCGCTGACAGCCACTATGCGGTGAATGCGTATGCCACGGCTGCTGACCCTCTGACAGCCAAACTGTTCCACAACACCCTGGTGGGCACTGGCGATGGACGAGGAGTAACGGCGGAGAGCGGCTACGTGACCTTGGCACTGGTCAACAACATCGTGGTCAGCCACGCGATTGGGATCAGCAACACCTATCCGGCCAGTTCCACCATCAGTGCTGACCACACCCTCTTCTGGGGCAACACCGATAATGGCATCGTGGGGACGAACCCGGTGTATGGCAACCCACGTTTCCTCAACCCGGCTGGGGGCAGCTACCATCTGAGCCCCGGCTCGGCAGCCATTGATGCCGGCGTGACCGAGCCTACCGTCACCACGGACATAGACGGCGACCCGCGGCCCCTTGGCTCCGGCTACGACATCGGGGCGGATGAAGCGCGGTTCCTCTACCTCCCGCTGGTGCTGCGGAATTACTGACCTCACCCGGCAGTCCCAGCCCATAAGTTTGGCCTTCGGCCCACGAAGGCAAACATAAGGGTCATACCTTAAGAGAGAGGAGGCGCCACTTCAAGGCCACGCTGAGAGCTCGCTCGAGGCAGGTGTGAGTAGGCTTGAATAATTACAACTGATGGCCAGGCTTAATAGCAAACGGCTCACGGCAAAATTGGACAAGCCCTTCTTTAATTGCCCCTCACTTTCGTTGGGAGTATAATGATACCGGACTCTGGGATATTTTCTCACCATAAGCCTAGGAGGTGTGCTATGTCCAAGATTTTGCGCTATTTAGGTGGCGCGCTGGGTGCACTCCTTATCCTGCTGCTAATCCTTTTAAGCTACTGGTGCTTCCGCCCCAACAGAGCTCAGGTCGTTAGAGAGCTGGAGATAGAGCATTGGGCCGCAGTCAGCGATGGGGCCCACAATTCCAACACCGACCTTATCTACTGGCGGGGTGCATTCTACCTGGTGCACGCCTCCTCGCCCTGGCACTTTGCCAGCGAGAAATGCCGTCTAATCATTTGGCGCTCGGAAGATGCCCGCCATTGGGAACGACTGGCAGAATTAAACGTCCCCGGGGAGGACATTCGTGACCCCAAATTTGCCCCCATCGGCGACCGCCTGTTTCTCTACGCCCTGAAAAACGTCGTCTTTACCGCCGAGCCGTACACAACGGTGCTCTCTGTAAGCGATGACGGACGCCACTGGACGCCGTTCCAGGAGGTAGAACCGAAGGGCTGGCTCTTCTGGCGCCCCAAAACCCGGGATGGCACGGTCTGGTATGTCCCAGCCTACTGGCACGAACACGGCCGTTCTATCCTCTTAAAGTCCACCGATGGCTATCACTGGGAAAAGGTGTCCACCATCTACGAGGGAGAGCGTAACGACGAGGTAGACATAGAGTTCCTTCCTGACGGACGGATTCTGGCCACAGCGCGCTTGGAAGGGAGCGGGAGCATTTTCGGAGACCCGGCGGCGTCCACTCTCATCGCTGTTTCTGCCCCACCGTACACGGAATGGACGTACAACCGCAGCAGGGTAACCCGCCTGGACGGGCCGGCGCTCTTTTCGTACAAAGGGCAAATCTACGCAGTAGGCCGCTATCAGCCTCAACCGTGGGGCCCGCTGACGGAGTTAGGAAGTGTCTTCAGCCGCAAGCGAACCTCCCTGTTCCGGGTGGATGAGGATCGCCTGACATGGCTCTCCGACCTTCCCAGTGCTGGAGATACTTCCTATGCGGGCACCGTTATCCTGGGGGATTACCTTTACGTCAGTTACTACACCAACGATATCCGCCGGGATGTTCCTTGGCTATTGGGAATGGTTCTTCCGTCCGAAATCCGCATTGCCCGCATCCCTCTGGCGGCACTGGAGAAGATTTCTCGGTAAAACCTGCCGCCTTTGCCGACCGAAGTCGCCTATTTAGGCTGCGAGCCTGGGGTCGGCCTCCGCCGACCCCTTCCCGGTAGGGGCGAAGGGCCAAGGCCCCAAGAGGCCTTTGCCTAATAGTAGGCATTGGGCACCCAAAGAGGGCTAATTTTAGGAGTTACGCAGTTGGGTGGAGAGCATAAAGGGTATAAGCCAGATAACGGCGGATGGCCTCACATATAATGGCAGTCTCCGCTTCATTACAGCTAACCTTAGTCCGCAAGCGATAAACCCAGTCAACTGCGTAACTTGCATTAAGGGCATGCCCGATATGCAGCGATTGACTAAGGGGGCATGCCTTTAAATGCTTTTGCGGGCTTAAAGAAATCTTGGGTGGCTTGATGCCGCCGAAGCAGGGGTTAGTGGGCAAACTTTGTTGCTATCCTCCGACTTTGGCTTTAACCCAAGGTCACGACAGGAAATGAGCAGCCAATTACGTAAATCTTAACACATTGCAAACCACTATCGCCAAATCCTAAAGTTTGGACTATAATATAAGTGGTCAATTGGTTCTCCTCCAGCAAGCCGTTGACTTTCACTTAGACCGCTGTAGGAGCGCCAATTCAGGGTTAAAAGCCTTTTAACCCTGGCAGATTTGATTTTGGAAGTTTAATTACTAATGACAATCTTTGACCTTTATCTCAACGGCAATGATACCCCTTCTGAGTTCCTCACTATTGCCCAGGGCCGCACCGTCGCCTTTGATGCCCTGGTGGTGGGGCGTAGCAATGACGGCGAATCCGCTGGATACCATCTTCGAGGCGTCGTGGAAAATGTCGGCGGAACGGTGAGTCTCATTGGTACACCTTTGAAGACGGTCCTTGGTGAGGATGATCCTAACTGGGACGTCCAGGCTCTGACCGGCTTCGGTGCTCTTGTCATCCAGGTGCGGGGTAACGGTGAGACCATCCGCTGGGTGGCTACAGTGCGCACGGCAGAGGTTTCCTGGTAGGAGGCGGGCAATGAAGGGTTCACGGTTTCCGTTTCACGGCTCGTGCTGGCTACTCCTGGTTCTCCTTCTGCTGCTGGCCTTCGCTACTGGCGTCTCCGCTCAGACGGGCGGCGGCTACGACCTGACCTGGAACACGGTGGACGGCGGGGGCTACACCTGGAGTGAAGGCGGCGGCTACAGCCTGGGCGGCACGGTCGGCCAGCCGGATGCGGGGGTGCTCTCCGGCGGGGAGTACACCCTGGCCGGCGGCTTCTGGGGCGGCGCGGCGGCCGCTACGGCGTCTACCTGCCCCTGGTCTTGAGGAATTACTTACCTTAGCAGGTGGGTAATGGATTGCCTTTGCCCACTACCTCACTTCTGGTAGCAGCACTGCCACCGGTGGGGGAGAAAGGAGAAATAACATAAATAACGCCCGCTTTACCTTTGGGGCTTTTACCATACTTTACTTTTAGCCTTCAGCCTGGCTCTGCCACTTCCAGCCTGCACCCAACCGCTCACCCCCCGCTTCTTCCACCTTACCACCGCCAACGGCCTCTCCCACGATATCGTCCGCGCGGTCGTTCAGGACCCCCAGGGCTTCCTCTGGTTCGGCACCCAGGACGGCCTGAACCGCTGGGAAAAAGCGGATTAGGCGTTCCCCTGCTTTCTTTTTGGTTTCGGCAGTTAAAGAAGGTGGGAGATGGCGCTTGCCCTGGTCGGCTCAATTCCTTCTGACCTGGGCCTGGCAGCGGTGGAAGTTGGAAGTAGAGCATCGGGAATTGAAAAGTGGATTTGGGCTGGGGGAAAATCCTCAATCGGCCGTGGCTTCGGTGCAGTGGAGTGTGTGGGTATACAGTGTTCTACGTGGGGGTTGTGCTGTGGGCCTTCCAGTCCAGGCCATTGGTGGCGAGGTATCCGTCGCTGGTCTTTGGATACGCTTTTGCAGGGGCTGAGGCAGGCTGGTGGGAAAATGCCGAAATTCGGGCGGTTTGGCCGGGGCTCAAAAGAGAGCTTGCGATCGCCTCTTTGTGGAATGCAGTGTTTGGAGCCGCTTGTATTTAGGCCCTAAAGGAGCTATTTCAAGGGGGGTCGGCGAAAGCCGAGCTTTGGCCGAAGGCCAAAAGAGCCTGATTTTAATCGGCTGAATTTTGCTAAACCTTTCCCCCTGCTGTATAATTTCCGCACACTAAAAGCACTCACCGGAGGTAAACAATGCTGGAGAACATAAAAGCCCTTCTAAAGTTCCCCTTCAAAGAGCCAGGGTGGCAAAACAACTTTATCGTGGGCTCCGCATTGCTTTTGGCCAATTACATAATCCCCATAATACCCTTCATCTTTGTCCTCGGTTACGTGCTAACAATAATGCGGAAGGTAATCCAAGGGGAAGAGCCATCGTTGCCGGCTTGGGATAACCTGGGCAAAATCGCCGCCGACGGGCTAAGAGGTTTCGTCGCTGCTTTGATTTACCTATTGCCAAGCCTTGTCCTACTTATCGGAGGATACATAGTCTACTTTGTCTCTATTTTTACTCAAACCCAGACGGAACAACTGTCCCTTGCTCCTCTACTGGGAATGGCTTTCTTCTTCATTGGGATTTTCGGAGGTCTCATCTTGTTAACACTGGGCTTAATACCCCTGCCCGCAGCCCTTGCTAACCTGGCAGCAAAAGGGCACTTAGGAGCAGCTTTTGAGGTAACTGAATGGTGGCGCACCATAAAAGCTAATCCCTGGGGTTACTTTGGAGCTTGGGTGCTGACCGTTGGCCTTGGTTACATAGGGTATTGGTTTTCTTACTTACCCTTTTATACCCTAATCCTGTGCTGCCTTGTGCCCTTAATCTGGGCCCCTATAGGCTTCTACGTCTTAGTGGTCGCAGGGGCAGCCTTCGGCCTATTCTACCGGGAAAGCAGCTTCTCCACGACCGAGATGGAGTAATAGCCGGCAAAAGCTATAAAGATAGTCTTCAGAGTCTTACCCAGCCAGCAAGAAAGTAGGAAACGCCACAAGGGGAAACCCGAAGTGCCGGCGGCTATCCCTGCCAAGTCAAAGATAGGGTTGGGAATAGCCGAGAGGGCAAAGATAAGCCAGAATCCGAATTTCTTCATCCACCTCTGAACTTTCTCATAGGCCTTGTAATCCTCAATTATCGCCCTCCCTCCGAGGCCAGCCAGATATCCGCTCAATTCTCCCAAAGCTTCCCCAATTCCTGCTACAAGGCCGACCAGAAGCGGATTGAGGACACTGCCCATGGCGAAGACTACAGCCAGGCTGGGCACAGGGAAAAGAACTGTGGCATTCCCCATAAAGCTTATAACCAATACCCCGCCGTAGCCGTAAGCTCCAAAGCTCTGGATTTTGTTCCGGAAAATTATAACCACTGCTGTTATCAAGAAAGCGAACAGCAAAGCAATAGCCGAAAGCAGGGGTGACCTTTTCCTTTTCTCCATCAAAACTCACCTCTCATAGGGGTTCCGAGGCGAAAGACCTTAGAGCTTGGGCCAAGCTTCCCAGTAGCGTTAACCGTATCTACTACAAGCTGAGCTTCTTCAACTATGCGCTTAAAGTCGTAAGGGCTGTGGGCTACGAGGATAAGGACGCAGTCGGCTTGGCGAATGGTATCTTCTTCCAGCGAGCATGAGCTTAAAACCACTTTCTCCCGATTGAATACGTTGCCACCAACCTCAAAGCGTGGGATAAACGGGTCATTGTATTTGACTTTAGCCCCTTGCCTCAGGAGGAGTTCAATCACTCGCTCGGCTGGGGAATTGCGCGGATCGTCCACATCCTTTTTGAAAGCTACTCCAAGGACTAAGATTTCAGAGCCTTTAATTGTTTTCCCTTGGCTTTCCAAAGCTTTATCCACTAACTCCACCACATGGTAAGGCATGGCTTCGTTCACTTCAGCGGCCAGTTCTATGAAACGGGTGTGGAAGTCATACTCCCGGGCTTTCCATGCCAAGTAGAAGGGGTCAACAGGTATGCAGTGCCCTCCCACTCCGGGGCCGGGGTAGAAAGGCATGAAGCCGAAAGGCTTGGTGGAAGCAGCTTCTATTACCTCCCAAATGTCAATGCCCATCCTCTCGCAAAGCAAGGCCATTTCGTTCACTAAGGCTATGTTGACACTTCGGAAGATGTTCTCCAGAAGCTTAGTCATTTCGGCAGCGCGGGGGGAGGAGACTTTGTGGACTTGAGGGCAGAGCTGCGATAGGAGCAGAGCGGCCAGCTCAGTGCAACGAGGGGTCAAACCACCTACGACTTTCGGGGTATTCTCAACCGTGTGGAGTCTATCGCCGGGATTTATGCGCTCTGGGGAGAAAGCTAAGTGGAAATCCTCCCCAGCCTTAAGCCCTGACTCTTCCAGGATTGGGCGGACAAGTTCCTCAGTAGTGCCAGGGTAAGTGGTGCTTTGGAGGATTACGAGGTGGCCCCGGCGCAAGTGAGGGGCAAGGCTCCTGGCAGCGCTCTCCACGAATGAGAGGTCAGGTGTGCGCCAGCGGTCAAACGGGGTTGGAACACATATGAAGATAGCATCAGATTCCCCAGCCCGGCTGTAATCGGTAGTGGCTTGGAGCTTACCTTCTCGGACCAAAGGGGCAAGCTCTTCTTCGCTTATGTCCTTTATGTAGCTTTTCCCCTGATTTATGGCCTGAACCTTTTTCTGGTCCAAGTCTATGCCGATTACCCTGAAGCCTTTGCCGGCAAATCCCTTGGCCAGAGGCAAACCCACGTAACCGAGGCCAATGATGCCCACGATGGCTTCTCTACGCTTAATCTTTTCTTCAAGCATGCTTAGTTCTCCCTGGGCTAAATTTCAAGGAAGGTTTACGGTAAAGTGTTTGCAGCACCTTAAGAAGGCGTTTCTCATCAAGGTGCCTTATCATCCGGCCGTTGTAAGCTAAGGAAATAATTCCGCTTTCCTCGGAGACCACTATGGCCAGGGCATCGCTTTGCTCCGTAATCCCGATGGCCGCCCTGTGGCGGGTCCCCAAGGTGCGGTAGGGGGAGGAAGCTGAGGATAGAGGCAGTATGCATCCTGCAGCCAATATCTTCTTCCCCCTCACTATCACTGCCCCATCGTGGAGGGCAGTGCCGGGGTGGAAGATTGTAAGGAGCAATTCTTTGGAGATGTCGGCATCAAGGATTACCCCGCTTTCGGCGTAGGGCTGTAGCCCAGTTGTCCCTTCCAAAACGATTAAAGCCCCGTAGCGATGTTCAGCTAAGAAGTTGGCTGCTTTCACGATTTCATTGAGGACTTTCCCCTCCACAGCTTCTTGGGAGGCCATGTTGAAAAAAAGGCCTGCTCTTCCCAAGCGCTCTAAAGCCCTTCGGATTTCGGGCTGGAAAATGACTGGCAAAGCTATAAGGAGTGCGGGGATTGAATTGCGGATGAGCCAGCGCACTGCCATGAAGGGCAGGACTGTGGAAGCAATCACAGCCACTATTGCTATTACCAACACCCCTCTCAGAAGCTGAACGGCCTGTGTCCCTCGGATTAAGCGTAGGATGATGAGGAAAAAGCCCGTAACCAGCGAGATGTCCAAAATATCGGCCCAGCTCAAGTTCTTGAGGGTTTCAACCCATACCTCCATCTATCCCCCTAAGCGCTCTAATAGCTCCCTATAAGCTTCAACCTGCGGCGGTTCCAATGCGATTATCTCCCTTATAGTTTTCTTGGCCTCATCAATTAAACCCAAATCCAGTTGGATTTCCCCCAAGGCATCAAATTCTTCAACCGCCTTTTCTTTTAACCCCATTTCCAGGTAGAGGTTTGCCAGAGCTCTGCGCAAGACCTGGTCTTTGGGGTTTTCCTGGATTAAGTCTCTGAGGAAGATTTCCGCTCCTTGGAGACCCTCCTTATTCCGGATGAAGCTGAGGATTTCGGCAAGTTCACGGGATTCTTCCTCTGTCATCCCCAGCTTACCGTAAAGGACTACAAGGTTGCGACGCACTTCCAATGCCTCAGGCTGAAGGGCTTTGAGGTTCTCACCTACTTTAACAGCCTCCTTCCAGTGCATTGTCTGGTAGTAAAGCTGGAAAAGCCGGGATAGGATTAGGGCTTGGTGTTCCTTTTCGGGAAGTCGGGCGGCAAGGGTTAAAGCGTGCCGGTAACTCTCAATAGCCCCTTTAAAGTCGGCCATTTCGTAAAGGATATCAGCCAATTGGAGGTATTGTTCCAGAGCTTCTTTAAGGTTCCCGAATTTGATGAGAGCATTTATGAATTTGGCCCGAAGGTTTATGTCAATCGGGTTGAGTCTTATAAGGCGCTGCATGATATCCAGCACCCTCTGGGGTATGCCCCTGAGTTCGTAGAGCTGGGCTATGATGAGGTATTTCTGGATAGCTTCATCCAGCCGGTTCTGGCGCACTAAAATCTCAGCCAAGAGGATGTGCAGGGGCAAGCAGAAAGGCGCATAAATTAACCCTCGCATGCATTCCTCAGAAGCGCTATTTAGAAGCCCTCGCCGAACGAGTTCTTGGCTTAAGGCTAAGGTCTGGAGTACGGATTCCGGATAAGGCGTTTCCAAAATTTCCGCTAAGCTCGGAGCTACGCCTTCCTCCTCCATTGCCCTTATGTATTCTCTGAGCTCTCGGACCTTGTCCTCCCAGCCGCGGGAGCTGAAGAAGGAAAGCAAGGAGTTCATGAATCCCAAGGCTTTTTCTTTGTTCCCCTGGGCTATGAAACTTTCAGCCAAGGCCTTGTAGATTTTGGCCACCTCATCGGCATTGGCGTGTTCCAGGGCCGTTAGGTCAACGAGCTTGAGGGCTTCAAAGAAGTGGCGCAAGGCCTCCCACGGCTGACCTTTGAGCCTGTAGCATTCCCCTAAAGCGAAGCGGGCTCCCAAAGCTAATGGTTCATGCTCCAAAGCTTTCTGCAAATGGCTGATGGCTTCGTCTAAGAGGAGTTTTTCCTTGTAGAGTAAGCCAAGGTTGAAGTGGATGTCTGGGCTGTCAAAGCCTGAGGCTAAGGCTTGCTTGTAGTAGTAAATGGCCTGGTCAATGTCCCCTTTGCTCTGAGAGTCCAAGGCCTGGGCTAAGTAATTGCTGACTCCGGGCAAAGGGGCTTCAAAGAGCATGTCGGCTAAGGTTCTTAGGGCTTTGTTGCGGGTTAACTCCCAAGGTGAGCTTTCCTCCGGCGGACTCACGGGTACTACGGATATAGCTCGCTCCAAGGAAGCCTTGAGGACTAAGGCCTGGGGGTTTCCGGGGTCAATTTCCAGGGCTCGTTTGCAGTAAGTTGCAGCCTGGGCCTTGTCACCCTTTCGGTTGAAGTAGGAGGCAAGGCCAAGGTAAATCTTGACTGCCAGGTCCTTCCGCCCCAATTCCAGGTAAAGGTCGGCTAAGTTTTCAGCAGGTTCTGGAAGGTGCGGGGTGGTTTTAGCAGCTTTCAAGAGAACTTCAGCGGCTTTTCGGTATTCCTTACGCTTGCGGTAGAGGTTCCCCGCAGTTGTATAGGCTTGGGTGGCCTCTGTTTTCTGGCCAGCCTTCAGCAGGGCTTCCCCCAGTTTTTCCCACAAGGCTGGGGAGTTAGGCTCCATGTGAATGGCTTTTCTGTAAGCTTCGGCGGCTTCTTCCCATAGGCCTAATTCAAAGCAGGCAGTACCAATACCAATTAAGGGGTCAGAGGAGTCGGGGTTCATGGAAGCAGCTTGTCTGTACAAGGCCAAAGCTTCTTTCCATCGGCCTTCCCAAGCGTAAGCATGCGCTTTTCTCAATGTATCTTCATAAACTTGGTGGTTAAAGTCCATCCTCGCCAACTTTTACATTCCTGCCAAAATGTAGGCAAGTATTCCTTTCTGGGCATGCAAGCGGTTTTCAGCTTGGTCAAAGATTATGGAATTGGGGCCATCGGCAACATCATCGGTTATTTCCTGCCCCCGGTGAGCGGGCAAGCAGTGCATGACCATGACTTCGGGCTTGGCTTTGGCTACAAGGGCCGAGTTCACTTGGTAGGGTGGGAAGACTTTAGCCCTCTCCTCAGCCTCCGCTTCTTGCCCCATGCTGGTCCAGACATCGGTGTAAATCACGTCGGCATCCCGGACGGCTTCGGCGGGGTCGTTGGTAATGGTTATTCGGCTGCCACTTTGGGCGGCAAACTCCAGGGCTTTCTGCACTACTTCTGGACGTGGTTCGTATCCCTTCGGGGAGGCTACGGCCATGTCCATCCCGAGCTTGGAGGTGATAAATAGGAGGGAGTTGCAGACGTTGTTGCCATCTCCAACGAAGGCCAGCTTGAGGCCTTTTATGGCCCCGCGCTTTTCCCAGATGGTGAAAATATCCCCCACAGCCTGACAGGGATGGCTGTAATCGGAAAGGCCGTTTATTACAGGGACACTTGAGTAGCGAGCCAGTTCTTCCAGGTCCTTGTGGGAGAAAACCCTGGCCATTATGGCGTCTACATAGCGTGAAAGGACCCTGGCTACGTCGGCCACGCTCTCCCTCTTCCCAAGCTGCACCTCGTCGGGGGAGAGGTAAATAGCATGGCCGCCGAGGTGCCGCATAGCCATCTCAAAGGATACCCTGGTGCGGAGGGAAGGTTTCTGGAAAATCATGCCCAAGGTTTTGCCGGCCAGGATTGGCTTATTGCCGCCTTTTCTCCACTCCTCCTTTAGGCTTGCGGATAGCTCCAGGATGTGAAGAATCTCCTCCGGTGAAAGGTCGGCTATGGATAGAAAGTGCTTCATCTTGCACCTCCTTCATATGGGCTGCGTGATTATGGTTTCCCGAATCCTTTTAATGAGAAGGGTTTGGCCTTCTCTTAGGATTTTCTGCGCTTCCTCTCGCCACGGTCTGTAGAGTTTTTCCAGCTCGGCCGGGGTGTAACCGTAGCTTTCAAAGGCTTTGGTCATCGGGCTCTGCGGGGGGAGGGCTACTATCGCTACTTCACACATGAGGGCGGAGGCTTCGCTTTCAAGGGCTTTAAGCATTGCACCTAAGGCTGCGAAGTCTTGGTTTTTGATCATCACTTCTTCAATTGAGGCCACCAGGTTTTCAGCGTTCCACCCCAGAATGCCCACAGCTTCTTCGTCCTGCAAGGCGATGATGTAGCCCTTCTGGAGGAGCTTTTCCAGTGCTTCTTCTTCAGAAATGGAGAGAAAGCGGGCGAAGGCTGGCAAGTCCTTGCGGTAAGCCTTTCGCGCCACCAAAGTTGGCCGAGGGGCCTTTTCCTCCTCAGGCTTTAGGGAGGCCATTATCTTTTCCCACTGCGCCTTGACCTGTTCCCAAGTTCGGGAGAGCGGGCCATCGTTGTAGATTATCACGTCCGCCAAGGCCAGTTTGGCTTCCTGAGGGGGCTGGGATTTGAGCCGAGCAATGGCTTCCTGAGGGGTCATGCCCCTTATTACCACAAGGCGGCGGAGCTGCTCTTCTTCAGGGCAAGTCACGACCCACAAAGCATCGTAGCGGTTGTGCATCCCAGCCTCTACAAGCTTTATGGCCGCTACCACTATTACCCTTTCCTTGGCGTTCTCTATGAGCCATTGGACCCATTTTATGACCCTTGGGTGGATTAGAGCTTCCAGCTTCTTGAGGGCTTCTGGCTTCCCAAAGACCTTGGCCGCCAGTTTTCTGCGGATTATCCTCCCATCTTTGTCCAAGATATCTTCGCCGAACTCGCGCACTACGGCTTGCTGGAGGGCCTTGTCGTTGTCCAGGAGCCAATGGACAAGCCGGTCAGCATCAATGACTTTGGCGCCCAAGCGCTCCAGCATCCTGGCTACTACGCTTTTGCCTGTGGCTATGTTCCCGGTAAGGCCGATTACGTATTTATCTCCGGGCATCTTTCTTCTCTTCCCTCTGGATGTTCTGACGCAGGTAGGCCATGATGAATTCGTCCAGCTCGCCTTCCAGAACTCGGTAGGGATCGGTTACTTCCACGCCGGTGCGAAGGTCTTTGACCAACTTGTAGGGATGGAGGACGTAGGAGCGAATTTGGTTCCCCCAGCCAGCTTCTATCCGCTCCCCCTTAAGTTCAGCGATCTCTTGGGCTTTCTCTTCCATCTTCTTTTGATAGAGTTTGGCCTTGAGGATGCGCAGGGCAGCCATTTTGTTGTGATATTGGGAGCGCTCGCTTTGGCAAGAGACCACTATGCCAGTAGGCAGGTGGATTATCCGAACGGCCGTAGCGTTTTTCTGCATGTGTTGCCCCCCAGGAC
>Ga0105155_1000435_pt1 | contig 14620 bp, 15 predicted proteins | sample SSWtaG_2_FD_89589 | JGI IMG/M metagenome (GOLD analysis project Ga0105155, IMG submission 89589) | Hot spring microbial communities from Sandy's Spring West, USA to study Microbial Dark Matter (Phase II) - SSWsed_130316 | ecosystem: Environmental > Aquatic > Thermal springs > Hot (42-90C) >...
AGTGGAAATGAGGTGAAGTGGTGAGGATGGGGAGTAGAACGAGATGGGATAGTGAGGATGAGTGTGGGGGTGAGGTGGAGTGGTGAGGATGGGGAGTTGGACGGGATGAAGTAGCAGGGAGCACGAAGTCCCATATCCCCCAGCATCTGTAACCCCCACAATATGACACCCCAGACGACAGGACCACCGCCATGCTCACCGGGGCGGGGGGTGGACTCATATCTGCGTTGTTGATCAGTCAGGGTTTTTTCGGGGTCCTCGACCTGGCGCTCACTTAGCATGAGACAGGGGCCTTGAAAGGGGAAGACAGTCGAGCAAGGACGTGAACCCTCCATTATAGCACACCACCAGGGTCTTCCCAGGGTCACTGACTGATCGCTCACTTAGTCTTCTCGCGCGCCAGGTCTCACCCAGCACTAGCACCTACCCCCGGGGCACTAGGATGGAGGACCTCCAGGACAACCTGCCGGCAGCACCGAATTGCCCGCCTGCTATTGCCGACCAGGAATAGCACGATGTAGCATATATGAGGGACCGTCAAAAGTGTAACATTGAGGTAGGTGGCACACTATGCTCATCGTTGGCCTGGACGCTGGCTATGGCAACGTGAAGGTGGCAACAGGAGACCGCCTGGAGGTAGTACCAAGCCTGGTAGCCATGGCCCGGAGGCTGGGCGTGGCAGCTAGCGGCATAAAGCTTCACAAGGCTACCATCGTCACCTTCCGTGGCCATGAGTATGCCATCGGCGCTGGAGCCCCATTGCGGGGCATCGCCTTCGAGAGCATCGACGAGACCAGGTTCATGGCCACTCCTACGCTTGCCCTGCTCCTGGGGGCAGTAGCCAGGGCGGTCGGCCCTGATGCCGGGCCCATAGGACTGGTAGTGGGCCTGCCTGTCTCCATGCTCCAGACGACAGATGAAGCCAGAAAGGGGATAGTGCGCTCCCTGCGCCAGGAGCTTACCGGAAGCCATGTGCTCCAGGTAGATGGCATGTCTATCGTTCTGGACATCCGGAGAGTATGGACACGGGCCCAGCCACTAGGAGTATGGGCCCAGTGGGCAGTAACGCCCACGGGAGCACTGCACCCTGGCGCCCGCAACAGCCTGGTCGGCATCGTAGACATCGGCTTCCACACAGTGGACCTCTTCGGTGTACAGGCGAGCCAGGCCCACCTAGGGATGGTAGCAGGCGCCGAACTGGGAGTGAGAGTGCTCCTGGAGGACGCCAGAGGGGATGAGGACGTGCCCTACCATACCCTCCTCTGGGAGTTCTCGCAGGGTATCCTTGCTATCGGCAACGATGCCCTCGCCAACTGGATGGCCAAGGTGACCAGCTTCATAAGGCGACGCTGGCGGGACACTCGGCCTCATATGGTGATACTGGCAGGTGGCGGAGTGGCTATGCTGCAGCAAAGAGGTCTCCTCGACGTCCTGCGTCGGGCTGTCAGGGCCGAAGTATACGTGCCTCCAGAGCCCATCACAGCAGGCGCCCAGGGCTTGTGGAAGTTGGGCCAGGCTATGTTGGTCCACGAACGTCAGGCTGAGCGGCAGCCGGCAGGGGTGGAAACACAAACATAAGCGGAGGACATGAAGAGGAAGCTGCGCCCCACCGTTTGCATCTCCCTCAGGATAACCTTTGATCCCGAGGTGGATGGGCCGTTCCTGAAGGCCTTTGCTGCCACACCCAGGGGGAAACGGGCAGCCCTTGTCCGCAATTGGCTTAGGGCAGGCTACCACCAGTTAGCTCAGGTCGAGGAAGAGGAGACCCAGCGGCCCACAGCATGGGTAGAGGACCTGCTGCTAGATATGCAAGATGACTAGCAAGGGGCTGCAGGTGCGCAAGATGACCAGTGGCGGGAGAGCGCCGGTGGGATGAGCATCCCCCTTCCCCTATTATACCACAGCCCCCCCTCTCCAGAGGGTCCCCACAGGGTCCCCAGAGGGTCAAATGGGCCCTCTCCAGGGTCTCCAGAGGGTCCTAGCCTTAGCTAGCGCTAGAATGTCGACTTAAGTGGATAGGTAGTAGCCATACACAAAAGAGACCCTCTGGAGACCCCGAAGACTCCTCATCTGACCCCGCCAGGACCCCGGGAAGGCCTCATCGGACCCTCTGGAGACCCCGGCAGTGGAGTAGCCTAGGGCCAGAGCAAATGGATCAGGACACTTCTATGAAGGCAGTCGCCATACGGATGCTCCTGGTCCTGGCGGCCCTCCTTGTGGCGGGGAGCATCGGCCTCCTGATGCCAGCGACAGCGCTGGCCGATGCTCCCCCACCCTCCGCGGCAGGACGGCAGCAGGAGGCCAAAGAGCCGGCGACAGGAGGCCTTCCTTATTACTATGCCCCCGGCCCCGTGGGCGGCCCCGAGGACGTGCCCGTGGTGGGACCGGTCATCGGGCTCTTCACCGGCACAGGCGAGGCCCTTAAGAAGGTGGGGGAGTGCTTCGCCGACCTCCCCCAGTGCTTCCTCAATGTCCTGATGGATGTGCTGAAGATCATCTTCGCCCCCTTCATCGAGCTGGTGAAGTTCACCTTCGGCGACCTGCTGGGTACCACCGGCAAGGAGATAACAATAGATGCCCCCTTTGTAAAGGACATGATGGGCCTCTCCCGGGCCATCGCCCTGGGCCTCATGGCGGTGGTCCTCATGTGGGGAGGCTTCGCCATCATGAGCGGCCGCCACCTGGGGAGCCCATACCACGAGATGGTGGAGCTTCTGCCTAGGGTGGCGCTGGCAGTGGCCCTCATCGCCATCTTCCCCTGGCTGGCGAGCTTCCTCATCGACGTCAACAACGCCCTCATAAGGGCGGTGGTCCACCCCGATATGATCAAGGCGACCACCAACCAGCTCCTCTCGGACCTTGGGGTCCTGCCGATGCTCCTCTTCTGGATCGCGTTCCTGGTGCTGGGGGTCTTCCTGGCGGGGCAGCTCCTGATGCGCTTCGTCATCCTGGACCTGCTGCTGGTGACAGGCCCCATCGCCATCATGATGTGGGTGTTGCCACAGACGCGGCGTTGGAACGAGCTGTGGGCCACCCTGTTTCCGGCCACCGTGTTCCAGCAGGCCCTGCAGGCGTGGACGCTGGTGCTGGGCTTCCGCATCGTCAGCGCCGTCTACGCGGCAGCAGGCGGTGACATCGGCATCTTCTACCTGCCCATATACGGCATTGCTGGCGTGACCGGGCCGACCATATTGGCAGCCCTGACGGCCATCGCCGTCCTGCTGGCAGCTCTCAAGGTGCCGGACATGCTGAGCAAGGCCATCGGCTACTGGCAGCCAGGCTGGTCACCCGTCCTCGCCACCGTCAACACGGTGCGGGCAATGCTTGCCAGCGGGAGCGGGGCAGCCGCCGGAGGAGCTAGGACATGAGCGACAGGGAGCGACAGGCCAACCCCATAGGCACGGCCTGGAGCATCGCCGGGGCGGCACGGCTGGGCGCCGCCGCCCTGGGCGTCAAGCTGGGTGTAGTCCTGGCGGTGGTCGTCGTCCTTCTGGGGGCCCTGATGAGCCTCTTTGCCACGGTCGTCGTCCAGGCGAGGGCCGTCTTCGGCGACCAGGTCCTGGCCATACCGCCCGAGCAGCTGGAGGTCATGGTGACAGTGCAAGAGCGCTACGGGGTGCCCTGGCAGGTGCTGGCGGCTATCGCCAAGGTGGAGTCGGACTTCGGCCGCAACATGGGGCCCAGCCCTGCTGGCGCTATCGGCTATTGCCAGTTCATGCCCGAGACCTGGGCAGCCTACGGGCGCGACGAGGACGGCGACGGGGTGGCCGATCCCATGAGCTTCCGGGACTGCCTGCCGGCGGTGGCTCGCTACCTGTTGGACCACGGCTGGCGCAACGACGACCTGGAGGCCCAGAGACGTGCCCTCTACGCCTACAACCACGACTGGTCGTATGTGGACCAGGTCCTGGTGATAGCTGCTGTCTACGGGCTGGGAGGCAACTGGCAGGGAGGCCTCCTGTGGCCCGTCCCCGGCTACTACGGCATCTCCAGCTTCTTCGGCCAGGTGGACGAGGCGCGGGGGCTCGCTCCTCATACAGGCATCGACATCCCTGCCCCCATGGGGGCGCCGGTGGTGGCAGCGGCAGCAGGCATCGTCCAGGCGGTGACGGTGGACGACATCTGCGGCCTGGGCATAACAATAGCCCACCGGCAGGACCTGGCCACCGTCTACTGCCACCTATCAGAAGCATGGGTCACACCGGGACAGGTGGTGCAGGCGGGCCAGCCCATCGGCGCCGTGGGCTCCACCGGCCTCTCCACGGGGCCACACCTCCACTTCGGCGTGCTGCTGGCGGGCAGGACGGTGGACCCTCTGCTCTTCCTGGAGGTATGAGGCATGAGGGGAAGGCCTGAGCTGGCCCTGTTTGCGCTGGCGCTGGTGTGCGTGGCAGCCATCGGGCTGCCCTTCGTCCGCTGCGGCGGCGGCAGCGACAGGGCCGCAGAGGGGACAGCCTGGCAGCAGGTGCGGGAGGACGACCCTCGGCAGGTGGGGGAAGAGATGGTGCGGCGCTACTTCAACTACGACGGCGACTTCGATGCCTGGCGTCGTCGTGTCCTAGAGCTGGCGACGGACCCCCTGCGGTCGCGGGTGGCAGCCATGCAGCCGGACCCGACGACGGTCGCCTACCAGGTGACGGTGAAGGTGCTGCAGGTGGAGACCACGTCTGTCCGCCGCCAGGGCGATGTCGCCGAGACGACGGTGCAGGTCAAGGCCAGAGGCGTGCCTGGGGCGCCCGGCGGCGAGTGGAGCGCTCCCCGCGAGGTGGAGAGGACACTGCTGGTGGAGCTGCGCCGCCAGGGAGAACGGTGGCTAGTGGCAGAGATGCGCTACCTGCAATAGGCGGTGGGGAGGTGATGACTATGATGCAGCACGTGCGACGGTCCATGAAGCCAGAAAAGCAAGGAAAGGAGGTGACGACTATGGGCAGGCTCAAGGCCTTGCTAAAGGGGGCCGCCGGCAAGGCAGCCATGGTCAACGCCGGCGTGGGTTTCATCATCGTGCTGATGGCCCGCACCATCGCCGGCCTCCTCCAGAACGCCGTGGGAGGGGCCGTGGGCGGCGCCGGCGGCACGCCCGTGACCGAGCTGAACCAGCTCTTCGAGAACCTGCTCAACATCGGCACCGGCGTGGCCCTGGCGCTGTGCGCCCTGTTCATCGCCTGGGGCGCCTTCTTGTATATGACGGCGGAGGGCAACCCAGCACGCATGGAGCGGGGCTAGGCCCTAGAGGCGGCGGGGGGAGAGCATGCTTCCCAGACACGAGGTACCCACCCATCTACACGTCGAGGACAGGGTCTTCTTCGGCTTCATGACCGTGCGGCACGTGCTGGTGCTGGCAGGGGGGTCTTTCCTCGCCATGGGGGCAGTGCTCTCCCCGCCGCTGCCTTTGCCGGAGCTCCTGCGCTACCTCTGCGCGGTGGTCATTGGGGCGGCGACGCTGGCGGCGACCTTCGTGGAACCCGACGGGCGCAAGATGGAGGAATGGCTCCTCGCCTTCCTCAAGTACCAGCTCACCCCCAGGGTGGCCGTATGGCGTCCCTGCGGGGAGGAGATGGGAGACGACGAGGGGCGAAGGGGTGCCCTGGTGCTCACAGCGGGCGCTGTCCCAAGCGCCGTGGAGAGGGGAAGCGCAGAGGTCCAAAGGTGGCGCAGAAGGACGATGCCGACAAAGGCCATCGTCGATAGACAGAGGGTACAGCGGCCGCCGCTGGTGAGCCAGGCCCCGAGGTATGGACGGCCGGCGGGAGGCCGCTGATGGAGGCGGGAGCGATGATCGGCACAGTGCAGGACCTCTTACCCTTAGAGGACGTCCGCCGCCACTGCCTGGTGCTGCGGGGAGGAAAGGTTAGGGCCCTACTGGAGGCGCGGCCGGTGAACTTCACCCTGCGGCCGCCGGAGGAGCAGGAGGCCATGGTGGCCGGCTTCCGGGCCTTTTTGCATTCCCTCACCTTCCCCATCCAGGTGGTGGTGCGCAGCGTCCCGGCGGCGGTGGACGACTACCTGGCCCAGGTGCGCAGCGCCGCATCTTCCCTGCCGTCGGCGGAGCTGCAGCGCCTGGCCATGGAACACGAGGCCTTCGTGCGGCGGCTCTCTCAGGAGCGGACCATCCTGGAGAGGCGCATCTACGTGGTGGTGGGCGCCGAGGCGGCAGCGCCAGAGGTGGGAGCCGCCGCCTCCTTGGCCACCCTCCTCCCTTGGACAGGTCGTAAGGAGCGGGAGGAGGCCATGGGCCACTCCCTGGAGGCAGCTATCCGTCTCCTGGAGACGAGGGTAGACCAGGCGCTCACAGGCCTCCTCTCCATAGGAGTGCCCTGTCGGCGGCTGTCGGGGGAGGAGGCCCTGCGGGTGCTGCACGACTTCCTAGGGTCAGGGGCGCCCTTCGCCCAGGATATCGAGAGGGAGCTCTTGCCCGTGCATGTGGCCACAAGGAGGGAGGGGAACATTCCCCACAGGGAGGTGAGGACCAGTGTTCTACGGTCTGCTTAAGCGGGCCCTCGGCGGTAACGCCGGGGGAGCGGGGGCCACGGCTGCCGCCAGGGGCGCCCGCAGCGTGGCAGACCTGGTGGCGCCAGCGGCGGTGGAGATCGAGCGCGACCACCTGGTGGTGGAAGGGCGGGAGACGGTGCGCGCCTGTTACATCTCCTCCTTGCCCAGGCACGTGAACGCCGGCTGGCTGCTGCCGGTGGTGGACATGGAGGAGCCGGTGGACCTGGCGCTGCACATCGACCCCCTGCCCACGGGGCCGATAGTGCGGCAGCTGACGCGCAAGCTGGCGGAGCTGCAGAGCTCCCGCATGCTGGACATGAAGGCAGGAAGGGTGGAGGAGGCCTTCCGCGCCATCGCCTACGAGGACGTGGAGCGGCTGCGGGAGTCCCTGGCCCGGGGCGACGAGCGCGCCTACTCGGTGCGGGCCTACATCCTCCTGCGGGGGAAGGACAAAAGGGAGGTGGAGATGAGACAGCGCCGGGTGGCCTCCTCCCTGGAGAGCATGATGGCCGCCCTGCGACCTGCCCTATATGAGCAGTGGCAGGGGCTCCTCTCCTGCGCCCCCCTGGGGCTGGACTACCTGGGGCGACGGCGCAATGTGGACACTACCACCCTGGCCTACGCCTTCCCCTTCGCCTCCTCCCACCTGGGGACGGGAAGGGGCATCCTCTACGGCATCAATCTCCAGGGGAACTCGCTGGTGGTGCTGGACCCCTTCGGGAAGGAGATGCCCAACGCCAACATGGTGGTGTTCGCCAAGTCGGGGGCGGGCAAGTCCTACCTGTGCAAGGTGGAGGCCCTGCGGGCCCTCATGGCGGGCATCGAGTACTACGTGGTGGACCCCGAGCACGAGTACCGGCGGCTGTGCGAGGCCGTGGGGGGAGAGTTCATCACCCTCTCGGGGGCAAGGGCGGCGCATATCAACCCCTTCGACCTGCCGGAGCGCCCCCTGGAGGAGGGGGAGGACATCCTGGCCGAGAGGGTGGGCGCCCTCCAGGGGCTCATCTCCCTCATGGTGACGGCGCCGGGGGAGGTCCTCTCCTCCCGGGAGCAGGGCGCCCTGGACACGGCCATCAGGGAGACATACCGGCGGGCGGGCATCACGCGGGAGGCGCACACCCACCGGCGGCCGGCGCCCCTCCTGGCCGACCTCTACCAGGTGTTGCGGGAGCAGGGCAACCCCTATGGGCTGGCAGACCGGCTGGCCCGCTACGTGGAAGGGGCCTTCGCCCACCTCTTCCAGGAGCCCACCAGTGTGGACCTGCGGCGCCCCCTGGTGGCCTTCGGCGTGAGGGACCTGGAGGAGGAGCTGCGGCCGGTGGTCTTCTACCTCATCGCCGACCACGTATGGCGGGAGGTGAGGAGGCGACCGCGGCCCCGCATCTTCCTGGTGGACGAGGCCTGGACGCTGGCCCGCCACCGCGAGGGGGCGCGCTTCCTCTCCTCGCTGGCGCGGCGGGCGCGCAAGCACTACCTGGGGCTGAGGGTGGTCTCCCAGGACGTGGCCGACATGCTCGTGGCCGAGGAGGGGCGAGCGGTGCTGCAGAACGTGGCCGTGACCTTCCTGCTGCGCCAGGACCCATCGGTCATCGAGCTGGTGGCGGAGGTGTTCAAGCTGTCGCCCCAGGAGCGGCAGTTCCTCCTCTCCTGTGAGAAGGGCGAGGGGCTCATGATGGCCCTGGGGTCGCGGGCAGCCGTGCGGGTGGTGGCCAGCGCCAGGGAGCACGAGCTGTGCACCACCGACCCACGGGAGCTGGTGAGCTTGCGGAGGGAGGGAAGAGAGGCATGAAGGAGCAAGATGTAGCCCTCTGCCGGTGCCAGGGAGCGGAGGCGGCCTTCAGACGGGGCTTTCAGGCAGGCGCCGAGTTCGTCCTCCGGATGGCGGCCGCCGAGAGGGGGGAGATGGCCCACGCTGTGGCCAGGGCGGTGGCGCTCAGCCGGGTGGTCAGGAAGCCCATCACCGCTCCCCTCATCATGGGTGCCTTGGCGGAGGCGGTGGAGGCCCTGCGCACGCAGGTAGCCCTCCTGCTGGAGTCAGAAGGGCGCTCCTATTGGCAACAGCTCCTGGCCAGAGATGGAGCAAGGAGAGGGCAGCATGCAGACAGGGAGGCCTCTTAGGCTGCTGGTGGCCATGGCCTGCGGCGCCCTGCTGGCAGGGGCAGGGGCCCAGGTCCCGGGGGATGTCACCCTTTCCCTGGCCATAGCAGCTGCCGAGAGAGACGCCGTTCTCGGCGCAGTGGCAGCTGCCCTCTTCTGGCCTCTGGCGGGGGGAGAGGTGCTGGCCACTGGGAAGACGGGGGCGCTGGCCCTCCTGCTGCGGGGCTGGCCGGCAGCGCTGGCAACAGCGGGGACAGCAGCCCTCATCTGGGCCATGAGCCGGATGGTGGCGGCAACGACACAGCCAGCTGGCCGCTGTGGCAGGGCCGTCCAGGGAGAAGGAGGGAGAGCATGGCAGGCATCTGCAGAGCATATCCGAGCAGGGCAACTCCGGCAGGGGCAAGGGGGTGGATACGGGGGCAGCTCCTGCCACGACTGCTGGTGATGGCGGCGCTTCTGCTCCTGGCCCAGGCAATAGCGCCCCATGCTGAGGAGGAGCTGCAGGCGATGGCCCGGCAGGGGGAGCACCTCGTGCCCCTCATGCTGGCAACTGCCATTCTGGGCCCCTTCGCGGCCGGGGAGGCCCTGGCGGCGTGGGGCGGGCCGGTGGTGGCGCCCCTCCTGCGGGCCCTGCCGGTGCTGACTGCCTGGGCCCTCGCGACTGTGACCCTCAGGGGGGAGAGGCACCTCGCCGACTGGATGGAGCGGCCCGTGGGCAGGCAGTCCCTGCGGGAGCAGCTGTTCCTGCTGCCGCCTCTACCTCTGGACCCGAAGGTGCGCACCACCCTGATGAGGAGACGGATGGCAGCGAGTGTCATCACGATGGTGTGGGGGCTCAGCGCCCTTCTGTTGATGGCGGTGTACGCCCTGGGGGTAGAGAACGACCTCCTGGTGGGCAACATCGTGTGGCAAGCGGGGAGCGTGGCTACTGCTGTCAAGCTGACGCTGCTCTGGGCGCTGCCGCTGGGGATAGGATGGCCAGTCGTGGTGACAGTAGGGCTATTGTGGTTTCTGGGACCCTCCCTTCTCCTGGGGCTAGTCCTCCTGTGGCACTTCGTGCTCATTCCCATGGCCAGGCGGCGGTGGTGGCAGGCGCAGCTGGGGCCAGGAGGGGAGGGGATCAGCCTCTCCCGGGGGCAGGCGGAGGCCTGGCTCAAGATACGGCGGCGCTGGCCGCGCTTCCTGCTGGCCTGGTGGTACGGCAGCGGTGAGGCGATAGGGGCGCTGGATAGGGCGGCCAGAAAGGCCTTGCAAGAGGGAGAAATCGCTGGCCTTACCGGTGCAGACATGAGCGATGTTCACCTGGAGGGACGCTGTGGCCATGACCACCGCTGCAAGGGGCCCGTAAGGAGGGGGGAAGAGCGTGGGCCGGTGGGATGACAGCGACGATATCAGCATCTTCCGTTGGGAGCAAGAGCGGCCAGTGCAGGACGCCCTCCGCTACACCCAGCTGGACGAGCCGCTGTACGACCGCCAGGGGCAGCAGAGGGGCGGGACGGCGGGGCAGCAGAGGAGCGGGACGGCGGTCCTGGAGGCGGAGGCGCTGCAAGGGGTCTCGCCAGGGCTCAGCCGGGGGGAGGTGGTGGTCTACGAGGTCTTCGCCTCCCGGCTGGACACGGAGCCGGCGCGGCGGGCAGAGAGGCTCCTCTCAGGCCTCTCCTCGCTGCCGTGGTGCGCCCTCATGGTCGCCGCCCAAGATGGCTCTCTGCGCTTCTTCCTGGAGGCGCCCAGGGAGCTGGCCCGCCAGGCGCTGATGGCCCTGTCGGCGGCCTATCCCCAGGCGGAGGTGGAGGAGGCGACAGCTTCTCCCTGGAGGCGGAGGGAGGGGGAGGAATGGGCAGTGGCCAGGCTGCGCCTCTCCCCCGGCAGACTTGCCCCCCTGGCGAGGGTGGAGGCAGGCCCCGGGACGAGGGCGTCGCTGCCGCAGCTCTCCATCTCATACGCCGTGAGCGATGCGCCGCCGCCCCTGCCCCTGGCTGTCCTGGGGATGCTGGCGCCTGGGGAGAGGGCGGTGCTGCGGCTTGACCTGGCGCCAGCGCCGGCCTCCCTCTCGACCTATCTGAGAGGGGTGATCATGAAGCACCGGGCGCGCCAGGAGTATATGCGGCAGGCGCGGCTCCACTACAAGTGGCAGAGCCCCGTCAACGACGCCATCACCTTCGTCCTGGGAGGGGGGCTGCTCATGGCGGTGCTCCTGGGGATGTCCTTCTACCGCAGCGGCGACATGGAGGGACTGGTGGCCCTGGGGGCTGCTGCCCTCCTGGGGACGCCAGCTGCCCTCTTCCTGTGGCGCCGCCTCACCGGGGACATGGGCCTCTCGCCGGAGCAGGCCCAGGAGAAGCTGCTGGCGGGCGCCCTCTTTGCCGCCGACGTGCGGGTGGCGGCCTTCGGGCCAGGAGGCGCAGCCCCCCGGGAGCGGCTGGCCGCACTGGTGGAGCAGCAGGCGGCGGCAGCGCGGGCGGTCTCTCACCCGGCAGGGGGAGCCCTCGTCCTGCAGCGGCTCGGGGGCAAGAGGAAGGAGGAGACCTTGCCGCCCTCGCGGCGCGACGTCCTGGGGTCGGCAGAGGCGGCGCTCCTATTCCACCTGGACGCCTCCCTGCCCCTGTATCGGCCGGCCGGGTCGCGGATGGTGCTGCCGCGGGGGGCTACGGTGAGGAGGGGGTGCCCCATAGGGACCGTCTCCTGGCAGGGGCGGGAGCTGCAGGTGCGCATGCCCGAGGAGCTGCTGCTGCGCCACCAGCTGGTGGTGGCCAAGACGCGGAGGGGGAAGTCGAGCCTGCTATTGCACCTGGCCCGCCATGTCCTGGGCAAGATGGCCCAGGGAGAGCACGTCGCCTTAGTGGTTGTGGACCCCCATGGGGACCTGGCCAACGCTGTGGTGGGGCTGGTGCCCCAGGAGCTGGTGGAGAGGGTGGTCTACCTGGACTTCAGCAGCCGGGGCCAGGAGCGGCCGGTGGGGCTCAACCTGCTGGACGTGCGCCTCTTCCCAGAGCGCGACCTCCAGGCGGAGCGCATCATTACCATGTTCCACCGCCTGTGGCCCCTGGCCTGGGGGGCACGCATGGAGGGGCTGCTGCGGACGTCGGTGGCCTGCTTGCACGCTGCCAACGAGGTGCGGCTCAGGAGGGGAGAAGAGCAGTACACCATCCTCGATGTGGTGCCCCTCATCACCAACCAGGCCTTCCGGCACCAGGAGGTGCTGCGTCAGGTGTCAGATGTAGCCCTCATCAGCTGGTGGAAGGCGAATTTCGAGGACTTGGGCCTGGCGCGACGACAGGAGATGATGCAGCCCATCGCCAACCGCGTCACCCGCTGGGCGGTCTCCAGCGCGGCCAGGCTCTTCGTGGGCCAGCCCCAGTCGACGGTGGACCCTCGGGCGGTGCTGCGGGAAGGGGGCATCCTGGTGGTGAACGTCCCGGTGGGGGACCTGGGCGAGGGGACGGCCATGCTCCTGGGGGCAAGCTTCCTCAACCTGGTGGCGGGGCTGGTGGAGGAGCAGGTGCGGCTCCCACCCCAGGAGCGGCGGCGCATCGTCGCCCTGGTGGACGAGTCGGCCACCCTGGGGGCAGCCGACTTCGGGCGCATGCTATCGGAGCTCAGCAAGTACGGACTTTCCCTGGTGATGGTGACCCAGTCGCTGGAGCGGCTGCGCCAGTACGACGAGCGGCTCATGGCAGGGGTATTTGCCAACATCGATGGGCTGACGGTCTTCACCGTCTCCGCCCAGGACGCCCGCTACCTCAAGGAGGAGCTGGGCCACGGCGTGACGGTGGAGGACCTGGTGTCGCTGCCCGACTACGAGGCGTATGCCCGCTGGTGGTGTGAGGGGGAGACCATGCCCACCTTTCGCTTCCGGCTGCTTCCCCCTCCCCAGGGAGACGAGGTGAGGGCCGAGGAGGTGCGACGTCGCTCGGCGGAGCGGTATGGTCGGCCCCGGCAGGAGGTGGAGAGGCAGATCGCTGAGCTCATGCAGGCGAGGGCCGCCCCCGACACGGGGCCGGGCTTCGTCCTGCCGGTGGACGTGCGCGAGGTGGAGGACTCGGAGTACGAGCTGTGAGCTGTCAGGGGGGTGAGGGCCATGACGGAGATGGCGAGGACAGTGGCCATCCTGGATAGGAGCTACCGCATCGGCGAGAGGCTTTCTGCCTATGACGTCACGGCCCTGGTGCAGGAGGCGCCCGACGGGATGGAGGAGTTCGTGGGCGAGCTGGAGGAGTACTGCTTCCGGGCCTTCCCCGATGGGGACGAGGAGCCGGACCGCTGTCGGCTGGAGCTGGTCCTGCGCTGGGAGGCGGGCGGCGTCTGCTGCCCCCACGGGCCGGCCAGGATCATCGTGGAGCGGGACGCCTGCCCCGACTGCCGGCGCATGCTGGAGCGCGCGGGCGCCCGGAGGGTCATGGTTGAGGTGGTGGAGTTCGACCCGGCGGCGCCGCCAGAGGGGCGCTACTGCGGCTACTGCCACGAGGGGGTGGCCTTCCTGGTGCGGGGGTCATAAATGTGACATGTTTCTGAAGGTCACACAACCTCTCTGCTACAATAGGGACAGGAGGTGACCTGCAGTGGACGAGCGAAAGGCTAGCATGAAGAAGGCGGCTGTGCTAGCAAGCGCCATAGGAGGGGTGGCCCTGCTGCTTGCGGCCTGCGGCGGCAGCAGCAGCGGAAGCATGGTCCAGGCGCCTCCCCAGGAGGCGACGCCCACGCCGCCCTCCAGCGACTGCAACCTGCCCCCAGTGCCGGAGCACCTGGCCCGCTGGGCCCAGATGAAGAGCACCTGGGAGCCCATGATAGTGGTGAGCGAGTCGCCCCTGCCGCTGCCGCAAGTGTCGTGGCCCATCTACCGGCCGGCAGGGCGGCTCTCGGAGCAGGACCTAAAGGCTATTGCCCGTGCCCTCCGCTGCCTGGACGAGGGCTGGAACGTGGCTGCCCTCCTGCAGGACCACACGGTGTTGGAGAAAGCAGGCATCGGTACTCCGGACTACGTGGGGGATGTTGTCAGGCGGGGCATCGAGGAGCTGAAGCAGAGCGGCATGGCCGCGGTCTGGGTGAGCCATTACCGGCCCTCCCTGACCCTTCTGGAGGAGATGCCTCCCGACCACCCGCTCCCCGATGAAAGAGGAAGGCTGGTGGCATCGGTGGGGCTGTGCCGGCGCTACACCATCTACTATGTGGACCCGGCCACCGGGGAGGAGCTACGAAGGGAGGACTACGACAAGAAGTGGGCGGTGGGCATCGTCCGCTGGGACGACGGCTCCTGGCGCATCAGCGGCTTCAACTCTGTACCTACTCCTTGCGTCTACGACCAGGACAAGGGGGACAAGGTACCAGTGGGACCTTAGGGGAAGAGAAAAGGGGGTGAAGGCCCATGACAGGACAACAAGTCAGTAGCCTGGGTGACCCGAGGGGTAAGAGGCGAGAGTGGCGAGTCCTTCTAGTAAGGGCGCTGCTCGTTGTGGGCCTCTTCGCCATCGCAGGAGGCCTCCTCTTGCTAGCAGCACTGCAGGCACATGCCGACCCCCAGGAGGAGTGCCGAGGCGTCGAGGTCGCTCTCGGGGTAGGGGGATACAGATGCCGGATAGATGGCGGCTTTGAGGGCATTGTGTACATCAGGGGACAGGAGCCCGGGGGGAGCAGCCCTGACTCGCCGGGCTTCCACGGGCCAGCGCAGCCTATCACCATCGACTGCTCCTCGGTGGGCACGTTAACACTTGGCAATTACGGGCTATACAACTATTGTCACGGCACCGACTTTCGGCCAGGGCCCAGTGGACTGCTGTGGGACTGCAGCGATCCTTTCGTCCCCATACCGGTGAGCCTGGACCCGTCAGTGCTCGATGACTACGCCGCGGCATGCCTCTCACAGGACACACCGCCATCGCCCCCACAGGAGCAGCCTGACCAGTCTTGCTATGCCCAAGCACGGAATGCCTTGCGTCTTCCTAGGCCCCAGATAGAAGTCAACCCCGATATGGGCCTGACAGGGCTCACGTCCTACTTCTGGATAGCCAACTATCGTGATGACATGCAGCTATCGAGG
>Ga0105155_1000448_pt1 | contig 14417 bp, 26 predicted proteins | sample SSWtaG_2_FD_89589 | JGI IMG/M metagenome (GOLD analysis project Ga0105155, IMG submission 89589) | Hot spring microbial communities from Sandy's Spring West, USA to study Microbial Dark Matter (Phase II) - SSWsed_130316 | ecosystem: Environmental > Aquatic > Thermal springs > Hot (42-90C) >...
GCCAGGCGCATGGCCAAAAGAGATTGGCGTCTCGTCCGCACCCGGCGCCGCCCCCGGGTGGACATCCTCCGGGCCACCAGGATGTATATCCCCGACCGGGGATACGAGCGGCGGCGCCGCCGCACCCGGGTGGCCTTTGCCGTCGACACCTCGGGGTCCATGGCCCGCGACCTCCACTATGCCCACCCCGCCATCCGCTTCCTCCTCGCCCACGGGGTGGAGGTCCACTTCCTCTGCGGCGACGTCCGGGTGGAGGTGGACGCCCTGCTGCGCCCCGGCGACGAGATACCCGAGCCCAGGGGCGGCGGCGGCACCGACATCTGCCCCCTGGTGGAGGCAGCCGTCGCCCATCGCCCCGACGGGCTGGTGGTATACACCGACGCCCTCATCCCCCGCTGGCCGGAGGAGCCAGAAGGAACAGCCGTCCTCTGGGTGGTGCCGCCGGGTCACCTGCCTCCCTACGGGGAGGTGGTGGTGTGGCGGCCGCCGGAGTGACCTGCGGCAACAAGCGCTGCCTCGACACTAGCCCCTGCCCTTATCATCGCCCACGATATACTGGAGGTGAGGTCCGATGGCCGTGTCGATAGAGGAAAGGCTGGCGCGTCTGGAGGGCGCCTACGAGCAGATAGATAGGCGCCTCGGCAATCTGGAGCAGCAGGTGGCCGACCTGCGTAGGGAGATGCGCACCCAGTTCTATGTGCTCCTCTCCTTCGGCGCTGCCACCTTCGGCGCCCTCCTGTCGGCGGTACTTACCTCCCGCTGACGCCCCCGCCTCTTCATCACCCCTCCTCTCCCATGCCCTCCGCCTGGGGGCACGCCCCCGGCTCCGCATCTCCCTCCGTGAGACAGAGGACGTGGAGGGCGACCTGGAGCGAGCGCACCCCCTCTTCCAGCTCCTGGCCTCCCGCCCTGGCAGGGAGGCAGTCCTGGTGACCATCCATCACCTAGAGGGAGGCAAGACCCCGTTCCTCTTCCGCTGCCAGGTCGACTCCCAGCTCCTGAGGGAGATCTCCCGGCTCCTCAAGAACGGCGCCGGCAAGAGCGGCCGGCGGCCCCATGAAGGAGGTGACCGCAATGGCGACAGAGACTTCCGCTGCCCTGGTCGCCCGCCGCAGGGGGCCAGGCTGTGACCTCCTCTACCTCTACGATGAGGAGCGGCCGGCCGTCCCCCTCGTGGGCTGCGAACATCGCCCCGCCCCCGCCGGGGCGCTGCCCCGCCGTCCCTGCTATCGGCTGGACGAGGGCGGCCTCCTTCTGGTGGCCATAGGCCCCGCCCCCTCCCCCGACGGGCGCCCCTGGGAGGAGCGCCGCTACTGGAGGGTCCTCTAGATGGAGCGCACTGTCCGCTTCGACGACGTGCCCCTGGACCGGGACGGCGACTGCCCTTCCGCACCCCTATCCGTCTACCTGGTGGAGGAGAGGGGATACACCTTCGAGCGGCCCCGGCGCTGCCGCTATGAGCTTCCCCCTCAGGTGCGCATGCGCACCGTGCGGGACCGCTGGGGAGCGCCCCTGGCCGTCTACGTGCGGGCCTCCTCCCCCCAGGAGGCCCTGCACATCTACATCGAGGCCGTCCTGGCCGAGGGCAGCCCCTAGGGCGGCGCCCTGGGGAGCTACTCTCCTGACCTCGAATGCTTACGTCGAGGCTGCCTCCCGAGCTAGCAGCCGCCCTGGAGGACCTGGTGGAGACCTGCCGCCGTCTCCTCCAGGAAGGGGCGAGGCTGCCGCTCACATTGGCAGTGGTCACCCCAGGAAGGGTGTTCCTTGTAGCCATGCAGGCCCCCAGAGCGATGCTCCACGAGCGCCTCCGCCGGCTGGGCCAGGCGTTTGCGCACCTCCACCCCCTGGCCGTTGCCCTGGTGGCCGGCACCTACTACCGGGACCTCAGCAGCGGCAGCACGCCACCTGCTGGCAGCCTCGCCGACGACCCCGAGGCACGCGAGGCCCTCACCATCGCCATCGCCGACAGGGGAGGAAACTTAGCCCTCAGGGTGCTCCCCTACCGGCGCCAGGGAAAGGAGGGCGGCCTCCTCTGGGAAGAGGAGATGGCCCTCCCGAAGGGGGCCACTTTCGAGGCGCCCATCCTGGCAGCCTTCTGGCAGGGCGTCCTGGAGGCCCCCAACTGAGGGCGCAACAGGGGCCAAAGCAGCGGGAGGCCGCCACGGGAGCGGCCCTTGCTGCCGCCCCGGCCCAGGCCCTGGTAACCTACAGGAGGAGGTGATGGGGAGGATGACTGCCGCCCGCAAGGCGCGACCTAAAGGCTCCGCCCTGGTCTGGCTCCCCGCCGAGGTCACCCTGGTGTGCCGCCACGGCCGGCCTGTCCAGGTGGTAGCGTGGCGCTCCCCCGACGGAAAAGTGCACGTCCAGGCCAGGAGCTGCCTCCTGTGCGGCCCCGTGCGACATCGCCGGGCCTTCGGCCGCGCCCTCCTCTACCTGGAGGGCGCCGGCGCCAGGGGCCAGGAAGCGCCATGACGGGAGATGTGCCCCTGCGGAGAGGCCCCCGGGACGGCGGCCACCATGCAGGTGGCGCCATCTCCCTCCTCGGGGAGATGGCCCTGCAGCTACGCCTCTTGCGGCAGGCTGCTGTTTGTGGAGAGGCCCATCTCGCCCGCGACCGGGAGATGGGCGCCTGGGCCGTCCTCCTCAGGAAGGGAGCGAGGGAGCTGCTGTGCGTCCCCCTTCCGACCGAGGCGGCGCCTGCCCTCCCGCAACCAGGGCCCAGGGTGGCGGCCATCGTCAGGGACAGCAGGGGAGGCTGGCGCCTCCTCCTCGCCGGCGGCGCCGATGAGGAAGAGGTCCGGGTCGCCCTCAGGGAGGCCCTTGCGCAGCAGCTCCTCCGCGACCTGGGGCGGCGGCGGGCGCTGCTCCTGTCGCTGCGCCTGCGCCGCCTGGGGCCCGATGTCTTCAGGCCCCTGGAGCAGAGGGTGGCCCCTCCTCTTCAACCCCTCGGCGAAGATGTCAATATAGCGGCGCAGGTAGGAGCGCTTGTGTGCCCACCACGGACCGACCAGCAGTGCTACCAAGCCATCTGAGCCCTTTGCTACCGCGGGTCTCTCAATTCGCATAACTCACCCCGCTTAACTTCCTGCTTACCATATACCGTCTCAGGAAAGGAGTGAGAACCTTGATAATGAACGACCCTCGCGTCATGCTCCACGCTGTCCTCAGGCCTGAGAGAGCGCCCCTGCCGGCTGTAGCTGCTGCCCTCTATGCTCTTCGCAGGAGCGCCGACGTAGCTGCGCATCTGGCCCTCGCCCTTCACCACCGGCTGCACCCGCCGCCTGTGCCCCACAGCTGCAGCGGCTGCCGGGCATCCCACAGGGTGGGAAGCGCCCTCCTGCTCCTCTCCGCAGGCGAGGCCGTCCCCGCCGACCTGGGCGACCGACTCCAGGAGGCCCTGGCGCTCTTCGTCGCCTGCCGGGGAGACCACCTCCCCACATCGGCGCCTGCCCTCGCCAGGGCAGCGGCCGTCCTCGCCCTGGCCAGCTACCACCATGAGGCCGCCCTCGTGGCGCGCGCCCTCCACGACGCCCGCCCTGGACACAGCGCCGTCCTGTGCGAGTCCTGCCTGGAAACACGAGCCCAACGGAGGCGAGGGTCATGCCGATGGCAGCTGACACCTTCCTCCCCGCCTTGGTGGTAGTCTGTCGCCCCAACCAGGGCGACGTCCTGGATGTCCGCCTCTTCGCCACCCCCTTCGGGGCAGCCGCCTTCGCCCTCCAGCACGTTGACGAGGACATGGACGTCCTCGTCCCCCTGGCGCCGCAGGAGCGGAGGCCCAGCCGGCGTTGCCGCCAGGTGGTCGACCCTGAGGAGCTGGAGGCCCTGGCGGAGGGAACCCTAGGGCAAAAGCTGCCGGCGCCATGACCGTCCTGTCAGACCGCTCCATCCGCCAGGAGCTTGCGAGAGGGCGCATCGTCATCCACCCCCTGTCTGATGATGCCATCCAGCCCGCCAGCGTCGACCTCCGCCTGGATAGGGTGTTTCGTATCTTCCGGGTGACGCGACGCCCCTACGTGGACGTGCGGGAGGACGTCTCCGACCTGACGGAGCGGGTGGTCATCGAGCCGGAGGAGCCCTTCATCGTCCAGCCGGGGAGCTTCGTGCTGGCGGGCACCATCGAACACATCACCCTGCCCGACGACATAGTGGCCAGGGTGGACGGCAAGTCCTCCCTGGGGCGTCTGGGCCTCCTGGTGCACGCCACCGCTGGCTATGTGGACCCTGGCTTCTCGGGAAGGCTGACGCTGGAGCTCTCCAACCAGTCGCAGATGCCCATAGCCCTTTATTATGGCATGAAGATCGCCCAGATCTCCTTTTATCGCCTCTCCACGCCGGTGGAGAGGCCTTATGGTTCCCCTGGTCTAGGGAGCAAGTACCAGGGACAGGAGGAAGCTACACCCTCCCGCATCCATCTGGAGTAGAGGAGGTGAGCGCATGCGTCCCCTGTGCGACAGCGCCACGCCCACCGTCACCGTCACCGTCCATAACTGGGGAGTCACCGCCTCCTGCTCCTGCGGCTGGTCCCACACCGTGCACACCGACGCCGCCGAGGGGGCGGCCCACATCATGGCCCTGGTGGAGGCCCACCTGGGGGCCCACAGGAGGCAGTTGTGAGCACCCCCCTGGTGAAGGTCCAGCTCCCACACCCCGGTAGACGCCCTCCCGCCCGTCTGCTCCTGCCTGACCCCCTGGCCGTTGCCCTGGCAGGAGAGATCTCCTCCACCCTCCCCGACCTGCAGGCGGCAGCGGAGGCGGCAAAGCGCCGCCTCACCGCCCCGGAGGACGACCCCATGGCAGCAGGAGAGGAGGCGGGATGATATGAGGCGGCCCCGCCGCGACGACCCCTGCGACCTCCTCCCTCCCTGGCTCAGAGGGGCGGTCCCGCCCCTGGGCGCTACCGAGAGCCAGGGCGGCGACGCCCTCGCCTGGGCCAGGATCTACGCCCCCTGGGCAGGCTGGACCTGGTACATCTTGGAGTTCGACGGCCAGGACACCTGCTTCGGCCTGGTGGCCGGCCTGGAGACCGAGCTGGGCTACTTCTCCCTCTCGGAGCTAGAGCGGCTCCGTGGCCCCGGTGGCATCAGGGCCGAGCGCGATATCTACTTCACCCCCACTCCTTTGCGGCAGCTGCCCGAGTGCCCCCGCTGGCTAAGGGAAGCTCCCCCCAAGGCCGCCCACGGCGATGCACAGCGGCTGATATGACGATGCCCCCCAGGAGGTGACGCCATGGAGGACTACCCGGAGGCCGTCCTCGCGGAGGCCGTCGCCCTCCACCGGGATATCGCAGAGCTGCACCATCGGGAGCAGCACCTGCGAGAGCGACTCCGAAAGCTGCTAGCTGCCCTCCCCACCTACCAGCTGCAGCAGTACGTGTCCCTCACCGCCGGGGAGGAGGCGGCCCGCTGCCCCGCCTGCTCCCGCAGTGGCGCCTCCGCCCCCGGGGAGGACGACGCAGGACGGGGGCCGTGACCGCTGCCCTGAGGTTCCCCCTCACCCTCTATGTGGAGGGCGAGCCGGCCCTGGCCGAGGCCCTGGCGGCCACCGGTTCCGACACCGACGTGTGGGCCAGCGCCGCCCTCCTCATCTGCCGCCGCGAGGCGGTCACCCTCGTGCGCCGCTCCCTCGTCAGCTACAATGTCCGCCTCCAGCTGGCAGTGCGCCACTCCCTGGACGGGCCGGTGGAGCTGCACTGGGGGAACGCCCTACGGGAGCACCCCCACGTCATATCCCAGCCCCTGGAGGGAGACTGGGTGCACCTGCTAGTGGTCCCCAGGTGCAGCCTCTCTGACCAGATGAGGTCCTTCAGCTGCTCCCACCGCATCGTCATGGGCCGCACCCGGCAGCAGCTACTTGGCAATGCCTACCGCTGCCTGATGGCCCTCTCTCCCTTCCCCTTGCACCCCTCCTGGGAGAAGCCCGTCATGGAGTACTTCCTGACGCTGACTGACCAGTCACTGCCGCCGCTGCGCCTCTTCCCGGAGGGCGGCGTCCTCCACTTCGCCCAGCTCGACATCGAGGCTGCCACATGGGGGGTGAAATGGCTGTGGAAGGAACGCGCTCTTCCCATCCCCGACATCGCCTGAGGGCCCTCGACTGGCCGCACCTGACCAGGCTCGCCCGCGAGGGAGGCGTCCTCTCCCGCCCGGATGTGCGCCGCCGGCTCCTCTTTGAGGGCGGTGAGGAGCGGCTGCGTCCCCTCCTTCCCCCGCGGGCAGGCCACCTGGCCCTGCTGCTTGCCTCCGGCGCCCTCACGGGGCTGGTGGTCTGCAACGAGCGGGGCCACCGCCTGCTCCTGCGCGGCAGCACCAGCCGCGCCACACACACCTGCTGCGAGGACGGAAAGGAGTACCGCAACGAGCACTTCGCCGTCCGCATCGATGCCCTCGACCTGGACGGGGGACAGTACCTCCGCCTCTACGGCGACGGCGCCGACCCCGGGGAGCTAACGGCCTTCCTCTCCTCCATCAGGGACTCCCTCGCCCAGGAGGCCGCCCGGGCCCTGCACCCCGTCATCGACCGCATCTCCCCCGAGGAGCAGGAGGGGCTGCCGCCCCTCCTGCGCCCTCCCCTGGGGATGCAAGGGCCGGCGGTGGTGGCCCTGGCCCAGGCCCTGAAGGAGGGGCGCCGCGCCCTGGTGGTGGGCGAGCAGGGGTGCGGCAAGACCTTCATCTCCCTGGCCGCCGCCTATGCTGCCGGCTGCCGCCGCCTGCTGGTGCTCTGCCCTCCCCACCTGGCCCGCAAGTGGGCGAGAGAGGTGAGGCTCACCATCCCCGGGGCGACAGTCGTCATCTGCCGCCGCCCCTCCGACCTGGAGAAGGGGCGCTCCCTCGCCCAGACCGGCCGCCCGGTGGTCTGCATCGTGACGCGGGAGGTGGCCAAGCTCCACTACGAGCGGGCACCCGAGCCCGTTAAACGCCCCGCCATCGCCCGCGACGCCCGCAGCGGCCGTGCCGTCCTCCTGAAGATGCCGGACGGCTCCCCAAAGCGGGCCCCCGCGTGTCCCCGCTGCTTCGCCTACCTCTCCCGAGATGGGGAGGCCGGCCGGCCGCCCTCCCGCTGCCCCCTCTGCGACGAGGTCCTCCTTTCCTGCCGCGCCGGCAGGGGGCCGCGCCGCTATGCCCTGGCCAAGTACGTCGCCAGGCGCATGCGCGGCGCCTTCGACTGCCTCATCATCGACGAGGCGCATGAATACCGCAGCGCCGATTCCCTCCAGGCAGCCGCGGCTCTCACTCTCGCCTCCGCCATCCCCCGGGCCATCTGTCTCACCGGCACCCTCCTGGGGGGATACGCCTCCCACCTTTACAACATCCTCTTCATCATCTCCCCCACCTTTCGGGAGCGGTATAGCCCCTGGGAGGGGGGCCGCTCCCGCTTCGTGCGCGACTTCGGCCTCCGCAGCGCAGAGCGGGCCAGCAGGTGGGAGAGGGCCAGGTACCGGCCCCGGCCGGGCGTCTCCCCTGCCGTGACGCCCTGGCTCCTGGAGAGGGGGGTATACCTCCGGCTGGAGGAGGTGGTCCAGCTGCCGCCCCTTCAGGAGGAGGCCATGGTGGTGGAGCCTTCCCCCGAGCTCCGCAGGGCCGTCCTCCAGCTAGAGCGGCGCGCCCGCGAGCGGCTGGAGGCCCTTCCCTCCCGCTCCCACGCCACGGCGGCCATCATGCACTCCCTCCTCTCCTTCCCCGACCTGGCCTGGGCGGGGGAAGAGGTGATGGACCCCACAAGCGGCGAGCTGCTCCTGCGGGCGGCGCCTCTTCAGGGCGTCCTGCCCAAGGAGGAGGCCCTCATCTCCCTGGTCCAGGAGGAGGTGAGGGAAGGGAGGCCCTGCCTGGTGTACGTAACCTACACCGGCACGCGAGACGTCACCGCCCGCCTGGTAGCCCTCCTGCGGGAAGCAGGCATCGCCGCCGAGGCCCTCCGCGCCGAGGCCGTCCCCCCGGAGAGGCGCGAGGCCTGGCTGCTAGCTCGCATGGCGGCAGGCATCCAGGCCCTGGTGTGCCAGCCCCGGCTGGTGGCCCTCGGGCTGGACCTGGTCCACTTCCCCACGCTGGTCTTCTTCCAGCCCGAGGCCGACCTCTTCGTGATGCGGCAGGCCGCCCGCCGCTCCTACCGCATCGGCCAGACCCGCCCCGTGCGGGTGGTCTACATGGCCTACAGGGAGAGCGCCCAGGAGCTACTGCTGGCGCTTCTTGCCAGGAAGGCGGCCGCCTCCCTCCTCCTGGAGGGCGAGGCCGTGGGTGGCGGCCTCCTCCACCTGTCGGAGGAGGAGGCCCTGCGGGAGCTGGCGCGGCTCGTCCGCGAGGGGGGCGGCGAAGACGTAAGGGAAGCCCTGGGCGCCGCCGCCGCTGCCGACGCCTGGGCCAGCAGCCGCCCCGGCTGGGAGGGCGCCGCCCCCTCCCCTGCGGCCGTCGCGGTGAGCAGGGGCCTGCAGCTGGCCCTGCCGGGCTTCTAGCGCCGGGAGGTGTCCATGGACAAGCAGCAAGAGCAGAAAGAAGAACGCCCCCGGCCGGAGGAGCTGCCCCAGCCTCGCATCGCCCGCATGAGGAGGCAGGGCAGCCCCTGCACCATGGGCGCCCGCGAGATGGACCTCTACGTCCTGGCCCTCCCTGACGGCGACTACATCCCCCTCCTGGGGACGGCCCATGGCCCGGTAGGAGCGGGGCCCGCCAGCTTCCGCGAGCCGGGGAGCGCCGTCCTCCGCCTGGGGGAGGCCCTCCTCCTCTGGAGGCTCCTCTAGATGAAAGGGCGGCCCCACTACCACGCTTCCGCTCTCGCCGCCGGCATGCCCCCTGGGGGCGGCGCCTTTCCCAGAGAGGAGACCGCCATCTCCTTCCTCCTCTCCCTCTTCTCGCGCCTCTCCCAGGGACAGCAGGAAAGGCTCCGGCGCCGCCTGAGGAAGCGCCGCTTCGCCCTCCTCCCCCCGGCCTACACCCTCCTGATGGAGGAGTGCAGCGAGGGGCGCTGCCTCAGGGAGAAGGGCAGCGGCCGCCCCTCCTGAGAGGCGCCGCCGGCGTCATAACTCCCGATCTCAGACCTGCGGGAGGTGAGCTGATGACCGCTGACGATCTCCGGGGATGGCTCCTCTGGTACACCGTCCCCGACGTGAGCCTGCCCCAGCGGCAGCTCCTCCAGGCAGCCCAGGAGACGGGCTTCCCCACCGACCTTTTGCCCCGCCCCCTGGACAGGCGCGCCGCCTGGGAACAGGCCTTCGCCCTGCCCGAGGGAGGCCTGCCCGTGGCGCCTGCGCCGCCACTCAGGCAGCGCTGCCCCGACCCGGGGCTAGCTTGCCGGCTGCATGTGCGCAGCGTCCGCCGGCGGATGCCGCTTGTGCGCCACCTGGAGCTGGAGGTCATCTGCCCCGGCGCCGTCACCCCCGAGGAGCAGCGCAGGACCGCCCTGGTAGCCGTCCTCCGCCTGGACGACAGGGGCCACTCCGCCGTCCCCATCCTCGGCCCCTGGAAGGAGATGGTGGAGGAGGCGGCCGTGGAGGCGGCCGTCCGCCGCATGGAGGAGGAGTACCGCCGCCTCCTGGAGGCCGCTCCCCCGGGGGCGCCGCGGGAGGCGGTGCGCCGCCTGCTGCGCCGCCTCTCGGCCGTCCTCATGAGGAGCACTGGCGCCATCTACTACGTCCCCCATGCTGCCTCCCCCGAGGGGGAGGAGCTGCTAGTGGCCAGGGAGTTCATACGCCGCAGCGCCGGCGGCGCCCTCACCTACGTGCGGCTGCTTGCGGGCGACGCCACCGCCGTGGCCGATGTCCGCTCGGCTGTGGTGGACCACCTCCGCCGCCGTCTCGCCGACATCCACGACGCCGCCCAACAGCTCCGAGGCGTCCAGGACAGGGAGAAGCGGGAGAAGGCCGCCGCCAGGCTGCTTGCCTCCTACCAGGAGGCGGCCACCATTGCCGCCATGGTGCGCACCTCCCTCAAGGACGCCCTCCAGGAGCTGGACGACCTCCTCGCCCTGGCCAGGTCTGCCCTGGCAGCCGTCTGATGCCACTGGACCAGGACAACCCGAAGGGCCGCCGCAGGACAACCACAAAAGGGACAGCCTCGGAGATGCTAAACTGGAGAGGAGGTAGAGAACATATGACCGAAGTCCTGGACATCGAAGAATTCGCTCGCCAGCACGACCGCGAAAGGGCTGCCGTCGCGCTGGCCATCTCCCGTTTCCAGGAGGGCGTCCACTTCCTGCGCCACGAGGGGGGCAGGCCCACCCTCATGGATGCCGGCGCCGCCCTCCTCAGGGACGCCCTCGGCCTCTATCCCGATGGCGACCGCATCGTCGACATCCGCGCGGAGGAAGGAGGACACCTGCGGGTAACCATCACCGTGGTCCTCTATGACCGGGCCAGCGGCAGGCCCCGCGCCTCCGGCATCGGGTCGGCCTCCTCACGGGAGCTGCTTTCCCCCGAAAGGCGCCTCCCGGGAGAGCTGGACCCCGGCAACGCGGCCTGCAAGCTGGCAAGAAAGCGTGCCGAGGTAGACGCCATGCTGGGGATCCCGGCGGTGCGGGAGCAGTTCAGCCAGGACCTGGGGCTTGTCCCCGCCGTGGACCCCGTGACGGGGGAGGTCTGCGAGATGCCGACATCCCCACAGGACGAGGGGCGCCAGCTCGCAGCCGCCGAGAACGGTGCCGCGGAGGCGCCTCCGGCGCCTGCCGCCGCTCCTCCACGGGCTACCCCCTCCCGGCCCGCCGCTCCCACGAGGCGCCCCTCCCCTGAGGAGATGGCCGCCCAGCGGCGGGCCCTGGCCCTGGCGTACCAGGCCGACCGCCGCAACCCCTACGGGTGGATGACCAGGATGCTGGGCATCCCCGTGGAGGGCATCTCCCCGGCGGTGGCCCTCCTGCGCTGGCTCGACCAGGGCCACTCCTGGCAGGAGGTGGCCGCACGCCTTCAGGAGGCAGCTGCCGGCCAGGAGAGGTGAGGAGGCCGTGAGGGCGCCCCGCGAGCTTCCCCCCACCAGGCCGGCCATCACCCACCGCTTCCAGGTGGCCGGGCATAAGGGCTACATCACCGTGGGCCTCTACGAGGACGGCTCCCCAGGGGAGATCTTCATCACCATGGCCAAGGAGGGGAGCACCCTCTCGGGCCTCATGGATGCCCTGGCGGCCACCGCATCCCTCGCCCTCCAGCACGGGACGCCCCTCTACGCCCTGTGCCGGCGCCTCTGCTACATGCGCTTCGAGCCCTCGGGGCCCACCGACGACCCCCAGCTGCCCTTCGCCCACAGCGTGGTGGACTACGTCTTCCGCTGGCTGGCCCTCCGCTTCCTCCCCGAGGACGAGAAGGCGGCCCTGGGCATCCGCCCCGGCCAGGAGACGGAGCGCTGCCCCGCCTGCCGCGCCCCCCTGGTGAGGGAGGACGGCCGTCCCTTCTGCCCCGCCTGCGGCAGAGAGGCACCCTAGAAAGGGCCCCCGGCCATGGCAATCGTCTCCTTCCTGCGCTCCTGCCTCCGCCGTCCCCAGCGGGCGAGGGAGGCGCTTCTAGACCCCGCCCTCCTGGAGGAGACGCCCAGGCGCCCTCCAGAGGAGGCCCCCTGGAGGGGCCTCCCCGATGAACGCCATTACGACGACCCTGCCCTCTACGATGACGAGGGCCATCACGACCCCTCGGGCGACGACCCCTCCTGGTATGACGACTCCAGCCACGACGACGCCCTCTAGCCCCCAGGGCCATCGGCCCGCAAGCTGCACGGTGACATAGGGAGGTGAGAGGCCATGCTCCTCAGGCCCTTCGCCCCCGACCGCCGCTGCCCCCATTGCCAGAGCGCCGCCTCCCTCTACCTGGAGGAGATAGGCGTCGAGTCCGACATCGTCTGCATCATCTGCGGCTACCGACGCATCAGCGCCCTCCGCCGCCCCCCACGGGGGAACGGCCCCAGGAAGGCCGTCCAGGGCGCCCTGCCCATCACAGCCAGCCCCCGGTAGGCCACCATGGAGAGGGAGCAAAAGGCCCCCTGTCGCCACCACTTCCTCTGTCCTCCTCCCTGGACAGCCGACCAGGATGGCACCGTGGAGGCCATCTGCCGCCTCTGCGGAGAGCGACGCCGCCTCTCGGTGCGCCTCCCGGGGCCCATCAGGGAGGAGGGCAGGAGGGACGCCTACCCCTCGGGGGAGGCCGCCCCCTGACGACCCCCTGCGCCACGCCACGCCTGTTCCACCCGGGAGGTGATGACATGAAGGTCTCCATCGACCGTCAGGACCTGGTGGGCATCGTCCTTGCTGCTGCCGCCGCCACCGGAAAGGCGCCCTACCTCAAGCTCACAGCTGAGGGCCACTCCCTCGCCTGCGAGGGCGTCTCCCCCGAGCTGGCCGCCCGCCTGCGCGCCCCTGCGGGGGTGGAGCGCGAGGGCGGCATCGCCGTCTCCGCCCGCGCCCTCTCGCGCCTGGCCGCCCACCTCCCCGAAGGGGTCATCGAGCTGGAGACCGACTACCCCCACCTGACGGTCCGCTTCGAGGGCGGCGTCGCCACCCTGGTGGGGGCCGACCCCCTGGTGGTGGCTGATTTCCCCATGCCGCCCCGAGAGCTTGCGCCCCTCCCCCATGGGGGCCTCGCCCTCCTCCTCTCCCAGGTGATGTTCGCCGCCGCCCGCGAGGAGGACGGCCGCCCTGCCCTCGTGGGCATCCGCCTGGAGGGGAGAGGAGGGCGCCTATACGCCGCCGCCACCGATGGCCACCGGCTGGCCACTGCCTCCCTCCCCTGGGAAGGGTCCATGGCCGCCACCATCACCCGCCGGGCCGCCGCCCTCCTGAGGGAGCTCTCCCGCCGCGACCCCGAAGGGAGGCTAGGCGTGGCCCAGGGCCGCCTCCACTACCACTCCACTGTCGCCCAGGTGGCCGCGCCCCTCCTGTCCTATCCCTACCCAGAGGTGTGGAAGGTCAGGGAGGGGCTCCCCCAGGGAGGGACCATCACCCTTCCCCCGAAGGCCTTCCTTGCGGCCATGGCCCGCGCCGAGGCCGTGGTCGAAAAGGGAGGCCACATAGGCCTCGCCCTGGGGCCCCATGGCCTCGTCGTGGCCGCCGCCAGCGAGGAGGGGAGCGTCACCTCCACCCTCGACGGCAAGAGGAGCGGCAGAAAAGACCCCCTCTCCTGCCGAGTGCAGCCCTCCTTCCTGGCGCGCCCCCTGCGGGCGCTCCCCCCCGAGACGGAGGAGGTCTCCCTCACCATCACCGGCAGCGCCACCGCCCTGGCGCTCTCGGCCACCTGCGGCGACCTCCAGGTGGAGCACATCATTATGCCTGTGCTGGTGACCTGAGAGGGCTAACAGGAGGGGACGGCCCCTGGACGCCCCCTCCCCCGAAGAGGGGCCGCCGGGGGCCGTTCCTCGCGCTGCCGCCGAGCAAGAGGGGCGCCGACATAGCCCCGCATGTCATCCCTCCCCCAGGAAGCCACCGCTGGCGGAGGCGGGACCGTGGACACACTCGCCGAGCTGGTCGTGCTCCAATTCGCCGAAGTCCACCACCCCCAGGAGGGGCTCCTGCGCCTCCTATACGATATGCCGACGAAGACCCCCCATGCGCTACATATCTGTCCCCCTTAGGCGTCAACTCCGCTGGGCCCTCCAGCGGCGGGCAGCCAGGGGGGACACTACCGCTGCCCAGCTCCTGGAGCTAGCCGAGCAGGACGGCGGCCTCGAGCTGCTGGTAAGCTTCTGAAAGCTGCCAGGGCTAGAGGTGTTAGGCCCACTGACGGAGCTGCCATGACCGCGGCGGTCCTGCGCTACACCCCTGAGGACGTGTGGCCTGAGCTGAGGGCCGATGCCCGCGTCCTCCTGGCTGCCCTGGACGACCTCGCCGGGGCAGCGGCGAGGGGCCTTCCGGCCCTTGTCGCTGCCTTCGAGGACCTGAGGCTGCGGGCCCTGCCCTTCGGTGCCTGCATCCATCGAGGTCCAGGGGGCAGGAGAGGAAGAGGCCCGGCAGGTCCTGGACGCTTTCCGGCGCCGGAAGCCCTTCGAGATCAGGCGGCGAGGCAAGTACGACTGCGCCGCCTGGGGCCGTCTTGTCCCGACAGCCACTACCGGGCCTTCCTGGCCATCAAATACCGCGACACGGCCAACGGCCACTACTGGGCCCTCCTGGACGGCGTCCATGCCCTCTACGTGGAGATGGACTAGAAGGAGACGGCGCCGGCTGGCAAGCGCATAAGGCGGCTGCCAGGGCCAGCGGCTGTATCTCACCCTGACCAGGGAGGTGCTAAGATGGGTATGACGATGCAGGACGAGAGGGGCTTCGACGACATCCTGAGGATGCTCCAGGAGCAGCCTGCCCTGCGGGAGCGGCTGCGCCAGCTGCTGCTCACCCGGGAGCTGCTGGAGCTGCCTCGGACGGTGGCCGGTCTTGCGGAGGCCGTCTCCCGTCTGGAGCGGCAGGTGGAGCGGCTGGCCCAGGCCCAGGAGAGGGCCGGGGAGCGGCTATCTGCC
>Ga0105155_1000455_pt1 | contig 14356 bp, 13 predicted proteins | sample SSWtaG_2_FD_89589 | JGI IMG/M metagenome (GOLD analysis project Ga0105155, IMG submission 89589) | Hot spring microbial communities from Sandy's Spring West, USA to study Microbial Dark Matter (Phase II) - SSWsed_130316 | ecosystem: Environmental > Aquatic > Thermal springs > Hot (42-90C) >...
AAGCATATTGCAATATTTGTCGGCGTGATTGCTGGTGTTGCAAGCATAATATTTGATATCGCCCTGCCACCCAAACCCGGATTCCTCATCCCAAATGGTGAGGAACTGATCATGAACAGTCTAGGCGCTAATATTGGGAAAACATATGCAAGAATCCCTCCAGCAGCTACGCCAACTCCACCGCCTATCAATCCGATCAGTAGCGACTCTACAAGGAAAATCTTTATTATGTCGCGGCTCTTCGCCCCTATAGCCTTTAATATGCCTATTTCGCGGGTTCTTTCTGTGACGGACATCATCATTGTGTTGATAACACCAAAGCTACCAGCGAATAAAGCCACCAAACCAATTGTGGCAAAGAACATTGTTAGGGTGTTTAGCATTTGGGTTGCCTGCTGAATAGCCGCCGTTGGCGTTGTAACTCTGATACCTGGCACCGTTGACTGTATCAGGTTTGCGACATTGCTAACTATGGATGGGTCTTCGCATTTGACGAGTATCTGCGTCACAAGTCCATGATTGCCAGTAATATTCTGAGCATCAGCTAATGTAATATAGCCAGCATACTCTTGGAAGACCATTCCAGTCTCAAATATGCCGACTACCTTGAAAGTTCGCTCTTCCCCACTCTGCCCTGTACTAAGATTAACTGAATCCCCCCTCGTTATATTTAGGAGATCCATTAGCGCTTTTCCTAAAACAATCTCGCCGCTGCTACTATCTGAGAGGAAACTGCCATCAATAATATTTAGTCCGCCGGTGACAATCTCATATGATGATGGCACAACACCATATATTGTGATCCTTCTACCATTAATGGACCCGCTAAATGAGAATTGAGGTGAGACAGCATATACGCCTGGAAGCCCGCTTATTACATCTATTATTGACTCATCTAAAGTGCTGGGGCTTGGCAAGGCGCCGAAAAATCCGCCGCCCATCCTATCTCTGAATAATGTTGAATTGGATAATGGTATATCGGCTCCGCCTAAGAAGCGAACCATACTCCTTATTTGGGCCTCCATGCCTGAAACCAGAGACAAGAGAATGAACATCATGCTTATGCCAACGACTATACCTGAAGCTGTTAAAGCTGTTCTTAGTCCCCGTCTCTTCAGATTTCTAACAGCTAGGCTCCAAACAAACATATACAAACTACCTCTCAACACTTTTACAACAAAATTTCATAAAAAAGAAAGGGATATTTACGGCGACGTAGATTTATCGATCACAGTCACACTTAATATTGTTATCTTCACAACTTTTCCCTCTTTCAGATCCACCTCCACAAAAGCCCTATTATACCCGCCTTCTTTAGTTAATGTTAGAAGGACTTTATCAACCTGCGCTGTAACTTGCCCGTCCTCTTGGACCGTGAGTTTCATGCGTATCGGTTTAATGTCGCTTGCATTATAGCCCTCGTTCAAAAGATTCTGTACATCCACGTCGTTGCTCGCTATTTCAAAAACCCTATTCTTAAATCCTTCACTTAACTCTATCTCAATCCCCCTAAATCCCCTACAATACTTGTCTCCCAGAGCCCATTTCCAGCCGCGCCTAAAAGCCCATGTAAAATTGTTGGTATTGACATCACTAATGCAGGAAGGAGGATTTAGTGAAGTCGGCATCGCTCTAAATCCATACCTAGTTTGCCAAGACAACCATGAGCGACCATTATATATGGCATATGTTGAAGCAACCATAGTGCCTAGTACAGCTAAACCTAAAACCGCCGATAGCATCAATATGATCTTCTTCAATATGCCTCACCGCCCATTCATGGGGCGCGTGCGTATAAAAAGGTTTTTCAGAATTATGTCATATTTTTATCCAATATTACGCAGAATAAAAGGGGAAAAGTGCACCACATTTACGATTTTATTTGAGACTTAGATATAGCAGAATTAAGAGGGCAGCAAATGTGAATATGTCCGGTAGCATAGCAAATGGCCCAAGACCGAAAGCTCTGAAACTGAAGAGCGACTGTATGAAGGGATTAGACGAAATAGTGTAAAAGAGCAAGATTAGCGAGAATATTATGAGACCTATTGTGAACTGAGATTTAGTCTTTCGATAAATATCCACGTATATAAAGAGCAATATCAGTGTGAGTGAAATATTGACTGTTGATATAACAGATTTAATCGTATAGAAGAGCTCTATATCCGGTATAAAAACCCCTGGGGGTGGAACAATACCCCATTCTCTGAAATTTGACAGCATGTAATACTCAAATTTTTCTATGCTGATTTCACCCCTCCGGTATTTCTCCACTAATTCTCTGATCTCTTTCATCTGACTTTCATCGAGACCCCAGCGTCTCCTAATTTGGCGCTCTATGGAAGTCCCTGTAATGCTTAAACTGCATATTGTTGAGAGGAAAGCTACCGCTAATAAAATCGCAACTATCAATACTATTTTCCTATCTTTATTATTCATCACCCTATTCATTTCATCTACCTCCTTTTCTCCTTTTTCCCAATTTTCTCCCAAATCTCTCTAAATACATCGTAGTTCTCTTCCATAATGGAGGTTAAAAAATATGTGACTCCATATTTATCTCCAGCCGAGGTAACTATTTTGTTCTTTTCAAGTATCTCAAGGTGGTGCCTTATAGTCCTATAGTCAACGCCTAACATATTTGCTAGCTGGTTCGCGTTCATAGGGGAATCTTTTAGCGCCATGATTATCCGAGCCCTCATGGCACCGCCTCTGGTTCCAGCAATAAGCCAACCCAATATATACTTTAGGTGCCTAGCGTAATAGTTCATTTAGCCAACTCCAAGAATCTCCTTATACTTCAATATCTAACGCCCAACAGCGGTTAATTACTATGGCTGGGCAAATTATTCTTTTTCTAAATCTTTACCTTAAAACTTTTTAGCCAAATGGATAAAGGTTCTTGAAATAATTCTGAAAAACCTTTAATAATTTAGCGCACTCTTCAAATGCTGGAAAACGTGGAGATTCGATGTTAATTCATAATGAGGTGATGCGATGCATTTAAATGCATATGAGGAAACTAAGAAACCTGTTATCCTCCTCGTGATATCCACATTACTGGTAGCAAGCTTACTCATAGCAGGTTTTCTAGGCTACATGACGGGTTATAGGGCTGCTTCAGAGGAAGTTGATGCACTCAAAAATCAAGTTCAGGAGTTAAGGCAGCGGATTATCGATCTCCAAAACTCTGTGAATGCGATAGCTCTGAATGTTACAGCACAGCGATCTTCTATAAATGAGAGCATATCGCTACCACAAATCTATGAGCAGGTTAAGAACTCAGTTGTCTTAGTTAGGGGGTTAATACGTTACTCTAGCCCCTTTGGATTCTATTATGAGACAGTTCAGGGATCAGGGTTTGTCTATAATTTTACTGGACAAATGGTGATAATCACAAATTACCATGTTGTTTATGGCGCAATAAATATTTCAGTAACCTTCGCGAATGGAAATAGTTACGCAGCGCGTATTCTGGGATATGACCCATATGTTGATCTGGCTGTTCTTTCAGCGGAGGCTCCGGAAAACGAATATTACCCGCTTGAAGTAGTTAGTTCATCAACCCTTAAAGTTGGCGACCTAGTTATAACTGTTGGAAATCCCTATGGGTTGGCTGGCTCAATGAGCGTTGGCATAATAAGTGCTTTAGGAAGAACTATAACGGAAGATATAACGGGCGGATACCCAATAGCGAATGTCATACAAACAACAGCGCCACTAAACCCCGGCAACTCAGGTGGACCGCTGCTAAACTCTAGAGGACAGGTTATTGGAGTGACAACAGCTATCGTCAGCGGCTCCCAAGGTGTTAGCTTCGCAATACCCTCAAACACTATATTGAGGGAGATAGAAGCATTAGTTAAGGAAGGCTCATATAATGAGCATCCTTGGCTTGGCGCTTCAGGTGTAGACATGACTTATGAAATCGCCAAAGCTATGGGCACTAACGTGACTTATGGTTGGCTGATAACGCAAGTCGTAAAGGATGGACCAGCTGATAGGGCTGGGTTAAGGGGTGGAACAAAAATAGCATATATAGCTGGGCAGCGAGTGATTGTTGGGGGAGACATAATAATCGCGATAAATAATAGAAGAATAACCGGAATAGATGATCTATCATCCTACCTAGAGGAATATACTGTGCCAGGGCAGATAGTTAATGTGACGATAGTTAGGGAGAATCGGGTAATGACTTTGGAAGTTAAGTTAGGTTCTAGGCCGCCGCTTAGCTAGGTTCGACCTAATTTAGGGTGTAAGCCTAAACCTATCCCTTGGAAATAGGACGACTTCCCTAATGTTTCTGACACCAGTTAACATCATCACTAAGCGCTCAAGACCAATCGCCCACCCAGCGTGTGGGGGCATACCATAATCAAAGACTTGGAGGTGATATCTGAAGGACTCTGGATTTAAATTCTGCTCCCTCATCCGCTTAATTAAAAGATCCTTATTGTGTATACGCGTTCCACCGGAAGCTATTTCAATCCAATGCCACATTAAATCGAATCCTTCACTTACTTCCGGCCTATCATCCTTAGGCTTTATGTAGAATGGTTTTGTGTGAGTTGGCCATTCTGTTATGAAATAAAAGTATGGGTGCAGCTTACCCAAAGTCCTATAGGCTATTGTTGGTATGTCTTCACCCCAATTTATTTTTAGGCCAGCATCCCTTAGCTCATTAATAATTTCATCGTATGTTAACCGCTTAAACGGCACGCTTGGAACCTCAATGTTATGCTTGAGTATCTCAAGCTCCCTCCGACATCTCTCCTTAACCACACTACATACATGCTGTAAGAGTCTTTCAGCAACCTCCATAACATCCTCCGCTGTTGCAAAAGCTTCCTCGATATCAATCGAGATAAACTCTGTTAAGTGGCGCCTTGTATGGGATTTCTCGGCTCTAAATGTTGGGCCAATCTCATAAACCTTCTCAAAATCTATTACAAGCTGCTCCTTATAGAGCTGAGGGCTCTGCGCTAAAAAAGCTTCCTTCTCAAAGTATGCTACTGGGAAAAGGTTGGCGCCGCCCTCAGTTGCCGTCGCAATTATTTTGGGCGTATGAATCTCTATAAAGCCATTTTTAGAAAGAAACTCTCTAGTCGCCTCCAATGCCACATGGCGAATCCTGAAGATTGCCTGATTCTCGCTTCTAATTAGATCCAAAATCCTAGCATCCAATCTTACATCTATGTCTGCCGGCGTTTTTCCAGTAATATCTAGCGGAAGCGGCTGTTTTGCAGTGTTAAGAACAATTATGCTTTTAGGTATAACCTCCACGCCTCTAGGCGCCTTCTCCATCTTTCTAACTATTCCCCTAATGCTCACACAATCCTGGCGCTGTAGCTCCTCAACCTGCTTAACCAGATTTATATCAGTTTCATCCTTTGGAACCGTTATCTGCACTGTTCCCTCCTTATCCCTTAATATCAGAAATTTTATACCCCCTAAATCCCTGATATCCTTTATCCAACCGGTTAGAGTAACTTCTTTCCCATCTAGATCCTGGGTGATCTCCATCGTGTAATGCGTCCTCTTCCAGCTCTCTTGTTGAGCTAGCTTTCCACTACTCATACATCCATTTCACCGAATCTGCAAATTCTACTCGAAGAGTTATTCCTTTAACTTTTCTCGCAATCTCCTTCATGGCATTCACATTTATTAAACTTCTCCTTCTATCTTTCCCTCTAAGAATAACCCGTGTTTCAACGGAGCCATCGGGCAACCATATTTTGTTTACGGTAAGTACATTTAATGGCGCAAAGAGATCTTCAAGAAACTTTCTCTCGCTAGAATTATATTCTAAAATACGAACAGTTTTTCCAGTCTTATTTTCCAGAAACTTTATAATTTTCCCACCATAACTCAGTATCTTATTTGCGTCACCCCTTCTGACAAGTATGGCCAAAACATTATCCGCCTCAACAGCACCACGAAAATAAACATCCTGAAGAAGAGGATACTCACTCTCAATAGAAATAAGTAAGCGAGCCACCTCTAAATCTAAACGGGTTACTTCTCCACTCTCAACTTTCGCCCTACACCTTGAACATAATATTCCGCTTCTTAAGCAGAATTGACATAGCTCCGCTTTCACCTTCCCCTCAACCCCTCCAAAAATGAGGAGGGTGGCAAGATTACTCTCATGTAAATCTGCCACTCACTCCCTTTTCGGATTTCATGCACTATTATAATTTAGTTAGATAAATCTTGCGGTATTTAAACATCCCTACAACAGGCACTAAAATTTTAAAGTTTACTCTACTACCAATATCTTGAAGACTCACTCCTCCTAGCATTCTCTTTTGGTTCCCACGTAAACCTCCAATAGCCTTCGCCCATATCCTCAAGCGCTATGTTAAGCTCGCTTATCATTTTATCACTTAACAAAACTTCATCTGCAATAGAGAAACTATAGAATAGGCTTCAACATCTTTTGTCTCAACATCAGTCACAACAACCCTTACCCTAACCGATCTTGGCACCATCCAAACCCTTAAAAGTCAATAAAGGCGCAATCTAATTAACTTAATCTCTAAATAGGCTATCTTATTTAGACCTATAAAAATGCGTAACCTTGGTGAATACTACTCTAAATTTTGTAATCGCATATCGTTAATTCTACTCGCTCCCTAAAAATTGTTATTTCCGCTTAATTTCATGAAATTATTGACGATGTGCCTTTTATAATCTCTTAAAAAATAAATGAGGGTGGCGGAGCATTGCTTTAGTATGTATTTCAGCGCACTAGCGTTATCTCTATTGTGCTGACGTTTGCGGGGGTGTTTCTATTGCCAGACTGAATCTGCTCAGTCCCTATATTAATGCTTCCTATCTTAACGTCAGGTAGAAAACGGCGCCTAACAATCTCAACCACGTCAACAGCTCTACTTATAGCTCGCCCCCTAGCTTTAACGCTTACCTCTCTCGCTCCGCCGTGAAACAATGTTATACAAGCCAATACATAGTTCATCAGAGGTTTACGTCCTACCAGCACGGAGCTACTTTCCGACAAATCTACCGCCTCGCTCTCAACTAAGTTTCATGCACTATTTAGTTTAACTGAATAAATATCTTACGGTATTCAATCTATTAACTAGATAACATTTGAATGGCTATATCACTACATGCTCAGAGAGACCGCTTCATACCACATTAAGATTCCTTTGAGAAAAAGACGAGCATTATTAACCATTTAAAGTAGCCCAAAAATTGCGCTAAAATTTCGCGATACTACCGCGCCATATGTAAGGATAGTTTTTCTTTATGGGAGTTTCATGATTTTGGTTATGACAAGTGAGGAAGGTTAATAATTGGGTGGTTTTGAACGGCATATTCCATACGTTTTCGGCTGGCTGCAAATAAACGAATATACTCCTATGCATACAGTTAGGTTAACATTAGGATTTTATTGTTTATTGGGCATAAAAAATATATTTTATTCGAACTCTTGGTTTTAGTGATGTTTGCGATAAAAGCGGATGTTATTTTAACTCCTTATGAGGTTTTTAGGGAAGCGTACGTTTTAGTAGAGGGGGATAAAATTGCTGGAATATCCATGGATAAGCCCGAGGGCTTAAAGGATATATATAGATATGATGATTGCATTCTTGCTCCAGGGCTTGTTGATATTCATACTCACGGAGGCTTTGGTATTGATTTAACGTACTCAACCATTAAAGAAGTCATCGAGTTTTCTAAGCGTCTTCTGTCAACTGGCGTAACATCGTATATGCCGTCAACAGTTACGGAGTCTTTTGACGTAATGGAGTCAGCGGTAAAGATTATTAGTGAAGTTTCCAATATGCATGGGGGATCAAGAATTTTAGGGATTCATCTTGAGGGACCATATCTTAATCCTGTGAGGGGTGGAGCACAATCTAAGGAGCATATGCGTAAGCCATCTCTAGAGGAGTTTAAGAGACTTTATGATGCAAGCCGCAGGCTCATAAAGCGAATAACGATAGCTCCCGAGATTGAGGGGGGAATAAATTTTATAAGTGAGGTTAAGAAAAAGTTTGGAGTTAAAGTTTCTCTTGGACATACTGATGCAACATATGAGCAGGCATTAAGGGCAATAGATGCCGGCGCAAACATCATAACCCACTTATTTAATGGTATGAGAGAATATCACCATCGTGAGCCAGGAATAATAGGTGCAGCATTAACTGCGAAAAAAGTTTACACAGAAATAATATCTGATCTTATTCACCTACATCCAGCAACAATAAATTTAGTGCTAAAATGTAAAGGAACTAATAAAACTATTTTAGTTAGCGATTCAATATCAGGCGCTGGGCTTGGCGATGGCTTCTACACGCTTGGATCCCGCAGAATAATTATAAAGGATGGGATAGCAAGAACTGAGAGCGGATCCTTAGCTGGAAGCACGTTGACTCTAATAAAAGCAGTACAAAACATGGTAAAAATCGGGATAAACCTCAAAGAGGCCGTAAAGATGGCTACATCCACACCGTGTAATGCTATAGGCATAAAGAAAATTGGTAGAATCGCTAAGGGTTGCAAAGCGGACTTCATAGTACTAAATAGAAAACTAGATGTTATGGAAACATATATTGATGGGAAAATTTATGAGAAGGATTATTGAGATCAAAATCGGCCAACTGAATTTTTAAGCCGTATAAGGAAGACAGTCTAAGCTAATAAATCGCATTAGCTAATGAATAGGATTCTATGATAGATAGACGCGATGGGTTTAGAACCCCGATTGCTATGCCGCTTTGAATACACGTTTATGACCGTTAAAATGAATAAGCTTACCTCAAAAATTTAACGCGCCAAGATGACATACTAGATGGGAGTGAATTCTGTAGGGTGGTGGATTACAGAATGAGAAATTGCGGGGTTTGCGGGAAAGCTTATTAATTATTCGGGTCTAAATTAACTTATGCACAGGCATATTGAGAGTTATAAAAGTAAAATATTTGAGCTAATTGAAAGAGTATGTTTTGAGGAAAGTGAAAATATAATAGTTGCCTCAAAAATCATGGCGGAATGCATTAAGAAGAACAATTTCATTTATGCTTTTGGAGCAGGCCATTCTATGACTCTAGCTTTAGATATTTTTTACCGTGCCGGTGGTTTACCGCATATTTATCCAATGCTGGACTTAAGCATATCTGCATACAATGGGGCTGTGAAGAGCACTAACCTTGAAAAATTACCCGGATACGCTAGAAATCTAATTGATTATTATGGTTTGAAGGAGGACTCCACACTTATAGTAATCTCCAATTCAGGGAATAGATCTGTTCCAGTTGAGGCTGGAATTGAAGCAAAAAAGAGGGGTGCTAAAGTAATCGCTGTCACATCTAAAGAGTATTCAAAAATTCTCCCCACCGAAAATCCTTATGGGAAAAAGCTCTATGAAATAGCGGATGTTACAATAGATAATAAAGTGCCACCAGGAGATGCTACAATAGAAATAGGCGGATTACCGACAAGAATAGCGCCTGTATCTACAATAGTAAACTCTTTCATTCTACAAAGTTTGGTAATTGCCACAATAGACGAGTTAATTAGGGATGGAGTAAAGCCTAAAGTCTGGACAAGTGCCCATCTACCCGGCGGTGAGGAGGCAAATAGATTAATAATAGCAGAATATTTTGAGAGAATTAAACCATTATGAGCAACGTAAGTAGCCTTATTTATAAGTGCAGCGAAATAGAAATATTTTTGTAGCTAGCCAATACCTCTTTGTAGAACGTTTTATAGGGTGCGTAGATTGCAAGAGAAGTTGATTTTAGGTGTTGATGGTGGAGCGACAAAAACTATATGCGCGATTGCAAATGAGGATTTTCGGGTTATTGGGATTGGAGCTGCCGGACCATGCAATTATAATGTTGTTGGTATTAGGGATGCCCGCAGGAATGTTGAGATGGCAATTAAACAGGCGTACTTGAGTATAGAGGATGAGAAATTAAGGAATAAAGCTGCTGAAATAGGATGTTTCGGAATTGGAGGCCTGACAACGCAACATGACTACGAGATAATTTCAAATCAAATAATCCCTTTCGAGTCTGCCAAAAATAGGGTTATAGTTAATGATGTTATTGTTGCGTTTTACGCCGCGACAAATGGTGAGCCGGGAATAGTTGTCGTCGCTGGCACTGGCTCTATAGCATACGGCGTGAATAGTAGGAATGAGAGCATGATTTCCGGTGGTTGGGGCTGGCTTATAGGTGACGAGGGAAGCGCATTCTATATAGCGAAGCAAGCGTTAGCTTTAGCCGCAAAAGCACATGATGGCAGAGGAAGGAAGACAGCTCTAACAAATATGTTTAAAGAGGAATTTAAGGTAGAAGATTTTAAAGATATAGTCCCAAAGATTTACCATGAGGTCACATCAGCTAACATCGCCTCGCTATCTAGGGTAGTTTTTTCAGCCGCCAAGAAAGGCGATAGAATAGCGATTAAAATACTAAAAGAAGCAGGTGAAGAGTTAGGTCGGGCTGCAGTTGCCATAGCAAGGAAGATTTTCACTAAAAATGAGCGTATAGCTATCGGTGTTTCAGGCGGTGTCTTCAGAGCCGAGCCAGCTATATGGACATATTTTAAGGAGTACGTATCGAAACGTTTGCCTAACGCTACCTTTATACCTCCAGTAAAATATCCTGTTATAGGCGCATTAATAATGGGATACAAAAACCTCAAAATAGAAGTGAAAGATGAGAATAAAGAGTCTTTAATACAAAGTTTAGAGGACAATATAAGAAGGCGCGGCTTAACATTTCTTTCTTAAGATTTCTCAGGCCCTTAAAATATTTCTAGAAGATCTCTACTAGAAACTAGAAGATTGGCAAGACTCAAGATTTTCATTGGTAGTCTCACTTTTTGGAATAAACTATAAAGAGGGGTTTAGGCCAATTTAAATTTGGTCATTTAGAATCTGAGCGTGATGCCACTTTGCCGCAGAATGTTATTTTAGGTGTGGATATCGGGACATCCGCATGTAAAGCAGTTGCCGTCGATGCTGAGGGTAATATACTGGCGTCATCTCATACATTATATAACTTTTTAACCCCGAGACTTGGATGGTTTGAAATTGACCCAAATGTATTTATTAATGCCCTTATAACTGTTTTTCACGATATTCTTAGATATATTCCTAGCAATGCTATAGAGGGCATTAGCATCGACGGTATTTCTAATAGTCCAATTCTCGTAGATAGAGACCTTAAAGTTCTGAGACCATGCATTTTATGGCTGGATCAAAGGGGAGCTGAGTATATATCGGAGATCCTTAGAACCCTGGATGCGGAAGGCGTCACCCCCACGCTTCCATTAAGCTCGCTTATTACGCTAATTAAGCTTTTATGGGTTAAAGAGAATGAAACTGTCGTTTGGAGAGATGCTAGCTATATACTTCAGCCAAAGGACTACGTGAGAACTTGGCTTACGGGCTGTGTAGCAACAGACCCCTCAGATGCATCAGTAACAATGATGTTTGATGGAGAAAGGTTTCGGTGGGCGGATTACGTAGAGAGATTATTTGGCATAGATCTAAAGAAACTCCCAGAGATCGTTCCTTCACATGAAATTGCTGGCTATATTAACAGATGGGCTGCGGAGAAAACAGGTTTACTGGAGGGTACACCAGTCATCACTGGTTGTGCAGACGGCGTCGCTGACGCGCTTGCTGCTGGACTCATAGAGGAATACGATAGTCTCATTAGACTTGGAACCGCAGGGGTCTTTTCAACACTTCTCGATAAATATGTTCCTGACAAAGAAAGATATTATATCTTTGTGCACGCGATGCCGGGTAAATGGGTTATTCAGAGAATGTTTCCATTTGGTGTACCCCACAGATGGTTCTTCGAAAACCTTTACAGTGAAGAACTGGAGCATGCAAGATCTTTAGGAATCGATCCTTACATGTATGTAGAGGATAATCTGCCAAATGTTATTGGAGAATTAGGGGATCTCAAATTCATTCCAAACATAAGTTTTTGTGAGGAGCCCTCGCATTTTTCCGGGGCATTTATAGGGATTAAAAATGTCCATACAAAGGCGCACTTAGCCTTAGCCCTCCTCCAAGGTCTTGCATGCGCCACTAAGGAAGCTCTAGATGTAATTTGCGGGAGACTCGCATTCACCATAAATAAAGTGAGGTTGATTGGTGGAGGGGCAAAAAGTAAATTTATGAGAAAAATGATAGCCACGCTCCTAAATACAAAGATAGAGGTATTGAAACACCATGACGCATCTATAGGCGCGGCAATTCTAGCCGGCATAGGTGTTGGAGTGTACAGGTCTTTCAGGGAAGCCTTTGACAAAATTGTTAGGATAGACTACACTATGGAGCCAGATAGGAGCCTACAAGATGAACTCTTCAGAGCATATGAAAGATACATAGAAGTCCGAAGAAGGTTAATGGTATAATTTGCTCTAAAAGGGCGTAAAATATTATTGCGATAGAATAAGGATTTGGTAAACTTTTACAACATCATCGGAGCTAGGAGAGGCATAAGATCCCCCTAAATCTGACCCTGTATGTATGTATGAGATTTCTTCATTCTCCGTCAAATAACAATCATTATCGCAGTATAAGATGCCCAATTTTCAAATACCGGCGTCCATATCTTTTAACATCGCCTTAGAGATCTTTCATAATTTCTAACGATTCTAACACATTATTCTTATTTTCATAACTTATTCCCTTTGTCTATTTTAGCCTAGCTTTAGGGCTTAGTTTACCGTTAAGAAAAATCCTCATTCTCTAACATTAACCTTATTAACAAACTTATATTGACTTAGGAGCCTTTTTTGGAGTTAAATATTTCCCAACATGAGTATTTACGTGCATCCCACTAACTACCTGAAAGCCGAAGTATTAGGGGATATTTTGAATGAACCCTACAAAAATTATATAATGGTGCGGGGGGTGGGGTTCGAACCCACGCAGCCCTACGGCAGCAGGTCCTAAGCCTGCCTCCTTTGACCACTCGGACACCCCCGCAGTGGGCCTAATATCTAAAGAAATTGTTGGAAGAACACTTATATAATAATGTTTCTCGATACACTCATATAATTTTTGGAAAAACTAATTGATGACATTATTATATCTCTGTCTCTTTCACTCCTTATTTTCGCATGGTATAAAAACTCTTTGCCCGGAACTGAAGACGGTAAATGATACGCTAAATGAGTCATCTCCTCGATTTCGCTTTTGATCGAGTGGTAGTCTATGAAAGAAGGCGAAATCTTACTGAGCGTTTCTTCAATATAGTATATGATGATTCGCTATTTTGAGCTACTTCTCTCACAGGTAATATGAAGGGTAAATTATTTTCCTCAGATATTAATTCGCCAGTTAGACCATGCATCTTCGCTCTACCCATTAAACTTAAGCCCTGCGCTCTTACTAATGGAACATATTCACTAAGAAAAACCATAACTACTAAAGAGAGCTATGAAGATTGACTACCTCATAAAGGACGTTTTAAGTGAAGAAGTCTCAAACATAAACGTTATTGAGGGCATATTTAATGTTAATAGGAAGCCTATGAATGTTCCAATTAACCCGAAAAGTAAAATGATTACCGAAAATTAACTTTCTTCTTCTAGAGATTTGACATTTACACGTTAAAGCTTGTATCTGGAAGTCTTTTACCATGGACGGCTATGGGTAAAAACCAGCGCATACTGCGTCTTTTGTTTTGCCGCCTAACTCTGAGTATACGGAGAAAGAGAAAAACGAAAAATAAGAGCAAAATAACAAAATTTTGGTTTCAATAGAAAAAGTTTTAAATACTAAACTAAATAACTAAAAATGTGGGGATAAACATGTTGAAGAACGCTCATTTTTTACAGCACTGATCATATTGCTAATCATATTAATCTCCACTAATATATTAGTCGAAGCCCAAGAGAGACAAAGTGAGCATGTCTATTACGGTTATGTTCCACCGTCAACAGATGTTAATAACCCAAATGCGCCAAGCGACCAACCTGATGAAGCTCGGAGGGTAGATGAAATGACAAACGGACAATTAATCGATTATTATGTACCTTCAGGCTCAGCGATCCTAGATATCGTTGGATATGAAGATGATACGACCGTTGAGATAATAGATATTTACGCAAACTGGAGGATAGCCTCAGTAGTTATGAACAAGTTTGAGAAGAAACATTTCTTTATTCCATTTGGAACTTTCTTTAAGGTTGTAGCTTCAAAGAGAGTTGGCATTTTCTTGAGTGGTGGTGCAAGCATTTATGAACCTGATGGAAGAGAGGAACCGCCCGGAGGAACAAGTACATTTTATCCGTCGGTGACTGGCGGCTTCAGGGGTAGAGAGTTCATATTTGTAGCCGCCCCTGGAACCCACCC
>Ga0105155_1000457_pt1 | contig 14342 bp, 14 predicted proteins | sample SSWtaG_2_FD_89589 | JGI IMG/M metagenome (GOLD analysis project Ga0105155, IMG submission 89589) | Hot spring microbial communities from Sandy's Spring West, USA to study Microbial Dark Matter (Phase II) - SSWsed_130316 | ecosystem: Environmental > Aquatic > Thermal springs > Hot (42-90C) >...
ATCCTATACCTAAATAATTTTTGTTCCATTAATGCTACTAAGGTTTATTTTGAATGTTTAATGATTCCCTTTTATTTCTTCCTTTATACTCTTGTGCAACTATCATTGTTGATGTTAGGATGACGCTTGGCATGCTTCTAACCTTATCTAGAAATTCGTTTAGTTGGGTGAGCTCCGGCACTGCGACTCTTGCAATTATATCATATTCCCCATAAATTATGCTCGCATCCAGTACGCTATCTAGGTCAGCTATTTTCTTACAGACGTCTTTCTCGGTTCCAGAATTCACTTTAAAGAGCACGTAGGCTTTAATAACCATTTCCGCACCTCGCTGGATGCTGCTTGAACTTTAAAGTAATATTGAGCGGGGTTACTTAATTATTTTTCTGAGTTTGCCGAAATTATTTGAATGGAAACTCCACATGCTCCTTTATTATGAAGCTTCCAGTTAACCTTATGTCTTCTGATGATGAGCCGACCATAACTTTGATTTCTCCAGGTTCCACAACGCGCTTCATTTCGTGATTTAGGAACGATATATCCTTAAGCGTTAATTTAAGCTCAACGGTTTTCTCCTCACCAGGTTTAAGTGTTATCCGCTTAAATCCCTTAAGCTCCTTAACTGGCCTAGTTACTGTTGCAACGAGGTCTCTTATATATAATTGCACAACCTCATCACCCTCTCTGTCGCCAACATTCTTCACTTTAAACTTAATGCTTACAGTATCTCCCAACCCGACCTCTTTGGGGTTTATCTCTAACCCAGTGTACTCAAACCTCGTATAGCTTAATCCATGCCCAAATGGGAATAAAGGCGTATACGGTACATCTAAATATTTGGACGTCCACTTAACGTCCGGTAATGGAGGTCTACCGGTATTCTTATGATTATAGTATATTGGCACCTGTCCAACAGTGCGTGGAAATGTTACTGGCAGTTTGCCGCCTGGATTATAGTCCCCAAATATTACATCAGCTATAGCATGCCCCGCCTGTATGCCTGGAAACCAAGCCTCTATAATTGCTGGTACATGCTCAGCTGGCCACGATATTGATAGGGGCCTACCATTCATCAAAACCAACACTATCGGAACTCCCGTAGCATGTATTTCCCTCAAAAGATCCTCCTGGACCCCCGGCAGATCTAGGTTTGCCCTACACGCCGCTTCCCCACTCATATCCCTGCTTTCACCCAGGACGAGAATTGCTACTTTACTCTCTTTAGCCACTTTTACAGCCTCGTCGAAGCCCTCCCTAGAATATCCGTCTATATCGCAGCCCTTAGCATACAAAACCTTAGTTTCACTGGAAACTTTACTTTTAATGCCCTCTAAAACCGTAATAACATCTTTTGGATCCCCTAAACATGACCATGGTCCAAGGGGTGCTTCATGGTCGTCGGCTAATGGTCCTATAACCGCCACCGAACTGATATTCTTACTTAACGGTAGTAGGTTTCCCTCGTTCTTCAGCAACACAATTGATTTTCTAGCTATCTCTAGTGCTGCTTCAATATGCTCCCTGCACTTTATTATTTTTCTCGCCCTATCGGGGTCAACGTATGGTCTCTCAAATAATCCCAGTTTAAACTTAACCCTAAGTATTCGCCTAACAGCCTCATCTATAAGATCCTCTGAAATCTTTCCCTCCCTAACAAGGCTTATTAGGGCTCTCCGATATACGTCGCCCTGCATATCCATGTCTACGCCAGCTTTTAGGGCTTTTTCAGCTGCCTCATAAATGTCTTCGGCAATTCCGTGATTAATGAGTTCACCTATTGCATTCCAATCGCTGACAACAAAACCTTTGAAATCCCACTCGCCACGGAGGATGGTTTTAAGCGTATATGGGTTCGCTGAAGCTGGGATACCGTTTAATTCGTTGAATGCGCTCATTATCGTTTCGGCGCCAGCCTCAATAGCCGCCTTAAATGGCGGCAAATAAATCTCCCTTAAAGTTCTCTCAGATATATCAACAGTATTATAGTCCCTTCCACCTTCAGCGCCACCATATGCAACATAATGTTTCGGGCATGCAACAACGGCATTTGGATCCGATAAACTGCTTCCTTGATAACCCTCAACGTAGGCCCTCGCCATAACAGATCCCAAATATGGGTCTTCACCAGCACCCTCAGCAATCCTTCCCCACCTTGGATCGCGTGCAATATCAACCATCGGCGCAAAAGTCCACCTTACTCCATCAGCTGATGCCTCTGCTGCAGCTATTGAGGCAACCCTCTTAACTGCTTCTGGATCCCACGTGCTTGCTAATCCAAGCGGTATTGGAAAAATAGTCTTATACCCATGTAGAACATCTAATCCAAAGAGTAATGGTATGCCAAGCCTCGATTCTGCAACAGCTATTCTCTGAACTCTATTAATTTCCTCAGCCCCGAAAACATTTAGTAGAGATCCAACCTTTCCCTCTCTAATTCTCTGCTCGTACTCTCTCGTTATACCGCTATACTGGCACATCTGCCCAATTTTCTCTTCAAGGGTCATCCTCCTCAAAAGATCCTCAACCCTCACCTCAATTGGCTGGCTCGAATCCAAATATATAGGCCTTTCATAACCACATCTCTGCGCCAAAAATAGTCCCCCCTAAAAGAATTATCAGCCTAACTATCTATTAATGCCTTTCCTGAAGTCACGCCCATCTGAGCAAAGAATAAGGTTTAAGGTAATGCTGAAAATTTATATAATTTTGATACTTAAGGATACTTTGGGTGGGATTTTTGCCTAAGGTTTTAATTGTTGCTGGGGATGGTGTGGAAGCTCAGGAAATATTCTATCCATTTTGGAGACTTAAGGAAGCGGGCATAGATGTTGTTGTAGCAGCCCCATCAAAAAAGACGTTATTCACAGTTGTCCACGATTTTGAGCCGGGTTGGGAGACGTATACTGAGAAGCCGGGCTATAGGTTTGAGTGGGTTGACTCATCCTTCAAAGATATTAGGCCAGAGGATTTTGATGGACTAATAATACCTGGTGGAAGAGCGCCCGAGTACATTAGAACTTATCCTGAACTTGAGCATATTGTAAAACACTTCTTTGAAAACAATAAGCCCGTGGCAGCTATATGCCATGGACCTTTAGTGATCGCCGGATACGGGCTGGCTAAGGGTAGGAAGATGACTTGTTATATGGCTGTTGCGCCGGATTTAAAGCAGGCTGGAGCCGAATACGTTGATCAAGAAGTTGTAGTTGACGGAAAACTCATTACAAGCAGGGCTTGGCCGGATCTGCCAGCTTTCATGAGGGAATTCCTAAAGCTTCTCGCAGAAAAAACTAGCCGTTGAGGAATGAAAAATCGCATGATAAATTTCCCCATTTTATTTTTTAAGGTAATCATGATTTCATTTCAGTTGCCTTCATAATTTCGATCTCCCCACTTAGTTCGCTAGTTTGCACAGCTGTTTTCTGTTACCTTTCATTTTTAAGATTATCTGCGTGAAGACCATTCCATTCGGTATGAGTATTTCCCTTGATCCATCTTCCGTCTCAAGCGTTAAATGCATTATCTTTATCTCCTTAACTATCCCAGTTTGCCCAGCTATCGTTATTACATCGCCAAACTTGAATGGGCGTGTCAATATGATGAATATGCCTGCAATAAAATGCGAGAGAACAGTTTGGGTTGCGAAGCCGACAACTAAACCCCCGAATGAGCCGACCGTTAAGGCTGTCCATGGCCCAGCGCTTAGCATTGATGTCACTGCTATAAGTAGAATTGCTATGCCTGTCGTCCAAACAATTGTCTTTATTGTTGCGGCCGTTGAATGATCAGTCAATCTTAGCACATAAGCGTAAACAGCGTTGCTAAAGGAGTTGACAATTAAGTATCCTAACGCTAAAACTAGCATAGATTGAACATAAATTAAGTATGGATTTACGGATAATATTATGTCGCTGTAGGGCTGCAGAAAACCGGGAATAGACTCCCTAGAGGACCAGCCGAACAAAAGATTCAATACGGATAACAACATGGATAAAAATATTATGAGGAATAGCGTTCTTAAACCCTTACCCCTAAAACCCGTTATTTGAGAATTAACCCTCTTCTTAGCGCCCAAAAGCTCATCACCATACTTAAGCGCCTGCTGCTTAAATCTGAAGCAAAATGCCTTAAAAATATTAATGAACATAAAACCAGTATCTCTGGTCAACTTACCGCATTTGAGGTTTTTTACAGAGATTAATTAGTAAATTTTAAATGTTACAATCTTAATTGTTACAATCATGAATCTACAATTTATTGATAGAAAATATGAAATGCATGCACTTGAAGATCTCCTTGCTAAGGGAAAGGCTTCCCTTGTGCTTTTATATGGTCGGAGAAGAGTTGGAAAAACTAGGCTTATTCAGGAATTTATGAAGAATAGACGTGGGATTTATTTTTATGTTCCAAATGCTGAGGAGAAAACGATTTTAGCGGAGTTCTCCCGCGCTGTTGAGGGCGAGTTTTTCAAGGGCTTTAGATTTACGGACTTTTCTTCTATCATGGAGTATCTTGCGGAGAAATGCGCGTATAATGACGTTATAGCTATTGACGAATTTCAGAGATTGACAAACATTAATGGTGCCATATCGATTCTGCAGAGGTATTGGGATGAAAAGCTCTCTAAAAGTAGATGTCTCCTCATACTTTCAGGCTCATCATTTGGAATTATAAGAAGAGTAGCATTAAGTGGAGACGCACCCCTCTATGGGAGAAGAACCCTCACCTTAAAAGTTGAACCTCTGAAATACTTAGATCTTTTTGAATGGTTCAGAAAATATTCGCCCGAAGAGATCATGGCTATTTATGGGAGTTTCGGAGGAACCCCCGCCTATCTAGAGCATGTGGATGAGAATTTGAGTGTGGAAGATAACATTATTGAGAAGATTTTAAGCAAGCGTTCACCATTACATGATGAACCTGAAATGCTTCTTATGGAAGAAATTAGGGTACCGCAGCGTTACATGGATATAATGTCAGCGATAGCTCAAGGAAAAAACACTATTAGCGAAATCGCTAACGCTGTTGGGCTAAACCGGGAGAACACCACAACATATCTGAAAACGCTGGAAATTCTCGATTTAATTGAACGAGTCACGTCGGTTACTGAGCCTGAAGCAAGGAGGGGACTTTACAAGATAAAAGATCCATTCTTTAAATTCTGGTTTAGTTTTGTTAGGCCTAATAAAAGGCAACTTGAGTTAGGACTAGAGAGAAATGTATGGCAAAGCATTAGAGAAGATTTCAATGCGCATCTGGGGTGCATTTTTGAGGATGTTTGTGCCGAAGTTTTAACTGAAATGGTCAGGAAGAACCTTCTCCCCATGAAGGTTAGTAAGATTGGGAGATGGTGGTGGAAGGAAACAGAAATAGATGTGGTGGGATTGGAAAATAGTAGAGCGCTAGCTATTGAAGCTAAATGGTCAGAGATAAGCTATCAGGAGGCGAAGAAGATATTATCCCAGCTAAACGCAAAAGCCAGACAAATACGCAACGTAAAGGAATGCGTTTTAGGGGTGATGGCTAAAAGAATAGGAGAAAAAGAGAGAATTAGAAGTGAGGGTTTCATAGCCCTAGACCTTCAAGACATAGCGGAACTAAGTGGCCACTACAGGAATATTTAGGTCGGCCTTTTCCTTATAATATATAACTGAAAATGCTCTAAAGAAGCCCTAAAGTAGACTATGTTACTGGAGGTGATATGGGTGGTAGGCTTCATGATGAATGATGGTTTATGGCTTAAGGGCTCTCTTCACTGTCACAGCACCCTTTCTGACGGCCTGCTCGCACCAGAGACTGTCGCACGATTTTATGAGGAGAGAAATTACATGCTACTATCAATAACTGACCATAATAAGATATGTAAGATTAAAGAGTTTGAGGGGATCTACATTTGTGGAATTGAGTTTTCTAAGGGTAAGTGTAAGCTGGGGGAATCTTATCATATTGTGGCTTTAGGGCTCGATGATCCTGCAATACTGAATATGAATGATGTTCAGTCCACGATAGATTATGTTAATGAGTCAGGTGGATTAGCGTTTATAGCGCACCCATACTGGTCGAATCTTGTGCATGAAGATTTATCTACATTAGACGGCTACGTGGGCATAGAAATATATAATGCTGGATGCGACGTTGAAGTAGCTAAAGGATACAGTTTACCACATTGGGATTGCCTTTTATCATCAGGCAGAAAAGTATGGGGTCTAGCTGTTGATGATTCTCACAGATATTTTAAGCCACCAATAGATGCGGATGGTGGGTGGATATGGGTTAATGTAAATGATGTGAGCGCCGAAGAAGCTCTAAAAGCCATAAGGGATGGAAGATTTTACTCAAGCATGTCCCCAAGAATATTTCTCTTCGATTATACGCTAAATTCTCTTTTAATAGATCTTACTCCAGTTAGCAGGGTGAACTTGATAACATTAAATGGTAGGGGGCTCTCGATCACCCTTGACACAATAACAAGATTACTGGAATCTTGGAGACACCCAGATAAAAGGAAAATATGTGAAGATATTGTAGCGGAAATCGATTACCTAGATGAAAATAATAAGCAAAAAGTATACATAGAAACTAAAAAGAACGAAAAATTTTCAATCGAGCTAAACAATGAAGGCATCATCAAATTTGAAGTTAAGAAGGAATTTAAATACCCATACTTAAGGGTTGAAGTAGTTGATAGTAAGGGTAAATGCGCTTGGATTAACCCAATTATTGACCCCTAAAAATTTGGCTCATAGCATTTCTGTTAAGAGATGGCTAAAAATGAGAAAGCTGTTAATGGGGATTTTAGTATTAGCGGTTACGGTCATCGGGATGATTGCTTACGAGTGGTATATGAGCAGCCAAAGGGAGATTGTTGTTTTAGCAACCACTACAAGTACCTATGATTCTGGACTCCTTGACTATTTAATACCCATCTTTGAAAGCAAATATGATGTTGAAGTTCACGTCATTGCAGTTGGGACAGGCCAAGCTATAGAAATGGCTAAGAGAGGCGATGTTGACCTCATTCTTGTGCATTCAAGGCAGCTTGAGATCGAGATAGTGAACAGCACCTTCGGTATCCATAGGGTTGGAGTAATGTACAACAATTTTGTAATAATTGGTCCCGTAAGTGATCCAGCAGGGATAGAGGGCTTGTCAAATGCGACTGAAGCCTTCCGTAGGATTGCTGAGGTGGGGAATAAGGGTAAAGCTGTGTTCATTTCCCGCGCGGATAAGTCAGGTACACATATGCTGGAGCTAAGCATATGGAGGAGGCTTGGAAGCGTACCCTCAATTAAAAATCAATCGTGGTATTTAGAGGCTAGCGCTGGAATGGGAATGGTTCTGCGCATGGCTAATGAGAAAGAGGCGTATACGCTTACGGATAGGGCTACCTGGCTCTCATTTAAAGGTCAGCTGGCAAACTTGAGGGTTCTAGTTGAGGGAGACGCGATCCTATTAAATCCTTACGCGATAATCCTTGTTAACCCTGATAAGTATCCGCGAAGAAATTATAGGGGGGCACTTAAGTTGGCTAAATGGATTATCTCTGAGGAAGGACAAAACCTTATAGCGAGCTTTAAGAAGGAGGGTGAAACCCTATTTGAGCCTATAGCTCGGGACTTTAATAAAGCCCGCATGCTGGGTTTCCCGGAACAAGAAAGGGAGGTTGAATGGTATGATAGTCAAGACCCGTAAATCTTTATTCTCTTAATTTACTTCTTAAGCTTAAAAGCAATTGAGACTGGTTGAAACAGTATGGTTGAGAGTACATTTTGGGAGGAAATATTAAACATAACATTGCTATCCTTAAGGGTCTCGGGGACAGCCGTGTTGATAGGGGCTTTAATAGGGATCCCAATTGGGACATTTCTTGGTTTTAGGCAGTTTAAGGGAAAGCGAGTGTTGATGCGCTTCGTAGATATTATGTTGAGAAGCGTGATAAACACGTTTATGGGTTTGCCCCCAGTTTTAGTTGGGCTCGTGGTCTACCTGCTTTTTACGTCTTCCGGACCATTGGGCTGGCTGGGATTGCTATATACGCCTACAGCTATGATTATAACGCAGCTCATAATTGTTGTACCTATAATAATCGGGGTTACAATGTCGGCTGTTGGAAGTGTTGAAAGGACTGTTAGGGAAAGGGCTTTGGCGCTTGGCGCCACTGAAGCTCAAGCAGCGTGGCTAGTGTTAAGGGAGGCCCGAATGGGCGTTTTAACGTCAATTATTGCGGCTTTTGGCGCGGCGATCTCTGAAGTTGGCGGCATAATGATTACCGGTGGCAACATTAGGTGGTGGACGCGAACTCTGACAACCGCCATTGTTGTTGAGACAGAGCTGGGTAATTTCACTATGGCGCTGACGCTTGGGGCCATCTTACTATCCATAGCATTCGCAATAAATCTAGCGTTAACAATTATCCAGGTTAAGGGGGCTGGGAGATAATTGCCCACAGTAGAAGTACAAAACCTCTTTAAGGAGTATTCGGGTAGACAAGTTCTGAAAGATGTAAACTTCACAGTTAATGATGGGGAAATTTTTGTCCTTATTGGTCCAAATGGAGCTGGAAAATCCACTCTTCTCAGGATTCTTGATTTACTTGAGGAGCCTACAAGTGGCAGAGTGTTCTTTGATGGGCAACTCGTAGACTACTCTTCAAGGGCCTCGAGGGATAAAGTTGCTTTACGTAGAAGGATTGGAATGGTCTTCCAGAGGACAGTTCTCTTCAACATGAGCGTCTTCGATAATGTGGCTTATCCGCTGAAAGTTAGGGGAGAGAACGAGCATACTATCAGGCGGAAGGTTAAATGGGTTCTTGAATTGATGCGACTAAATGGTTTCGAGCATAAAAACGCGTTAGCTTTATCTGGGGGAGAAGCCCAGCGAGTATCCATAGCTCAGGCTTTAGTGACAGAACCCGAACTTTTACTACTCGATGAGCCCACAGCGAACCTCGATCCAAAGAATGTTTCCATAATTGAAGAGACCCTTTCTCACGTTAACAGTGAGAAGAAAACAACAATAATAATGACGACGCATAACATGCTTCAGGCGGAGAATTTGGCGCATAGAGTAGCGGTTATTAACGAGGGGAGAATAGAAGCTATAGGCACATTTCAGGAAGTTTTTGGGAAACCAATGGAATCTGTGAGGAGCTTCGCTAGGCTGGATAACGTCTTTTATGGTTTTTCAAGGGTTACTGCTGAAGGAACCTCAATAATTGATATAGATGAGGGATTACAGATTGAGGCAACATTTAAGAAAATAGGAAATATAGTGGTGCACGTGCCGCCTGAAGACATCATTATATCAACTCAGCCGCTTTTTTCAAGCGCAAGAAACATATTTGAGGGCAGGATAGTGCAGATATCGGATTTGGGGCATATAGTGAAGTTAAAGGTGAAAGTTGGAGCAGTAAAAACCTTCACAGTCCAAATAACTAAGAAGTCATTTAGGGAAATGCAACTCACCCTAGACTCAAAAGTCTTTATAGCGTTCAAGGCATCATCAGTTCAAACGATATGAAAACTCAAAATCGTAACCAGTGCATTAAGAAGGCTTTAACTGAAAGAGAGGAAAACGAAACTTTGAGTATTTTCAGTTGGGCTAATTAGTGGTTGCCCGTGCTTTATCTTTTGGTTATTAGGGATGCTTTGAATACTTGCACGGGCTTCTCCCTCAGCCACCCCACTGCTCTCGGCAGTTCATTGGGAGCTACATCGGCGGGCTCTGTGGTGCCCGCCTTACAGAGAGTGCACCATCATCGGCAATGTCTGATGGCTTCACCACCCTTAATGTAGGCGAAGATTTATAAGCGTTGTTTTTCCAAAATACCTCAAGTACTCAAACAAGCGAATAGTCTATTCCAAGCAGACTCTTAGCTATGCTTTTCAGAGCCTTAATCTTAGCTTCTTTAATTAAGCTTGACTACTCCAATGGCTGAGCTATTGTACTTAAGAAAGGCTCACACTCTTTGTAACACTTGCGCATATCCTCAATCATATCTGGTGGTAAGGCTCCTTTGTTGGTTGAATATCTAGCTTCAATATCACCTTATGACCCCTCAGGAATTGAAGATGTGGATGGGAAATTTTCCCTTTGGATTCAGCGATTATCATATTTGTATCGAAATATGCCCTAAGAACATAAGGTCTTTTGTAAACTCCTGCCCTTCGCATATATAGCCTTATAAAATGGGTTTTGCACTCAAATAGGAGTGGACCGGGCGGGATTCGAACCCGCGACCTCCGCCGCTCTCGGATAAAGGGTGTAGTCTTGCGAGGGCGGCATTCATGCCACTAAACTACCGGCCCTTCTTCTCTAACCTATAATTCTTTAGAGACAAATTTAGAAATTTATCTTTTACGTAGTTTTTCAGAAACCTAATAAAAATTTGACTAATGTTTTAAGGTAATGACTTGGAAGATAATAAAGGAGAGAAGAAATAACTTTAATTGTGAAATTTGTGAATACTTTTATTGAGGGTAGTTTGCGCGATTTAGGTTTCAGGAGGATCAGGCGTCTTGCACAGAGACATAGGTCTTCTTGAGGTTATATCGAAGCTATTCGAAAATGGTGAATATTTTGGTCCTCTACCAGTTGGTGTCGCAAATGTTGAGCTAGTTACTTCTGAGACTGTTAGAATAACATTTACGAATAAAGTCGATTGTAACCTGCTTTGCAGAATAGCTATTGAGGAGGGCTATTCAATTGACGCTGGCAGGTACTCTCTAAGAATAGTGGATAAGGGACATATTATCGCTAGGGTTGGCAGCAGATCCGATCCCGGAGCGGATTTCAACATTTTTATTTATCTTTTCCCAGCTTCTGGGGTAATGAGCCTATATATGAGGTCTGTAGCCATTAGCCATAAGATTTTAGATCCTCAAACTAACAAAGTGAGTGTGGAGCGGCTTCTAGGATACAACCAGAAAATTGTAAGGTTGGTTGAAAAATATAGGAAAAGCCGTTACCAAAACTTGATAGAGAAATTAGAAGTCTAAAATACATTGTGCGTATTAAGCTAAATTAGAGGATTTTCAAGAGAAAAATATATATCCCAAAATTTTTCATAATTTGTTTTGGTCGGGCGGTAGCTCAGCTTGGTAGAGCTTCCGAACCAGCCCACTTAAAATAAACGGGCTGGTGGAGAAGCTGTAGGCGCCTACTGAGCGAGTAGGCGCCAATCAGCCTACCAAGCGTACAGAAACCGGAGTGTCGCAGGAGGGCTTTAAGGCGCAGGGCCCTTAAGCCCGGCGAGTTCAAAATAGGCAGGTGTTAAGCCTCCTATGAAAGTCCTGCCCGCCCGACCACCAAACAGAATTTATACTACTTTTTGAGAGGAAAATTGGAGTGCCTATTGTGATTGAGCAGCGTTCTAAGATGAGCTCTAGAATATTTCTTTCTCACCAATCTTCCTGAAGATCTTTCCTCTAACCCTTATTGTCGGCATTACCTCATCTTCAGGGCCCTTTTCAACAGTTCTCCTTTTTAGGGTTTCTCCACATATTCCTCCTGGAAGTAATCGTCTAACCGTGCACATCGCGTAATTACAGTTTACTGGATTGCATGGCTCATCGGTCAATTTGCACCAAGAGTTTCTTCCGCGGAATACTAGGAAATTCTTTCCGCACCTAAATTTATTGCATCCTGAAAAACATTTTTTTACTTCAGGCAAAGCTCAGCACAACCCGGGCGAGTAGAAGATATTTTCAACTTTTTATACTTGTCCTTAATTTTGGGTAAGGTGAGCTCGGTTATAAACTTTTCTAAATAAAAGTGTATTTTAAAAGACTTTAATTATGAATCTAACAAAATTTAAATATTCCCGCCATTAATTTCCTTCTAAGTAGCTTGCGTTAGTAGTGGGGGTTAAATGGTTAAGGAAGCTGGATCTGAAGTTATCGGTGAAGTTGGAAGCATAAAGTTTCCAATCACTGAAGCGTTTAAGTATTGCATGGAGAGCATAAAAAAACGTTTTACTAGAACATTAATAACCTCCTTGTCAGTGTTATTAAGTATTGCTTTCCTCGTTTCGCTCTTAACTATGGGGGAAATACTTAGGCAGCTCGCTGGCGCCGAGCAATCCGAGCAATATCAGATTTGGGTGGCGATAATAGCGCTTCTCGTGTGCGCTGTTGGAATAGTTAATTCAATGCTAATGGCGGTAACTGAACGCTATAAAGAAATAGGCACAATAAAGTGTTTAGGCGCAACTGATGGGGCGGTTCTAGAAATTTTCTTAATAGAGGCTTTACTGCTTGGCATAATAGGCGGTATAGTGGGTGCGATAGCAGGCTGGGTAGTTACTCTAGCAATATATTCTGCGCAAGGGTTAAATGTGTTCTTTGAAGGGGCATTACTCTCTTACGCACGCATTATTGGGATGGCTATTGGAATTTCAGCTTTCATCAGTATAACCGCGGCGGCATATCCAGCCTACTATGCGGCTAAATTGAAGCCGGCGGAAGCCCTAAGATATGAGATTTAAAATCCTGCTAGATGGACTCTTCGACAACGGTTCTCGCAAGCCTTATTTTATCCTCTAGAGTCCTCATTATCGTATTGGTTAAAACAACTCTTATTCCGAGGCGCTCTATTTTATCCCTCTCTTTCTCATCAGCTTGATCTAGGACGAAAGTGTTTAGGAAGTCCCTGTATAGATATGCTACTGAGTACGCTGAGACCTCTAGTCCAAGCCCAGCCATTAGTTTGTCAGCCGGCCCCTTAAGCGGGGCTCCGGAGACTATTGGGCTTATAGCCACCTTATGCGCTCCGCTTCTCTTCAGCGCCTCCCTCACGCCTCTAATGGATAATATGGTGCCTATGCTTACGATTGGATTACTTGGGCAGACAATTACTAGGTTGCTGTTGAGTATCGCGTCAATGACTCCCTCAGCCGGGCTTGCATGATCAGCACCAACATACTTTACGCCTAAAACCTTATCCCTAGCGCCCCTCTTAACTAAATACTCTTGAAAGTGCATTAAGCCAGCGTCGGTCTCAATCCAAGTTTCAACTCTATCGTCAGTCATTGGAATAATATTGGCCTTTAAGCCCAAGCTTCTGCATATTTCCCTCGTTACTTGAGAGAGCTTCAAGCCTTTCTTCAAGAGAAAAGTTCTATGAATGTGCGTTGCAATGTCTCTGTCACCCAAATTAAACCACGTTTCATAACCATATTTACGCAGCATTTCTAGGCAGTGGAAGGTGTCACCCTTTATCCCCCAGCCCTTCTCCTCATCAACTATGCCAGCTAAAGTGTAAGTGATTATGTCAAGGTCCGGTGAAATATGCAGCCCGTAAAGCTCTATATCGTCCCCGGTATTAACAATGACCGTCAGCTCTTCTTCAGGAACAACTTTAATAAGACCGGAAAGAAATTTTGCGGCACCAACGCCGCCGGCTAAGGCCGTTATCATAAGCTGGCACCCCAATAATCCTTAAATGCTATCTCCTTAAGTGGTTTTCTAGGCGGAGGCTCCGGGCTCTCCGCTGGATAACCTATAGTTACTAGGGCTTGGGGCTCAACATCGCGTGGCATCCTTAAAACCTTTCTGACGGTCCTTTGACAGAATAGGGGCGCACAGAACCAGCATGCGCCCAAACCCTCGGCGTAAGCGGCCAAGAGGATATTCTGTATTGCAGCGGCTAAGCTCTGCGTTGCCATTAAATGCTCAAACCTTTGCCTCCGCCTATCAGGATACTTGTGCATCTCCTTCATAGTTATCGCCGCAATCACCACAATAGGCGCCTCGGAAAAGCGCTTAATCGACTCCTCAACCATCTTCCTAGCGGTTTCAGGGGGGACGCCATCCCTCTCAAGATCCCTTAGCCAATCCGAAGCCATAGCCTCAGCTAGCCTCCTCTTCACGTTAAAGTCAGATATTATAATAAACCGCCAAGGCTGAGCGTTATGGGCGGAAGGGGCCCATCTAGCAGCATCGATAATCCTGGAGATAATTTCTTCCGGAACTATCCTTGGCAGATAAACCCTAACGCTTCTTCTACCTTTAATTACATCCCAAAAGAAGCTCATCGCTTCATTCACCTACTAGTATCTGCCTGTCTTCCTATTTAAGCAAATTATTACTTATTTTTGAGTAATAACTTTTAAATAAGTAAATGATGTAATAAGGAGAAGAGGCGGTTAAAATGATGCACAGAAAAAGTATTATTCTCACCTACATAGCGGTGTTTTCAAGCTTATCCATTATTCTAGCGATAATAAGAGCTGAAGTCCCCTTCCCACCGCTTCCATACTTAAAATTCGATTTTGCTGAGATTCCCGTTATGATAGTGTTTATGCTTGGCGGGCCTATTCCCGCATTAATCACTGAGGTTATTCA
>Ga0105155_1000460_pt1 | contig 14265 bp, 9 predicted proteins | sample SSWtaG_2_FD_89589 | JGI IMG/M metagenome (GOLD analysis project Ga0105155, IMG submission 89589) | Hot spring microbial communities from Sandy's Spring West, USA to study Microbial Dark Matter (Phase II) - SSWsed_130316 | ecosystem: Environmental > Aquatic > Thermal springs > Hot (42-90C) >...
ATCGTCAACTGTGCCGTCGCAGTTGACATCCGCAGGATCGCTGCCCGTGTTGCCGAACGCGAACAGCACCTGCAGCAGGTCGGCGTCATCCACGCAGCCGTTGCCGTCCACATCGCCGCCGTTCGGCTGGCAACCTGGCGTAGCAGCCCAGAACGCAATCGCGCCGCCCAGCTTGCTCGGGTTGGGACAACCAAAGCGGCTGAGGTCAAAGGTGTAGTCGCAGCATTCCGTCGCAGGGTCGTGTTGACCGTCGGTGGGGTTGTCGTCGTCGAACTGAATCGAGGTGGAGTTGCCGTAGCTTGGGTTGGTCAGCTCGGGGTGCCACAGGAACGGCTGCGCGCCAGAGGCAAGGGTAACCTGATTGCCCTGAATATCCTGTGCATAGATGACGATATAGCCGCCCAGCACGCTTTGTCCAGGATCGCCGTCATCGGCAACTGTCGCGGGCAGCGGGATGCCGCCAATTGCATCCAAGCAGACGGACGAGACCCAGCCACCAGCACTCAGATCGCCATAGTCTAAGGCAACGCCGTCCAGCGCCGTTGTTGGATGTGTAACTTGGCACTCCGTGTCGAACTCCTCGGTGCCGAAGATGAGGATAATACAACGCTGTGAACCACCCGCTGGATCAGTCAGGTCGGGGTTCCAGTACCAGAGGTGGGTCAGCGAATTCGCATTCGCCCCATTGAAGGATGGGTCGGCAAGCGACTCAATGTCGTTCGCGTAGAACGGGTTGTGGTAGGTCGGACCGAAGTAAAAGTACTGCCCCGGAATACAGACCTGGCGCGAGCTGTCCAAACCGCCTGTCGTTATATCGACGGAGGCGTGGTCAAAGACTATCGTCTCCGTCGCGCCAGTTGTGTCGCACGGACCTGCGGGTGCGAAGTCGCCCAGCTCAATCCAGTCGGTCAGGGGAATCACTTGCCCGTTCTCCCAGCGCACCTTCATCATGCGCTTGGGCGTAGCCATTTGAAGCTGGCTTGCATCGAACGCCTGTAGCTGTGCGGACTTCTGTCCGTCCGCGAACGCGAAAGAGGCGCACAAAGCGGCGCCTGCCAGGATCAGTGTTGTACCTCGCATCATCATTATGAGCCTCCTTTCGCAGGCAGATGTCGCGTAGTCGCTTCCTATGCCTGCGCACCTCTATTATACACCAGTCTTAACCAAATGTTCACGCTTCAGGGGGCGAATCGGGCAAATTCCCCCCGAATTTCCCCCGAATTTCTGACCGACCGCCGCCCTGAGGTACAATTCCCCGCCGATGGAGCGGGCGACGCTACTATTGGAGATTGGGTGCGAGGAGATGCCCGCAGCGTTTATGCGCGGCGCGTTGGAGCAGTTGCACACGAAACTTGCCGAGACGCTGGACGAATGCCGCTTGGCACACGGCGCGGTGCGCACGCTGGGCACGCCGCGCCGACTGATTGCGCTGGCAAGCGAGGTGGCGACCCAGCAGACGCCCGAAGAGCGCATCGTGCGCGGACCCGCCAAGCGCGCTTGCTTCGACGCGCAGGGCAACCCGACACAGGCGCTGATTGGGTTCGCCCGTTCGCGCGGGGTGGAACCCGACGCCGTGCAGTTCATGGAGACGCCGCAGGGCGAGTACGCCTTCATACGCGAATACGACGCGGGGCAGCCCGCCGTAGAGACGCTTGCCGACGCGCTGCCGAAACTGATTCTGTCGATGACCTTCCCGAAGACGCTGCGCTGGGGCAGCCGCAAGATGCGCTTCGGACGCCCCATCCGCTGGATCGTCGCGATGCTGGGGCAGGCGGTCATCCCGTTCGAGTTGGAGGGCATCCCGTCGGGCAGGCACAGCCGCGGGCATCGCTTCCTGTCGCCTGAGCCGTTCGAGGTGGAGTCGCCCGAAGCGTTTCTGGAGCAGTTGCGCCGCGCCCATGTAATTGCCGACCCCGCCGAGCGCGAGCGCATCATCATCGACGGCGCGACACGCCTCGCGCACAGCATCGGCGCGCGACCTGTGCTGGAGCCTGACCTCGTGGAGGAGAATGTGCATTTGGTCGAGTACCCCCACCTACTGCTGGGGAGCTTTCCTGAATCGTTTCTGCGGCTGCCTGCGCCTGTGTTGGTCTCGGCGATGAAAAAGCACGAGAAGTTTTTCCCTGTGGTGGACAGCGAGGGCGCGCTGCTGCCGCACTTTATTTCGGTCTACAACAACGGCGACCCCGACAAGGTGCGCGAGGGCAACGAATGGGTGCTGGTCGCGCGGTTCAACGACGCGGCGTTCTTTTTTGAGGAAGACCGCAAGCAACCGCTGGAGGCGTTCGTGCCCGCGCTGGGACGGATTCTGTACCAGCAGAAGTTGGGCACGCTGCTGGACAAGGCGCATCGGCTGGAGCGGCTGGCAGAGCAACTGGCAGGCGCGCTGGACTGGAACGCGGAGCAGACGCTGCTTCTGCTGCGTGCCGCGCGGCTGTGCAAGGCGGACTTAGCAACGCAGATGGTGATGGAGTTTCCTGACCTGCAGGGGGTGATTGGCGCGGAGTACGCGCGGCTGTCAGGCGAGCCAGAGGCGGTGGCGACCGCGATTGGCGAGCATTACATGCCGCGCCACGCGGGCGACCCTGTGCCCGAATCGCCGCTGGGGCGCGCGCTGGCGGTGCTGGATCGCATCGACGCGCTGGTGGGCTATGTGGGACTGGGCTACCTGCCGAAGGGGTCGTCCGACCCGTTCGGGCTGCGACGCGCGGCGGCGGGCGTGGTGGAGATTCTGCAGCACGAGCCCGACTACCCGACGCTGGCGGAGTTGGTGCAGCGAGCGCACGACGCCTACCGTGAGCAGCGTGCCCCGCTGAAGCCGCTCATTGCCGTGCAAGCTGACCTGCGCGCGCTGTTCTACAGCCGTATCGAGGCGCTGCTGGAGGAGGCGGGCGTGCGCTACGACCTGATTCGTGCGACGCTGGGCGGCGGCTGGGACGACTCGGTGTACGGATTCGTGCAGCGAGCGCGTCTGTTGCAGGCGCACGCGGGTGCAGACGAGTTCGTCGCGCTGGTGCAGACCGCCACGCGCCCCGCAAACATCCTCGCCGCCGCCGAGAAGAAGGGCATCAAAGCCGTCGGCGGGCTGGAGCATGTGGACGCGACGCTGTTCGAACACCCGACGGAGCATGCGCTCTACGAAGCAGTCGAGCGGCTGACCCCGCGCTTTGAGGGGCTGTATTACAGGCACGACTACGCCGCGATTTATGCTGAGTTGCACGCGCTGTCGCCTGCGGTGAACGCACTGTTCGATGGCGTGATGGTGATGACCGAGGATGCTGCGCGACGGCAGAACCGCCTGAACCTACTGGCATGCGCAAATCGGCTCTACCTCGCGCTGGCGGACTTCACGCAGGTGGTCGTGGAGTAGGGCTACAGTTGCTCCCACAGAACCTGTACGAGCTTATCTTGCAGGGCACGCGCGTCGCTGGCAGGCGCGTTGTAGGCATTCATGATAATCGAGAAGGCGAGCCACCGCCCGCTTTTTGTGCGCAGGTAGCCCGACAGGCTGCTGACGCGGTTCAGGCTGCCCGTTTTGGCGTAGCCGTTGCCTTGCACGGGCGTCCCGCGCAGGCGGTTGCGCAGCGTGCCATCCACGCCGTACACGGGCAGCGACTCGCGGAACACCTCTGCATGCGGCGAGCGGTGCATATACTCCAGCAGGCGCACGAAGTTCTCTGGACTGACCCCGTTGATGCGCGATAGTCCTGACCCGTCCACGATATGCACCGCGCCCATCTCCAGACCTACTGATTGCAAGAATTCGCGCAAAACCTGCACACCTGCGGCGGTCGTGCCCTCACCGCGAACCTCTTTGCCAAGCACCTTGAGAGTAATTTCGGTAATCAGGTTGTCGCTGGGCTTGTTAATGAGGGCGACGACCTCGCGCATCGGCGGCGAGAGGTGTTCGGCGAGGAGAGTCAGGGCGTTGTAGTTGCTCTTGTTCGCCCTCACCCCCAGCCCTTCTCCCATGCTGTGGGAGAAGGGTGGAGGGGCGAACGGTGGTTCGCCCTGCTTTTTCTCGCCTATTGCGCGGGAGAAGGGAACAAAGGGAGCGAGGGCGGGCACAATCCCTCGCTCCACCACCACGCCCGCCGCCTGCAACGCCTGCCGAAACAGGTGCGCTGCGTAGCGTGAGGGGTTTTCCACCGAGTACCGACCGACGAAGACCTCCTCGCTGCTCATCGGGATCGTGCCCTCCACGATGATTTGGTTGCGGGCGCGGGTGCGGGTTGCGCGAACCCCCGTGTTCGCCGCACCGCGCTCCACTGTGCGCGTGCGGTTCACCAGCTCCACATAGTCAGTGGCAGGCTCCAAGCGCAGTTGGGCGGGTTCACCGACCTGCGTCGCGGGCTTGGCGTAGAGGCGCACGGCGTTCCGTTCAGCGCAGAGCGCGCTCATCTGGGCTTGGTAGCCGAACGGCTCGTCGCCGCTGCTCCAACCGAAACCGTACCGTTCGGCGTCCAGCCACGAGTCATCATAGAGCAGGTAGCCCTGCACGCGCTGCACCCCCGCTTGGCGCACCCGTTGGGCAAGCGTTTCCAAGCCGCGCATCTCCAGCGTCGCGTCCCCCAGCCCCTGCAGAATCAGGTCGCCTTGCAGCGTCCCGTCGGGCAGGAGCGTCCCGCGCATCCACACGCGCGTACGGAAGCGGTAGTCGGGTCCCAGCCGATGGAGTGCGGCTGCCGAGACGAGCAGTTTCATGTTCGAGGCGGGAATCAGCACGCGCTCGGCGTCGCGTTTGTAGAGCGTCTCGCCCGTCTGCAGGTCGCGCACGACCACCCCACAGTAGCCGTAGCGCAGCCACTCCACATTCAGCAGAGCGTCGATCTCGGCGTGAAGTGACTGGGCATGGAGCGTACTCAGTGCCAGAAAAAGCACGAAACTTGCACTAACGCGAGGCATAGCTTACCGATTCGCCGCTGGTGAGAGGGTTCCTGTTTTTAATGCCCTGCCAGGGCATGCATCTTGTGCGGAGAATTGCTGCCAAATTTTCGCCTCAATGCGCGCACTCTGCGGAAGCAGCTACCCCAGCGTGTGAGTAGGCGAGGGAAAGTACGGCTCCGCTTCAACCTGTGGCTGAGGGCGACAAAGGTGAACACCCCATCGATCTCGGCGAGCCCAACCGATATATTCCCCGGTTCGACTGGGTGTAGGGTACGCTGCCGTGCACCGTTCCGTTTCTCGCCGAAGCAGGCATTCGGCACTCCAAAAAGGGGAAATCCCCCTCTCCCCAAAGCGGGGGAGGGGGACAAAAAGGGTGAGGGCAACACAGATTACTTCCTGCGCCGACGCAGACCCAGCAAGCCCGCCAAGCCCGCGCCCAACGCAACCATACTCGCAGGCTCAGGCACCAGCACCGTGAAGCACTGGTTGTAGACCTCTTGGTCGTACAAGGTGACCGTACCCGCGTAGCTGGCAAAGTTGTCGCGATAGCCGTCGTGGAACACCTGCACACGCAGCGAGATGCAGTACTGCGTGTTGTCTGGGTCGCTGGCAATGTTCAGCGTGTAGGTATCGCCCGCGCCCGCAGCAGTTTTGCTGAAAGTCCCATCGCCCGCACCCCAGTCGACGAACGAGTCGTCGATGTCCGTGTAGAACGGGCTGCCGTTCCTGAGAATCGACAGAATCGTGCGCACGCGCAGGCGATCCGAGTGCGGCGAGGCGAAGTTGCCGAACAGGCTGAAGTTAATCAGCCCGCGTGTGCCCGACACCGCGCCCGAGTTCCAGCTCAGCACGACATTTGGGAACGCCGTCGGGTCGACAAAGCTGCCGCCCCACAGGTAGGGCGCAAGGTTCGGCGTGGTGGGGCTGGGACCGCCCGACAGGCTCAGCATCGGCGCGTTGCGCAGCTCCACATCGGCGCGCGCTTCTGCCGAAGCGGTAAACGAGTTGTCGTTCGCCGCCGCGCGCAAGCCAAACTGGTGCCCCGAACCGACCCAGGTGCCAAACAACACCGTGCCCGACTGGTTGACAGGTCCTAAGCCATTGAAGCGGTCGCCAGGAAGCTGATACTGCGAGTTGCCCGTGCGCCGAAAACCGTTGCCTGCCGCTAACGCAAGCCGCCCGAACGAGTCGCCGCCCGTGAAGTCCTGCAGGCGCACGCGGATGACAAAGGTTGTGCCAATCACATCATTCGTGGCGATGATGCGCCCCGTCTGGCTTGGCATAAAGTTGCCATTCCCCACATCTCCACCGTTCCACGGCGAGCGGAACTCGGTCGTCACGCCTGGGGCGTTCTGATCCTGCTCGTAAATCACGCGGGCGGATTGCCCATACAGTACCGCACTGCCAATCAGCAACGCCGCGATAAGCCCGAAAATGCGATGGGTGTGTCTCATCGTATTCACCTCCTGTAGGTTGTGGGAGGTAGGGGGCGTGCCGCCCCCCTCCGCGTGGGTCTTACTTCTTGCGACGGCGCAGCCCCAACAAGCCGACCAGACCCGTGCCGAGCGCCAACACGCTCGCAGGCTCCGGAATAGGACCGCTGTAAGCGATGTAGTCCAAGTCCTGTACGGTACCGTTGATGCGCGTGAAGGAGCTTTCAACGCAGAGCGCATATGCTTCAATGCCAAGGAAGTTGGATGCGTTGCCGCCCGTGGGGGTCATCCGCACATAGAAGTCGCGGTCGCAGACAGCGGAGTAGTAGGGCGGGTCGAGTAGCGTCAGGTTCACCAACAGACTCGCGCCTGTGATGCGCTTGATAAGGATATCTACGGGCAAGCCTGTGTCAGAAGCGCGTAAACAGAGGTTGATATCCACTGGTCCCGTCGTCCACTGAATCTGGCTGCCGCCTGCAAGCGCAGTGCCCACCAAGGTAATCGTGGGCAGCCCTGGAATCCCAACCAGTGCGCTAAGATCGAGATTGATATCCAGCGTATTGGGGCTTTTTGTAATACACACAGGCGATTGATCACCTATGGCGATAGTTGTGCTAATCGCGCCTGTCGCGACCAAGTTGCCTGCATTTAGGTCGAACTCAATTTTATCATCTAACCAGACCAGGCCTGCCAGTCCGGGCGGTTGGGCGTACACGCCCGCTATCGTCATGGCGCACAGCGCGCCCAGTGCGAAACGCAGAATACCTTTCATCGCAATTCCTCCTCCGAGCGTAACAGAGTTTGTTTCAATTCAGCGGGAAGACAACTCCCCGAAATAAGTTTGCCTCACTGTATCGGTGGCGGGAGTTCCACTCGCGCCTACCGCTTAAGAAGACTCCGAATCGCGCCAAAAGCGGACAGGGTTCGACGGACGAGTCAGTGAATTGCGCCCTGTCGCGCCTATTCTACATCGGATTCGCGCGAGATGGGGCTGTGCGGGATACGGGTTTTTGGGGTGCGGGCAGGAAAACGGGCGCAAGTCGCGTATTTTTACGGGAACCCCTATGCGAGCATCTGCGTATTAGCCTTAGAGCTGGGGTTTGCATGTAGAGGAGGCGTGCAATGACGCATTTTGAACCCGATCGGATCTACCTGACAGAGGAGGGCTTCCGGCAGTTGGAGGCGGAACTGCGCCGCTTGCAGACCGTTGAGCGCATGCGAATCGCCGAAGCGTTCCGCGCCCATAAAGAGCATGGCGAGTTCAGCGCGGAAGACGCCGAGCTGGAGATTCTCAAGAGCGACCAGGCGTATGTCGAGACGCGCATCCAAGAGATTCGCGCGATTTTGCAGAGCGCGACGATTGTGCGCGAGCAAGACATCCCGACCGACTATGTGGGCATCGGCTCGCTGGTGACGATTGAGGAGCTGCCTTCGGGCGAGCGGCGCGAGTTTCGGATTGTGGGTGCGATGGAGGCGGATCCCGAGCATCACAAGCTGTCGTACCAAGCGCCGTTGGCGCGCGCGCTGATTGGCTACAAGGTGGGCGACGAGGTGGAGGTGCATTTGCCCAAAGGCGCGCTGCGCGTGCGCATCGTGGACATCCGCAAGTAGCGATGCGCTTTGCGACCCTGCACGACGCGCCCGATAGCCCCCCAAGCCTGGCTGTTTGGCATGCGGGCGCGTGGCGGCGTATTGAGGGCTGCCGCGACTTTCTGGACTGGCTGCGCCTGCCCGAATCGGAGCGCGAGGCGCGGCTCGCGCAGCTGGGCGCGCCGATGGAGCCTGTCGCCTACGCCCCGCCGATTCTGGTTCCGCCGAGCGTGCGCGATTTCTATGCGTTCGAGGCGCATGTGCGCAACGCGCGGCGTAAGCGTGGCTACGATGCCCCGCCGCCCGAATGGTACGCTGCGCCCGCGTTCTACTTTTCCAACCCCGCGTGCTTGGTGGGGCACGATCAGCCTGTGCGCAAGCCGCCTGATACCGACGCGCTGGATTTCGAGCTGGAACTGGCGGTGATTATCGGGCGTGCAGGAGGCGACTGGATCTTGCAGGAGGCGGAGTCGGCGATAGCGGGCTTCACACTGCTAAATGATTGGAGCGCACGCGACATCCAGCAGCGCGAGATGCGCGTCGGGCTGGGTCCCGCCAAAGCAAAGGATTTCGCCACTTCGCTGGGACCGTGCGTCGTCACGCCCGACGAGTTGGAGGCGTACCGCATACCTGACCCTGCACGGGGCAGTCGCTGGGGTATCCGCCTGACTGCCCGCGTCAACGGGCAGACGGTTACGCAGGGGCTGGCAAGCGACATGCACTGGACTTTTGCCGAGCTGATTGCGCACGCCTCGCGCAACACGCGCCTGCAGGTGGGCGATGTAATCGGCTCGGGCACGGTCGGCGGCGGCTGCCTGCTGGAGTACCCTGATGGAACCTACCCGTGGCTGCAACCAGGCGATGTGGTCGAGCTGGAGGCAGAGGGGATTGGCGTGCTGCGGAACCCTATCGTTTGAGATTGACCCCCCTAAAGATTTCGCGCTCCCTCACCGATAATTTTCGCAGGTTCGCGCGCGACACCTAACACACGCTGAAGGAGGAGTAAACCGATGAGCCGAGTATTCTTTGCAACGGGCGGTACGGAGCTGACGCGCTCCTTTGACGCCACGACGCCAACCAACTGGTATGTTTGCACTGTGCCCGACACAACCCGCACGGTGAACGAGTTCCAGACAGGCGATTGGGATGCTGTGTTCGTGTTTTGGGCGACCCCGACAGGACAAGTGGACAACTTCAACGCGCAGACCTTCGTGAACCAGATAACCTCGTCGAACACGCGAACCCCGTTCTTCCTGATTATCCCGAGCCAGTACGCGACCTATGCGACCCAGTGGCAGCGCGAAACAGGCGCATCGGGTTATGTAATCTGGAACCCGAACGCGACACCGTCCGAGTTCATTACTCAAGTGCGCAACATTCTGAACCAGTTCAACATCGAAGCGGCATAGCGTCCAATCGCCTGTATCCCCAAGCCCTCCCCTGCTGTGTGGTGGGGGAGGGCGTTTGCGTTATGCCCCGATGACTGCCTTGCATCGGGCGCACAGTTCTGTTTCGGCGTCCACATCGGGCAGCACGAGCCAGCAGCGGGCGCACTTTCGCCCAGGTGCAGGGTTGACCTCCACCTGCAGGTCGCCGTCGGTGAGGGCGACCTGCGCCTGCGAGACGCCGAACACCCGCGCAAGCAGGTTGTCGGGCGCGGGTGGCGTCGGATATGCGCTGAGAATCGCATACAGCGGGGCAGGCGCATGCACGACCACCTGCGCGCTCATCGGATTGGGGATACGCTTTTCGTTTTTCGCCTGCTCGACGGCGCGGTTGACCGCCTCGCGCACCTGCAGAATCTGCTCCCAGCGCTGCAGCAGCGCGTCGTCGCGCCAGTCGTCGCGCACGGTCGGTAAGTCCGCCAAGTGAACGCTGATGGGCTTGTCGGGCACGGGCAGCCGCTGCCAGACCTCCTCGGCTGTGTGCGGGATAATCGGCGCAAGCAGGCGGGTCAGCGCGCTCGCCAACTCGTACAGCACGGTCTGCGCCCCGCGCCGCGCTGCTGAACCCCGCGCCTCCGCGTACAGGCGGTCTTTGATGACATCCAAGTAGAACGCGCTCAACTCCACATTACAAAACCGCCGCGTCTCGTGGTAGAAGCGGTGGTACTCGAACGATTCGTAGGCGTTCAAGGCGTAGCGCAGGTACGCCTGCAGGCGCGCCAGCATCCAGCGGTCAAGGTCGTTAAGTTGCTCATAAGGTACGGCGTCGCGCGCGGGATCAAAGTCCGCAAGATTGCCCAGCATGAAGCGCAGCGTGTTGCGAATCTGGCGGTAGGCGTCGGCGACATACTTGAGAATTTCGTCCGAGAGGCGCACATCCTCGAAGTATTCGCACGAGGCGACCCACAGGCGCAACACATCCGCGCCCATCTTCTGGATGACCTCCAGCGGGCTGACGACATTGCCCTCGCTTTTGCTCATCTTGCGCCCTTCGCCGTCCAGCACGAAGCCGTGCGTCAGCACGGTGCGGTAGGGCGCGGCGTCGCGTGTGCCGATGGCAATCATCAGGCTGGAGTTGAACCACCCGCGATGCTGGTCGGAGCCTTCCAAGTAAAGGTCGGCGGGCCAGCGCAGGTTCGGGCGCGTCTCCAGCACCAGCCGATGCGTACTGCCCGAATCGAACCACACATCCAGCACATCGGTCTCCTTGCGGAAGGTGGTTGCGCCGCACTTGGGACACGCGAAGCCGTCGGGCAGGAAGTAGTCGGCGGGGTGCGTGAACCATATATCGGAGCCTTCGCGCTCGATGATTTGTGCCACGCGCTCAATCAAGTCGGGCTGCAGAATCACCTCGCCGCACGCCTCACAGTAGAACGCGGGGATACCGACGCCCCACGCCCGCTGACGGCTTAGCGTCCAGTCGGGGCGGTTCTGCACCATCGCGGTGATGCGCGCCTCGCCTTCGGGGGGAATCCAGCGCACGCCCCGAATCGCTTCGAGGGCGCGCTCGCGATGCCCCGCGTGGTCGATACTCATAAACCACTGCACGGTGGCGCGGAAGATCAGCGGCGTATCGCACCGCCAGCAGTGCGGGTAGTTGTGGTGGTACGGTTCGTAGTGCAGCAGCGCGCCGACCGTCTTCAGCCGCTCGATGATGGCGCGGTTGCCGTCGGGCGTGATGGGCAGCCCGCGGAACTCGCCCGCCTCGTCGGTGAACACGCCTGCGGCGTCCACAGGGCACAGTACGGGCAGTCCGTACTTTTTGCCCGTCGCAAAGTCCTCTGCGCCGTGCCCCGGCGCCGTATGCACCACGCCCGTGCCCTCGTCCGCCGAAACATAGTCCGCCAGCACGACGGGCGACTCGCGCTCGAAAATCGGGTGGCGGGCGACCGCGCCTTCCAAGTGCGCGCCTGTTGTCGTGCCCAGCACGGTGTAGTCGCGGATGCCGAACACCTCCATCGTCGGGGCGACCAGCCGATGCGCCAGCAGGTACACCGCGCCGTCCACCTGCACATAGGCGTACTCCAGTTCGGGATGCACCGCCAGCGCGAGGTTCGCGGGTATCGTCCACGGCGTGGTCGTCCAAATCAGAATGCGCAGGTTCTCCGTCGCGGGCGCGTCGGCGGGTGGCTTGACCACAGGGAACGCCACATAGATCGAGTCGGAGACCTTCGGTGCGTACTCCACCTCGGCGTCGGCAAGCGCGGTTTGGCAAGTGGGGCACCAGAGGGTGGGGCGCAGCCCGCGATAGATGTAGCCGCGCTGCACCAACTCGCCGAAGATGCGCACAATCCCCGCCTCAAAGGCATAGTCCATCGTGAGGTAGGGGTTATCCCACTCGCCGACCAGACCTAAGCGCTGGAACTGCTCGCGTTGCACCTGAACGAAGTGCTGGGCGTATTCGCGGCATGCGCGGCGCAGAGTCGCCTTGTCGGGCTTCTCGCCCCGCGCGAGAAACTCCTTGCTCACGGCGTTCTCGATGGGCATGCCGTGATTGTCCCAGCCGGGCACATAGGGCGTGCGGTAGCCGCGCATGCAGTAGGAGCGCACCACGATGTCCTTGAGCGTTTTGTTGAGCGCGTGCCCGATGTGGATGTCGCCGTTGGAGTAAGGCGGTCCGTCGTGCAGAATAAAGTCGCCGTTGGGAGCGGGCTTGGCGAGCATCTTGCCGTACAGGTCGATCTCGCGCCAGAACGCTTGCCAGCGCGGCTCTTGTTCGGGCAGGTTCGCCCGCATCGGAATGGTGTGCTCGTCCTTCGGTAGGTGGAGTGTGTCTCGGTAGTTGTGCGCCATAGGTGCGCCGATTATACCTTACACGGCACGCCTCCGCAGCGTGTGTGCGACCCACTCCGCCAGCGGCGGGATGAGCGTCTCCAGATGGGCTTCCTGTGCGTCGGGCGGCTGCTGCAGGTAGGCGTCGAGGCGCGCGCGCCACTCGTGCAGTTCGGCGGGGTCAGCATAGGGCGCGAGGTGTTCCAGCAGCAGGGCGCCTGCGTTGCGCCGTTGGATTGCCTCCAGCGCGTCGAGCATCTGGCGGTGGCTGCCGCCTTCCCAGATGGGCAGCACCATCGCCTCGCGCAGCAGCCGTTCGACGCCGTACTCTTCCAGCACGCCCGCGCCGCCGTGAACCTCCATGCACCACTTGGCGGCTTGCACTGCCTGCTCCGCCGTCCAGTATTTCGCGAGGTGGGTCAGCAGGCGGAACAGGTGGTAGCGCGGGCTGTAGGGCGGCGTTTGCGCCCACACTTCGGCGAGCAGGCGCACAGGCTCCCACGCGAGGGCGAACGCGCTCTCAAGCGTGTCGCGCCAGCGGGCAAGTTGCGTGCGCATCAGCGGCTGCTCCGCCAGCGGCTTGCCGAACACGATGCGCCCCCGCGCGAACGACTCCGCCTCGTCCAGCGCACGCTGTATTAGCGCGACGCTGCCGACGCTGTTCGCCACGCGCGAGATGTTCAGCACCTCCAGAATCAGGTAGATGCCCGCCTCCGCGCTGCCCAGCAGGTAGCCGACGCTCTCGTGCAGGTCAACTTCGCCTGTGATGACGGCGCGCGTGCCGATTTTGTCTTTGATGCGGCGGATGGTGAAGTTCAGGCTGCCGTCCTCGCGGTAGCGGGGCACGAGGAACAGCGCAAGCCCGCGCACGCCGCTGGGCGCACCCTGTGGACGCGCCGCGACCACCGCCAACTCCGCCCGCACATTGCTGCAGAAGTATTTTGCGCCCGTGAGGCGGTAGGCATCGCCGTCGGGCACAGCGACCGTCTGCACATTCGCGCCGAGGTCTGATCCCCCGCCGACCTCGGTCATCCAAGTCGCGCCCTGCCACGCCGCGCCGTCCCGGCGCAACATCGGTGTCAGGTAGCGTTCCTGCAGCGCGGGCGTCCCATACTTCAGCAGCGGCACAGCAGTCGAGAGGCTCACCGTGTGGGGGCAATACAGTCCTGGGTCGTAGTACGCCGTGAGGTAGCCCAGCGCGAAACTGGCGGTCCAATCCTGCTGCTCGATCACGCGCCACACGACGCCATGTTTGTAGCCTTCCTGCACCAGTTCGGTGTAGCCTGCAGGCAAGAGAATCTCGTCGACGCGCTGTCCGTAGCGGTCGTGTTGGCGCAGGGTCGGCGTGCCCCAGCGGTCGATGGTCTCCGAAAGCGCGCGCCCTGTGGTCACCCACCACTGTTGGTAGGCGGTTAGCGCGTCCTCGCACGCCAGCGCGCCCAGCTGCTGCTTTAGATACGCGAGCGGTGTCATGCGCGTATTTTACCCGCATCAGGTACCCTCCTTGTGGTGTCTGAGTGGATTAAGGCGTATGCGCGTGCCTTGGGCTTCGATTTGGTGGGGATTGCGCCTGCGCAGCCGCCGCCGCACGCCGAGTCGTTTTTGCTTTGGCTGGCGCAGGGCTACGCAGGGGCGATGGAATACCTTGAGCGCACGGCGCATTTGCGCATCAACCCCGCCGAACTGTTGCCCGACGCCCGTAGCGCGGTGGTCGTTGGACTAAACTACGCGCCCGCCGAGCTACCCGACACAGACTACCGCATCGCTCGCTACGCGCTCGGCGACGATTATCACCAGGTCATCCGCGAGAAGCTGGAGACGCTGCTCAGCGCAATTCAAGCCGTTATGCCCGATGTGCGGGGGCGCGTGTGCGTCGATTCCGCGCCTGTGCTGGAGCGCGACCTCGCGTGGCTGGCGGGGCTGGGTTGGTACGGCAAGAACACCTGCCTCATCAACACCCAGCGCGGGTCGTACTTCTTTCTCGGCGTGCTGCTGCTGACGCTGGAGCTGGAGTATGACGCGCCTGCAACTGGTGGGTGCGGAACCTGTCGGCTGTGCTTGGATGCCTGCCCGACAGGCGCGCTGACCGAGCCGTATGTGCTGGACGCCCGCAAGTGCATCAGCTACTTGACCATCGA
>Ga0105155_1000463_pt1 | contig 14197 bp, 11 predicted proteins | sample SSWtaG_2_FD_89589 | JGI IMG/M metagenome (GOLD analysis project Ga0105155, IMG submission 89589) | Hot spring microbial communities from Sandy's Spring West, USA to study Microbial Dark Matter (Phase II) - SSWsed_130316 | ecosystem: Environmental > Aquatic > Thermal springs > Hot (42-90C) >...
AAACTGACCGAACTCAGTTACTTCATCAGCGAAGTGGCGAACTTAGTTCCTAACGACAAACAACCATTTGTCGGGAAGAGCGTTTTCGCCCATAAGGGTGGGATGCACAGCGATGCTGTAATGAAGCGACCAGAAACTTACGAGCACATTCCGCCTGAATTGGTCGGCAACAAGAGGCGAATCCTCGTCTCAGAATTGGCAGGGAGAGCAGCGGTAGTCGCTAAAGCAGGAGAGTTCGGAATTTACCTTGACAAGCGTTCCCCAGAAGTCGCCCACATTATCAACGAAATCAAAAAGCGCGAACGAGAGGGATACGAGTATGAGAGCGCAGATGCATCTTTGGAGTTGCTCATCCGCCGACATTTGGGTTTGAGCCGCAAGTTCTTTGAACTCGTAAACTTCACTGCCGTCGTGACCCACCGAAATGGGTCAATAACTGCGGAGGCAAAGGTCAAAGTCCGTGTCGGTGATGAGGAACTTATCACCGCTGCTGAGGGCGACGGTCCAGTCCATGCTTTGGACATCGCTTTGCGGAAAGCCCTTGAGAGTTTTTACCCTGAACTCAAAAGCGTTCGCCTAACCGACTACAAAGTCCGTGTAGTGAACAGCGAGGCAGCAACAGGAGCGAAAGTCCGCGTTCTCATTGAATCGCGGGATGAAGCAGGTGTTTGGACAACGATTGGGGTCTCCGCTAACATAATTGAAGCCAGCCTGATAGCACTTCTTGACAGCCTTGAATATGGCTTGCTCCGCAAGTTAGGTGCTCCTGTCTTGGTAACACCTGCCACTGTTGCAACAAAAGGTTAACCTTTGGGAAGTTATGGGGGGAGAGTGTTCTAAAACCGACTGAACATGCCACTGGCTTCAGCCAATATAGATGACGAACTTTTAAAGCGCTGAATTCATTCGGCGAAAATTCAGATGGCACGGCTCCCGCTGTGCCGAAAATTCTTCAAGCGGTCGGGCAAGAGCCTGACCCTCCAAGAAAATTCGCCGGCTAAAGTCGGCGCTCAGTTTTTTTGTCATCAACTACGGACTTAAGTCCGTAGCATGGTTTACTTTTGTTGCGCCGTCAACTACGGGCTAAAGCCTGTAGCATGGGAAAGTTTTGGACTTTCAGAACACTCTCGGTTATGGGGGTGAGAGCAATGGTCGTTGAGCCGGGGAAAACGAAAGTCGGTTGGATTGGAACTGGTGTCATGGGGCGGTGGATGTGTGAACATGTGATGAACAAAGGCTTCCAGGTGACCGTTTACAACCGAACGAAAGAGAAGGCGCAACCTTTGCTTGAAAAAGGCGCTCAATGGGCAAACTCGCCGAAGGAAGTTGCCGAACGCTCCGATGTCGTCTTCACTATGGTCGGTTTTCCCTCCGATGTCCGTGAAGTCTATTTTGGCGAAAACGGAATTTTGGCGGGAACGAGACCAGGTATGATTTTGGTTGACATGACGACCACTGAACCGTCGCTTGCAAAGGAGATTTATGAAGCAGCAAAAGAGAAGGGAGCAACTGCCCTTGACGCTCCTGTCTCAGGTGGCGATGTCGGCGCGAGAGAAGCAAGATTGTCCATCATGGTCGGTGGCGACAAAGAAGCCTTTGAAGCGGTGTTGCCCCTTTTTGAAGCGATGGGCAAGAACATCGTCTATCAAGGCGGACCTGGTGCGGGACAGCACACGAAAATGTGCAACCAGATTGTCATTGCTGGGACGATGATAGGGGTGTGCGAGGCTTTGCTTTACGGATACAAAGCCGGTTTGAAATTAGAGACTATGCTTCAATCCATCAGCAAAGGTGCTGCTGCTTGTTGGACCCTTGACAATCTTGCCCCCCGAATGCTTCAGCGCAACTTTGACCCCGGCTTTTTCGTTGAACACTTTGTCAAGGACATGGAGATCGCATTGAAGGAAGCGGCAACGATGAACTTGTGTTTGCCGGGGTTGGCATTGGTGCATCAACTTTATGTTGCCTTGAAAGCCAACGGTCACGGCAAAAAAGGAACTCACGCTTTAATGTTGGCCCTTGAGCAACTTTCCAACACGACTGTTTTGCCTGAAAGGAAAAACGGTTGACACTTGCAACTTACCTTGACTAAAGCAAGGTGACGGAAGATGCCCTCTGCGCAATTGTGGGCATCTTTGCCTTCGGAACTTCATATGCTTTTCCGCCGATATTTGACTTGGCTTCAAGCCCGCAGTGTTCGGGTTTTTGACGAAAGGCATTGGCATGCCCTTTTACCTTCCCGCATTGAAGCACCTTTGCAAGTCCATTGGCTTTGGGGGAGGTTGAGGGAGCAATCAACGGATGTGGCGATTTACGCTTCATGGGGAATTCAGACCCAGACCTTCCCGTTTGCCCCACTGCCTTTTAGCTTCCAAGTTGAGACTGGGATTTTCGGGACAGGAAAGCACCCTACAACCCAAATGTGCATTATCGCTCTTCAGTCCCTTCAATTACAGGGAAGGTGGCTATTGGACATTGGAACAGGCTCTGGGATTTTAGCAGCCGTCGGTTTGACTCAAGGTGCAAAAGTGGTAGCGACAGAGATTTCATTTCGTGCAGCCCAACAAGCGTTCAGAAACCTTAACTCCCTTAAAAGGACTAACTGGGCGGTCGTCGTTTGCGACTTAGCGTCAAGTTTGCGAGGGGTTTTTGATGCCGTTGTATGCAATATCAGTTCAGAAGCGCTGATGCGCCTTTTGGCGGACTTGGAGAGAATAATGCCTGAAGGGATTTTGGTTGCTTCAGGATGGGTGGCGGATGATTGGAGGAAAGTGCTTCGCGCTTTTCGCGCTCACAAGTTAAAGTTGGCTTCGTGGCAGTATCTAAATGGTTGGATGGGGGTAGTTGCCAACCGCACGGCTACTGCCACTCGTCTTTTGAAGCCCTGAACCTCCATTGAGCAGCGACTTCTCGCAGGTAGATAGGCAAGTCCGCTGCTGGGATGGCTTCTTTAAGGGGCAAAGACAAAAACCACCGTTTCCCCACAAATTGGGGAGTCCCTTTCTCCAGAATCTTTGGAAGCGGGACAGCACCAGCGAGAACAACACTTACTGCCCCAACTTCCCTAAGAAGCAATTGCTTCAACTCATCGGTGGACATGGCAACGACCACTTGAGCGTAGAAATCCGCAGGTTCCTCCAAAATCTCGCCATCTTCCGTGCACCTTGGACCGAGGAGGCGAAACCGATGCAGCAAAGTCGCTAACGGGACTTTTTGGTTGGCGGGACGAGCAAAAGATGAAAGTCTCGTCCTGACCCTAAGGGAATGGGCAACGATTATGTCGGTAACACCACTGGGAGTTACTGAAAGCCCACTCTCCCTTAGGGTCGTCAATGCAAAAAGTTGACCCAAAGCAGCCAACCATCTGCTGAACAGGTCACCTTTGTTGAAACTCTCCGCTCGGTTCCTCGCTTCAACAAAATCTCCAGTCATTAACCGAGCGACAATTACTCCAAGCCTTTGCCCTTCAACTTCCACAGCCGTCAGCGACCACTGCACCGCTTTTCGCCCCCTCGTCTTCAGTCTTTGTTTTCGGTTAAGGGTTAAAGGAAAGTTCTGGGCGGGATACAGAAAGTATGCGGCGGACGACACGAACGAGTTCGTCTGGATCAAAGGGCTTGATGAAGTAACTATCAACTCCTAAACGCCAACCTTGCAACATCGTTTGAGGCGAAGAGTCAACGGAAATAATGACTGCAGGGATGTTGTTCCATCTGGGATTTTGGCGCATTTCCCAGAGGACATCCATGCCCTCTAATTTCGGCAACCGCAAATCAAGCAAGACCAAATCCGGCGAGAAAGCCTCCATTTTGTCCAAAGCCTCTAACCCATCATGGGCAACCTCAACCTCAAGCCCTTCTTGCTCTAAGAGAAAACGAAGAAGTTCAATGATTGCAGCATCGTCTTCCACGATAAGCACTCGCTTGCCCATCAGATTAACTCACCCCCTTTCGCTTTGTGCTTTCCATTTTAGAACACGCAACGCATTTTGTTTGTGCCATATGTCACCACCGTTTTTCAACTGGCGGGAGAGTAAGCAAGAGACATCCGCTGGCGACGATGATAGACTTCCCTCAGCGCTAACTCTATCTCGGGGAAGGCAAATTGGTAACCCATCTCCTGCGCCACTTTGGGCAAGACTTTTTGGCTTGAGATTAACACATTTGCGCCTTCGCCCAACTGAAATCGCAGAAAGAAAACCGGAACGGAAAGCGCAGTCGCTAAGAATGCGGGCTTTCCGACCGCCTTTGCGAGGGCTTGCGTGAATTCTCGGTTCGTCACTGGGCTGGGAGCAACCACATTCATTGCCCCGCGAATTTGTTCGTTCGTAACGGCGTGCAAAATCATACCTGCGGCGTCAACGATGTGAACCCATGACATCCACTGTTTGCCGCTGCCGATTTTTGCTCCCAAGCCCCATTCAAAGAGCGGCATCAATTGTTCTGCTATCCCTCCCCCCGCTCCCAAAACTATTCCAAACCTGGCGCAAACTACCCTGACACCCAACTCGGTGGCTCTTAACGCTTCCTCCTCCCACAACTGGCAAACTTCTGCCAAGAACCCGCTTCCCGGAGGCGAATCTTCCGTCAACTCTTCATCGCCCCTGTCACCGTAGTATCCAGTTGCTGAAGCGTTGATTAGAGCCTTTGGCGGTCTGGCAGTTTGGCGGAGGGATTCAACCAAGTTTCGGGTCGTTAGGACCCGCGAATCCCTAATGCGTCTTTTTACTGCTTGCGTCCACCTTTGGGCAATTGTTTCCCCTGCCAAGTTGATTACGACATCAGCACCGTCAAACAATGAAGGTGGCGGTGGCGACTCCCCCACATCCCAAATAAAAGGTCTTTGCCAAGTAGGGAACAATTCAGCCCCTTCCTTTCGCCTCGTCACGACAGTGACTTTCAAGTCACTCCCAAAGGTGGAGCGAAATTCTTTCAAGACTGCCTTCCCTATGAATCCCGTGCCACCAATAACAACTATCCGCATGACTGCAAATCCTCCCTTCGCAAAAATCTGCTCATATTGTGACACAGTGAACAGAGAAAGAAGAGACGATGAGTCGCAAACTGCGCCAATAAAGGTTAACGCAAAATTTGCTCTTTGAGTGCCATCACAAGAGTGCAGGCGCTAAAGCCATGTGTCAGCATTAAACGATGGTAACAAGCAGAACCAAATTAAGCGAGGGATTGCAAATGCCAGAGGTCAACCTTTCTGTCACGGTCACAGGTTTAAACTTTCGGACACCCTTGATTTTGGCGTCAGGTTGTTGCGGCTATGGTGAAGAGATGGAGCGAATTGAAGGATGGCGGTGGAATTGCATCGGCGCCGTCGTCCTCAAAGGCGTCACCTTGAACCCTCGCATCGGCAACCCACCACCCAGAGTCGCTGAGACAACTGCAGGCATGCTGAACAGCATCGGGCTACAAAATGTGGGCGTGAAGGAACTGGTCAGGAAAATTAACGAGAGGCTCCGGAAATTGCCCGTCCACCTCATAGCCAATGTCAACGGTGAAACGGTGGACGAATATGTTCGGGTTTGTGAGGTTTTGGCTGAAGCGGAAGCCGTGAAAGCGATTGAGTTGAACATTTCCTGCCCCAATGTCCAGAAAGGTGGGTTGGAGTTTGGTCAAAATCCTGAGACGGCAGCAGAAGTAGTCCGCTCTGTTCGCTCAGTTTGGCAAAAGCCCTTGTGGGTTAAACTTTCGCCAGAACCGCACAACATCTCCGAGATAGCAGAAGCCTGCGTTGAGGCAGGTGCTGACGCTTTATGCTTGTGCAACACATTCCCAGCGATGGCTGTTGACCTCTCCCAATTGCCCCCAAGACCGATGCTGGGCACTCCTTTCGGTGGTCTTTCAGGACCAGCGATAAAGCCCATCGTTGTCCGCAAAGTCTTCTTGGTCGCTCGAATGTTGAAGCGAAAAGGCATAGAGGTTCCCATCATCGGCATCGGCGGCATTTGGTCTGGGAGAGATGTGTTGGAGTATCTCGCAGTGGGAGCGACTGCCGTTCAAATCGGAACTGTCCTTTTCTCCGACCCGCTTGCGCCCGTCAGAATTGTCAACGAGTTGAAATCCCTGCTGCAAAATTTCGCTGCTCAGACTGGAGACGAAAGGTGGCTTGACATCCGCAACTTCATCGGTAGCGTTGAAATAGGTGAAGGGTTCAGCGCGCTGAATGCAAAAGGCGGTGATGGCTGATGAAACGGGTGGAGATAATTGCTGTCGGAAATGAATTGCTTATCGGCGATGTCCTTGACACGAACACTAACTGGCTTTGCAAGAGGTTAACGATGATGGGAGCCTTCGTTCGGAGAGGGGTTTTAGTTCGCGACGATGAGGAGGCTATTGCTGCTGAAGTCAAGGGAGCGATTTCTCGCAGCACCGATTTGCTTTTCACCTCTGGCGGGCTCGGCCCGACCGATGATGACCGAACCGTTGCAGCCGTCGCCAAAGCGGTGGGGCTACCTTTGGAGTTGAACGAAGAGGCGCTCAAAATGGTTGAGAGACGCTACAAGGAACTCCACGAACAAGGCTTCGTTGACAGCCCAGAAATAACCCCTTCACGCAGGAAGATGGCAATTCTGCCCAAAGGTACTGTCCCACTTTTCAACCCTGTCGGAACTGCACCTGGCGTTTGGCTTGAAGTTGGTGCAGAGTGCGAAGTGCAGAGCGGTGAAAAAGGCAAAACGGTTATCGTTTGTCTGCCCGGAGTTCCTGCCGAACTCAAAGGCATCTTTGAAAACTCCCTGCCGCCGCTGTTGGAGCAAGTTCTTGGCAAGGGATTCTATGGCGAGCGGACATTTGAAGCGGCTTGTCGGGACGAATCGGTTTTAGCGCCCCTGCTTAAAAAGGTCGCCGAAAAGCATCCGTCAGTTTACCTGAAATCAAAAGCACGCACCTTTGGGCAAGAGGTTCGCATCAGAATTCTGCTTGCGACTTCTGGGAGCGATAAAAAGACTGTTGAGCAAGCCATTCACAATGCCATTGACGATTTGCTGGCGGAGTTGGAACCTCACGGGATAGTCCTCATCCCTGTCGCGGAGGGTTAGCGTTGGTTGCCTGAAGCGGCTAAAATTGCTGTCGCAACGAATATTTGCGGGTCGCAACCAAAGCCTGCAGTTTGGAAACGGAGGGAACGAGATATGGCGACAGCGCCAACTCGCACCGTTGATGAAATTCGTCAGATCGTTGAAGAGAAGGCTCGGAAGGCGAAGGCTGTGGCGCCCATTATGGCTTCCCTCTCCACCGAGGTGAAGAACCGAGCACTCTTGAACATGGCTGAGGCAATTTGGGAACGAAGGGACTTCATCTTGGAGCGAAACATGGAAGATGTTGAGGCTGCCCGGCACGAAGGTCTTTCGCCAGCACTCATTGACAGGTTACTGCTAAATGAAGGGCGACTGGAAAGCATCTGCAAAAGTTTGCATGAAGTCGCTGCTCTGCCCGATCCAGTCGGGGAAATCATTGAAGGTTGGAAGCGACCTAACGGGTTGGTGCTCCAAAAAGTCCGAGTCCCTATCGGGGTCATCGGCGTCATTTACGAAAGCAGACCCAATGTCACCGTTGACAGCGCTTCGCTTTGCCTGAAGTCAGGCAACTGCGTCGTCCTAAGAGGTGGCAGGGAAGCGCTCAACTCAAACATCGCACTGGCATCAGTGATTGCCCAAGCAGCGTCGGAAGCAGGTGTCCCTGCCGATGCCATCCAGTTGATTGACATCCCGGAAAGAGAAGCAGCGCAGATAATGATGCGGCTCAACGGTCTGATTGACTTGCTCATACCTCGTGGCGGGATGGGGCTAATCAAGTATGTGGTGGAAAACGCGACTGTCCCGACCATTGAAACGGGAGCAGGCAACTGCCATGTCTATGTCCACGAGGATGCGGACATTGATATGGCGGTCAACATAATCGTCAACGCCAAAACGCAACGCCCCTCTGTCTGCAACGCAGCGGAGACACTGTTGGTTCACAAAAACATCGCCGAGAAGTTCCTGCCCTTGGCAGCAAAGGCGCTCCAAGAGAAAGGCGTGGAATTGAGGGGTTGCGAACGGACGAGGCAATTAGTCCCCAAGGCAAAGCTGGCGACAGAAGAGGATTGGGCAACCGAGTTCCTTGACCTGATCCTTGCCGTCAAAGTCGTGGACTCCCTTGAGGAAGCCATTGAGCACATCAACAAATACGGCACCAAGCATAGCGAAGCCATCGTGACCAAAAGTTTGGATGCTGCAAGGAAGTTCTGCGAACAGGTTGATGCCGCAGCAGTTTATGTCAATGCATCAACCCGGTGGACTGACGGCTACGAATTCGGTTTGGGCGCGGAAATCGGCATCAGCACCCAAAAGTTGCACGCTCGCGGTCCAATGGGATTGCGTGAGTTGACAACCTACAAGTGGGTCGTCTGGGGAGAAGGGCAAATTAGGAAGTGACAAGTCGCCGCAAGACAAGAAGGTGAAAGTTGTGTCGCTTTGGAGACGCAAGGCTGAGCGGGAAGAGAGACCAAAATCGCTATCGCCACGGGAGCGAGTTTGCCGCTCGCTGAGGCATCAACCAGTTGACAGAGTCCCATGCGTTGACGCTTACTTCCTGCCAGAAACACTGCACCGATGGAAACGGGAAGGCTTCCCGAAGGGCGCAGTTGTCAGCGAGTTCTTTGACCTTGATTTGGTCTGCCTGCCCGTAGATTGCACGATGGGTTGGAAAAGGCAAGTGATTGACGAAACCGAGGATTACCGCATCACCGTTGACCCTGACGGGATAACTCGGAAGCACTGGAAAGTTTACACCACAACGCCCCAAGAACTTGACTTCCCTGTCAAGCAACCTAAAGATTGGCGGGAAATCCGCCCGCTGCTCAGGGCTCATGAAGAGAGGCTGCCAGAAAACTTGGAAGTCCAAATTGCTCGCGCCCGTGAGTGGCAAAGGTTTGTCGCTTTGTCCTTCATTGAACCGTGCACGCTGGCGCGAAGGTTGCTTGGGAGCCGTCAATGGGTTGAATCGCTACAAGCGCAGTCACCGACCCTTGACGAAATCTTGGAAACTGGAGTTAGGCTCATCGTTGAAACGATTGACATTGCTTTGAAGCGACTAACCGCTGCGGGTTTTAGGCAGTCACCCTGCGACGGTGTTTGGCTCCACGCCGAACTCGCTTACACTCACGGCGCTTTCATGACCGACCGAGAATACCGCAGCGTTGTCTTGCCGTATCACCGCCAACTGGTTGCGGAATTGAAAAAGCGTGGGTTGGCTGTGATGCTCTACACTCAAGGCAATGCCTTGACCTTTTTGAAGAGCGTCCACAAAAGCGGATTTGATGCTGTCCTGCCCCTTGAAAGTTTCAGCCAAAACGACCTTGCCACTCTCAAACGGACTTACGGGCACCGAACCGCTTTGGGGGGCAACATCTCAGCCGATAGGCTCATGGAGAGCGATGAGGCTGCGGAGAAGGAAGTGAGCGAAAAGGTGAGGGTTGGGCTCGGCGAAGATTTCAGCGGTTACCTGTTCTGCTTGGACAGACCAGTCCCGCCTTCCTTGTCCCTTGAGCGCTACATAAAAGTGCTTTCCATCGCTCGGTCAATCACTTGAAGTTTTCGCTGTCTTCCGTCTGCCTACCGGCAAAGACAAGGTGCGTTGACCGAAAGCAACGGCTGCAATTAAGATTGCGCCGATGAGGATTGCTTGTTGCTCAACTCCCACTTGTGCCATATCAAGCCCGCGCCTGAGTGTGCTCAGCAGCAAAAGAGCCAACATTGTCCCGACCAAACTGCCTTCACCGCCGGTGATGGGAGTTCCACCTAAAAGGGCAGCAGTTATGACATCAAGTTCTGCTCCCATCGCAGCATCAGCCTTTGCAGTGTTGAACCTTGCGACATAGAGGACACCTGCCAAAGACGCCATCAGCCCACTGACCACATAAAGCCAGAACTTGGTCGCTTCCACAGGGACTCCAGAAAACCTCGCAGCCGTCTCGTTGGCGCCGACGGCAAAAATGTTCCTGCCCCAAACAGTTCGGTGAAGGACAAACCAAGCAACCGATGCCAGCAAAAGCAGCAAAGGTAATTGCTTTGGGATGATGCCGAAAAATTGCCCTTGCCCCAACTCAATGAAGGCTTGCGGGAAACCACTGACTTTCTCACCTCTTGTCCAGCCAATTGCGAGCCCACGAAACAAAGCCATCGTTGCGAGAGTGACGATGACCGGTGGAAGCCGCAAGTAGGCGATGCAAATCCCGTTCACTGAACCCATCAACGCACCACTGAGTAAAGCCGCAACGACGCAAAAGGTCAGCGATAAATCTGCCCGATAAAGCCAACCCAAGATCACGCCCGACATAGCTAAGGTTGAAGCGACGGAAAGGTCAATACCGCCAGCAATTAGAAGAGCAGTCATTGACAAAGCCATGATGCCAATTTCGGTGAAGTGCCTTGTCATGTCAAGCATGTTTTGCGGCTTCAAAAATTCAGGCGTCCGAGCCGAAAAGGCAACGACGGCGAGAACCCACAAAGCCAAAAGCACAAAATACCTGCGCATTTCCTTCCACCTTTCAAGGCAGGTTTTCAGCATTTTTGATGATGCAAAGGATTTGATGGCAACGCAAGACTTTTGAATGGCTCCAGCGAACCGTCCATTTAACGCTACGCCGTTTACCCGAAAGTTTCCTTAATGCCACTCAAAAAGAGCCTACTCACATCGTCACCTTCACTCCCATACATTAGTGCGAACCTTCTTTGAAGCCGTTGGGCATAATCGAGCGGAGCAAATACTTGAGCACTCAAGTTGCTACCACTGATGCCCAGACGGCAAGGTTTCGCCGACAGATTGGGCTTGAGCCATCTTTCGTCCTAAAGGCTCATACTTTTGAAGGGCTGATAATCGTCTTGACAAAGTGAGACGCCAGTTAAAGATGAGGCGACCAAAGCCGTTCATGCTGCGGGTTTTAACCCGTGATTTGATGGCGCAATCAAAAGCAAATCATGCTACGGACTTCAGTCCGTAGTTGATGACGCAGAAACTAAGCGCCGACTTTAGTCGGCGAAAATTTTGAACGACGAAGGTAGCATAGAGGCTTGCCCCCGACGGCAATTAAAAGATCGTCGCCCACAAGGGGCGACGCTACCAACTCTTTATCAACCGCTGTCTGAAGTCAGTGGCATGGGTGGCATTAAAGCATACTCTGGCTAAGTTTGGGGGGTGAAGGCTATGAGGAAGTGGATGTGGGTTTTTGCAATTCAATTCGCTTTTGCTTTTTCGGCACACGCTCAATTTGTCCGCAACGAAGCGGTGCGGGTTTTCCCTGTCGGCGAGAAGGGGCGATATGTCGGTTTTGCCGTTCAACCTTTAACGCGCAACGAACCTATAGCGACCGTCCGTTTCGGAAGCCTTGACAACATCATCGCAAGTTCGGTGCAAGTCCGAAAGCAAGGCAATGTCTCAGTTTTGATGTTCTCAGGCTTGAAAGGGTTGCCGACGCCAGGCTTTGATCCTGCATCTTTCGTTGAGGTTCAGTTGCTTTCAAAAGACCCTTACCCACAAGTTCGGTTTAGGTTTCAACTGGCAGATTTTGACCCAAAGGCGTGGGAGCAAAAGTTCGGGCGAGTCCCTTTCCACTTCTTCGCCTGCTCCTTGCCGGGCGCCGAAATTTTCCACCAACGGGGCTGGATGATCGGCACTCCCGTCATTGACCGCTACATTCTGCTGGACGCAGGTCCAACCAATTTCATTCAAGCCAGTTGGGCGAAAGGTTGGAGTTACGCTCCGCCCTTCGGTGCTTACCCCTTGCCTGCCGTCGGGTTATGGAAACCGTCAGCAAAAACTTATATCGCTTACGAGTTCTTGACGGCACGCTTGACTGACCACAGCGAGCGATTTATTGCAAGCGCCTATTGTTGGGACACGGGACAAGGGACAAGGGACAAGGAAACGGATAAAGTGCAGGAAAGCAAGGGACGAGAGTTCTTTGCGCTGGTTTTCCCTTACGCCATTAACGGTTTCCGAGAACTGAGGTATCCGCAAGGCAATGAAACGATTGAAAGCCGCTTCCACATCCTCTGGCACACAAACTTGCCGAGCACTGATGACCCAAACCGTTTTGTTCACCGTTGGCTTTGGCAGAAGTATGCTGACGAGTTGCCCAGTGCACCTGCGATGAACGAGTTTGGCTGGTTGCCCAAAAATTTGAGGCTTTCGGTTTTCCCGAAGCCTGGTTTGGGAGACCTTTTTGTTGTCACTGACGAAAGCAATCCCTTCCAAAAGCCCGGCAACATTGCAGCCGTCGGTGTTGACTTTTTTACCCCCGTCGTTGACTACCAATTCATCGTTCGGAACGAATCTGCCCTCAAGCGTTTGCGGGCTCAACTTGACCAACTTGTCGGTTACGCGGTCCGATTCAAGGTCAACGGTGACCAATGCGTTTTTTGGCAAAAACCCATCAAGGGCGACTGGCGCGAGCATTACGGTAAAGGTGTTCCGACTTTGAGGAATGTTCAAGGCTTTCAAGTAGCCCAAGCCTTTCTGGACGCCGTCCGCAACGGTTGGCGTGAAAGTCGCTACCTTGAAGTCGTTGACGGCGCGATGCATTGGGCAAAGCATTTTCTCTACACCCGCAACTGCTACGATGATGTCCCTGATGCCCAGTTCGCTTGGAGTGCGGCTCCAATTGCCCATTTCCTGTTCACCTACCACTACGCTTTCCGAAACGACCCAGACCCACAAAGGAGGCAAATGGCTCGTCAGGCGAAAGATTTGGCTCACGCTGTCGTTTACCGCTACATGGCTTTGTTTCCCTGCGACAACGACCCCTTTGATGACATTGATGCCAGTTTCTTCATGGAGCCGAACGCTGGTTTCCCTTGGCTTGGCTCTGCCTGTGCCAACGAAATTTGGGCTTACGCTCACGCGCTCCTTGAAGCCTATGTCATCACTGGCGATCCCATCTTGGGTCACTACTTGCGCGGGATGACCAAAAAGTGGCATTTGCTGATGCGAGACGAACGGCATCCAAACATCGCCGACTATGTTAACGCTTTCGCCGAGATGTTCGGTTTGTTTGACGGTGTTGTAATTGGGCGAGGCAAGCGCAGCACTTTCGGCGGCTTGTGGGGAGGGTTTGAGCAACTGGCTTACCCTGTAGGCGAAGCGCAGATGCGTGTCGTTTGCGGTGAAGGTGCGGCAATGGCGTTCAACAAAGTCGGCATCAAATACGACATCGCCAATTACAGGTGGGCAGAAAAAGGCGCTTCCTTCGGTCTCAGTTTCCAAGTCATCGCACTGTCACCCGAGGCAAAGAATGACGAAATCGCGGTCATGGTTACTGTCCCCCACTTCAACCTGCTCAATGTCAAAGCCAGTTTGATACGAAGTGGTCAAAGATTTTCGCTGGGGCAAGGTCAGATTGTCGCTTTCCAAGAGCGCCCAGACACCGTGCTCGTTCGCGGTGTTCGCGTTGGTGACGAAATCGTTATCGGCGAAGTTCCGCCCAACACGCCCGTCCTGCCTTGCCACATTGCCAAAAAGCGACAAGCGGAACCTAACTGGAAGGTGAGATGGTGAGGCTCCTACCGAACTAAAAGAGTCCGTAATTGATGACGCAGAGACCGGGCACCGACTTTAGTCGGCGAATTTTCTTGGAGGGTCGGACTCCTGCCCGACCACAAAATTTCGGCACGGCAGGAGCCGTGCCCTCCAAATTGTCGCCGAATGAATTCGGCGCTCAGAAGAATCGTCATCAACCACTGGCTTAAGCCAGTGGCATGTCCAGTCAGTTTTGGGAAAATCTCAAGGAGGGACGAAACCCAGATGTTGCTGAAGTTTTGTGGCGCTGCGGGGGAAGTGACCGGCTCGTGCCACCTTGTCAGGTTCGGCGATGTCACAGTGTTGTTGGATTGCGGGATTTTTCAAGGCGGTGAGGAAAGGCACATCCGCAACCGCGAACCTTTCCCCTTTGACCCGCAAACTGTCAAAGCGGTTCTGCTCAGTCACGCCCATTTAGACCACTGCGGTCGTTTGCCTTTGCTTGTCAAAGCAGGCTTCAAGGGCAGAATTTTCGCAACAGAGGCGACTTGCGATTTAGCGAAAATCGTCTTGTTGGATGCAGCAAAGATGCAAGAGGAAGATGCTGCTTGGAAAATCAAGCGGCTGAAAAAGAAGGGCGAAGATTGGTCGTGGGTCTCACCGCTTTTCACGACTTCTGACGCAGAGAGAGT
>Ga0105155_1000467_pt1 | contig 14142 bp, 16 predicted proteins | sample SSWtaG_2_FD_89589 | JGI IMG/M metagenome (GOLD analysis project Ga0105155, IMG submission 89589) | Hot spring microbial communities from Sandy's Spring West, USA to study Microbial Dark Matter (Phase II) - SSWsed_130316 | ecosystem: Environmental > Aquatic > Thermal springs > Hot (42-90C) >...
GTCGCCGCGCTTCTCGTGGCGCTTATACACTGCCAGCCTAGGGCAGGCGTCGAGGCGCCCCAGCCCCCCAAGCCCAAGATTGTGCTTGTGCCTATCGACTTCGTGCTCCAGAGCCCTCAAGTAGATCAGCTGATGGCGCCGCTCGCGAAGCTGGCGCAGAGAGACGACGTGGCGGGGCTTGTCTTGGTTATAAACTCGCCGGGGGGCACCGTGTCGGGTACCGAGGCTCTCTACACCGCGCTCCGGGGCATAAACAAGACGAAATACGCCGTGGTGACGGGCCTCGCCGCGTCGGGGGCTTACTACGTGGCCGTCGCCGCGGACGAGATATACGCGACGCCTTCCAGCTGGGTGGGAAGCGTTGGGGTAATCGCTGTGTTGTGGCCTGAGGAGTACCTCTACGACATACCTGACTACATCTACACCACAGGTCCCCTTAAGTACTACGGGAGAGACCTCACGGACTACTACAACGACATTGAACGCATCAGGCTCAACTTCGTCGAAGCCGTCCTCAAGGGCCGCTCGGGGCGGATAAAGACTGACCCCGTCGTTTTTGAAACCGCGGCCGTCTTCACAGCGGACCAGGCCCTGGAGATGGGGCTGATAGACAAAATCGGCGGCGTGTTCGACGCCGTGGCCGACATGGCGAAGGCGCTGGGCTTGAAGAACTACACCGTGGCGTACATCGGCGAGGCGGTAAACGCCTCCTCTCCCCAGAGCGGCGCGAGCTGGCGTGTCTCCCTCTCGCAGTTGCTCAACTCCACGCCGGTTCCCATGTTTTACATATACCCAGCGGTCCTCCAGGTAGACATCACGACAGACGGGAGGAGAAACGCCACGTTGCCCACCTCTCCCGCGGACAGGCCCTACGTCGTGTTAGACATGGCCCACAACAACATGGCGCCGAGGGGCTTCATAGAGGTGCTCCGGGCCGAGCTCGCAACGAGGGGCTACGCCCTGGTGGTGGCCAGCACCGAGAATCAGCTCACGGCTCTGCTGGGCAACGCCACGGCGCTGGTGGTGGTGAACCCCGCCGCGCCCTTCTCGCGCGACGCCGTAGCCGCCGTGGTAAACGCCACGGCACGCGGCGTGAGGGTGGCTTACTTCTACGACATGAGGGCCAGCGCTATAATAACCATCTCGGGGATCTCCTACGTGGCGCCCTACTCTGCCTTCGCCGTCTTCGACCCGCTCCTGACGTATTTCAACATGTCGGGGCTCCGCGCCGTCTACAACTTCACCGCCGGCGGCGACAGCTACCTCCGCAACTGGCAGTTCGTCGCGGTTGAGCCAAAAGGCAACTGGAGCCTTCTCCACGGAGTGGAGAGGCTGGTTCTGTTCAGCCCCTCAGCCGTCGCCACCAACGCGCCGTATCGTCTCGTTGTTAAAGGTTACGTCTTCGGCTACGGCGAAGGCAACTACACCGTGGCGGCGCAGATAGGCAACTTCCTATTCATAGGCTCCGTCAGATCATTCACGCCGTATTTCATAACACAAGGCGACAACCGGCAACTCCTCCGCAACGTGATCAACTGGCTCACAGAACCCAGGGCGATAAAGAAACTAGAAAAACCACCCACCTCCGGCGTCATCTACACATAACGCCGAACGAACTGTTTAGTTCTTGTACAAGGACCTGTAGCAACGGCTTCGGCATCCTTGCGCCAGCCGCGTTTGGGTGGTCCCCGCCCGAAGCGCCGTATCTCCTTGCGAACTCCCGCAGAAACCTGTTCAAACCCACAGCCCTCGATCTCAGGCTCACTACATTAAGTCACCCCTCTCCTCGGTTGCGACGCTCACCTCGGCGTCTGTAAGCCCCCTCGCCAGATTAGCCGCAAGCCCCAAACCGGGCGGGTTTATGACCACAGCCACGGCGCCGTGGAGAGCCGCGTTCTCCGCCGCCCAGCGGACCAGCGCCTCGTTTATCTTTGCCTGCTCCTCCGCAAGAGCCATGAGGCGGCCCATGGACGACGGGGGGAGGTTCTTCGCCAGGTGGTCCACAACTGCACGTTTAAACTCGTGACCCTTCCGCGCCCGCTCCAGCACCGCATGAGAATCCCAGCCTTAAGCGCACGATCCTCCTATCCTAAGCCTCCAGCGCCTCCTCTACCCACTCAGTGTGGTCGAGGTAGTCCCCGATGGCGCCATACAGCGCAACTCTGCTGTATAGCCTTGACAGTCTGCCCCCCAGCTGGCGGTAGGTGAGCTCCGAGGCGGAGCTCCCCACCTCATGCACCACCTCAACCCCCGGCAAATCGGCAGAGAGCGGATGGTGGTCTATATACACAACCCCCCGTAGCTCCGGAAGACCCTACGCACCTCGTCGGCGGTCTTCTCGTTAATAGCAATGTCGACAATATAGACGTCCCCCTGGGCGAACTCCCTGAAATCCCTCGCCACGTCGACGGGGTGAGTGAAATATATCTTCACCGCGTCTTACTCGCCGGCCAGCGCCGCCTTAACCACAGCGGCGGAACAGACACCGTCGCCGTGGGCCAACGCGGTCAAGACACGCGCCACAGGTTTTTAACCCCCTAAGTTTATACACATGGCGGCGGAGGGCCCCGGAGGGGGCGCCGTGAAGCAACCGCAGTCAGTCCCCCTTGACATATAGCACAGCCGGCCTACTCTACGCATTTATCATAACATGTCTCCCTCATTCCGAGCGCCGTTGCCCGGCGGTCAGCCACGATGCGGCATTCAATGTATGGGTCTGCGACGGCTCTCTCCCGCACCGGCCCGCCGATGCGTACATGTCGCAACGACCACAGACGTGGCGCCTGTAACTAGAGGTGAGTAAAAGCTTTAAACCCTCCGGCCAGCGCAGACGTGGAGATCGTGGTGAAAGAGGTCTATAAGTACTACGGCGACTACCCCGCCCTCAGAGGCGTGACGCTGGAGGTGCCCAAGGGTGTCTTCCAGTGCATCCTCGGCCCCTCGGGCTCGGGGAAGTCCACCCTTCTCCACATAATCGGCGGAGTGGACAAGCCGACTAAGGGCGAGGTTCTCGTGGCTGGCATGAGGCTCATCGACTTAAACGACGACCAGCTCGCCGAGTTCCGCAACAAAAACGTGGGCTTCGTCTTCCAGCTCTTCTACCTAATCCCCCGCATGTCGATACTAGAAAATGTGGAGCTTCCCCTCATCCTCCGGGGGGTGCCCCGCGAGGAGAGACGGAGGCTGGCGCTGGAGGCGCTTCAACTCGCCGGCCTCGGCCACGTGGACCCCAGGAAGAGGCCTACCCAGCTCTCCGGCGGAGAGCAGCAACGCGTCGCCATTGCGCGGGCCATAGTGGCCAAGCCCCGGATACTCCTCGCCGACGAGCCCACAGGCAACCTCGACAGCGCCACGGCCAAAGTGGTCATGGACACCTTCCTCGACCTCAAGAAACAACTTGGCGTGACCATAGTGATGGTTACCCACAACCTAGAGCTGTTGCCATACTGCGACCGCTACGTAAGAATGAGAGACGGGAAGATAGTAGACTAACCCTAAGCCTCCCGGCTTGAGAGATAACGTATGAGCAGGTCGCGGGGCGTCTTGCAGCCATTTTTCTCCAGCCACTCGGCCATCATGTGGAGAACCAGCTCTGCGTTATGTGCCCCAACTGACTTTTTCAACACCTCGTACACCCGCCAGGGCTCCTCCACGAGGAAGTAGTCAAAGGGCTTCCCGAAAGCCGCTAACACTCTATAATGTACAAGAGTACGCAGAGAGAAGTCCAGCGAGCTGTAGAACCTAACCAAGAGGTCTCTTGTGAGGCACATATCAACACCTCACTTTCTCCCCTATCCGTCCGCCGGGCCCCCTAACGCCAACTACGCTTCTTTCCTCCACGTTCACAATGACGTCGAAGAGCATGTCGAGGTCGTGTAGATCTCTAAGCGACACCACAACAGCCCTGCCCCCTCTCGCCGTCTGTAACAGAATGCGTATCACGGAGTACAAAACCTGGGGGCTGTATATCGTCGCAAGCGCCTCAAGCCCTCTGATAAACACGGCGTCATAATCCATAGAGACCACGGCGCTGAACAACTCCTCCATGTTCAGGCCCACGTCCACCGCGTCGACTCCAAACTGCTTCGCATAAACCGCGCCGGCGCTCGACACGGCGATGTATACAGTCCTCATTCCCCTCTCCCGTAGCGCCTTCGCCGCCTTGAGCAGAAGCCACGTCTTTCCAGCACCCACCGGGCCTACAACTGTATGTAAAAGCCCTCTATACAGCCCGCCCACCGCCTCGTCTAGACACGTGCCGGTTTCAAGCCGCTCGACCACCATTTTCGCCGGGGCCTCCGGCGCAAGGAACACGACGCCTCTGCCCTCTCTTATGATGAATGGCAGAGAAAACCCCGCCCTCCCGCCACGTATCTTCTTCACCAAAGCCTCTCTCACCGCGCCGTAGGGATATACCTCGTATACTAGCTCTATCACGTTGTCGGCTACATACGTAATTTTAGTGGCCACTTCTTTCTCCGCTGTTAAAAACACGTCTATCCCCCAGTGCTTCACGGTCCTGTACAAGACGTTGTGAATAACGTCGAGGCCGCCGCCCGCCGCCAAGATCTCCGTGATGGAGTCAATAACCAACGCCTCTGGCCTCTCCCGCGCCACGGCCTCAAGCAGAGTGTTAAAAAACGGCTCCGTCCCAGCCAGCGGGGCCTCCCAAAAAATTAGCCGCTTCCCAAAATTGTAACCAAAGGTAGACACATTACGCCGGAAGGACTCCTCATCTTCAAAAACAGAAACCCAAAACACACTCCCGTAGTTGTTATATGTATACCACGCCGTAAATGTCGTCTTCCCAGCGCCCGGGGGCCCATATACAAGCGTGACCCCTTGCAATCTCATTATACCGTCTGAATCCATATATATATATTTCGGTATACCTAAGCAGAATTTTCAAAAAAGTTATATGTTCGACATCGAGTCGAAGATTACGTAGAAAACTACTCCAACTACCGGCGTATATACAAAGCCTATCAACATCATGAGCGTTAGGGGGTCTAGGGCGAGGCCTCCTATCTCAAGAACGCCGAGGGGGCTGAAGGAAAGCGCAACTATGTATATCATAATAGGCAGGAGCATAACCGCGACTACGAAGATTTCAAACATAAGCGACAGCGACCTGACTAGAGTCTGCGCCTTTACCTGCTTCGACCGAAGCATCCAGTCAAGCCTCGCCAACAGGACGAGGTCTACCCTCTGGGTAATCCTAGCAGCCTTGGTTAAAACCTCCACAGTCTCTCTATAGACGGGGCTAGGCGTCCGTTCCGCGCTGCTCCGCAGAGCCCCCTCAGGGCTCGCCCCCATAACCACCATTTCACGTACAGCCAACGCGAGTTCCCGCGCTATGTATTTATCCTCCTCCACCTCGGCAAGCCTCGCCAAAGCCCGGCCCAGGGGCACCCCGGCGGCGAGAAGAGGAAGCAACACTCCCAACGTGTAGACGAAGTTGTTTTCGAAGTGGCTACGCCTAGCAATCACTAGGTGCAGGGGGTACAGGACCATGCCTGCAAAAGCGATAAAAACTGCCATAAGCCCAAAGGCCAGCCCGGCCGGGAGCCCCAACAGGAAGAGCCCAGCTACCCCCGCAGATGCGCCGGCCGCAATAGGCGCTACGACGAGGGCTGTGACGTATCGCCGGTAGGAAAAGGCCAACCCGCTCTGCCGGTAAAGCTCGTAGAAGAGCTTCATATACGCCCAGTATTGACGGCGTTGAGCGTCGCCTCCGGGTTTAGGTGGTAGCTCGTAAATATCTTCGCGACGATGTAAGGCGTTGAGTAGCCTCTCTCCACCATGGCTGCTATGAGCTCTCTCCTCCTCTGGTACTCAGACCTGAGGAACTCCAGAGAGACAAACCGAGCCCTGGCGATGGTTTCGAGGTGTCGGCTCTCCTCCACCTGCTCCAACACGTCTCTCTCAGGTCTCCACCTAAAGACATAGTGGAGACGGGGCCTGCCGCCCCGGGACACCCCCATGTTTTCTGCTATCTCCACCACTCTCCGCACTATACGGTCGCCCACCTTGACCCTCAAAATTCTGACGAAGACATGTGCCAGGCTTATAAGCATCGGGGGGACGTTCATAGGCCGCGTCAGGAGGCGCCTTACCGCGTCTTCTATGGTCTCGGCGTGTATAGTTGTGGCGCCTGAGTGCCCCGAGCCGAAGGCCTGGAAGAGGACGTAGGCCTCCTCGCCCCTCACCTCGCCTACCACAACGTAGTCTGGCCTGGATCTCATGGCCACCGCCAGGAGGTCGAAGGCGGAGACGTCCCTCATGGCCTCAGCGCGCGACGGCCTGGTGACGAGGGCCTGCCAGTGTTCATGGACGATGTTTATCTCCCTCGTATCTTCTATGGTCAAGATCTTGGCCTCCGGCCGCACGAGGTAGAGCAAGGCGTTGAGAAGCGTGGTTTTTCCCGCGCCGGTCGGCCCCACTATGACTATGTTGCGGCCGTAGTCCAGCATAAGCCAGAGGTAGGCGACGGCGTCTGCCGAGATGGTACCCATTTTAACCATGTCTACAAGCGTTATGGGCACTACGAAGTATTTCCTAATCACGAAAGAGGGCCCCCTCGGCGAGACCGGCGGCGTCACCAGCTCCACGCGGTACCCCTCCGGAAGCATGCCCTCTAAGATGGGGTCGGCGTAGGACACAGACTTCCCCACAAGCGCCGAGAACCTCTGCACGTATCCGTCCAGGTCGTCGGGGTTCAGCGTTATGTCTGTCTTGAGGGACTCCCACCGGCTGTGCCACACGTAGACAGCCCCAGGCCCGTCGACGTGGATGTCCTCAATGTAGGGATCCCGCACAAGCGGGTCAAGCGCCCCGTAACCCAAGAGGTCCCGCCTCAGGTAGTACATCAACTTCCCCTGCGCCCTTTCGTCCACCCGGATCTTAAACTCCGCCGCCGCCCTCTTCGCAAGCTCCTCAACATACTCCACCCGCCTCTCCCTCGCCAGCTTCAACACGCCGTCGCGCACCTCCCCGACGTTTTGAATAGCCCGCTTAAGCCTAGCCAACGTCTCCGCCGCCTCCCTCGACAGGGGAGGCTCCACCGCCTTGTAACGCCTAAAGCCGTCCCGGTCGACGTATATCACTGCGTGAACTAGGTCGGAGATCTCGTATTGATCCAAGACAGTTATAAGTTCATCCACTGAGGAGCCCATAGCCCAACCGCGAGCGCTATTGCCGCCGCTCCGGCGTGCACCAAGCCGGCGCGCGGACTGCTGTACACCACCCTGCCCACGACAAGTCCCCCCACAACCGCAGTCGCAAGCCCAGATATATAAAGAACGCGGAGGACGTCCCCCCTCTCCAGCACCACAGGCCTGATGCCCTGCCCCGCCGGGGCAGAGGCCGCGAGCTGCGCCAGCTGAGGCAGAAGCATGTAGACCAAGACGTCGGCGAGGACCGCAAACACCACCACCACGGCGTAGAACAGCACCACATACGGCCTGAGCTGAGACGCCACCGACTGCCTAAACTCCACCACCGTCGCGAAGCCGCGCGCCGCCACGTCAAGCACCTCCGGAAGCCGCGCGCCGGACCGCGCCGCCTCCAGCACAATCAGCGCAAACCGCCTGAAATTCGCCGACGGGACCTCCCCAGCAACCCTCCACAGAGCCTCCTCCACGGTAAGCCCACCCACCTCCGACAGCGAGAGGACGCGCCTAAGCACATCCCCCATAGGCCTAAGCGCAAGCGCCGCCGCGGACTCCAAAGCCCCCTTAAGGCTGAGACCCGCAGAAGCCGCGTCAGAAAGCATCCGCAGAACCTGCGGAATCTGACCCTCAAGCCTATACACAAACACAGCCCTCCTCCACGCGCCCAGCCCCGCCGCAACCAGCACAACCCCCACCACAACCCCAGCCAACAACACGTAATCAACCATGTGGAAAACAAACCAAACCTAATTTATACCGGAGCTACATTCTTTAAAGTATCAGCAAAACCCCACCAAGCGCAAAAAGCCACACGCAAGCCGCCGCGACAACCCAACCGCTTCACCACCGCCAACACCCAAACGCCTCGTTCCCGTGCAACCGCCGCCACAGCTTCAACTCGCCGTAAGCACAACAGACACCTCAGCCCCCCGGGCGGTCACCAGCTTCACCTCATACAGACCCCCCGGCGCAACCGCCTCTCTGCACCCAGCCACCACGCCGTTGGGGTACACATAGACGGTGCCCACCGGCATCCAGATGTTTAGATACTGCGGCGGGGGGCCAGGATTTATAGGCCACGGAAGACGGTCTGCAAAGCACACAGCATCACGAGAGCCAACTCTGTAGACATAGACAGTACGCGGCAACACCAGCCGCCGCCGGCATTAAACAGCCAAACAAAAACCACCACGCCACCTCCCACGTTCGTGACATAACCACCCTCAATTTTCACCACCTCAACCGGAACCTCCACAGAAGACACCCCACGCCCCACAAACCCAGAAAACCAAACCCAAACCAAAAACACACCCACAGCCACCACAACCACGATGAGGATAGCCCCAGTGATAGACTCTAAACCACGGAAAAAAGAAGACATAAAAAACCCGTAATTTTACGACGCGGTTACCGTAACTGCAAACTCAGTGCCTTTCTGCGTAACTATCTTAATCACGTAATCATAACCAGCGTCAACAGTACACGTCGAAGTGTCTATCGTCACTGTTTCCAACGTGCCGGGATTTATCTGGGTTGTTAGCGGTATGGGATCGCATATTGGGGCTATTGTGCCGGGTCTTAGTAAGTAAGCGTGGACTATGGTTACTGCTTCGCCGCCGATATTGCGGACGTAGAGCGTGGCTTCCCCTCGGCGGTATTAAGTGAGGCGGCTTCTATTTTGAGTTTTTCTGAGGCTGCCATCTGGTCGGCTTGGCTTGTGGCTTTGGTTACGTACCCTGTGAACCATAAGTATATCAGCAACGCGCCTATTACCGCCACTACTATTAACAACACCGCGGCGACTATTGGTTCGAGGCCTTTTGTTTTGGTTTTCATAGGGCCCCGTTTGTCCATTTTAAAATATTTTCTGGTGTGCTTTAAATACCCCACTGGATAAATATCCAATAGATAAGTAGTATGGCGCGGTGGATACACCAGAAAATATTTTTGTGTATATTTCGCGGGGTCTATGGTTGGGGTTTCTGAGGTGGTGGCTTCGGTTCTTCTGCTCTTGATAACGGTAGCGCTGGCGGCGGCGGTTGTCTCCGTGTTTTTCAACGTGGTTTACATCCCGTCTCAGTCTCGGCTTGTGTTGGAAGGCGCGAGGCCGCTGTGTTCGGCGCGGGTGGTGGCGGTGGCGGACGACGGGAGCGGGTTTGCGACGGTCTACGTGTACAACAGGGGCAATTCTCCCTGCGTCTTCGACGCCGTGTATGCCATATATGGGGGCGCCGTAGTGTCGGCGGGTAGCATATATCTGCGCGTGGAGCCGGGTCAGGTGGGCTCGGCCGCGGCGCCGCTTCCCTACAACCGTAGCTGGGTGTACCGCCTCACCGGGCCGAGGGGGGAGCTTGTGGAGGGAAGGCCGTGAGCCGGGTGAGGGGGCTCTCCACTGTGGCGTCTTTCGTCGTGTTTCTTACGGCATTCGCCGTGATTATGTTTTCCATATTCTTCTTCTACGACTTGCTGCGGGGGGAGGCCCAGAGGGGGGTCGCCGCTGTGCAGTCCTCCGTGGTGCGCGACGTCTCGGTGAAGTTCTTTTTCGACGGCGCGGCGTGTGGGCTCGAGGGAGGGCCCTACATATACTACGTAGCGCTGAGGGAGGGCGTGGTTGCGCATCAGGGGGTTAACGTGGTATGTCCTCCAGGCCTGGGGATGTATCGATATATAGGGGTTGAGAGAAGCGGCGACGTGGGCTACGCAGACGTCTACGTGGGGTCTTTGATAGTGGACGCGGTTGCGGATAAGCCGCGTCATGTGGTGTCCGCAGTTGGGGATGAGTTTTTCTTTACGCTGTATCTGAAGATTTTCAACAACTCAAGTGGGTGGGCCCCCTCTCTGTTTGAGGTGGCGCTCGACTTCGACGGCTCTCTGCTTGACTGCAGGTTCGAGTCCGGGGGGACCTCGCTCTCCCTCGGCCCTTCTGTAGTCAGCCCCGCCGGTTTGGAGACCCGCCTCCTCGGCGTCGTGGCCTGCCGAGCCGTGGCGCCTTTTCACACCACGACGATAAACGTGCACACGAAACAGCAATATCTGGCTCATCAGTGGACCCACTTCGCACCTGCGGTGGTGATGGTCATAAACAGGACAGCTTCCGAAGGCCCGCCGCCCCCTGGCGGAGCTTGTGTATTTACGCCGACTGCCGGTAGCCGCTTCGGCTCCCCCAGCGGGCTTCCCTCCGACGGCTTTAACGAGTTGAACGGCTGGGTCGCCGCGTGGGACGGAGGCGGAGGCGGCGTAGTTGTCGCGCTTATGCCGGGCATAGCTCCGCCTGACTCCACAGGCACGGGCTACACCTACACGGTGAGGCTGGAAAACGTCCAGATAGGGACGCTGAGTATAACGGAGGCCGCCACCGTCTCTGTGCTCGGCGCCATGCCTGCATTTATGCAAGCGGCGGAGATAAGAGTGGGTAGCTACACGGTGTATGCAGACGGGACGTCATACCCGCAGTCGCTGGCGCCCGGCAGTTATCCGGTATACGCCACTCTGCAGGCAAGGCCGGAAGCCGACTGGTTCGGCCACTCCGCGACATTGCAACTTCGGTGTACAGCCTCCTCTAGTAGCGTCTACAGCATAACGCTCAGGGTACCGAATCCCGAAGAATGGGGACTCCGGGCAGAGATCTACACCACATCCCCCCTAGTTACTGTGCCGCCTCTGCCCATTGGAGGCTCTGGCTACGCCTACAGAGGCGCTTGGAGCGTGGGCGGTATATACATCTATCTTTCCAACAAGAAGCCTGAAATTTCACTGGTTTCGCCCTACTTCACTCATAAGGCTGGGCTTAATATTGCTCCTAAATGGGCGGCGTATTGGATAAACCCGTCTGGCATCAGCTGGCAGAACTACGCAATTAAATACGTCGGCCGCCTCTACGTGCCGTGGTCAAACATCCGCGTGGGGGTGTGGCGCGACGATGGCGCATATGTAAAACTGTGCGACGTAGATACGGGAGCCGCGTGGTGGGCAACTACGGGTGCTCCGCAGTGGGACTGGAGATCTGGGCTTTGCGCCGGAGCGCCACCCGTCGAGGACGTCGAGGTGGGATTCTTTGAACGCTCTGGAGGTTCTGCCTTAATTTTTGTGGTGGGGGAGGATATAGACAACGGCAGAGCGTGTATACCTACAATTGACGGGGCTTGGTGCTGCGACCAATTTAAGTGGAACGATGGGAAGTGTAAGGGTGGGTGGAGCTTTTTACAAGCCTCTTCTGATGCGGTGCCCTATTTTGTGGCTGATAAATACATGCATGGCAGTAGCGACGGGGGCGGGACGCCGCGGCCGTGATTGGCGTGTTGTTGTTTTTGGTGTTGCTGGGCGGGGTCACGTCGGCGCAGGTTTTGGTTTTTAGTGATGGGTCTGGGTTTGTGCTTCCTAGGGCGGGGGGGTTCTCGGTGTATTCTATTGACGGGAGGCTTGTCTATACCGGCGGGAGCCCGGCGTATGTGGGCCCTGTCTGTGTGGGGTTTTTTACCGGCGACGGCGTCTCTGTGGTGACTGCGCGTGGGGAGCTTCGCGTCTTTTATCCGCTTAATTTTACGCCTGTTTTGCTGGGTACGGACTGCGCGGCGGTGGTGGCCGTGAACCAGACGTATGGCGTCTACATCTCGCCTGGGGTGCGGTACGGCTTTCTGCTTCCGGTTCCGCCTTTTTCTATGGCGTTTCTAAACGGCGTTGGGTACGTGCTGGACGTGAAAGGGGACGTGTGGGTGGTGGGGCCCGGCGGCGTGTCTAAGGTGGCGGTTGGGGGCTACCCGGTTTCTGCCGTGGCGGGGCCTGACTGCGTGGTGGCGTCTGTGGTGAGGGGGCTTGTTCAGTATTTCTTCCGGGTGGACAGAGGCGCGGCTGAGGAGCTTGCCCGGACGCAGGTGAGGGTGGGTCTTTCTGTGCCGTTTCACGTGGGGCCTGGTTGCAGGCTGGCGTTGGCAGACGGCGTTAAGAGGACGGCGGTGGCTGTGGATGGGGAGCATGTGATCTACGGCACCTCCACCGGCCTCCTCGAGGTGTATAGGGGGGAGGAGCTGGTCTACTCCAGGGACGTGGGGGCGCCTGTTTTGTCGGTGGCGTCTGCCGGGTTAAACATCGCCTACGAGACGTCTAGAGGCGCCTCTTCGCTGGTTCTGACGCCTATCCGCGTTGCGTCTAACTGCGGGGAGTGGACCGCCTACGTGGAGCGCGGCTCTGTCTACAGACTCCCTGTGGCTGTCCCGGCGGGGGAGGGGGCGCGGTGTGTCTACGTGTCTAACAGAACCGCCGGAGGCGTCGTGTATGCCGTGTATAAAAAGCAGTACTACGTGAGGCTTATATCTCCTAAGCCCTTCGAGGGGTGGGTGGACGAGGAGGTTGAGATCCCGCCTCCGCCGGCGGCGTCGGCTGGATTGGTCAAGCTCGTCCCCCTGGGCTGGGAGGTGGAGGGGCGGCGCAACGCCACCCTCGTCGTGAGGAGGCCGTTTACCGCACGTGCGGTCTATAGGGCGGAGCCCGCGGTCTCCGGGCCGTTGGGCAACGGGACGGCCGTTGAGGTTGAGGTAGCGGCGGAGGAGGTGGCGTGGCCTGAGGAGCCTCAATACGAGGTGAAGAGGCTTTACCTGGTGTCGGTGAATGCGCCGGGCTACGTGGAGGGGGGCTCCGGCTACTACCCTGCCGGCTCTGTGGTGAAGATAGGCGTCAAGGCCCCGGAGCCGCCTGCCGGCTGTAGATATGTGTTTTCGGGGTGGGTCGGGATAAACGCCACCGGCGAAGTTGCGGAGGTCGTCGTGGCTAGGCCTATCCGGGCTTCGCCGCGGCTGACTATGCAGTGCCGCGTGTCGCTCGCCACTAGATACGGCTCGGTGGTGGATGCGCCGGAGTGGGCAGACGTCGGCACCGCTGTGGAGCCCCGGGTCGAGCCCGCCGCCGTCTGGGACCCCTTCCCTCTGTTGTACGAGTTCTCGGGCTGGAGGATAGACGGCGCCGTGGCCAGGAGAATAGTCGTGACAGCCCCCGTCTACGGCGAGGCGGTGTGGCGTCTAAACCCAGCGCCTTTAGCCGCGTTAATAGCGGCAACGGCGGTTGCAGCTGTGCTCTACTTCATAAAGCTGAGAAAACCCCCGAAGCATTAGAGAGCTGTCGACGACTCCGTGAAGTAGCTATTGTTTGGTGGTAGCGAGGGGTTGACGCGGAGGGAAATCGGCAGGCGTAGGTGGGCCGAGTTGCGGCCTATGTGGAACATGTCAAGAGACGGCTTTCAGCGGTGTATGAGAGGCTCCCAGGCCCTGAGCCTCCCTTTGAGGAGGTGGAGCGGTGGAATCCTTAATGCTCCGCGAGCTTTACGTGAAGGGGTGGGCCGTGGAGAGGGTGTTGGTCGACGTGGTGAAGAGGAGGGAGTTGACGGCGGATTTCGCCTCGCGGTGGGGGAAGTGGCTTGTGGAGGCTGTGGAGGATCCAGACGCGCTTTGGCGGCGCAACCCGCCGCAGGAACTGCTAGACGAGCTTGTGTGGAAAAACCTAATCCTCTACAACATGTACGATAGAGAGCCGCACTTCCGGGTGGACACGCCGCCTGAGAAAGACCTGGAGCTCGGCGTTGGGAGAAACATCGCTTGGCAGACGCCGATACACAGAGAGGCGGTTAGGAGGGCGTTGAAGGAGGCTGGGTTGAGTTAGGGAGGAGCTACTTGGCGCCGAGGCGTTGTTTTAGGGCTTCTGCGAATTTGGCGGTGCGTTGCGTAAGCTCTTTGACGTCTTCTTCGACTTGTTGCGGTGTGGAGTATTTGCTGAGGACGCCGCTTTCGTCTAGGCCGTTGTATTGGACTTCGTGGAGGTTGAGGGCGAGGGCCGTGAGGAGGACTACCCCGTCGCCGTATGTCTGTCGCAAGGCGCGGGCGATCTCCCACATCTTGCCCGTGGGCATGAGGGCGATCAGCCGGTCGGCCAGCTCCACCTCGGCGCCCTCCCGAGTCGCGAGCTTCCCCTGTATCTCTTAAAC
>Ga0105155_1000476_pt1 | contig 14020 bp, 11 predicted proteins | sample SSWtaG_2_FD_89589 | JGI IMG/M metagenome (GOLD analysis project Ga0105155, IMG submission 89589) | Hot spring microbial communities from Sandy's Spring West, USA to study Microbial Dark Matter (Phase II) - SSWsed_130316 | ecosystem: Environmental > Aquatic > Thermal springs > Hot (42-90C) >...
CGAGGATTTCATAAAGGTTATGGAGGAGATAAAGCGCTACTGGCTTGAAATTTCAGAAATACCAACTTAGCATGGAGGGAAGTTATGGTCATTTCAGAGGTATCTGAGCAAAGTTCAGGCATTGATGAGGGCTTAAGCAGGATTAGAATACTCTATATTGAGGATACTAAAGATGACCAGATAATTCTTAGGCGACTGCTTGAGAAGAAGAGCAGAATAGACTTTGAGTTAGTAACCGTTAGTGATGGGTTTGAGGGTTTAAGAATGATTGAGGGGGAAGACTTTGATTTAATAATTTTAGATTACAAGCTTCCGGGGATGACTGGGCTTGAGTTTCTTGATAGATTGAAAAAGCAGAACGTTACAATACCAGTCATATTTGTTACGGGAAAGGGTGACGAGAGAATAGCCGTTGAAGCCATGAAGCGCGGCGCAAAAGATTATATTGTTAAGGATGAAGCCGACTTCGATAGGTTAATAAGGGCTATAGAGGAGGTTGCCTTAGAAATAAGTCTTCCGAAAAATATTAGGGTTGAAGCCGCCCTATATTTAGCTGATCTATTTTCGGCGCACGAAGTCTTAAGTGCTGATGAAATAGAATGGTTGCTTAAACAGAGTAGTTATGTGCGGTTTGAGGAAATACTCTTAACCCTCGATGAGCTTGTCAAAGCAGGTTTTGCCGATGCGAAGCCACTACATTCAGCAGTAGCATGTCCATTCTGTGGCTCGCTGAAGCCGAGTCTCCTATTGCAATGTCCGCAATGTGGAAGTGGTCAGCTAAGTAAGGGCGAAGCCCTAGAGCACATGAAATGCGGTGGGGTAGATTTTAGGTTTAATTTCCAAAGAGATAACGGTGAGCTAATATGTCCTAAATGTGGTAAAAGACTCAGGCAGCTGGGTGTGGATTATAGGAAGGTAAGCTCACTTTACAAGTGCTCTAATGGACACTTCTTCAGTCTACCAGTCTTTAGCTTTAAGTGCCTTGAATGCGGGAAAGCATTTGATATTGACGGGGCATGTCTAAAGACTATTCATCAATATAAGCTAACAAAGAAGGGGCGTAGCCGACTATTATTTGCACTTAAAGTGAGTGCATTGAAGCCCAAAGGAGATGCCGAGGAACCACAATTTTCGATTGGCGGCAACTAAAGTAGAGCATTTACGGGGTTTAAGGTTCATTTACTTTGAATGGTGCTGTCGATGGCAATTAATATCTTATCCCATATAATTTCGTTCTTAAATGGTTTTACTGGATGGCTTAAAGATTTAAGCCCGTTGGAGTTTTTCACTATTTTCTGGCCTCTACTAATATTTGATTTAGTCCGCTCAGTTGGTAAATGCCTAATACTTTTGATTCAAGCCCTATATCGTAGATTTAAGCCTAAGAGGGAATACATTAACTTTTCACCTAAGGTAACGCTCATTATACCAGCCCATAATGAGGAGAAGGTAATTACCAGATCTATAGAGGCAGCCTTGGAAACGGACTACGAAAATAAGGAGATAATTGTCGTTGACGACGGATCTAATGATAGAACATTCGAGCTAGCCTACCCATATGCTAAGATGGGTTTAATAAAACTTTTGCGTAGGGATGTTGCAAGCGGCTCAAAGGCTGGGGCCCTAAATTTTGGGCTTAAGTTCGCAACTGGCGACATAATAATAACTGTTGACGCTGATACTTTAATTGAGCGAAACGCCATAAAAGAGATAATTAAGTCATTAAGCGACCCAAACGTGAGGGCTGTTTCGGGAAACGTTAGGGTTCTAGGGGGAGAGCATGGCTTAAACAACCTTCTAGTTAAATTGCAGGCATATGAATATCTTGTTTCACTCGAACTCGGTAGGAGGTTTAACGCATTAATTAATACTTTACTCATTATTTCAGGCGCGTTCGGTGCATTTTGGAAGGAACATGTTTTAAGTCTTGGCGAATATGATACAGATACTATAACGGAGGATTTTGACATAACAATAAAAGTTAGGAAGCTGGGTAAGAGACTCGCTTTTGCTGAAAACGCCATTGCATGGACTTTTGTCCCTGAAAACTGGAGGGATTGGAGGCGGCAGAGGATCCGCTGGTCTAAGGGGCAGGTTGAGAGCCTTTGGAAACACCGGAACCTATTTTTTGGAGGGAAATTTGACTTAATGCTGGTCTTAGCTGTTTACGATATGGTTTTAATGGATATCTTCCTCCTGTTTATACGCTTGGGCTGGTTCATTTATATAGCATTATTTTTGCAGCCAACCCTGATCTACATCATCTTTTTAAGTCTAATACTTTATTTCATAATGGAGCTTATCATCGTCATCACGGCTGGAGCATTATCGCCTAGAAAGAGCGATTTAAAGAGAGCTTATTTAGCCCCAATAATGATTCTCTTTTATAGACCCTACTACTCAATTATACGCTTTAATGCTTATCTACAATGGATAATGCGTAAAAAGGTCTCCTGGTAATCATGACTTAAAGTTTAGAGGTTAACGTTCCTTGAAAACTCTACCCTCGAATTTTTGGCCGTACCTTTTCTCCACACAATATTGAGGAAGAGATAAATAGTGAATTGCGCCCTTTGATAAAATGGTGGTATCAATTTATGGATTTTGAAATGAAGCGTTCTATGCAGAATCGCATGGTGGAATGGATTCTCCCATCAGAGAAAGCGTATTCTGATCCTTTTAATGAAGTAGAGTTATCCGCCATTTTTACTGATCCCGACGGAGAAGAGATTATTGTTCCAGCCTTTTGGTTAGGTGGAAACTTTTGGGGCATACGGTACGCCTCGCATAAGGTTGGCAGACATCGCTTTCAAACCGTGTGTTCTGATGAATCTAATTTAAGCCTTCATGGTCGAGAGGGGGTTTTGGAAATTGTTCCATATAAAGGCGATAATCCGCTCTTTAAGCACGGGCCTTTAAGAGTAAGCAGAGATCGAAGGTACTTAGAGCATATTGATGGAGCACCGTTTTTCTGGTTAGGCGATACATGGTGGATGGGGCTTACAAAACGTCTTCCATGGAAGGGGTTTAAGAAGTTAACTGCTGACAGGATCAATAAGGGTTTTACTGTAATTCAAATCGTTGCCGGGCTATATCCAGACATGGCTCCATTTGACCCGCGAGGCGCTAACGAAGCCGGCTTTCCATGGGAAGAAAATTTCGTCCGAATAAATCCAGCCTATTTCGACTCCATGGATCAGAGGATTAATTGGCTTGTTGAAAACGGCTTAGTTCCTTGTATTGTTGGTTCCTGGGGATACTTTATAGAATTTGCCGGGGTAGAGGCAATGAAGAAGCATTGGCGTAACTTAGTCGCCCGTTATGGAGCCTACCCGGTAATTTGGTGTGTAGCTGGTGAAGCTGTCATGCCATACTATCTTTCTTCTTCATGGAGTGATAATAAAAAACGGGAAGAGTATGTAGCTAAAGCTCGTGCAGGTTGGACTACTGTAGCGCGCTACTTACGTTCAATCGACCCTTACCATCATCCAATCACAATTCATCCTACTTGCCCGGACTGCGCCCATAATATGGTTGACGACTTATCCGTTATTGACATAAACATGCTCCAAACAGGGCATAGCGACGTGCATAGTTTAGCTGATACCGTGAATAAAGTTGTGGAAGCAGTTAACTTATCGACGCGTATGCCAGTAGTTGTTGGCGAAGTCTGTTATGAGGGGATACTGGGCGCTAGCTGGGAGAATATCCAGCGACTAATGTTCTGGGCAAGTATCCTCAATGGCGCTGCAGGCTATACTTATGGCGCAAATGGAATCTGGCAGGTTAATACTCAAACGGAACCATTCGGTCCATCACCGCACGGTCAATCTTGGGGAAATACTCCATGGAACGAAGCTTATAAACTACCAGGTTCCAGACAGGTGGGCATTGGGAAACGCCTCTTGGAGCGTTATGCTTGGTGGCGTTTTGAGCCGCACCCTGAGTGGGTTGAGCCGCACTGGAGTAAAGGAGATTACTTCAAACCTTATGCGGCTGGCATACCGAAAGAGGTGCGCGTAATTTATATTCCAGTACCCGACTGGCGTGGGCTGTTAAAAGTGAAAGAGATCGAGGATGGAGTCGACTATAATGCTTTCTATTTTGATCCAAGAGATGGAAAAGAATACCGGGTAGGCAGAGTGATTCCTAACGAAGAAGGAGAGTGGAAACCACCAAAACCTCCAATAATTCAAGATTGGGTTCTAGTAATTGAGAAAGCAAGTTTATGATAGAATCATCACGTTTTTAGGCGCATATTCTAACCATTGTTATGCTTCACACCAATCTTTTCCCATAAAATTGCCAAAATGATCAACGCTAATTTGACGCTAAATCTCGAAGTCTACAGATTCATTACTTAATTTGGTAGTGTTACATACTTAAAATACTTATTCCCGGACGCGGAACACAATTGAATCTCAATGCTCTTATTTGGCTTAAACGGATCTATATTCGTAGGCGTAATTGTAATGTAAATTATTCCCGTTTTTCCAGCTGCTACTATGCATGGCAGAGACCCACTATCACATGTAACATTAATTTTATGATTTGTGTAATCACTTGGAAGTTTATTATTCAATAAGACTGTAGTTATGTTCGCGTCGACACAGCCCGTGTTTTCTACACCTACAGTTATATTGAAATAGTAAGTATTTTCAACTTTAACTTTCTTCACTAATATTTGGAATATATTTATGTTTTCTTCCCTTTCAACTACGAATTCGATTTTGGATGGATGGTTTCCTCCATACTGCAGGTGAAAAGTACCGAAAGGCTCTCCAAGAAACTCAACTATTACTTCAAGCACTATGAGACTTCCACTCGGAACAGTACAATGGTAAGTATCCCTAAATTCATCTGTAAAATTAAGTTTACCGAACGTGTACCAACCCTCTCGTGGGAAGGGGATTGGCTGGCTTTCAACAATTGTACAGTTATGCGTACCGTTAGTAAAGTAGAGACGCACACTGATATATTTTTCTCCGTTAGCGGGAACGGGCACAGCGTAAATGGCGATATTAACGTACTTTGCCATAGAATAGTCTATAGTTGGGGTTGGAGGGGAGTATATTGCAGCCCATTGTTTATTTTTTCCATGACTAAATTGAGGAGTATACTCTCCTTCTATATTCGGGCTCCATAAACCCCAAGGCAAAATCATAACGTCTTTTGGTTTACTCTTCGTTTCATAGGGTTTTCCTATGTGGAGAAGGAACCAGTTAAATTCCTCATTCACCTGCTCCTCTCCTAAAGATAGATATCGAGCAGAAACAGTTATGGAATCTCTTGGCGTTATAGCCTTTAATAAAACGCCTAAGTAAGGCTTGGTTTTCGGGTTATGCAATAAGGTAACCTTGTAATCTCCTCCACCTAAATATTCTAAAGATTTTATATTCGCTGGAGCCCACGTGCCATTGTCTCCAAGAATGTAACCCTGTAGATGTTCAGTTTTTAAGTTTGTTACCGGCCTCCCATCTTCCATTAAATTGAATATTATTTCGGTCATATTTCCGTCCCTCGCTCTTATTGTCCCTGGAAATATGGTTAACGTCACATGCTTAGTTAGTTTAGTGCTCCATCCATTAAAGCCATAAGCGTCAATGTCTAGATTAAATACTGTATAAGCGTAGCTCCATCCAACATAATCACTCCAGTCAATACTTAAGCGAGTATCTGCAAATCTATTCTTCACGCCTAAATGTGAAAATAAGATGGTTACAGCATCTTTCCAATTATTTAATATTTCATTAAATACCATGTTAGCTAATAGCAGACTTGTATGTGATGGCAGTAAACTTTGAGATAAAGTTGAATTATATTGTTGAGTAGCGTTTCTTAATGCGATCGTTAATGCTCTTTTCAGATCGCTTGTTATCGCTAGAACCGTTTCTTTAATCGGCTCATACTTTAACTGTTGTCTTTGGCCGCTCATCTGGTGGATGGAGAATGCGATCGATAAAATTACAATAGATATTAGTATTGCTAAGACAATAATGAACTGCCCTCTATTACTTTTTAGTAGGTTTCTCCTCAAGATCTCTCACCTCCCTTAGCTAAAACAAGAACTAGATAGTATGTTTCACCAGTCTTCGAAGTGTAAACCATAATTGTTGAGGAAACTTCAGGTATTTGCCTAAAAACTTCCGGTGTCGTATTACTAATACTGGCAAAACGCTGTGTTTTGCCTTCAGCTGCATTGAAGACGAAAACTGTCAGATTATAGTATGTCAGTGGAGGCATTATTTTGTCCATAGCCATCTCAAGATGATGTACACCTCTGTTTAGGACTATTTCGATAGCTCCTGTTTCAGCTAAGTTGTGTAGAATATTGTAGCCTAACCTATCTAAGTACTCTTTCTCATAAATTAACCATAAACGTGGTGGATAAATAAGCAGCATAGAGACTGAGAACACTACAAATATTACTGTTGTTGCGACGACAGCCTCAAATATTCTTATTTGACCTCGGTTTATCTTCAAGTGCCATACGCTATTATTTGATCCCATTCTACCAAACCAGCCTCCAGATGTAAAGCCTAATTATATAAGAGAAGCCATCTACAAGCACAGTCTCCTCCATAACGCAACCTAATGGATTCGAGTTAGATGCGAATGAAATTGTTCCATATGCGGAATTCAACATTTTTGTGGCCACTATCAAATCGTTCCCTGTTGTTACTAAAACAGCCATTAAGCCCGGTTCTATAATGCTAACATTATATAGGTTCCTGTCACCAGCGTAACTAAGCAATATGGGCAAATCCTTAACCCTGTATAAGCCATCCTCTAAGGAGACTATAACTTCTCTGTTAGAAATATTCATGGGAGACGAATATAGCTGTAATATGTTTCCAGTTATGTAGGTCCAATTAACATTATGCCCAACTATTTTTGGCACAATGATATTATAATATTCAACTACAAGAAACATTACATATTTGTCGCTTAGAAGTTCCACATTAATGTTAGTTGCCCCATCGGCTCCAGTCTTATATATGCCAAGCTCGTAATCCCCTATCAACCCACTACTCATAATATAGTACATCTTCGCAGCTATATTGGCACCTGAGATGGGACTTATGTTACGAATGGATTTTACGCTTACTCTATACGTATTTGGTCCTACCTGATTTACTTCAATATCAAGCGCTGGAAGGATCTCTATTGTGAAGCCGTATTCTGTGCTTAATCCGAGGAGATCCCTCACTTTTGTCGGTGAAATGTAAAATGGATTCTCTCTATTTAAGCGTGAGATTTTATCGGCATCAAGAACGTAGGCGTCTTTAGGAGATACTTCAGTACGCTGATAGGCTAAGCCGAAGGATTTAAGATTGCTATCGCTAACGGAAACATTGCTCCCCCAATCTATGGGATTCCCCGGGTCAAGTAGTACTTGCGTTAAAATTCTCTGCGCAATCGCCTTCAAGATCTCTTTTTCCGAGGATACCCTTAAAGGCTCAGATGTTATTGTGAGCATTAAGATCGACGCTAAGAGAATCGATATCACAATAAATGCTGCAAACAAATATTCATGTATGTGCATTTTCCAGGTGTCAACCTCCCCTCAAAATCCCAATTCCAGCTTGTATAGGCTGGGAACCACCCCAACTCCAAACAACTATGCCATCCCATCCGCTGTAAACTCTGCCTGCAGACTCTATCCTACCGCTCCCTCCAGCATGCAAAATAATTTTTCCGTCATCTATCGTTAGGATCTTAATGTTTGCCTCCGCCCTCAACGGCATTTTTATAGATACCATAATATCCTGTCTGCTGATGAGATATGATCGTACTAGAATCTCTCCACCTTCAACTATCAATTCTATTGCATATGGATACCCGCTGATATCAGGCGGTATCTTAAGAACTTTAAACATCGTGTCATTACTAGCGAAGTCTGCGAAATTTATTAGGGCTACAATCTCCATAAGGTTTGTTGAAACGTAGCTTGACACTTCTATAAGATGCTGCCTTAAGATATCGGATTGAAGGTGATAGGCTGTTATAGCGAAGTATGCTGCTACAGAGGTTGTCAGCATAATTAGAGCTATTGTCCCAATCACATGGCTTATTGGAATATCCAATTAACTTAATCCCCCCATGCTGAAATCTCTATTACGGATCTAACAACTGTGACAACAGTAGTATTCTTGTCGCCATGGTACTCATACGACTCTGTTCTTGAGCCTACTCGAACTGTAATTGTCACAGTGTTACTGGCGTAAGTGTAGGATTCTATAAAAATGCCTTTATTTTGGGCTTTCACCCTCAAAGTTCCGGAGCCGCCCATCTGTCCGCGTATTAGCTGGAAGAAGAGTATCTCTATGAGGTTGTATTCTGCTGTTTCGCCCTCTACAATGCGTATTCTATTATAGTCGAGTTTTATCTTCACGCCGCCCTCAGTTTCTATTCTTAGATATCCTAGTGAGGATGCAGCCCCTCTAATGATTAGCGAGCTGACGCCTCTTAGAGATGTATTTGTGGATGAAACTAGGCTTCCAGCCCTATAGATTATGCTTAATATTTCAGAGTTTATTACCTGCTGCCCATTCACTAGCACCGTTATGTTACCGGGATTACTTTTGACGATATTTATGGCTCCGCTCCTCAAGTTGAATTGCGCGTAGCTTCCTGAGCTATGTTTTAGTCCGGCTTCCTCTATGATTTCGTCTAGTAGCAGCATGTTTGTTTTAGCTTGCTCAAACTCTGTGTTTTGGACTCTTAATTCCAGGATATTGTTTGCGACAAATGTTGCCATGATAAGAACTAGTAAGAGGACGCCTGAAATTAAAACTACTGATATGACTGGTGATATGGCTTTCCCCCAACTTTCGCCGTCTTCCTTAATTTTGTTAGCTACCATTTTTGGCTCACCAATACTGACGTTTTACGCCATCTTAATTGGAAAGTTTATTGTTAACCATATACCAGCTAGAGAAAGCAGTATCAAGTATAGGGCTATTTTAAAGCCGGATGAAACTTTTTCAGTAGCCAGCTTCCCAGCAGTTATCCCGAATATAAATGAGTGGAAGATTAATGGTGTTAGCAATATCCTATTAAGTCTTATAAATGGTATTGTTGCGCCAGCAATCGATGTTATATCCCTAAAGAACATGATGAACATTGTTGTGGTTGCGGTTAGGATTAATGCTCCTATGTAGGGAATTATTGTCAGCGGCGCTAGAACAGACCTACGCTCCTGCTCTATGAGCCGCATGGACTCTGAAAATTCGGCTAGGGTTTCAAGGGTTTCTTCAGATCCTCCTCCAACCGATAGCGTATCAACTAGGAGGTATATGTTCATGAGGGCGAGCCAATTCTTAACCTTGCGCTTAAAGTCCTCGAAGACCTTCTGTAGCGGCAACCCCCAGCTTATCTCTGAGCTTATAAGTCTTAAGTGCTTTGAGAATCTTCCATAGTCTCTGCGCGATAGGATTATTATGCACTTCTCTGGGCTTAGCCCAGTCTTCCTACTCTCCACTAGATCCCTGAAGAAGCTCGTTATACCCTGGAGTATCCCCTTCTCCTCATTAGCGTAATGCTGGTCTAGGGCTGCTACTGGCAGGGCTACTGCTATAAGCGATATTGCTAAACCTATCGATGCCTCGCTACCCTCAGGGAATTCTAGCGTCTGGCGCATTAGGATTACTAGGTCTCTTAGGGCTGGGAGAATGAAGAGTGGCGTATCAGCGAAGAATGGCATTGCCATCTGCGCTGCCAAGAAGAACCCTAATGGGATTGATGCTAACAGAGCCGTATATGGCTTCCAGTTTGAGACCGGATAGTTTACTTGTATCGTGTCTCCCAGGTACATGAATGCGAATGAGATTACTGGCAGCAGTATAAATGAGAATAGAAAGAACGATTCCTCAGATAAGCCTCCGCCAGCTGCCTGAGGTAGGCTGAGCGATATTATGAACATCATGTATAATCCTAGTGCGCCTAATATCCCAATTATAATATATGCTTCTAGGAGGCTTCCCAAGTGCTCGCCCATAGCCCTTATCCTAGAAGCCATCTTCCTGAACATCATGTCCGTCTGGCTGTATAGGTAGTGTATTACGTCCCCGCCCGTCCTTAGGGTTGAGGCATAGCCTAATAGCAGATCCTTATAGTCTTTTATATTGACTACTTTAGCAGCCTTCTCCATCGCTGATATCGGGTCTGCTCCGGTTGCTAGGACTATGCGCTGTATCCTCTTTATCTCATCCCTCAATTTTGGCAGGAGATCTGTTCTTCTAAGCCTTAGCAGCCCAGCGTATGGCGATAGCCCTCCCCTAGCCATTATGCTGATATACATTGATGCATACGGGATTTCGGTTTTAAGCCCTGATATCCTGTTTGAGGCCGAGATTTTGGGCATATATAACCCTATGAGTAAGACTATTAAGGGTGGTAAGCTGAATATCACATATACTATTGGGTTAACTATTACTTGCCCACTTAACGCGCCTATCAGCCATAGCAATGCGAAGAGGACTCCATACGAGACTGCTGCCGACATTATCGTTGCAAAAGCTATCATTGATAAGTATACGTGTGGGTGTATTTGCATGCACGCTGCTTCCATATCATAGTCTATTCCCGGTGACATTTTGTATAGGACTCTGCCGAGCCTACCGAAATATGCGTAACAGAAATCCTCAAGGCCCATCAGGGCTACCCCCTTAGAGATTCCTCTTATGAGAAATGGTCTTTCGATCCATGACTGTTCCTTAGATATTCATCAGGGTTTAGCTTGGCGCTGTCCTCGGTTCTAATCTCGCCGTTCTCCGGATTTTGTCCGCTTACTTGCGGATCAGGATTCGTGGTCGAGTAGCTTAATAGGTTTAGTGATTCCATTAACTGCGCGAATGTTGCTTCTAAAACGCTCGGCGACTGCAGCGTTATGGCTTCTAGGTTCGGTATCCCTATTCCCCTGCATTGATAGTAGTATCGCATGATCATCTGAGCAACCTCCTTATGGTCTCGGATGTTCCTATCGGCCATAGCCTTTAGGAAACGCTCCCTTCGATCTATCTCCATGAGTAAGTCTTCTTTCGTTACACCACGCTTCTCAGCTATCCTCTCTAGTAGGATGCTTCCCGTTAGGTCTGTTTGGAATACATCTCTTGCTGGATTCCATGAGGAGATCTGATTATACTTTCCGAAGTCCACTACCTCCCAGATGTTTCTTATTCTCCTGCCAAATCTAGGACCGATGTTGCTGTTCGGCAGGTCTACTCGCGCGATGTATAGGCATACGTTCATTAGCGGTATATAGACCTCGGCTACGTTCATTGGTGGTGAAGTGAGCCTTTTGACAGCGTGGTCTAGGCTGTCAGCGTGCATTGTGCATATTCCGCCGTGTCCTGTTGCTATAGCTTGGAATAGGACGTATGCTTCCTCGCCTCTAATCTCCCCAACTATGATGTAGTCTGGCCTATATCTTAGGCTGAGCTTCACAAGGTCGAACAATGATATTGATGTCGTGTCCGCTTCCCCAAACCTAAGGCCTCTTCTGCTAACTAGTTGAACCCAGTTCTCGTGGGGCGGATTTAGTTCGGCTACTTCCTCAACCGTTACGAGCTTATCGTTTGGTGAGATTAGGCTTGTTAGGGCGTTTAATGTACTCGTTTTTCCGGCTCCAGTTCCGCCTATTATCATCAAGTTCATCTTGTTCTCCAGCATGAGCCATAAGTATGCTGCCATCTTAGCGTCTAATGTGCCCAGCTTGATTAGGTCTATTATTGAGAATGGGTCCGGCCTAAATTTCCTAATGCAGAATGTGCTCCCGTGGGTTGAGACTTCACGCATGAATGTGCATGCAAGCCTATGCTTATCCGGTAACGCTGCGTCAAGTATTGGTTGGGCGCTTGATATGTGTTTTCCAGATATATGCGCCAGCTTAAGGATAAAATTATCATAGTAGTATTCGTCAACGAAGCGTATATTCGTCGGTATGCTCTCATATTTCCTATGCCAGACGTAGATTGGCTTATTCACGCCGTTACACGATATATCCTCTATATTTGGGTCCTGCATTAGCACGTTTATTTCCCCGTATCCGGCGAGGTCCCTGACAACGTAATAGTAGACTTTTTCCAGGGATTCCTTGGTCAGATTCTTAGCTATTGAGCGCCTATACTTGAGCGTTAAGCGCTTAGCCTCCTCGAGAACGTACTGCGCTGCGTCGACATTCAGGGTTTCAGGCGCCTGGAGCTCCCTACTCATTATTGAGACGAGCTTCTCGTGGGCCTCCCTCTCAGCATCGTTAAGTTTAACTTCATCCACAAAGTAATGATAGCCTACGCCGAGCTCGGGCGCCATAGCAATGTAGACTTTCGCGAAGGGCTCCTGAACCCAATACTCGTCTATGACAGTGTATTCTGGCTTAAACTCCTGAATCAAGACTGGAGGCTGCTTGGAGCTACCCCTACTCCTTTCTCCCCTTCCTATCATTTTTATCCTCATCCTTAATCCCCCACCTTTCTTCTCAGATTCATTTTGGAGGTTGGCCCACGAGAAACCCTCCAAAAATATGGGATCTTGAAAAAACAAAAACTGCAGAGAGATAGAAGGAGCTAAGCCCAGAGAAACATGCTACTGGTGTCGATGCTAAGCCGCCCACATTATCTATGGCAAAGTAACAGTTTTAGGATACTCCTGTCCGGCAGCACTATGCAAGCGAACCTCAACGCTAACACCATGCTGGAAAGGCCAGTTCTCGGCAGCTTCCTCTGGAATACTTATCGTTATCGTCTCGTTCTGCCCGACCTTCACAGTAATAGGTATTGAACTCACATTTATACTTCCATTATCATACTTATTATATGGTTTCCCATTTAACAGGATATCGTCTATTGTTGCGTCTGCTGTTCCAGTATTCTTTATTGTGATAGTTATTTTCCATCCAGTATTATTATCGATGTTTCCATATTCTGCGTATATTGATGTTATTTCTAGTTTTTCGAATCTCGTGTATACGCTTGTTAGTCCTCCCATCCAGTAGGCTACTGCAACCGCGACGACTATTGTCACCGCTACTAGTATTACTGTTGCTATAACTGGGCTTATGCCCCTCTTACCGGCGTATAGTCTCCCAGCCATATTTTATTCATCACCCTACAAAAGGTAGATGAAGAAGATTGATAAATTACTTGAGAAGGACAAATACGTTCTAAATTTACATGATCAAGCTACTTACAATGGAAACAGATGATAAATATGCTATCAATAACACATAGAATGGAGAAAGGCGTAGTGTAAATTCATAAAAGAGATATGCTCTTAAAGCAACATATTTCATCTAGCAGCGATCTGCACGGCGGAGTCCATATTTTTAGGGGCTCAGAATTGGCGTGGTGTATTGGGAATGTATGGGTGGCTTGATTCAGCCAGGTTCGCCATATCCTTAATATTTTTGTTAGCAGCATCAGTACATGACATAAAGTCTAGGGAGGTCCCAAACTATATTTGGGCTGCGTTCGCGCCGATAGGCTCAGCATTGACACTTATATCCATCGCCCTAAACGGCTGGAACCAAACAATCATACTAGCATGGATTGTGACGGTGGCGGTAACAATCGGATTATCGATGGGCTTATTCTATCTGGGACTGTTTGGGGGGGCGGACGCTAAAGCACTGATGTGCCTGGCAGCGTCAATGCCAACCCAACTTAACCAAGCGGTAATAAAACCCCTAATGGAGGCACATGCGCCCATACCGCTGCCGATATCAACCTTTAATAACGCTGTCCTATCAGCTTCACTTCTGTCAATAGCCATCTCAATCAGAAACCTAATTGACCTAGCGAGAAATGGGAGAAGGATATTTGATGGGCTTGAACATGAAAAGTTAATAACGAAGGCTTTCGCGTTCATGACGGGCTATAGGGTCCACTCAAGAAAACTGCGCTCGGGGAAACGCCACTACATAATCCTAGAGGAGTTCAGTAAGGACGAGGATGGAAGAATAAAGAGGCGCCTAAAAATACTTAAGCGCTTAAGTATAAGCGGTGAAGGGGAAGGCGAAGAA
>Ga0105155_1000483_pt1 | contig 13916 bp, 12 predicted proteins | sample SSWtaG_2_FD_89589 | JGI IMG/M metagenome (GOLD analysis project Ga0105155, IMG submission 89589) | Hot spring microbial communities from Sandy's Spring West, USA to study Microbial Dark Matter (Phase II) - SSWsed_130316 | ecosystem: Environmental > Aquatic > Thermal springs > Hot (42-90C) >...
CCCGTTAATATCGTCCCAAACGAGCAAAAGTCCCTTGGCGTTGCCCTTCAATGCATTGAACAGATGCTGCAAAGTTTGTGGAAAGTGACGAACTGCGGCGGAAAGTAAATCGGGCGGCGGTTGGAATTCCAATGTCACGCCGAACAAATCAACCTGCTGAATGTATTTCACCGAGTCCCTCAACCGCTGATACCAAGGCTTTCCCATGCTCTCTTGCACTAACCGTTCAATGCTTCGCCTCACGGTTTCTTCTATGCCTCTGACCCCACCAAGGTGCACATATGCTCCGACAATTTTAAGTTCTCGCTCAACATACCAACGGACGAACTGGGCTAAAGAAGTTTTTCCGATGCCCCTCTCCCCACCAACGAAAACGACTTCCAGCCTACCCGAGAGCGTTTGGTAGATTCGGTCCAGTAATGTTTGCACCTGTTCTGTGCGACCGACGAAGAATTCCGGCGCAACGGGCTGTCCGGGCGTAAAAGGGCTGTAATCCTTTTGCACCTTGCTTTTCCGCCTCCTCGCGTTTTAGATGGCTTTTGCCTTTTAGCGCAAAATTTTGTCACTTGTCACAAAATTCGCTCCATCTCGCCCCAATTGTCGCCAACTTTGATCTCGGCTACTAAGGGCACTTTCAACCTGAAAACGCTTTCCATCTGCCGCTTGACAAATTTTGCCACCTCAAGGACTTGGTCCTCGGCAACTTCTAACACCAACTCGTCGTGGACTTGCATTGTTATGTGAGCATCATACCCTCGTTCTTTCAACCCTCTCCAAACGGTCACCATAGCAGCCTTCATGATGTCAGCGCTTGTGCCTTGGACGGGAGTATTGATGGCGGCTCGTTGGGCTGCTTCCCTTAGCCTTTGGTCTGGGTTGTCAATGTCAGGCAAAAACCTTCGCCTGTTCATCAATGTTCGGACGAACTTGTGTTGTCGGGCAAACTCAATGATTTGCTCAATGTAGTTGCGCACCTTCGGGAAGCGCTCAAAGTATCTGTCAATGATTTGCTGTGCCTCTTCAGGCTCAATGCCCAACTGCTGAGCAAGCCCGTAGGCGCTGATTCCGTAAGCAACGCCGAAGTTCAGGACTTTTGCTTTCCGCCTCATGTCCTCTGTGACCTCTTCTGGCTTCACACCGAAGACACTAACTGCCGCTTGAGTATGGATGTCTTCACCTCGCTCAAAGGCTTGACACAAGGTTTCGTCACCGGAAAGGTGAGCCAAAATCCGCAATTCAATTTGCGAGTAATCGGCACTTATGAGCCTGTAGCCCTTAGGTGCGATGAAAGCGCGGCGAATCTTCTTGCCCCAATCGCCCCTTGCCGGGATGTTCTGCAAGTTGGGCTCAGAAGAAGCCAACCTTCCCGTTGCTGTCCCCGTTTGATCGTAAGTTGTGTGGACGCGATGTTGTGGGTCAGCAGCGCTCAACAGACCTTCAATGAAGGTGCTGCGCAATTTCTCAAGTTCCCGAAAATCCAAAACGAGCCTCGCAATTTCGTGTTCCTTAGCCAACGCTTCCAGAACAGGTGCAGCAGTTGACGGTTTTCCTCCCGGCGTCCGTTTAGGCATCGGCAACTTCAAGCGGTTGAACAAGACTTCGGCAAGTTGTTGCGGTGAACGAATGTTGAACCGAACGCCCGCAATCTGGTAAATCCGTTCTTCAACCTGTTTGCTGGCTCGCATCATTTCCTCGCCCAATTGTCGCAAGTAGTTGACATCAATCAGGACACCGTGCCGCTCCATATCCGTCAAGACGAAAATCAGCGGCATCTCAACATGCTCCCAAAGTTCCCACATCCCCGCCTCTTTAACCTCACGCTCAAGGATAGGAGACAGTTCCGCAACCGTCAAAGCGAGTTCACAAACGCTGGCAGGCGCGGAGATTTTGGATTCTCGCGGCATTGAGTCTTGCCAATCAATTTGCCACTTCGTCGCAACCTTTCGCTCAAGAGCGACCCGCTGAAGTTCGTAGTCACTCTGCCCAGGGTTGAGAAGGTAGGCGAGCAGTTCGGTGTCCTCAAAGCCATGCGGGTCGCGACCAATTCGTTCCAGTTCGTCACTGCCGATTTTGATTTGGTGAAGGAGTTCCTTGAAGCCGTGAGCGACCTTGACAATTGTTGGGTCACTTAATAGCGCCAAAAGCCTATCCCGAACAGAAGCACCCCGCTGAACAGTTGGGGTGAAAAGGGAGCCAAAAACTTGTTCAGCCCCTTCTTCCCTACCCTCTTCCGTCACATAAGCCACTTCGTTACCAAAGGCTAAGGCAAATCCGCGTAAATTGGCATTTCGTCCCGACCCGACAACATCAACGGCGATAACAATACGCCCTTGCTGCTTCAAAGCGTTGAGAAGTTCCTGCCACTCTTTCTCTGTCGTGATTACCTTGCCCTTGACTGATTGTTGCTCGCCCAACAAATCAAGCAAATCTAACTCCTCAAGCAAAATTCGCATCTCTAAACGCAAAAGCATTTCCGCAGTTTCTTTCGTGCGAATTCGCCATCTGTTGACTGCAATTTCGGGCAAGTTCAATTCCAACGGTGCATCAGTCTTGATGGTGGCGAGTTGTTTGCAAAGTTTTGCTTGTTCAGCGAAGCGGATGACATTCTCCTGCAATCTTGGGACAGTGATTTGCGAAGCGTTTTCCAAAACGGATTCAAGAGAGCCAAACTGTTGTAGCAACTCCTTTGCCGTCTTGTCTCCAATTCCGGGAACGCCGGGCAAGTTATCGGAAGTGTCTCCTGCAAGCCCTTTCAAGTCTGGGATAAGTTCGGGTGGAACGCCAAATTCTTGCTTAACCCGCTCGGCATCATATCGCTCCATCTCGCTGATGCCCCGTTTAGGCATCAAAACGGTTACTCCGTCGCCGACCAACTGAAGGGCGTCCATGTCACCTGTGACCAAAACAATCTGCAAGCCTTTTTGCTTTGCCTGCTGGACGGCTGCGCCCATCAAATCGTCGGCTTCGTAGCCCTCAATTTCCCAAAAAGGAATGCCCATCGTCTTGAGAACTTGCTTGACCAAAACGACCTGTGGTCGGAAAGCATCAGGTGCTTTTGCCCTCGTCGCTTTGTATTCAGTAAAGGCTCGGTGGCGGAATGTGGGTGTCGGGGCATCGAAAGCAACGACAAGATAATCGGGCTTCTCATCGCGCCACAGTTTTATCAACATTCTCAAAAAGCCGTAAACGGCGTTCGTGGGCGTTCCATCCTTTGTGGAAAGAGGCGGGACAGCGAAAAAGGCACGAAACAACAAACTGTGACCGTCAACGATAATTAGTTTCGGCATGGCAAATCACCAACATTCGGTTGAGAGTTGAGCGTTGAGAGTTGTGCGTCGCATAACCTTCAGATTTACGACCCACCAACGCTCAACGCGCAACCCACAACACAACTTGTGTCCCTCTTTCCTCAGCAGGCAGGCACTAATCAAAGGAAAATTTTCGTCTGCCAAAAATTTCATGTTGTGACCTCGTGCCCAGTGAGTTGATACAGTTCAACGCCTTCAACGCACTCTGCAGCGAAAGCGAAGACAACTTTCAATGCCTCGGGCGTTAAGGTCGGATAGTTCTCCAAAATTTGCTCCACAGACCAACCTGAAGCGAGCAGTTGAAGAATGAAAGCAACGCTCAACCTCGTCCCCTTGACAACCGTTTTCCCTTGCAGGACATTGGGATCGCCGTGGATGTATTGCCTCCAGTCCATGATCCATCAACTCCGATCAAAAAGTTTGCTGTTGCCCAAAAGTTTGAGCAAGGTTGAATGTAAGGCAGTTGACAGAAACATAAGCGGCAACGCAACCATCAAGCCACTGTCTCCAGCACCCGATAGATGATGTATACCAAAGGCACTCCTACAACTGAAGGCAACAGCACGGTTAAAAAGGCTTGACCTAAGGTGAAGCGATAAGTCTCTCGGATCGCAAAAACAGTCAGCAATATCCACCAAGCATGGACGCCGATAGCAAAGACAAACCAAAGGTGGCTAACAAAACCCGTGTTCAGGTCAGGTTCGGCGAGAGCGACTGCAATCAGCGCTGCAGGCAAAACAAGCAACAAAGGCGAACACGCAACCCCTGTCGTTGCGAGCAAACTCAGCCCTCGCGGTGGTCCACCCAAAAGTTCCGCGACCAAGTTCAACACAGCCGCTTTGATGAACCAAAGGGCTGGTGGGAAAATGAAAGCGTAAAAAACAACCAAGTTCCAAGAAGGCAAATTTTTGATGAGCCATGAAAGCACGAAGCCGTCGTTTTCATGAGCATAGCGAGTCCCCAAAGCCAAACTTAAGCCTTGAAAGATTGTCAGCCAAAGTGCAGGCAAAATTGGCTTCTCGTCAGCCGCTTGCTGCAATGTGTGAATGGGACGAGCCAAAACCCTTATCCCCCACCACCACGATTCGCAGAAGGTTTGGACGAAACGAGTTTGCCTCCACGACCTCCAGCCTGAAGAAACTTTATTAACTGCTTCGCCCAGCCAGTTCCAAACTACCGATACTCGCTCCATCATCCAAGTCTCACCTGCCCAAAGTTGTGAGTTTTCACCTCAAGTTTGCTGCGCCCTGCCAAAACAGCGCTGAAATGCCGATGCCGAAATTCCCGTCAACATGAAGCAGCAAGGGTTTCGTCAGCAAACTTTTCGGCAACGGCGCTGCCAACTTTGTCCCGAAAACTCGCTCAATTATGCCTCTCCTTCGTTCCAACACCCAAACTGGTGCAGTTTCGGGCAAGTTCACCTGTCGCCTCGCGTCGCGAATTGCGTCATCCAAAGTGCCCAACTCATCAACCAAGCCGAAAGCCTTTGCTTGCTTTCCCGTCAAAATTCGCCCATCAGCGATTGCTCGGACTTTTTCAGCAGGCAACTTTCGCCCTTTCGCCACATCGGCGATAAACTGCTCGTGGACATCTTTGAGCAGTCGCTGAACTAACTCCCTTTCCTGTTGGGTCATGCTTCGGAAGTATGAGCCTGTGTCCTTGAACTGACCTGCCTTAAGTGTTTCAGGCTTGATGCCTAAGTTTGCAAGCAATCGTTCCAAGTTCACCGATTGCCAAATGACGCCGATGCTTCCTGTCAAGGTTGAAGGGAGCGAATAGATTTTGTCGGCAGCGCAAGCGACATAGTAGCCACCTGAAGCGGCGACATCGCCCATCGCAGCGATGACAGGTCGCCCCGTCCGTTCCTTGAATTTCCTGATGGCATGGAAAATCTCCTGAGCAGCGGCTGCACTTCCGCCGGGACTGTCAATGTAAACGACGAGTGCCTTGACTTTTGGGTCGCGGGCAGATTTTCGGAGCAAGTAGGAAACGGTTCTCGCTCCAGTGACATCAACCAACAAAGTTGATTCGCTTTCACCGCTGTCCAAAATCCCTTCAATGGGCAGCATCGCTATGCCCACCAAACCGAGCGACCTGAAAGCGAAAAAGCCCCAACCGATTGCCACAACAATGGCTCCCAACAAAAAGCAACCCAAACAACTTCGCCATCTTTGGCGCTCCATTGCCATCACCGCTTAAAATTCACGGAAGCGCTCAACCAATGGTCGGATTGCCTGAGCAATTGCGTTGAAGGTGAGAAGGAAGTAGCCAGCGAAATCTTTTGGGAAAAGCAACGACATTGAAACTGTCGTCCCGCGAGGCAGGAAGGGATTGCGAATTGGGACTTCTATTGCTGGCAGTTTTGGCTGAGATGGTGCATGGTCATAAGGTCCTTGGAACACAATCCGAAGGTATCCGCGATAGAAGTGCTTATCGGGTTTGGGGTTCTGGAAGCCTGAATGGACTCTCGCTAAGTCTCTGTCACCGCCATACCTGACAATTTCCTCCTCCACCAACTCAGGCGGGAAATTAGGGTTCTTGGCGATATAGGGGAGCAGAAATCCAATCTCCACAACCAAAGGTTGGTGATGTTGGTGCCAGTAATCGCGCCATGCTTCTAAGGTGCGAGCAGCGTTGTGAACGAGCCAATTCAAAACCCCAGCAACTTGTTCCAATGTGTATTTAGGCGTCGTTTCAAAACCTCCCGCCTCCTCCCACTTCTCCCATGAAAATAACTCAAAACCCATGTCAAGCCACTGAGCCAGTTCCCTCCACGCTGAACTCCTTGGTCGCCTTGCCAGTTCCCTTAGTGCTGAAAAGACGGGTGCATCAAATCCCAGCCAATGAACGATGTAGTCGCTACCCAAAAACGACTTGACGAAATTTGGGATAGAATAAGGGTCAGGCAATTCTAAAGGCAACTGAGTGGGTAAAGGCTCTGCATCTCGCATTGGCGTAGTCAAAACACTTGAAGCCAGCAAAATCGCTTGAACGAACGGATTACCAATATCCTTCCCGCAAGCCTTAGCAGCCTCCACCGCTTGAGCAATTCTCCTTTGGACTTCTGTGGTCGGAACGATTTCAAGCAAAAATTGGTGTTCACGCCAAAGCGCCTGCGCTACGGATGGAAGCGCTATCTCCAATGATTCAGGGGTTGCCCCGAAAAACCAAACCTCGCTTTGAGGCTTCTTAATCCCCCAAGACGAAAGCCTTTCGCGGATAAAGGAGTAGCGGCGAATTAACTTACGCTTCCATGTGCTCGGCTTCATTGACTTGGGATATGTAGCGAACTTGTCAGCAATATCAACTGTCACAGCAACCGTCTCTCCTTTAATGCCAATCAAGTCTATGGGTGGCTCTTTCATGCCCCACCACTCAGCATCGTAGAAAACTCGGTCGCAGCCTGCTACCAGTTTCAAATAGGTCGCAACAGCGTGCTGCTTCATCGCAAAATAGTCCACTGCAAGGTCACGCTCCTCGTTAACGGCTTTATGTCTTTCTTGCCAAAGTATAGCACGGATGGTGGTGATGGAATTGCAGTGGCGATTGATTTACTCACCTGCACTGCCAGGAACTTGGAACATGGCAATAGATGAAGCAATGTTGTTGGCTCATGCGGTGGGGTTAACAATCCCAACACTGAGACTTTACCGTTGGTCGCCACCCGCTGTTTCCATTGGGTTGTTGCAGCAGATAGAGACCGTCAATGAAAACGCTTGTCGTCAACTTGGTCTTGACATTGTCCGCCGTCCATCTGGCGGTGGTGCCGTTTTGCACCAATACGAAGTCACCTACGCCATCGTTATTGATGGGCGAATTTGCCCTGAAGGCAGTTCGGTCATGGCAACTTATCGCTGGTTAGCAAAAGGGCTTATCGCCGGTCTCAAAAGATTAGGCATTGAAGTATCGCTACCCAAACAGACTCATCCTTCACAGCAAAAAACTGCCTCTTTTTGCTTCGCTCGCTTAAGCGATGCCGATTTGACCTTTGCTGGGCTCAAAATTGGCGGTTCAGCACAAGCCCGCCGCCGTCAATTCTTGCTACAGCACGGCTCTATACCACTTCGTCTGGAAACCAAAGTGATTGAACAAATCTTCGGTTGGTCTGGGCAGTGGGAATTTACTTGCTTGGAAGAGATTTTGGGACAAGAAGTTACTCCCGATGAGTTCGCTGAGGCATTGATTTGGGGTCTATCGGAAGCATTAGGCATCTCCTTCACTGTGAGTGGCTTAACGCCAACAGAATTGCAACTTGCTGAAGTTCTTTTCCAGCAAAAATACAGCACCGAAGAATGGACAAGAGAGCGAAAGCCCCGTTCAGGGCTATCATCAGAAGTTGCGAAAATCTTGATGCAAGGGTTACCTTGATTGCTCGGCTTTTCCCACCAATGATGTCCAATGGGGATAATCTTCGGTGGACTGTGGAAGGAATTGTCCACTTACGCCTGTCGTTCTTTCCGCTCAGAGTTTGGCTGCGCCAAATTGTTGGATGTAAATTCTGAGTGCAATTTGCTGGCAACTGAGGAGGGAAGCCTTTCATGGCAGAACCTCACCGAATTAAGGTTATGCCGATTTTCGGGACGAGACCAGAAGCCATAAAGATGGCGCCCGTCGTCCACGCCCTTTCAGCCGACGAAAGATTTGAACTCATCATCACGGTCACGGCTCAGCATCGCGAGATGCTTGACCAGTTCCTTCGTTTCTTTGAAATGCAACCTCGCTACGACCTGAACATAATGCGTGAAGGTCAAAGCCTCGCCGACATCACGAGCAAGGCAGTTGAGGGCATTGACAAAGTTTTGAGGGGCGAAAAACCCGATTTGGTTCTCGTCCAAGGTGACACCACAACCGCTTTCGTTGGTGCGCTGGTCGCCTACTACCACAAAATCCTGTGCGGTCACATTGAAGCGGGGTTGAGGACGGGCGATAAATTCGCGCCTTTTCCCGAAGAGATAAACCGCAAACTTATCGGAGCCATAGCCGATTTACACTTCGCACCGACTTTGAGGGCAAAGCAGAACTTGCTGAGAGAAGGTGTCTCCGAGCAGAGCATTTTTGTGACTGGGAACACTGTCGTTGACGCTTTGCTTTGGACATTGCAACGGTTGCCCCAACCAAATCGGACGAGCGAGGGACAACGCATGATTTTGGTGACGGCTCATCGCAGGGAAAACTGGGGCGAACCTATGGAAAGGATTTGCAGGGCTTTGCGCCGAATTGCCAACGAGTTCCCTGATGTCCAAATCGTCTTCCCCATGCACAAAAATCCCATCGTCCGCGAAGTTGCTTATCGGGAAATGGGCAACCACGACCGAATCAAGTTGTGCGAACCGCCTGATTACTTTGAGTTTGTGAGGTTGATGAGAGATGCCTTCCTGATCGTGACCGATAGCGGCGGGGTTCAAGAGGAAGCCCCAACCCTCGGCAAACCTGTTCTGGTCTTGAGGGAAAAAACGGAGCGACCAGAGGCTGTTGAAGCGGGCGTTGTGAAAGTCATAGGCACAGATGAGGAAAGAATAATTGCCGAAGTGTCAAGGCTGCTTTCAGACGAGAACGAATATCGGGCGATGCAGCGTCCCGTCAACCCCTACGGCGACGGCAAGGCTGCTTTGCGGATAAAACAAGCAATCCTTCACTTTTTGGGGGAAGCGGAACGCCCTGTGGACTTTTCGCCGACTTAAAGATAAATTGGCTTGGCAAGAACCTTACCTTCTCGCAATTTTCTCGCAATTTTCGCCGACTAAAGTCGGCGCTCAGGTTTTTTCGTCATCAACTACGGGTTAAAACCCGTAGCATGGTTTGTTCTTGGTTGCGTCATCAACTGTTCATGCCAATGGCTTCAGCCAGTGGTTGATGACGAAATTTTTGAGCGCCGAATTCATTCGGCGTTTGAGAGTTTTTGATTGGAGGGTCGTGCTCCCGCACGACCGAAATTTAGGTAGCAGCGCAGGAGCGCTGCCCTCCAGAAAAACCATTCGCCATTCGCTAATCGCCATTCGCTGCTCGCCATTCGCCGTTCACCAATCGCCAGTCGCCAATCGCCATTCGCTGCCGTTTTTGGCTCGGCAGTAACCTCGCCCCCCAAATTTCTCGTCCCCCGTCCCGCGTCCCTCGTCCCGTTTCATCTTCGTCCCTCGTCCTGCTCCACGATAGCGAAAATGAGGGCGGAGCGAAGAAATCTCACCCAGAAACCTTTCACCTGATAGGGACTTCCTTGCCTTGCTCGGCAGAGCGGTAGAGAGCGGTCAGCATCTTCATAACGGTGACCCCATCGTAAGCATCCGTGAGCGGTTTCTTGCCCTCCTTGATGCAGGTTATGAACTCGCGAATTTCCTCAAGGTAGGCGTTGCCTTCGTCAACTCTAAGGTTGACAGTTGCTTGTTCGCCTAAGACCTCAGTGTAGAGTTCAAGGGGAGGCAAGGAAGCACCTGCTTTCGTCCCGCAAATAGTTGAGCCCCATCGGTCTTTGTCGTTGATTTGCCAACAGACCTCAAAGAGCAAAACTGCTTCGTTCTCAAACCGGATGAAGCCACCAGCATAGTCTTCCACATCGTAGAATGCTTCCTGCTCAAGTTTCTCACGGACATCTGCTGGCTGCCAACCTCTGTCCAGCCTCAAGCCTTTAGCGCCGATTTTGTGGAAGGTGAAACCTGCGGCGCTGACTGGCTTTGGTTTGCCCATCAGCCACCAAGTCAAGTCAATGACATGGACACCGATGTCAAGCAAAGGACCACCGCCCGAAAGTTCTTTGCGGGAGAACCAACCTCCAGGAGCGCCTCGCCTTCGGGTATAAACGGCACGACCAAAATAAACTTCGCCGAATTCTCCTTGCTCAACCAATTTCTTAACTGCCCTGCTGTCGTTTCGGTAGCGCATTTGAAGGGCATACATGAGAACCAACTTTTGCTGCTCAGACAGTTCAGCCATCCTCTCAGCCTCTCGGTCGTTCATCGCCGGCGGCTTCTCACAAAGCACATGCCTGCCAGATTTCAATGCCGCCGTGACGATAGGGTAATGGGTTGAAGTTGGTGTGGAAATGACAACAGCGTCAATGTCGTCTCGTTTGAGCAATTGACGGTAATCGCTGAAAGCATGAGGGATTCCATGTTGCTGGGCAATTTGCTTTGCCCGCTCTTCAACAACATCAGCGACAGCAATAATTGGGACACCGAGATTTTTGAGATTTGGGATGTGAGCGACTTGAGCGATGCTTCCAACACCAATGAGACCGACCCGAATTTCAGACACGACAACCACCTCCATCCTAAGATTTTAGCCTCACGCTATTACCCCCAACTCCCGCCCCACCTTCGCAAACTTTTCAAGGGCAAAGTCCAAGTCTTCCTTCGTGTGGACAGCAGAAATCATGACCCTAATGCGAGCAGCGCCTCGGGGAACAGTTGGATAGCCAATTGCTTGGGCAAAGATGCCTTCTTCAAACAGGCACCTTGAGAAATCTTGAGCCAGAGTCGCTTCGCCCAGCATGACGGGAGTGATGGGAGTTTGGGTTTTGCCAATGTCAAAGCCCAAACTCTTAAGCCCGTTTTGGAAGTAGCATGCATTTTCCCACAACCTTTGGACTCTGTCCTCGCTTTGGAGCAAGATGTCAACGGCGGCGATGCAAGCGGCGACATCGGCTGGAGTGACGGCGCTGCTGAAAAGGAACGGGCGACCTCTTTGGCGCAAATACTCGCACAACTCATAACTGCCCGCCACATATCCTCCTACGACGCCAAACGCCTTTGAGAGAGTTCCGACCTCAATGTCAACTTCGCCGTGCAAGCCAAAGTGGTCGGTAATTCCGCGACCGCCTTTTCCCAAAACCCCTTCTCCGTGAGCATCGTCAACCATGACGAAGGCGTCATACTCGCGAGCCAACTTGACAATTTCTGGTAACGGAGCGATGTCTCCATCCATGCTGAAGACGCCATCAGTGACGATCAATGCCCTCCTGAACTTGTGACGGTGTTCCTGTAACTTGGCTTTGAGGTCATCAACATCACAGTGGGCGTAGCGGACAATTTCAGCCCTTGAAAGCCTACAGCCGTCAATGATTGAAGCGTGGTTGAGTTCGTCGGAAAAGATGACATCTTCGCGACCGACAAGGGCGGGAATGGTTGCCAAGTTGGCGCAAAAACCACTCTGGAAACTGACGACCGCCTCAGCACCTTTGAACTCAGAAAGTTTGCTCTCAAGTTCCAAGTGAAGTTTCATTGTCCCGGCAATTGTCCGAACGGCTCCCGGTCCGACTCCATACTCGTCAATGGCTCTCTTCGCCGCTTCTTTCAAAACCGAATCATTGCAAAAGCCGAGGTAGTTGTTTGAACACAAGTTGAGCACTTTCCGTCCGTCAACGACGATCCAAGCCCCTTGCGGGCTTTCAAGGGTCCTAATGTTCACGAACAGCCCCTCTTGCTTTAGCGTTTCCAGTTCCTGCACCACAAACTCAAGCGCTGGTCGGACCATCACCCATCACCTTCCTTGCATCAAAATGCTCAACTCAATTTTGCAGCAGTCAGTTGAGGGCTGACGGGGATTTTTCTTAGACAACCGTGCAAACCCTGACGCTACAATTTCGCTGGTGACGGGAAATGGCTTCCAGGTTACTCACAATTTTTGCGACTGTCTTGGCGACAATAACCCTTTGGGGTTGCAAATACCACCGTCCAGTGACAATGGCAACTTTCCGCACCTCTCTGGAAGGGCGAACGGATGGACAAAAAATCAATGCAGTGAAAGCAGCCCGCGCTGTGAACGGAACTTTCATCCCAGCAGGTTCAACCTTCTCCTTTAACCACCGAGTTGGGTCGTGGACGAGAGAACGGGGTTTCGTCCGAGCACCTGTCAGCCTTGGTGGTATCCTTGTTCCATCGTGGGGAGGAGGTGTCTGTCAAGTCTCAACGACACTTTATGTTGCAGCCCTTTTAGCCGGGCTGGAAGTTTTAGAGCGACACCATCACGCAATAGCGCCATCTTATGTGCCGAAAGGGATGGATGCAGCAGTAGCCTACGGTGTCGCCGACTTGCGCTTGCGCAATCCTTTCCCCTTCCCCGTGCAAATCAGATTTGAAGCAATTGAAACTCAACTCGTTTGCCGAATTACTGGGCTCATGACCCCACGACAAGAGCGGGAGTGGAAGCGATTGAAATTTCAAATTCGCCGCGAAAATTTATCGCCACTACAAGTTAGGCTTTGGCGATTGCACTACCGAGATGGTAAACTCGTTAGGCGCGAACTATGCAATGAAAGCACTTACATGCGTTGAAGGCACGCGCTTTAATACCAACCATGCTAATTTTCGCCGACTAAACTCGGCGGCTTAGGGTAGTGGTCAATTTATGGGTGAAAAAGACAACCACTTGTAGCGCCGCCCTTCGTTGTCTTCCCGACCTGCCGATTTGCCGACCTCACGATTTGCCGATGAATTCGGCTCGGCATTAGCCTCGCCTTCCCATGTGCATTCATGCCACTGGCTTCAGCCAGTGGTTGATGACGAATTTTTTCCTGAGCGCCAAATTCATTCGGCTTCATCTGCTTGGGAGGGCGAACCTCCCGGTGAGCCTAAATCTTTCCCATGTCCCACTCAATTGGCTCGGCATGAGCCTCACCCTAATATGATTTCCGTTTGGGATGGCGAACCTATAGGAAGCGTTCACGAACGGACGCCGAAAAGTAGCAAAACGGCATCACCTTCAAACGGTGGTTTCAAAATCCGTTGTGCTCCGCCATCAGTGATACCTCCATCGCGCATCGTCCCTTCAATCGGATGAACCCAATCTGCTTTGAACTTGCCTTCAGCATCGGTGAGGTTGACAGTTACTTCGCCACTGCTTGGCACATAGACAATGTATTGCTTTCCAGGTTCAGCGAGGCAGTAGTGGGTTGAGACGAGGTCGGGGAGCGGAAGCATTGTCGCCAATTCAACCCTTTCAGCAACTTTCCTCGTCACTCCCATCGCTTTTCGGATTTCCTCTGCACCAGGAATGTCTTCCGCTTTCCGACCTGCCCAAGTTACGATTTTTGATGTCAAGGCGACAACTCGGTCCATGAATAGCGGGTGATGACCTCTCGTGAAAGTCTTCCAAACCCACTGCGGGTTTCCACCTTCACCCCATAGGTGGTCAGTGTCGTTGAGCACGACTTTCCGACCATCGTTCGGCGGTGGGTCATCTCGGTAGCCACCTTCAGGGTTCGGCGAAATCCAATCGGCTGGGCTGTTGAACAAATTCGCGTTCGTCCCTCCCTGATACTGAAAAGTCATGCCCACTGGATGCTGCTTCCGCTTCTTTGCCTCGTAAGCCTTGACGAAGCGAATCATGTGGTATTGCCACTCGGTTGAGTAGCCTCCAGACTCGTTGCAAATCTCGTAAAGGACATTGTCAAGGTCGTTCACCGTGTCAATGACCTTGCGGACATAGGCTTCCTGAAGTTCCAAAATCTTCGGGTTCGCGAGGGTGTAGTAATCCCGCCAATCTTTCCAGCCGATGCCGTTGATGTTGTTGTCGGGGTGAAACGGGTGGAACTCTCGCCCTTCGTCGGCGAACTGAAGGCAGTGCCCTTCAAAGAGCATGATTGAGACGAAAATCCCGCGTTTTAGTGCAGCCTCA
>Ga0105155_1000488_pt1 | contig 13862 bp, 10 predicted proteins | sample SSWtaG_2_FD_89589 | JGI IMG/M metagenome (GOLD analysis project Ga0105155, IMG submission 89589) | Hot spring microbial communities from Sandy's Spring West, USA to study Microbial Dark Matter (Phase II) - SSWsed_130316 | ecosystem: Environmental > Aquatic > Thermal springs > Hot (42-90C) >...
GCCTAAACCCGCCTCGTTGGCCAATATGGCTAGCTTCGCCGCAGCATCTATACCTTCTACATCTATTCTGGGGTCAGGCTCTGCAAGTTTTTCTTTTATCGCCCTTTCTATAGCCTCTTTATATCCTAGACCATTCTCAACAAGACTTAATATATAGTTGGATGTAGCATTCAATATGCCCCTTATAACCCTTATCTCTCTCCCCCTTACACCTCTTATAACATCTATCGCAGGGGTGCCTGCCATAACCGTAGCTCTATAGCCTATATATATACCTTTCTTTTTGGCGCCGCTGATCAGCTCACTATATCTTAATGCTAAACCTGTTTTATCTGCTGTTATAATATTTATACCTCTCTCTATGAATCCCCTATATATAGAGATGTTAGGCTCTCCATCACCATATGAGGGGGGTATAGCTATAAAGACAATATTAGGCATCAATGCATCCATGATCTTCCAGAGATCCTCTAAAGGTTTTAGAAAACCTCTATCTCCAGCCTCATATCTCATAGCATACTCTAGAACTCTCTCCCTCCAATCCCTTCCAAATTCTATGTATCCTTTAGATGTGGCTATGAGGTTTAGAGTTACCATATACCCAGTATGCTTAGCAATATATTCAGCCCTTCTAGAGAGAGCTTTGGCGAGCTCTCGACCAACATTCCCGAAACCCAATATAGCTGCTCTAACATCTCTCATAGTGTATCGATTAAATAATTAGAAGAGAAAAATATAAAAAATGCTTATCCTAGAATAGAAGGCCAAGATCTCTTTGCCGATGCTTCCAGCCCGCTACCCCTCTCCCTCTCACCAAGGGACTCAGGGTTATGGATTTTTATCACCGCCTCAGAGGCATAGGTTAGCTAGAGGTTAGCTCCGAAGCTAGCATTCATCGCCATCATCATTGAAAAAATATTAGAGGACATAGAGCTTATAGATCTCCATCCCAGCCCTGAAGGGCAAGGATTTCAGTTGTAAGCACAAATAGATAGGGAGAGCCTATGATCCGTCCTAAAGGCAAAAGGTTTTTAATGATATTCTGAGGAGCTCTTACCTTCGGGACTAGGAGAGAAATTCAGAGTTAAATCCTGTTTAGCTATATACTAAGCCCAACCCTAAGCGTAGTAGGGTAAATAGCCTGAGATCAGCTTGAGATTAAACCAAGCGATAGTATTGAATGTAGCTCCTCATCATAGAGAACCCTTATTTCTATAGGGTGAGTGTTAGAATAGTCAAGCTCGTTTCCTTGTCCATATGAAGGTCAAATATTCAGTTATATTCAAATTCTTAATATATTTCTGAGAAGTTATCTGCATAGATACTTATGCATAGTAAAAACAAAAATAACAAAAAATCAAGTATCCTCTAACCTCCTTCTCGAGGTTATATCTCGTTAGTGCTACGATCGTTATATTTAGCCTTATACTAGATCCCAGACACATTGCCCTTATTTGCTGAGAGCTGGACACAGCTAATTTAGGCTCTGATAGGAAGAATCTACTTCAAGACTCAGGATGAGTTATCCTAAAGAGGACAGATATATTGATTATTCATGCTTAGGAGCATAGATCTTTACTGGAATAGCTATAGGATATGCTGGAGAAGCTAGCACGGCTTCTCCTACCTCTAGTGCTGGTAAGATCTCTTCTAATTCTCGTGGCATTATAGTAGACTCCCTAATGATCTTCCTGTCTATATCTGATTTAATGCTATGTATTATTTTCGTATTAGTATTTTTAAGCGAATCTTCTCCTAAACTGCTCGGAGATTGAGATATAATGGCGACTCCTAAGTTCCACTTCCTAGTCTCTGAAAGCATGTCCCTTATCACAGATGCTCCTTCACTTCTCTTGAATACATGGTGGGCTTCATCTACTATTACTAGTTTCTTTTCGCTCATAAAATCTATATTCTCTTTTGAAAAGATTTCCAAGATCTTCAATACTGTTAGGGATGAGAGGGCTTTAATTGTCTCTCTATCTATAGCTGAGAGATCCATTATAATAAAGCCCGAGGCAAAGATCTCGTTTATATCCATCTTACCTCCATCCTCAAATGTTTCTTCAAGAAATGGCTGTATCTTCCTCAATAGAGAGAACTTAGTTTCGGAAACCCATCTCGCATCTTCTCTATAGGCCTCTATATAGGCGGCTATCTTCTCGAATAGGTTACCCTTATTATTTACAGCACTTCTAATAGACTTCATCACTGATGAGAGAAGGTGGCTCTGGGCTGGTGATAGCTCTAAAACACTCTCGAGAATCTCAAGGAGCAATGAGGATCTAGTAGCCAGCTTCTCAAGCATAGAAGCTATTAGAGATGTGCTTACAACCACATAGCTATATTCGTTGTTGTATCCTATTAGGTCTCTATACTCGCCATGCCAATCAAGTATTATAACCCTAACATTCTTCCTTCTAGATCTAAGAGCTAGGGATGCTGCGGTGGTCGATTTGCCTGATCCTGTAGAGCCAAAGATCGCTATATGTCTTATAATACTTTCAACCGGTATATATATCTTATGCCTAGCCCGAGATCTCGTAGTTTCCCCAATGGGGATTCCATCTACTATTTGCTGAACCCTTGGAAGGGGGAGATCCTCAATGGGCGGTGAAAATTCATTAGCAAAAAAGGTGTTTAGGGAGAGAAGCTCTCCACCATATTTTCTATGGATCATGAGGACGTCTATGAGCTCCTTTTGAGATAACTCTTTAGTCCTAATAATACTGTTTGAGACAGCTTCTAGCATGGAAGATGCGAGTTTGCATATAAGCCCTGATTCTGGTCTTTTATCTAAACATATAATTATCGTACCCCCGAGATATTTTGTGATCCTGGTTATGATATATATCTGCGATGATCTCGAGATCTTTTCTCTTAGCATATGAACCATATTTCTAATAGCCCTTTCAGCAGACTCCTGAAGATCCTCTTTAGCTCTCCTACCATCGAGTTTTACCAATACTTCGAAGCCAGATACATATAGATCTTCACTGTCCAGAGGGATTCTATAGACGCCCCTTTCAGCTGCTATATTGAAGATCTTATTTTTAAAGATTTTATGAAGCATCTCTACCGACCCTCCCCAAATGCTCCGAGATCATGTGATCAATGCTCGCAAGCTCCTTTGAGAGATCCTCTATAACAGATACCTTTGCTATTAAGTCCCTAGCTCTCTCCACAGCATTTTTGATCCTCCTAATATGAACCCTGGTAAGTCCGAAGAACTTAGAAACCTGCCCATACATGATAGGATCATTCAAAGCTATTTTTGCCGCGATATATGCAGTAGCGATCTTCCCTCTAGTTGTTCTAGAATATAAACTAGGGTAATCCCTCAATATATCGAGAACCTTCCTAAGAACAGGGCTCCTATCCAGCAGATCTTCGACAACGTTGTCTCTAACGTGTGTAAAAAGCTTGTAGAACCTGGCTTTATTAGCAATGCTTATTATAGCATCGTCCCTTATAATTACACCTTTTCTAAGCTTCCTAGTCCCGATAACTCTCCTATAAGCTCTATATATATGCCCTATATTCATCGATGATCCATGTGTCTCGGATCTCTTACTTCTCTTTTCAGTAGTATCTACAGATATTCTAAGCCTTCTAATAGCCTCGGTTTCACTCTCATATATAGTCTCAAGTACGGATCCGCAGCTACAGCATATCATATATCCTGCATGTGTGTCGTATATTACATCCCTAGAGCCACAATATATGCATGATGACATCCAGATCCCTATAGATCTTGATGTGGGTCATACTACATTTTCTTTTCCATCAGATCCTTGCCTACTCGGGCTCTCTGGGGGGTGGGTGAAAGTATATTATATATACTTAAAATTTATATTATATTTAATATAAAAGATCTTGATTATCTAAGGTAGAGATCTAGTAGCCTGGGATTTAGTTCTACGGCACATTGAAAATCGTCTGAAACTACAAATATAAATGGGATCACATCCTTTATCGAGCTGAGCCCTGAAAGCACCATTGAGAGTCTATAGAGCCCTATACCAACGCCTCCGGTTGGTGGGAGACCATATTCTAGGCTTCTGATATAGTCTTTATCCATTGGATGAGCTTCTATATCGGCTCTTCCAGATCTCTTTCTAAGTTCCTCCTCTTCTTTGAAGAAGTAATATTGAAGAGCTGGGTTATTGAGCTCCGAATATCCATTACCTATTTCTAGGCCTCTAATATATAGCTCGAACCTCTCACTATATCTGGGATCACCTCTATATGGCCTAGCTAGCGGAGATATATCCCTTGGATACAGTGTGATGAAGGTTGGGTTCTCTATCTTGGGTTGTGCAACTTTTTCAAATATCTTTTCCAAGATCTTCCCTCTCCTGGGATCTGTGGTTTCCAGACCGAGAGATCTAGCTATCTCTAGGATCTCTTCCTCGTTCTTACCCTTAATATTTATTTTTCCGTACTGCTCTATAGCATCTTCAAGCGAGATCCTCTTCCAAGGCCTTCTGAAGTCGAGGACATATGTATCTTTATCTCCCTTCACCTCGATCACATAGTCTCCATAGACACTTTTAACGGATTCTGATATTAGCTCCTCAACAAGTTCCATTATATCGTTCCAGTCGGCAAAGGCCTGGTAGATCTCTAGCTGCACAAACTCAGGATAGTGGGTCGCGTCTATGTCTTCGTTTCTAAAACATACAGAGATCTCATAGACTCTGAAGAGACCCGCAATAACCAGTCTCTTTAGATATGTCTCAGGTGCTATACTTAGATAAGCCTCTCTTTTAAGAGCCTCTATCCTAGTTACGAAGGGCTTCGCAAGCGCCCCCCCATATATAGGTTGGAGTTTAGGCGTGTGTACCTCTATGAAACCCTTATCGTTTAGAATCTTCCTCATATTATATTCAAGCCTATATAGGTTAATAATACTCTGCCTAACCCTCGAGTTAAGCATTATATCTAGATACCTCTCCCTATACCTCTGTTCGGGATCTTTGATGCCAAATTCGTGAAAAGGTATTGGTCTCCACGATATAGAGAGTATTTCTATATTCTCAGCCAGCACAGAGATCTCACCAGCCTTAGTCCTTATAACCCTACCCCTTACACCAATTATGTCGCCCTTATCTAGGATCTCTAATAACTCTAGATCTCCTTTCCTAATCACATCACTTCGAACAACTACCTGAATTCTACCTGTGTTATCATAGAGATCTATAAAGGTTATCTTGCCATGCCTCCTTATATGCCAGATCCTGCCAGCAACTGAAACGCTATCGCTACTTTCCTCACCAAGCTTTAACCAACTATACTTAGAGACCACCTCAGAAGCAAAGGCGGATATATCATATCTATATGACACGAGGTAGGGATCTCTCCCCAGCTTTCTGAGCTTCTTTATCTTCTCCTCAACCTCCTTGGCCCACATTCATAGTATCCTAAGATATCCTAGCAATAGCGTTAAATAAATGTTCCTATTTCGGTCTTCTAGCCGAGAGATCAATCTCCGTTTAGCTAGTAGCACATATTAAGCTTATGAGAGCACACAGAGGTTATGGTATTTTCGATACAGTGTCTATAGTTTGTTCAGCTGCTCATAGATCTGTCTAACTATTGTCTCACCGAAACCTCTTAAGCTAAGGAGTCTCTTAGGATCAGTCTTTCTTAGATCATCAAGGCTTCTTATACCATGATTATATAATATCCTTGCTCTAACCCTTCCAATCCCCCTGATCTTTATTAGAGGTATTAGCTCCTCTCTAACTCCATTTTCTATTCTCATTGAGAGCTTCTCGAGCATCTTAGAATGGTGCTTCGTTCTAGGTACAACTGAGGATATCGTAGAGAGTGCATATGAGATCCATGTTGCTGTCTCAACAACCACTCTGAGATCTCCTGGCATTATGCCTAGTCTCTCAACGATCGCATCTTCGCTTTCTTCATCTATCCATGCTTTTAAGATCTTTGCGTATCTATATGCTATTAACCACTCATCCTCTAAAAGATCTTCTTTGTGAGGAGGGGGTATATATCCCTGGTCTAACGCCCTTAGTGCTTCCTCTTCATAGTCCCTATACCCTCCCCTCCTACTTATGCTTCTAAGGAAATCTGGTGTGTAGGAGATTACGTGTAGATACCATAGATCTTCTGGTATGTCCTCCCTCGTAGCTAGAAGGTCTAGAGCTCTTTTAGCAGAGAGTGGATCTAGGTATTGTTTTGCCACCATTAATCCTAGCTGTGTTGGGATCAAGGCTTCCTCTTTGATCCTTATCATGCCCCATTCATCGAGATCGTTCAGGATCCTTCTAACCATATTATCAGCGAGCTTCCCTCCTCTATATCCATAGAATGTGAGGGAGAAAATGTCCATAAGCTCTTCTCTATTCCTTGCATATCCAGACGCTATTAGGGATAACATGTGTATTCTCAAACTTCTCTCACTGGAGAGTGAGGAATGAATTTCCTCTGGAGATCCATATATATATCTCTCTGCCTCCCTCTTACTTCTATCAGCTATGATCACCTCACCATATTGATCGTATTGGGGCCTCCCAGCCCTTCCAGCCATCTGCTTATATTCCATTACACTTATGTCTTCGTATTCCCCATCAGAGTATCTTCTTGTATATACAACAACCCTCCTCGCAGGGAGGTTAACACCTGCGGCAAGCGTTGGCGTTGCCACCACAACCTTTAAAATTCTCTCTCTAAAGCCTTTTTCAACAACAGATCTAGATCCTAGTGAAAGTCCTGCATGGTGATAAGCTACGCCTTTCAGGATCAGGGGTGCCAATGATTCATGTTCGATCTTAGTGGATGCTCTCTCCCTCAGCTCCTCTACAAGCTTTGTAGCTTTGCTGTTATCTCTAACATATTGGCCCAATAGGCCAACCCTATCCGCTATACTCTTAGCCATGGTTTCTGCTTCTCTCCTCGAATGTCTGAAGATGAGGAGCTGTTGATCCTCGAGATAGGCTTTAGAGACTAAATAGCCTACGAGGTCTCCCTTTATGTTTTCGACTCTTTTATCCTCATAGTATATGGCTCCAGTAGATCTATCATAAAAGCCCTGAATCAGGGGTACAGGTCTCCAGCTACAGTTAATCAGCTTACCCCTTATCCATCCAGAGAGATCTTCTGGATTACCAATAGTTGCACTCAGCCCTATAATCTGGATCCCTAATCTCATAGCTCTTGCAATAATCATCTCGATTACAGGTCCCCGCTCTGGATCCCTGATCTCGTGGATTTCGTCTATAACTAGAGCCTTAACTTTAGATAGCCATCTAGGTCTGTGTCTGAGTATAGAGTCAAGTCTCTCATAGGTGGTTACAATTATATCATAGGATCCCAGCTCCTCGCCGGATCTGTCGTAATCACCGGTGCTAATTCCAACTTTTAGACCTAAAACCTCCTCCCACTCTTTAAACTCTAGGTATTTCTCGTTCGCAAGAGCCTTTAGAGGGCATGTATATATCCCGATCCCGCCTGAGAGATATGAATTTACAAGCGCAATCTCAGCAATTAAAGTTTTCCCACTCGCAGTTGGTGCAGAAACAACCATGTTTTTCCCCTGGAGTAGTCCCCTTCTAATTGCTTCAGCCTGTGGAGGTGTTAGATTTTTATATCCCCTCTTAATGATTCTAGATATGATCTTCTCCGGAAGATCCACAAGCTCGATTGGCACAGGATTCTCTGGACAGCTGTTTATAACAATCACCTATCTAAAGATCTCCTCACAAGCTCCTTTAAAGCATCCCTCCTAACCCTGCACTCTTCTGATATAACTTTAAATAGTGTAGCTATGGGGAGCTGTTCCTCTGTATCTTCTAATTTTCCAAGTATATCGTATGTCTCCAGTATTATTTTTTCCATCTCCTCTACACTCTCTATAGCTGTAAGTATTTCTTTTAACTTGCTTGTGTCTCTAACATTTTTGTATATTTCAGCCACATCCCCTAAGATCCTCTTGCTCTCTTTAACAATTTCTTTGAGTTCGGCTGGGCTTAACATCTTCTCGATTAAATTTGCCTCATAATATGTTCGAGATATATATTCTGCATGTCTAGTACATAGATCTGCGATGTATCTCAGTAGTAGCCTCCAATCCGAAGGTGATATATGTGATGCTCTATAATATAGATCTGCGAGGATCCTTTCAAGGCTTTGCAGAGCATCAAGCATGATAGCTATATTATGTTCAATCCCGCCAAATCCTGCTATCTCCTCCATACCTTAACATCTAAATATGTAATAAAATATAGGGGGGTTAAAAACACAATACTAACTCGCTCTAACTCTAAAAGGGCTTCACCAGCTGGGAGCCTTCGCCTCTAAGAGTGGGGAGGATGTTAAAAGCTACACTAATAGCTTTTAAAGCAATGTTTTCAGCTGTAACATGGCTTAGGATTTTCCGGTCTATTATTTGGCTTTTAAAATATAAGCTTAGAAAGGGAGTTGATGTGGTTGGTGAGAGTATGAAGAGGTATGAGCTCCCTCCGCTTCCGTATTCATATAATGCCCTTGAGCCCTATATCATTGAAGAGATCATGAGACTTCATCACACAAGGCATCACCAGGCATATGTTAATGGCGCAAACGCTGCTTTAGAAAAGATCGAAAGGCATATGAAAGGGGAGATGCAAATAGATATAAGGGCGGTGCTAAGGGATTTCAGCTTTAACTATGGTGGGCATATAATGCACACAATATTCTGGCCAAACATGGCGCCTCCGGGGAAGGGTGGTGGAAAGCCTGGCGGTGTTACAGCGGATCTGATAAACAAAACATTCGGAAGCTTCGAAAAATTCAAAGATCTATTTTCTGCAGCTGCTAAAAACGTTGAGGGCGTCGGATGGGCTGTACTTGCACTAGATCCTCTAACAGAGGAACTTAGGATCTACCAGGTGGAGAAGCATAACCTACTAATAACATCTGGCGCCATACCAGTTCTAGTGCTAGATGTATGGGAGCATGCATACTATCTCCAATATAAAAATGACAGAGGATCTTATGTAGATAATTGGTGGAATGTAGTTAACTGGGATGATGTTGAGAGGAGAGTTAGATCAGCCCAGAACTATGGTAAAGCCTCATTAAGCCTATAGATACCTTAATTTGAAATATAGCTATTTATTCTCAGTCTCGTTTTAATCGTATCGCAAAACCTATACGATCATATGTATAGGTCTCAGCTATCCATAAAATCGATGATATAATTCAGAAAACTTCTCTGGATCTAGCCTAGCAATTAGACGTCATATAATTCAGCATTTGGGGAATTTCTATATAGAGGATGATTAATCTATATGTGAGGATAGGATTCGATGAATTCGAGATATGATTACTCTGTGTGGTTGCTAATGTTAAGAATGGGGAAATATATAACGCTAAATGATGCTAGGTGTTGAAAATGTTTATAAATGTGAAAAACTCGCTGGTCGGACAACAGCCTTCTATAGATATTCGTGAGGGGTACTATTTAGAACTTATTGATAGTAGCATTTGGGCTGTGAAAGGATGCTGCCACGATTGTGAGAGAATTGCCGCGGTTCCTAGGCTTGTTAGGGGGAAGAAGTATAAAGGATATAATGAGGCTATAGATGTTGTTACTAGAATATATAGATCCTATCTTATAAGGCCCCCTTTTACCGTGAGGGAGATTCCCATGGCGCCCCTGAGAGATGTTAAAAGTGTTATATTACCTTCTAAAATGCCCATATGTAGTACTAGTAAAGATCTGTATGAGATCGCTAGGGAGATCATAGAGATTCTAGGCTCAGCCACTGGCAAATCGTGGCTAATAACTGGGAGTCTCCTATACTGCGCTTCAAGCGATACGTCCGATATAGATGTTATTACTTATGAAGCAGATCAAAAAGATCTGGAAAATATTTTTAAGTTAGTAGAGGAGGGGATTTTTAGAAAACCTTCTTATGCAGAAGCACTTGAAGAAGCCTTAGAGTCAATTGAAGGTGTCGATATTGAGCTAAGGATCTCTAAGATCTTAAGCGGTATAAGCACCCTATATTATAAAGGTAAGAAAGTAACTATAGTGACTGTCAAATGTGATCCTTTTAAGGTCTCCAAAATTTGCTCTGAAAAGATCTCTAGCGATGACTATGCTGCTATATTGAGGATAAAGGATCGTCATGATGGTTATAGTTCTCCCTATCTATATTCTCTAGAAGTTGTAAGGGTTTTCAGAGGACCCTTATTAGCTGGTGAGGAGTTATATGCATACTCACATAGAATAAGGTATTCGTCGCTAGCTAAAGGCGATATAATTATGTGTAATGGGGTTATCGAGATCGGAGCTGATGGGGCTAAATATATAAATTTAGATCTTAGCTTGTGCTCTAAAGGATATCTAGATCTTATGTAAGATATTTGTTACGTTAGGAAATAACGATTAAGATAGCTTAAATAATAGCGGGAGAATCATATAAGCATTTTATAGATAAGCTTATATAGAAGCCATCTAACTATGTTTTGGTGGCTAAAGTGGCAGCCTATGGGATACCGGTTCTCATATTAAAGGAAGGAACACAGAGGACAGTCGGTAGGCAGGCCCTGAGAAGCAATATTCTAGCAGCCAGAGCACTAGGAGAAGTTCTAAAAACAAGCCTAGGACCCAGAGGTCTTGATAAGATGCTTGTTGATAGTTTTGGGGATGTCACAGTAACGAACGATGGCGCTACTATTGTAAAGGAGATGGAGATTCAGCACCCAGCAGCCAAACTCCTTGTTGAAACAGCAAAGGCTGTCGATGCGGAGGTAGGGGATGGAACTACCTCTGTAGTTGTTCTCGCTAGCGCCCTTCTGGAGAAGGCGGAAAGACTTCTAGATCAGAATATACATCCCACAATAATCATTGAGGGTTATAAGAAGGCTCTAGATCATGCGATCAAAATTTTAAACGAAGTAGCGATCAAGGTTGATGTAGGTAATATAGAGACTCCGGAGGGCTTTGCAAAGTCTAAGGAGGAGCTTAAGAAAGTCCTCAACTCTATTCTGGCTAGCAAATATATAGCTACCCCAGATGTTATAGACAAGCTAATCGATATGACCGTAGAGGCAGCGCTGATTGCTACTGAAAGGAGAGGTGATAGATACGAAGTTGTTCTAGATAATGTAAAAATTGAGAAGAAGAAAGGAGGATCGCTCCTAGATTCAAGGCTCATAAGGGGCGTTGTGCTAGACAAAGAAGTAGTTCATCCTGGGATGCCCAAGAGGGTCACCAATGCTAGGATAGCTCTTCTAGATGCTCCTCTAGAGATAGAGAAACCCGAGATCACCGCTAAGATCAGCATAACCTCTCCAGAACAGATAAAGGCATTCCTGGATGAAGAGGCAAAGATGTTGAAAGATATGGTAGATAGGATTGCTGCTGTTGGGGCTAATGTTGTGATCTGTCAGAAGGGTATTGATGATGTTGCACAGCACTTCTTAGCTAAGAAGGGTATTCTAGCTGTTAGGAGGGTTAAGAGGAGTGATATGGAGAAGCTTGAGAGAGCAACAGGTGGGAGGATAGTGACTAGTATAAGGGATCTCACAGAAAAGGATCTAGGATACGCTGAGCTCGTAGAAGAGAGAAAGGTCGGTAACGATAAGATGGTATTTGTCGAGGGAGCTAAGAACCCGAAGGCTGTTACAATACTGCTTAGAGGAGCTAACGACATGATATTAGATGAAACAGAGAGAAGCCTTAACGATGGCCTGCACGCTGTGAGAAACATCATCAGAGAGCCAAAGATAGTAGCCGGAGGCGGCGCGGTAGAAGTAGAACTTGCCCTAAGGCTTAGAAAGATCGCTGAGAGTGTCAGTGGGAAAGAACAGCTTGCATTCCAAGCATTTGCAGACGCTGTAGAGGAGATCGCAGCTATATTAGCAAGCACAGCCGGCATGGACGTGCTAGATACAATAATGAACCTCAGAAAAGTCCATGCAGAGGGGAAGGTATTAGCAGGGATAGACGTCCTTAACGCAAAAATCCTAGACGATATGACTAAAATAAATGTAATAGATCCTGTACTTGTCAAAAAGCAGGTGCTAAAAGCCGCTGTTGAAGCGGCAACATCCCTTCTAAAGATAGATGATGTGATAGGAGCTGCTCCAAAGAAAGAAGAAAAGAAGGGTGAGGAGAAAAGAGGCAAAGGAGAAGAAGAGACAAAGACACCCGAACTATAATAAAACAAATGATATATCCTCTTGATTTGTTTGTTAGTTTATTTTTGGCACCTATGTCTTAATCCTATCTCCTTCTAAGAATGAAGTTTTCAATTCTTAATTATTATATTATAATATGTTGTTAAAGTTTTATGATGTCACATCTATCTTAGATATGTTTCTTTTCACCATACATTGCTATCTATTATGTCTATTTGAGGCGATGTTATACTTTTTTGTTTTAGCCGATCCTTTCAGTAATAGATTATTATGATCCTCATAATGTTCAAAAGCGCTTTTAGATAGAATTTCGATCTATATCTCTGCTTCAGTAAGCGGTATAAGCTCTTCCTCACCGTTGGGGTATCTTCTTCGGATCACCATTGGGAGCGCTTTTCTTCGTATCTCTTCTTTGGCTATTTCTATGGGGTCTCTGATTCCGAGTTCTTCAATATCTATAAGAGGTGGGGCTCCTAGTGCGAGTTGAAGTGCTCTAGCCGCTACTGCTCTGGCGTATTCGTATCTGGTAAGCTTTTTGCCTCTAGCCCTATATACTGGGGTCATCGTTATTGACTGCTCTGCGGAGCTCAACTATTTTCACCGGGGATTCACTATTTCTTAGAAAACCTATAATTTTTAATAACAGATCGAGATTTCAGGCTTGTATGAGGCATTAATGTTGAGTCTCTCCTCCAGATATTTTGCGAACTTCCTAGCGTTTTCACCGCTTCTATATGCATCTACGATTACATATTTAGGCCTAGCTCTATCTATATATGTCACTAGATCCTCAAAATCTGAGTGTCCACTATATGAAAAGATGTATGTATTGCGGTCTACCATTCTGTATAACTCTTTTTCCCATCCACTTAGATACACCACTATATGTTTATATCCATTGTTACTTACTATATTATCAAGCTTTTTGGAAGATGTGTGTGTGAAATATATATACCAGCCCTGCTTAATGATCTCCTCAGCTTCTCTGGTACCCTCCAAAAATAGATCTCCGATTTTAACACCGTATTTCTCAGCCACCTTCGATATCCTATACACCTTATTTCCAGCTATATATGGAGCAGCGATTCCATATCTCCTGAGTATTTCCATAACCTCTTGTTGCTTACCATAGTAGGCTTTTATAATAAGGGGGCCTCTGGATAGAAGTTCGCTCACAAAGTCCGCTAATAACTCGTCAATAATATCCTTATACGGCCTAACATATTCTGGAGAGCCATAGGTCGCCTCTGTGACTACTATATCGCTCTCACGTATCTCTGTTCCAGATATGGGATCTTTAAAGTCGCCGGTATATACAGCGGTGAACCCTGTTTCGGAAACAAAATACACCTGGATCGAGCCTACTATGTGTTTGCTTCTAAGGAACTTTAGAGTACCATCTTCTAAGCGGATCTCACCTCCATACTCAGCTCTATATATCTTGTTGCCTGGCACATCTATGCCCAATATACTCATTATTTCGAAGGTTGCTGGATGGGCGATGATCTTGGGACTGCTTTTTATTGACTTCTCAACATCGATCATATGATCCGAATGGGCATGTGTAACAACCCTTATTCTACGCGCCTCATGTCCGTCTATAGATAAGTTCTTACCCATAAGCACAGCCCCTTTACAGGTTATACTTATATCAGCGATCTCCAAGATCCTTAACCCCAGATAATATTAGCTTTACAGTCGAAAACCCC
>Ga0105155_1000493_pt1 | contig 13811 bp, 11 predicted proteins | sample SSWtaG_2_FD_89589 | JGI IMG/M metagenome (GOLD analysis project Ga0105155, IMG submission 89589) | Hot spring microbial communities from Sandy's Spring West, USA to study Microbial Dark Matter (Phase II) - SSWsed_130316 | ecosystem: Environmental > Aquatic > Thermal springs > Hot (42-90C) >...
TATTATAGGTCTATTAAAGTGTTTAACTCGCTTCAATTAAGTACAAAGTCTATGCGTAAAATTTTCGTCTTTGTAGAAGTGAGGTAAGGTAAGATTAGAGTAAAAAAAGAATTTATTTATTTCATCTATTTTGATGGTTTGAATATGTATTCGTAAAGAGCTGCTCCTATTATGCCTCCTATTATAGGTCCTATTAGATAGATCCAGATTTTAGATAGTGGTAATAAGTCGCCAGCTATAGCTGCTGCAATCGCAGAGATAAAGATCTTGCAAAATTCATGCTAGCGCCTGTTAGAGGACCTCCCATCCATATATCACAAGCAACTAGAAATCCTATAGTAAAACCAGCCCAGCCTGGTGGGGCTCTCTTATCAACAGCGACACCCATGATCACGAATAGTAGCCACATTGTTAAGAGAATCTCTATAGCTACAGCAGCTCCATCACTTACACCAGTACCTGGTAAAGTTGAGCCAAAACGTACAGCTCTACCTGTATCTGGGTACATACCATAGAGACAAAGACCAGCTATTATAGAACCTATAATTTGTGCAATAATATATGGCCCTACAAGCTTAACAGGAAATCTACCTATTACTGCAAGAGCTACTGTTACAGAGGGGTTTATGTGTGTACCTGAAATATGCCCTAATGTATATATCATTATCATAATTATAAAGCCAAAAGCTGCACCTATGCCAAAAAGTGCTGCAGGGCCTCCACCAAGTATAGATATTAATGTGACAACTGATGCTGGACCAAATAGTGTTAAAGCCCAAGTACCAAATACTTCTGCAATAAATTTCTGCGTTATTGTTGGTTCACTCTTCTGAGTAGACATGAATTCACCCCATAAATACATAAAGACAAATTATGAAAGTTATGGAAGAGAGGAGGAAAAAAATTATATAGCTTCTATCCCGGCTGTTAAGGGTACTTCTTTAGCTATACCTTTTCTATACCAGCACCACTTACATCTACCACTTAGGAATGTCTGGCTGACACCGCAGGCCTTACATACTGGTGGTGGTGCTATCGGCTTCTCAGGGTGTAGAGCCACGATATACGTATTAATTGTTGCTGTAACTGGCTCACTTGTTAATAGACATGGGAAGTCAGCTAATCTCATAAGTGATGAGAATCTTACTGTTATTGCACATCCTGGATATGTATACCTCTGTGGATTCATTAGTACAGCGTTTCTTTTTACTGGCGATAGATCGATTTTAAGACCTTTTAATACATATCCATCTCTTCCAAACGGTGAAGGTCTAATTACATCAGCTCCTCTCATAAGGAGATCAATGAAGTCTGTATTATGTAATTCAGCTGCAGGACTTCTAGTTGGATATTTAAGTATGAAGTTAAAGAATCTCTTAACGAGAAGGTCAACGACAGTTTCAGCTGTAAATCCATCTAGTTCAAGTATAAATGCTGTAGCACCTGCTAAGGTTCTACCAGCAGCTGCTAAGACATCGTATTCGCTTTTTATAAGACCCTCTTTAACACCTTTAGTTAGTGTAGCATCTAAAACATCTGTTACAGCTTCTAGAATTGCCATAACTACATCATCTTTAGCCATATTGTACATGCTTTGAGATATGTGATGACCTACATCACCAACTCCATATGCTGGTACAACTGTTAAATTAGCTGGATGAACTCCCGCGTTAAGTGCAGCTTTTATATATGGGAGTATTCTATCCCTAAACTTACTCATGTATGTTCCAGGATCAAAGCTTCTGTGTCCAACAGCCTTCATAACCTCTATCTGCATCTTTACGGGTTCTAACCACATCTTCTTTAAGGCTTCGATTTCCTCTTTTACAGCTTCATCTAGAGATTTACCAGCTTCAACAGCGGCGTCAAATGTAGCTCCAAAGCCGTAGCTTGTAGCCATACCCCAGCTCTTAGCTGCCAGTATAGTTTCTTTGTGTTCTTTTGGAATATCTAGTTTCTCTAAAATAGCTGCGTGAATTCCAGGCATCCCACCAACAGCATATGCAAAATCAACTACACAGGTAGGTCCATAAAAACCAGCATATTTTCTAACAAGCTCTCTACCTATAAACCCTTTATTATCCTCTAAAGCCTTTACAAATTTTTCAACAGACTCTCTAAACTTTGGATCTAGTTCATAGAGAATTTCTAGAACTACAGGTGTCTGATAATGCTCTACAAAAGGATCGTCTTCGGGAACAATAGTTTTATCAACGGCAATTTCATTTAGAATATCATAGTGTGCAACTACACTAGCAACAAATAAATCTATAACTTCTTTCTTCATAGGGCCAACAGGAGCCATCTTCTTTGTAGCTTCTACATATGGAGCTGCATCAGGTATAACAAATTTACCTCCACGCCTCTCCCTAATAACAGAAATATCAGCTTTTTGAGCAGCAATAGTATCTTCTACTATCTTAATTATAGCCTCAAGTGGTAGACTCGTAGGAATAACACCTCAAGTTTAAGAGGGAGGTTAATCTACTTAATATTTTGTTTTTGTATAATTTAACTTCTAATATTAGTTCTTGCGTTTTAAAATGTATTTTTATATAACTGTTTTTTGCACATAACTTGTTCGAGTAATACATTTTTATTTAATGTGGATCGTATTACTCTCACTTCCTTTAGATACATCTTAAAAATACCCTCCTTTATACTAGATAGCAGTGAGCTATTAATATTTTCACGTAGTTTCTCCCCCAGGTAGATTAAGCAATGTTCTTGGAACAATGTTCTTGAAAAATTGACTTGTAGAATAGTATCTCGATAATGAGCCTCTATAAAACTCACGATATAGCTGAGGAGTAAAGAAGCACCTAAGATATTGAAAACGACGAATATACATAGAAATGCTAGAGTGATAATATTAGAGCTATTAAGAAAATAAAGCTAACAATAAAATTACACTTCAACTTTATTTGTAAATGTAGCTTTTAAAGAACATATAACTATTACTCATTACTAGGCACTATGTAAAGATAGAGAGATCCCGTTAAACATACAAGGTAATTCGAGGTAAGTTTAAGGAGCTTGCTGGCTATAAGGTCTAGATTCCTAGTTCCATGTTGTGCTAAATACGAATCCTCTATGGACAGAATCTTCAACTAACACAGTTACTCTAGCACTATCTAAAAACTTATCATACATATTCTTTCCCCTTTTAAGTTCGTATTTAGCACAACATGGATTATCTCTCCTCATTGAAGCTTATAGGAATGGCGTGAAGAGAAATATACTAGTTGATATTGGCAAAATGAAATTACTACAGCATTTAAAACAATAACACCAGATGAGAGGATTACTATTGATGAAATGAGAGATGACACATCAGTCATATTGGCTCTGAGAGATGGCTTAGTTATATTAACAGGCTGCAGTGACGCAGGTATTTGTAACATAGTTAAACACGCTGTAGAGTTAACAGGGATCAGAAAGATCAAGGCTATAATTGGAGGATTTCACCTATTAAAAGCGAGTGAAGAGAGAATTAAGAAAACAATTGAGTGCCTAGCACAACACGACATAGACCTCATAGCTGTAGGTCGCTGCACAGAGTTTAAAGCACAAGTAGAATTATACTTAAAATTCAAAGATAAATTCACACCCTTCCACACGGGGATATCATTTACTTTTTAACTAAACACCCTTCTACACGCAGATTATACAGGTTATTTGAAATAAATATCACCTCTAATTGTTTTAATTGAGAGTGCTTAGTTTTCGAAAAATCGTTAATTATAATTCTAGTAGACTATACTGCCAGTCCTACTAACAGCCTCTGGTGTTCTTATCGCAGTAAACCCGATTTTAGTGCTTTTAGCTTACGACAAACCTGTTCACGCCGTACTTAATATAGAGACAAGTGACTTTACGCAACCTAGAGTTAAGTACGGTATGATATGTTCTCGAATTCCCGTCTCTAGGTTGCTCTACACTATGAGAATTTTAATAAATTACGCCTATTACTAAAACTATGTAACACTAAGCTCCTAGAGTACTATTAGAAAAAGATTACTTTTTCCTCTTACCAATCCAGTACAATACCCCAGCTATTACCCAGCAAATTATAGTGCTTATTGGTGTAAATGAACAATGAGCATAGTAGCCTAGAAGTGAGGGTTTACTCGCAGGTGCTGGTATGAGAGTGCTTATTCCCAGAATAATGAAGACCAGGACGCCAACCCAATAATACCATTTCAAATAATCTCACCTATAATCTAGTACTCATAATACTGGTTATTAAATATTAAAGTTTCTCATCAAATAGCAAAGATCTTAGCTTAAGTATTTGTCCTGATGTAGTTTTTAAGCATGTGCTTAATAAAGAGTTAATGGTGATTTACTTGAAGCGTTTTAGGGTATTTATACCTGAGCCTGAGTGGCCTGAATCCCACAAAGTCCTCGAAGATGTAGCTGAAGTAGTTGTTGGAGAACCTGGAGTTAAGTATAGTGAAGATCTATTGGCTAGTATACTCAAAGAATTTGACGCTGTGATAATAACTTCACAGCATAGAATATCTCGTAGAGTTATATATGAGAGTCCAAGACTCAAAGTCATAGGCAAGTATGGCTCTAAACCGGGAGCCGATAATGTTGATCTCGTAGCGGCGACTGAGAGAGGTATTCCTGTAGTTTACTCACCTGAGGCTAACTCAGATAGTGTTGCAGAACACACAGTTGCTTTAATACTGTGTTTGCTTAAGAGAATATGTCTCTTCGATCATCTCCTCAAGCAGGGTGTGTGGAGAGAAGAGTTCCTCGCTAAAAGAGACCTTAATAGAGAACTTAGAGATAAAACAGTTGGAATAATAGGTTTAGGCGCTATAGGGAAGAGAGTTGCAAGAATATTGCAGTCCTTTGGAACTAGGTTAATAGGATATGATCCCTATATATCCTCAGAAGCTCTTGCAGGGATCAGTATAACGCTGGTAAAGAACCTAGATGATCTACTCAGAGAGTCAGATATAGTAACTATACACGCTTCACTCACACCAGAGACATTCCATATGATAGGGGAGAGGGAGTTAAGATTAATGAAGCCAACAGCATTTATAGTTAATACTGCACGTGGAGCTCTAATAGACGAGATGGCTCTTGTAAAAGCTCTAAAAGAGAAGTGGATAGCAGGTGCTGCACTAGATGTGTTTGAAAAAGAGCCGCCACCTAAAGACCACCCCTTACTACAATTAAGCAACGTCATAGTCACACCTCATTTTGCCTCTTGTACCTACGAGGCCTTTGAAAAAGAGACTGTAACTGTACATAAAGATGTAGTAAGAGTGCTAATGGGATGTAAGCCTATCTACATAGCTAACCCTGAAGTTCTAAGTAAACGACCCGACCTACGAGACTGTCAATAAGTAAATACTCTAGTGTCTTTCATGAAAAATATCTCGAGTGGTGAAATTCAGGAGGGATTATTAACATGAAGGGTTCAAGAGCCCTCTTAGAAATGCTTAAAGGCTACCGCGTTGACCACGTGTTCGGTCTTCCCGGTGAGACTACTCTTCCACTATACGCAGAGTGGGTAGATTTCCCCGACGTTAAGCACGTAATGTTTAGAGATGAGAGAAGTGCTTGTTTCGCTGCAGACGCCTATGCTAGAGTTTCTTTTAAGCCGGGGCTTTGTGAATCACCAAGTGTTGGCTCTACGCACATCATCCCAGCAATTGCTGAAGCATATTACTCTAGTACACCTATAATAGCTTTAACAACAGATGTCCCTCTATACCTCCACAAGAAGAATATGCTTACAGCAATTGATCAGACCTCGCTGTTTAAGGGTATAACCAAGGAGACAATGACTATAACTAAAGGCATTGAAATCCCCCATGTAATTAGAAGAGCTTTTAGACTAGCTACTACTGGAAAACCCGGACCTGTTCACGTTAGAATACCCATGGATATCCTAGAAGAAGAAGTGCCAGAGTCGGATATCTATGTCCAAGAAGACTTCGCTAAATACCCTGGCCATAGGTTCACAGCTGAGCCAGAGAAGGTTAAGAGAGCTCTCGAGCTCCTCTATCAAGCCGAGAGACCACTCATAGTTTGTGGTCAAGGAGCTCTCTATTCTCAAGCATGGGATGAATTAGTTGAGTTAGCAGAGCTTATCGGCGTACCCGTCGGATCAACTATTGCGGGTAAGGGGTGTTTTCCAGAAAATCACCCACTATCTATAGGTGTAGTTGGATCTAGAGGTGGTACAAGTTTCTCTAATAGAGTATTAGAGGAATCTGACCTCATATTCTACATTGGATGTAACACAGACTACGCAACTACAGATGCGTGGACTTTACCCTCTCCACTAGAAGATAAAATTATTATTCACTTAGATATAAGTGAAGCAGAAGTTAGCAATAACTATCCAACTCAGGTATCACTAATTGGAGATGCTAAAGCAACTCTTAAACTCATGTTAAATATGATTGATAAGAGCTTAAAGAGAGATTGGAGAGAAAGCCCTAGAATAAAGGATCTGGTTAAATCATCTAGAGAATTTTGGGAAGAGTTAAAAACCCACATGGAGTCAGCTGAGAAACCTGTAAACCCCATTAAGTTTATAAAATCTCTCTCAGATAACATACCTCTAAACCACGTTTTAATAGCAGATCCTGGTGTGAGCGCTATATATCTCTCAGCTTTTTATAAAGTTAAGAAGCCAGGTAGGACAGTACTATTCAATTACTCTCTAGGCGCATTAGGTTTCGCTATACCAGCATCAATAGGAGCACGATTTGCAAGTCCTGAAAGTCACATTGTAGCACTAACAGGAGATGGAAGTTTTGGTCTTACAGCTGGTGAACTAGAAACTATAAGCAGAGTAGGAGGGAAAATCACAATTATATTGTTTAACAATCAGAGCTTTGGGTGGATAAGAGCCTCTATATACTTCAAATATGGACCCAAGTACTTCGCCACAGAATTTAAACCTATAAATTACATGAAAATAGCTGAAGGATTTGGCTTACTACCCTTTAGAGTAGAATGCCCTGAAGATCTAGATAAAACTCTCCGCGAAGCACTTAACGCAGATACACCAGCCTTCGTGGAGATCATTGTAGAGCCCGAAGATAAGTTCGTACCACCAGTCCCCTCATGGGTTAAAAAAGCTAGAGAATTAGGACTAAGGTACGTATATTAAAATAAGATCACATGGATGCACCACAATATTTTCCATTAAAACAAATTGTCTCTTAAGGTGTAAATGTGTTTTATTTAAAGAAGCTACTAGTCTTTTTACTTATTCAATTCGCAATTACAAGTACCATATATATGCCTCCTGAAGAGCGCGTAGATACATGTAGCACTATAAATGTAGTTTATATAGAAAATCCTTCACTAGAAAATATTTGTAGTTTTCTTGCTAGTCTCTACGTTGACTTGATATCTAACTATGGATGTATTCGTGAAAGCCCTGTAGCTGAGAGTAATAAATGCTATACTAGTACGAATTTACTAGCAGAGTATGTGCTTAGAAATCTGTGTAATAACACTCAACTAGCTGATAAAGTCAGAGACTTTCTTAAAGAGTATAACACAGATTTCTACAACTACTACCAGATATTATTAGGTAGAAACTTCACTCTACCCTTTACTATAGTTAAAAATACTAAAAGAGATATAGTAAACGACATTGAGATCTATCACACCGTGAGAACAGCTACTGGACTATATGACTATGATCAGTATGCTGATCTCTTGGCATATAGCGCACTATACTATGTTACACAGAGAGATCTGAATAATGCTGTTATAGAACTAGTTAGGCTTAATGATTTATTTGATAATTACGGATTTAGAGATAAAGCTTACTCAAAACTCGGAAAATACGAGACGTATAAAGTAGCGCTAGCAGTAATAGCATTTAAGACTATTAATCACACTAGTCTGGTCGACAAGTATACCAATATTCTACTCAATATTAAGCCACTTACCACCCTCTATATTCTTGACGAGTCGAGAGGTAGATTAATAGGTATAGGCGATCTCAACGTTGAGACTGCGTGTTTAATAGCAATAGCACTTTACTCTGATATTCCATATGGAATTCAACCGTCTACACAGCTTAATAAGGTAGATTTAGATACTGTTATAAGTCATATTCACGGTGCTTACATATTATTGATTACTATTCTTGTTCTCACAATTATTGTATTAGCACTAGTTGCAATAATACTAGCATTATTACTCAGATCATTGAGGCGCTTAGTGCGCTCTTTACAGCGAGTTTAAAGCTATAATTCTATTTTATGAATATAATGATAAGTATAAATGGTGTTGTTCTCGATTTTTCACTATGCTTTTATACTTTGAGGTGTATAACTACTACTTGGTGAGCTATAATTTGATGTCTAAACACCCACTTGAACTTCCCCCTGGGAGGAAGCTATCTAGAGAGGAGCTTGCTGAGGCTCTTAGATTATCTATTATTGCCGAGCTTGATGCTATAAACTTGTACTTACAGCTAGCTAGGGCTATTGAAGATGAGAGGTATAGGAAGGTTTTTGAAGATATTGCTAAAGAGGAGAAAACACACGTTGGTGAGTTTTTAGCTCTTCTAAAAACTCTTGATCAGGAGCAGGTTGAAGAGCTTGTGAAGGGTGCTAGTGAGGTTAAAGAGCTTACTGGTCTTGAAGTGAGAGATCCTATTAGTCAACAAGCACCTCTAAGTAATACTACTAATGTGTGGAAAGTTATCTCTGAGAGTGTTGTGAGAATTGTTGATACTAGTAGAGTATTCAGGAAGTTTATATCAATTGTTAGAGTTGGTAGAGGTGTTGATGCTGTTAGTATTGAGCCTATTGGTGGGGCTCGGAGTGTTTTACCACTAGTTGAGATCTCTGTAGTATTTAAAGTTACTCAGAGAGCTGTAGACTACGCAGAGCAGTTTAAACAAGTTCCAGAGCTCGGTGACGCTTATAGAGCTGCTATAGAATTCGCCATGCTAGAAGATAAGTTTATTCTCGAGAAGCTCCTAGGTCTCACAGGCGCTGTGAGAGTGGAAATGAGCTCTTGGGATATTCCAGGATCAGCTGTAAGTGATGTGGCAAATGCTATTGCTAAAATAGTGGAGAGTGGTGCTCGTGAGCCATTTATACTATTCGTGAGCCCCTCTAGATACGTGAAGCTAATGGCTGTTCACGAGAAGACCGGCGTAATGGAGTTGACTAGAATTAAAAGCCTTGTAAAAGAAGTTGTCTCAACACCGATATTACCAGATGACGTAGCAGTAGTGATCTCTGCTAGTCCACACGTGATAGACTTAGTTCTAGGTGTAGATACACAAGTAGACTACTTAGGACCCGAAGACGAGTATCACAAATTGAGATTATGGGAGACTATAACTCTGAGACCTAGATTAGAGAGAGGCATAGCAATACTAAAACAGAGAGGTCAGTAGATATAAGAGTTACTTATAACTCATTTATAGTTTTTCACATACTCTCTTCCCCGCTACTCTTAAACAGCTGGTTAGGGTTGTTTTTAATGTGTAGTGTAAATGTTAAGGTGTATAGGAATAGTGATGTTTTAAAAATTATTGGTTTCATTCCTCGAGGTCACACTCACATGAGACTAGTGTTAATGTTTAGAGACCAGGTTTTAGTGTTACAAGAAGCAACTGTATCGGCTATTATTAGAGCATATGTAAATATTATTGGACACCCTACTAGGAGAGCTGTTGAGTATGTTCAAGTGAAGCTTAGCAGGCATGAGAGGAAGCAGGGATATGCTGAATACCAGCTTGTTGAGAGTAGTAAGAGTGAAGAGGAAATTATAGCTGAGTTAAGTGAAATCACAAGGCGAGATCCGCGTGATATCTGGATTACTTAGTGAGTTTTCTCTTAACCTATGCGAATACTTCAATTAAATATATTTCTAATGTCTAAGATAATCTTGACTAGGTGCTCTCGGTGGAGAAGTGTGTTATTCTAGCTCATGGTGATGGTGATGGCGTGTGTTCAGCTGCACTAGCCGCGGGCTTTTTGAAATCTCAGTGCGATGTCTCAGTCTACTTTACACACCCTGTTGGTTTACTACACGATCTCAGGGAGTTCGCGTCTAGGGGTAGTAGAGTTGTAATTGTAGATATAGCTGTTAATGAGCTACATGCGAGTGAGCTTACTTGTGTCCTAGAGGAGTATGCTAGTGCAGGAGATGTTGTCTACATAGACCACCATCCACTACCAGAAAACTTTACTGTGCCTCGAGGAGTACTCTGGGTTCACGATACTTGTTGCTCAGCTTCAGAACTCACATTTAGATATTTTCACGAGCTAGGTTTAAACGGGGAGTATAGTAGAGTAGCACTTTATGGTGCTATTTGCGACTACCTTGACGAGACATCTTGGGTTAAGAGCGAGCTGTGGAAGTGGGATAGGAGATCAGTTTTCTTAGAGGCGGGTATTGTGTCTCAGGGTCTTGAAGGCGCTAAAAGAGACTATGAGTTTAAGAGAGCTGTAGTAGAGCACTTAGCGAGAAATATGCTCCCAAGTCAAATGCAAGAACTCGTAGTGAGAAGTATTAAGCAAGCTGAGCTCGACGAGAAATTGAGAACCTGGGTTAAAGAGAACCTCAAAATTACTGGTCAAGTAGCATACGTGTTTAACCCGCCCGGAAGCGTTGGTAGAGCCGCTAACTACGCTAGAATATACGGTGGTGTTAAAGTAGGTATAGGCGTCGAGGAGCGTAAAGACATATTAGTTATGAGTCTTAGAAGTAGTCGTGGGTGCAATTTAGACACTATTTTGAGGAGGCTGAGTAGAAGACTTGGTATTCACGGTGGAGGACACCCATTAGCTGCTGGTGCACGAGTACCTAAAGAGATCTTTGCGAAATTTATAGACGAGTTAAATATAGAACTAGAGAACTAGGTGGTGTTATGTGAGCGTAAAGGCTTTTATAAATGGAAAGATCTATGTTTCTTTCACACCACTTAGAGTTGAGAGTAGTCTCGTTATTTATGGTGACAGGGTTCTCTACGTTGGTTCAGCTGAGAGAGCTCTTGAGCTCGCGAGGAGTCTTGGAGGTGAAGTAGTAGATTTAGCTGGTAAGACTGTAATGCCTGGTTTTATAGACTCACACTTACACCTCGACACACTCGGCTTAGCTCTTTCAACACTAGATTTAAGAGGAACTAAGAGTATAAGTGAGCTTAGAGAAAAACTTAGAGATTATGCTTCTAATTCTAAATTTACGTGGATTCTAGGTCACGGATGGGATCAGGAGTTGTTCGCAGAGAAGAGGTGGCCTACACGATGGGATCTAGATGAGGCTGTAAGTGATAAACCTGTTCTCTTAACGAGGATTTGTCTACATGCTGGTGTTGTAAACACGCGCGCGCTCTTAGTATCAAGAGTAGCTGAGAGTGGATTACCTGGTATTCTCAGAGACGAGAGAGGAGAACCTATAGGTGTTTTACTAGAAGAGGCATTGAAGTATGTGAGGGAGAGAGTGAAGAGTGAGCTAACTACTAGAGACTATGTTGAGTTCATTAAGGCCGCTCAGGATCACTTGCTCTCTATGGGAGTTACAACTATAGGTGTAGCTGGCTGTGGTTTAAAAGTACTGAGAGCACTTATGTCACTGTGGTCGCGTAGAGAGCTGAGAGTGCGTGTGAGGCTTTATCTTTATCATAGAGATGGAGATGTAGATATTCTAGATATACTAGATAAAATTGGTGTTAAGTGTGGATTTGGAGACGAGTACTTGAGAATTATGGGTATAAAGCTATTCGCTGACGGTGCCCTAGGCCCGAGGACAGCGTGGCTTAGTGAGCCATACACAGATGACCCCTCATCTAGTGGAGTTCCTCTACTAGAGTCTGAGGAGTTGAGGAAATTGGCTAGGAAAGCCCACGATACCGGGTTACAAGTAGCTGTACACGCTATTGGTGATAGAGCTCTAGACGTAGTACTTGATGCTTTTAGCTATATTAAGCCAGAGAAGTTGAGACACAGAATTGAACACGCCTCGCTTGTACGCGATGACCAGCTCGAGGAGTTAAAGAAACTTAATCCAGCTCTTTCAGTACAGCCACGCTTCGTAATATCAGACTGGTGGGCTAAGAGTAGAGTAGGAGAAAGGAGAATTAAGTGGCTATATCGCTTCAAGACGTTTATTGCTAGTGGTCTACTAGTAGGGTTATCAACAGATGCGCCTGTTGAACCAGTAAACCCGTGGGAGACTATTTATGTAGCTGTTACGAGGGGTAAGTATGATAATGTTCCATACTACGAGGAGACTGCAGGCGAGAAGCTCACATTACTAGAGTCTCTACACGCATATACTCAGGGATCGGCACAACTACTCAGAAGTGAGAGTGAAATAGGAACACTAGAACAAGGTAAACTCGCAGACTTCATTATTCTAGGTAAAGACCCTCTTAGCGTAGCCGAAAAAGAGCTCAGAGAATTGAGAATTACAGAGACATATGTCGGTGGTGAGAGAGTATACCCTTGACCTCTCCCTTTCCCCTAAAGAGCAAGTATTCTCTTCGAACAGTTCAATAATTCCCCATATTTGCTCAGATTTATATGTGTAAAAATAAGCCTCTGCTTCTATTTGAAATAGTCGAGTAGGGAGTCTCTGTGTACACAACTCTGAGAATTCGTGATGGACTAGTAGAAGTTGACAGTAAGCCTTATAGTGTGAGCGAGTTATATGTGGGGGGAGTATTGAGAGGAGAGGTAAGTGTTAATAAGAGTAGTGGTATTTGGGGTGAAGTAGTAGTCGAGGACACATCTATAGTTACATATGAATATCCAGGCGTACTTGTAGTTGGAGCGTGGAGTAATGGTAGTAGTGTTAGAGTCGATGTAGTTGAGCGTAGAAAGAGCTTTACTGTGAAGTATACTTCTAGGCAGTTAGAATCTCCTGAAGTAAAACTTATATTTAAGAGTGTAGATTCTCACCTAGTAGCCTCTTTTACACCTAGGAGAATTACACTGCACTGTAAAGGTGTTATAGAGCTAGTAGAAGAGCCGTTTAAACTACTACTAATTACTAGATCTCGAGAATAGGGTTTTGAAGCCAAGGTAGTATAGGTAGTGGTGGAGTTGTTCTTTTATGTCTTGAAGTTCTATGCATTAAAAGTATTTTTTCAAATAATTCACGTGGAAGTCCTGTATACTCAACAGCTTTCTCGACGCAAAGTTTAAGATCGAATAGAGAGTAGAGTACTACGTCTATCTCCTCGTACTCGTATCCTATTTCTCCACGTGCTGTATGACCTCTCCACAGTCTCGGAGCACTAGGCTTACTAGTAATTCTCTCTGGTACTCCAAGTCTCTTACCTAGTTCTCTCACCTGTGTCTTATAGAGACAGCCTAGTGGTAAGAAGTCTACAGCTCCATCACCATACTTCGTGAAATACCCTATTAGTAGCTCACTACGATCACTCGCCCCAGCTACGAGACCACCATACTTATTAGCATAGTAGTAGAGGAGATTCATTCTAATCCTAGCTCTTAGATTACCAGTAGCCATGTCCTCGCGTACCTCAATAAAAGGTGCTGTAGTATAAGAGTCAACGATCCTGTCAATATAGAACAAGTGGTATTTAACGCCAAGGCTCTGAGCAAAGTCAACAGCATCATTAACATCCTCCTCTGGCGTAGACCTAGAATCAGGCATTATAAGTGCCACTACACGGTCCCCTGGGAGTGTGTGTGCTAGAACTGTGAGGAGTACCGAGGAGTCAACACCACCACTCAACCCCATAACAATAACACGTGCACTAGTCTTCTCAACAAAGCTCTTTATAAAGCTCGAAATATACTCGAGAACTATATCGTAAGATATAGAGA
>Ga0105155_1000510_pt1 | contig 13466 bp, 14 predicted proteins | sample SSWtaG_2_FD_89589 | JGI IMG/M metagenome (GOLD analysis project Ga0105155, IMG submission 89589) | Hot spring microbial communities from Sandy's Spring West, USA to study Microbial Dark Matter (Phase II) - SSWsed_130316 | ecosystem: Environmental > Aquatic > Thermal springs > Hot (42-90C) >...
ACTAAGAGTACGCTAATGAGTAAGGTTGGCTGGAGACTAATCGAATTAGAGGAAGGAAAGCAGGTTAGGCTTAGTGAATTACTGGCTAAAATACCAGTGAAAACTTATAAAAGTCCAGATGAAGTTCTTAAGGAGTTAAAGGCAACCTGCTTATAGATTGTCTCTCATTAGCATCTAAAGTATAAATTGGTGGCATAAGAAATAAATAGTCTCTCGTTAAAATAAATTTTGGTGGAGTTTTTGGGATTAAAAGAGTCAGTAGAGTCAGTTATGAGAAGTCCTCCCGTTACAACTTTGTTCTCTGATAGCGCTTCGTTGGTTATTGAGAAGATGATATCAAATAATATTGGCGCGGTTATAGTTGTTAGTGGCGGTAATCCAGTTGGCATAATAACTGAAAGGGACATGATCGAAAAAGTTGTTAGGGCTGGTAAAGACCCGAGTAAAATTCGGGCTGAAGAGATAATGTCCTCCCCACTCATATCAATTGAAGCAAATAAAACCATAAAAGACGCACTAATCTTAATGCGCGATAAGAAGATAAGGAGACTTGGTGTAACAAGAAAAAGTAAACTTGTGGGCATAGTGACGGAGAGGAGATTACTCGATGCGCTAGCTTCCTATTAACCTAAAATCCATCTACCTCTATTCTTTTTTTGGCTATGGGGGGTGATGAGGCTCGGATCCAATTACAGCCCGGAAAATCTAAGAGTTATAATCCCAGTTGGCGGAGTAGCTAAAAGACTTCTTCCGCTCACCGCGGAGGTTTCTAAAGCGTGCATTAGGTTACTTAATCTTCCGCTTATAGAAATATCCCTCTTAACGCTGGCTAAGCAAGGAGTGAGAAACTTCATTTTCGGCGTTAAAGGCTATACGAACTATAGAAGTTTACATGATCACTTTGAGTCAGGTTTAGGCTTCTCAGCGAAATATAATATTGTCCCAAGAGTTCACATAAAGTATCAGCCTAATGTAGATGATTGTGGAAGCGCTGATTCAGCGCGCATAAATATTGAGTATTACGATATTAAGGATCCCGTCTTCGCTGTCCAGGGTGATAATATATTTGATATAGACCTGGAAAACATGCTCAGGTTTCACCAGGAAAATGATGCTTTTTTAACAATTGGTCTTATGCCCGTCTCAGATGTTACTGGATATGGGATCGCTAAAATCGATAAGGATGCACGCATCCTAGAGTTTGTTGAAAAGCCAAGTCCAAAAGAAGCTCCGTCAAATTTGGCCAACACCGGGCTGTATCTTTTTAGCCCTGAAGTTAGGGAAGTGTTTAAGGAGAGTAAAGTTCAGGAAATGATAAATAGAAACAGGCGCTTAGACTTCGGTTATGACTTCATACCATACCTCATAGAGATTGGTAGGCCCGTTTACGGTTACATTCTTAGTGGCGCATGGTATGATATCGGGACCCCGGAAAGGTATCTGGAGGCGATGAAAGAGATATTAAGTGGTAAGTTAAGGGCATTACAGGATTTTGGGGGCAGGATATCTGAGGACGTAAGAGTATGGGTTCAAGGCGAGAGTCCTGAATCTCTTAGGAGGAGAGAGGATATTATAAGGAAGATAAGGGAGGGTAAAATCGAGGTTGAGGGCTCTGTTTTAATTGGCAGGCACTGCGAGATTTCTGAAGGCGTTAGACTGGTTAATTCATGCATAGATAATTACACTAGGATAGGTAGAAATGCTGTTATTGAGGGGTCAGCTATAATGGACAGATCTATAGTGGGTGATGGCGCTGAGATAAAAAATAGCATAATTGGGAGGCACACCGTTATAAACTCAAGCATAACGAATAAAACTAAGATAGTTGACGTATCCGTCATAGCCGATGACGTGATTATTGATGCTGGATGCGAATTAATATCTACAAAAATTTATCCGCATAGACATATACGTGAGCAGACGCTATATGGGGCAATCATCACCTGAATGCGCAAAAGAAGACTGGTTATTATATTTTTGGGAGTTTACAGTAAGTAGGCATATATTAGGCAGCATGCGATCGCTAGAAAGGCTCCCACAAACCCCCAAGCTGCCCATTCAGAAGCAATTATTTGTGGAAAAGTCTCTAACAAAAGTGGTAAAGCTTTTGAGTAAATGATGTTAGCTGTTACGCCCAAGATAAACCCTATAAGTCCTATAGCAAATAAGGCGAACACCATCTTAGATCTGTGACCCATAGCGTTACCTCCAAATTTAATCCTACTAGCTGAATTTTTCTCCTTCGGCTTCAGCGGCTTTAGACGCCACTAACTCTGGGAACTTCTCTTTCATCCTTTCCTCAGCTACTAACGCGGCCTCTTCAAGGATCTTCTGAGCCTCCTCGCTTGTTGGTTCAAAGCCAAGTCCTGCTCTAGCAACTTGCCCAGACTCAATCATTATTTCATCGAGCATCGTCACTATTGCGTTTAGTTCATGTTCGGCGTTAGGCATAACGCCCACTATGCCGGAGCGCACGTCCTTTAGAATATCTAAAGCTGGCGCTATGACGGCTGCTGCATTACCTAAATGCGTAATCGTGCTCAGCCTTAACGCTACCCTTTCAAGGGCCAGCCTAGCGTTGGACATTAGGTTTATTGTTTTTCTCAGCTCCGCAAGTTCATTAGCGTATACCGTTGCCCTCTTAATGTCATGCTCAGAATAGGCTTCAACAACTTTTGAGAATAGGTTTTTGTCCCTTTGAATCATGCTGTTTATTGCGCTATCAAGCGCCTGAGCTTGGGCTTCTATACGCTTTATAGCTAATGAAAGCTTATATCTTAGGGGCTGCTGCGGCCTTACCGCGCTCACAACTTTATCTATTACGTTGCCTCCAATTCCTTCCCACTCTTTATTAAATTTTGCCATACGCACCACAAAAACTCTGAGCCCACGAATAATATTTTAAACTTCTTATTATTGGCATATCTATGTCGTTGTTATGTTTATCCCGATTTTTCTAGGCGAACATAAATCTTTATTTAAAAAAGAAGTTGTTGAAGGCTGAAAAGAGCCTTTTAAAACTAACTAGAATTTTAAATCTTTCTTAGGTAGGCTAAAATTGGTATGTCCTTGATGCGCTCCACAGATATTTTGTCCCATATTATGCCCTTAGGGCGCTCATTTACGCGTTCCACCCTAATAATTTTGGTTGGCGTTATTATTGCGTCAACTGTGAGATCGTATGCTTCCTTAGGTACAAAATCAACTATTTGAATATCATGCACGGTTGTGAATATCGGCGTTTCTTCATTAACAGCTCCTATTTCACGGAGTACTCCGTATTCTATTTCGCTGTATCCGCCGCCTTTACCGACCCGAACCCCCTGTCTAGAGACTGCAACTGAACCAGCAACTATCAAATCCACTTCTGGCATATCATTAATTCCGCATATTTTACCATATTTAAACGCACCATGTATTGATGAAGCCTCTTTATAGGCGCTCTTTGGGATTTCATTTGGATTTAAGAGGAGAAAGCCATGTTTAAGTCTAGGTGTTGGCATTATCAGAATTTTTCCGCTTACAAGAGTCAAATACCTAACCATCTTCTGCGGGGAGTCCGGATTAACTTTAACAACCTTAGCCTGCTTAAACTCTCTTTGCTCAGCCAATTTTTGCGCGGCAACCTCTGAGCCCACAAAATTTGGTATTCTACCATAAACTGGTCTAGGGAATCTGGATATACCCTTCTCCTCCATAAGAGACCATATTCTGCGGCGTATATCATCCTTACTTAAGTTAGACTCCATATTTTCCTCTTTTCCTCTCTATGATCATCTTTTTAATATGCCCTCAGACTTAAGCTCTCTTATGGCTTCGTCAAACTTCTCTACTGTTATCTCAATATCTCTTCTAGTATGGGCGATCGATAAAATGAATCTTGAACCCATTGGATGCACCCCTCTGTTTATTAGGGCTTTCTCTAGTATGCGCATAATTCTTTGGCTTTCCTCCCTCTTCCGCTGGAATTTAATATAGCTCTGAATATCTGAGACTTTTAAGTCATCGGGGCTTATACCAAACCCGACATAGATTATTGATGGTGTTGTGCTCCAGGCTAAAGCATCAACACGATTATCTTCAATTATATCATTTAAGCCGCGTCTCAGCATATCTCCTCTCTGATTAATTAGCGGATGAACTTTACCCTCAAGTATTAGCCCTAGACATGCATTGCCAGCAGCCGCAGAAACTGGGTTAGCATTAAATGTTCCAGGGTGACTAATCCGCTTAAAATCTGTTCTCCTCTCAACCCTAAACTCAAGTAAACTCATATATTCCTTTCCTCCGGTAACAGCGCCCCCTGGATATCCGCCAGCGAGAACCTTACCTAGCGTTGATATATCCGGTATTACACCGTAATGTTCTTGAGCTCCTCCAGGAGCATCCCTAAATCCTGTCACAACTTCATCAAATATTAAGATGACGCCATTATCTTTAGTAATCTTCCTCAAATCCTCTAAAAACTCTTTCGTTGTAGGTATTAGCCCCATAGATGCCCCGCCGGGTTCAAGAATAACGCATGCAACATCGCCACCCTCAATAGTCTTCTCGACAGCCTCGATGTCGTTAGGTGGCAGAGCAATAGTGTATTGGCATATCTCTGGAGGTACACCAGTAGGATAATTGCTTGAGAGAAGATGCGCGTAATCTGGGTTATAATCAACTACGGTGTAGTCAAACCAGCCGTGAAAATGCGATAAGAACTTTATAATTTTCTTCCTGCCAGTGTAAGCTCTTGCTATGCGTATGGCCATCATAGTTGCCTCTGTTCCCGAATTCGTGAATTCAACGAGCCCCCCACGTGCACATGGTATTAGGCGGGTAACCTTCTCAGCCCACTCTATTTCAATTTCATGAGAAGCCCCTAGATGAGTCCCCTTACGCGCTTGCTCAATAGCGGCTTTAGTTACAGCCGGGTGCGAGTGTCCTAGAATTAAGGCTCCATGCCCCATCCAATAATCAATGTACTCATTTCCATCAACATCCCATTTTCTCGAACCCTTAGCCCTAACGCAGTAAATTGGCATAGGCTCGAAGTATCGTGAGTCGTGTGTTACACCTCTAGCAAAAACTTTTTTAGCCCTATCATACAGTTCCCTAGATTTAGGATGCTTCTCCAAATATTCCACACTTATTTTATCTTCAACATCTTTAGTAACCATCATTATCCTTCCAGCTTAAAGATGATTTTTACCTATTTATACATATTGCTAAGACGCTTTTAGATTCTTAATGCTATGATTCAAATCATAATGCTTCTTAAGGCAGGACTATCTAGGCTTCACACTTAGCTTAACCCCATTATCTTAGATATTTCAGAAAAGTAATCCTTGGATATGCTTCTCTACAATATCGCCATATCATATAATTTTTTAAAGTTAAATGAAACCTTAAAAATCAGGTTTAACCTTAAGTTTCACAATCAATCTTGAATCATGTAACCTAAAAGATCAGGCGTGATTGCAAATCATGGTCGATGGAATATTCTTTGTTGGACATGTTTCGGTCGATGAGATTCAGAACATTAATGGCCGTAATGTGCAGCCTGGCGGAGCAGCCCTTTACGCCGCTATAGCGGCAAGAACTCTTCTCGAGAACGTTTATTTAGTCTCGGTTATTGGTAAAGATTATCCATTCCCTAATATTTTGAATTTTTTTCCAAGACGCTACTTGAGGTTTTCAAAAGCTCCGTCAACAAGGTTTAGCATCAAATACAATGAGGTTTGGGAAGCAAAATATCTAGAGGCTAGGTATGGAGCTGGTCTCAGCATATCGCCCACGCTTATACCAATTGAGAGCATAGGATCCAACAGCATCGTACATATTTCACCGCTACCGCCATCTAAAGTCAGGAAAATATTACATTTAATTAAATCGAAGAAGCCTAAGGTAATGATCTCAATTAATACTTGGATAGGGTACATTAGGGGGGAGAATAAGAATATTCTTAGGGAAATAGCTTCTGAAGCCGACTTCTTTATACTAAATGACTCTGAGGCAAAAGCCCTGACAGATACGAGAAGTCTCTCAGCAGCCTTAAAGTCTCTTAAATCTAGGATGCTTGTTGTAACGTTAGGCGAGTTGGGAGCAATAATAAGCAGGGAAGATGGTGATATTCAAATGGTTCCAGCCCTAAAATTTCCCATCGAGAAAGTTGTTGATACTACTGGTGCCGGAGATACATGGTGCGGTTCATTTTTGGCCGCCTACAAGCAGACAAACGACCTAATGAAGTCCGTAACAGCCGCCTCGGTTATTTCGAGCATAAAATGCACAGGCTGGGGTTTCAGTAAACTCCTAAATTTGAAGTTTAAGAGTATAGATGAAATAATTGATTATATCATTGGTTTAAAAGAGGGGGGCTTACAGAAAAACCTCCTAGACTACTTAATCAAATGTTAATTTGGGTTTTTGAATTATCTATGTATTTAAGCCCCTTAATTCTTTCAGATGTTTTATCCCGCCCAAAGTAGTTCTAAAGTGCGCGTTCAGTCGTTATATCAACGATCTTTTGAAGTTCTCTTTCAAGGTCTTTTGGCAGCCCGAATATGCTGACATCCATGAAACCTCTCACTATAAGTGCCTCAGCCTCGCTCCTTGAGAAACCCCTAGCCATCAAGTACTGGATTTGCTCTTCAGCTATTTTTCCAACAGCTGCTTCGTGGGAGAGCTCAGCTCCTTGAGCCTTAGCCATAAGTTCTGGGATGGCGTGAATTGTGGCTTCGTCTGATAGTAATAGGCCTCTGCACTCTAAGTGGGCTTTTGTATTACTATGCTCCCCTTGCAGAAAGCCTCTGGCATATACTTGGGCTTTATCGGTTGCAATAACTCTAGATATAATTTCACCTCTACACCCCTCGTTCTGGAGAACTATTTTCGAACCGACATCAATGTACGAGTTGCCTGTACCATAGATTATAGTGTTGAATCTGGCACGGGAGTTCACGCCCCTGCAGTATGCAACCGGATACATCTGTAGGCTCTTAAGGGGCTTAAAACACATATAGTTGCTCACAAAAACCCCGTTGTCCTCAATTATCGCACCTGATCTAGGTCTTGAATCAAACTTTTGAGCCCAGTTATGAATCATAGTAAACGTTATTTTAGCATCCTCCTTGACATAAAATTCTGTTATGCCAACATGTAGTCCGCGCTGGACGCTGGAGTGAAGCGTACAACCGGTTATTATTTGCGCTTCTGAACCCGGCTCAGCAATCACTATATTGTGAACATTCTGATTTAAATTGTCAGTTGATATAAAGAGACACGCTTGTAGAGGTATCGTAACCTTTTGATCCTCAAGTATCCTGATAAAATATCCTTGATCCCACGCCAGCTCAGCCAGAGCCGTGTACTTGTCAGTGTCAACGCTAATAACTTTCCACCAGTAATCCTTAAGCCAGTCGTATTTTTCTAGAGCTTCTTTTGCGCTCATTATCTCAATTTTACCCTCAAAAACCTCCTGAACAGCCTCAAAGATAACTGAGTGGTCTATTTGGAAGAACGTTGCAGATCTGCTCTCCTGTTCCGGTAAAACGCCCACTTCAAGAGCTCTCCTTATAATATCTTCTGGAAGGCTTGAGATTGGGCACGGCTCCCAATTTTTAGGCTGCCTAGAATACTGGCTTATGTCCAGGTCTGGTCCTAAAGCAGCAGGCTTGTTTATAGCTCGCAGCGCAGCGTCTTTACTCGCTGACACTTCTCACACCACCTATACCCCTCATTAAGTATTTGTCCTAAAATTTTCAACGGAGAGCCGGAGCAAACTATTGAGCCATCCATCATAACATGCGCCATATCGGCATCAATATATTGCAGTATAACGCCTAAATGCGTGATTATTAGAGCGGAGCGATCGCGCAACATTTCGTTAATAACCGTCCCCAAAACCCTAAGGTTCTCAACATCAACACCAGAGTCAGGCTCATCAAGAACTATAAGGTCCCCTCCCTGAGCTAAAACCTGAAGTATTTCGGATTTCTTAATTTCTCCGCCGGAAAAACCTAAATTTATATCCCTATTAAGGAAATCCGGCGGAAAATTCACTCTCGCAAGAAGATCGTTGAGCTTCTCTTCGTTTGGCAATAAATATCTTAAAATTCCGCCAAGCTTAACCCCTCTAATCGCTGGTGGATTCTGGAATGCAACACTTATGCCCATCTTTACTCTCTCGTCCGTTGGGAGATCAGTTATATCTCTGCCCTTGAACATAATTCTGCCGGAGACAACTTTATAGGCTGGAAAACCTAGAAGCGTCATTATCAAGGAGCTTTTGCCGGAACCGTTTGGTCCAAAGAGTATGTGCACCTCACCCCTTGGTATTTGCAGATTTACATTATTAAGTATTCTTTTTCCAGAGACCTCAACGCTCAGGTCCTGCACGTCAAGTATATTCTTAGTCAAGAACGATACCTCCTCAATTTTTTGGGACGCTATAACCAATTAATTTTCCTTGAAATATAGAGTTAAGAATTTTCTTCGCGTTCGACTGCCGCTTTCTGCCTATTGATACTCCATATTATTTTTGGATCAAATTTAGGTCTTCTATCGTATGTATATAATCCATTCGTCTCTTGTTCTATGTCGTACAATTGTGTGTAACAAAAGCCTGAAATAGCCCTATTAAAGAGCAAACTCTCGGTCAAAGCCTTATACCTAGCGATAAACTCTTCGAGCGTTTTGGGCCTATCACCATAACCCCAGCTTTCACCGGGTTCTCTTTCATACGGATTCCACCATATACCGCCATACTCGCTCAGCATGAATGGTTGACCATTATAGGGCACATTCCTCAAAAAGTTCATTGCAGGTCTAATGTCGAGTGAAAGCATTTTTCCCTCAATTAAACTCTCATAACGCGCTTTAATGGATTCCGGATCCTGATCGTAATCGTGGGCATCATATATATCTATTTCTTCATCGACGTGGGTCCAACCGCTACAGTCAATAACGAGTCTCGTCGGATCAACGATTCTAGTTAAGCGCGTAACCCTCCGAATAAATTCGATGCATTCACTCTCATCAGCACGAATTGATTTTTCATTGAAGGGAGTCCATATAATAATACACGGATGATTAATATCCCTTCTTACGGCTTCTATCCACTCGTCTAATAAGGCCTCTCTAGCTAACGCGTTAGATAAATCCACGCCCCAATCGGGAAACTCGCCAGCCACCAAATAACCTAACTTATCAGCCCAATACAAGAAGCGCGGCTCAAAAACCTTCTGGTGTAATCTTGCTCCGTCAAAGCCCATACTCTTAGCGATCTCTATATCACGCCTGAGGGCTTCATCCGATGGGGCTGTATAAATGCCATCAGGATAATATCCTTGATCTAAAACCAGCCTTAAGAAACGCACCCGATTATTAAGTAGAATTTTATTTCCGAATCTGCGTATTTCACGAAAACCAATATAAGAGTTAACCTCATCCATTAAACCATCATGAGATAATAGTTTAAGAACTAGACTATAAAGATATGGATCTTCAGGAGACCATAAATGCGGATCCGAAACTTTTAAGTAAATCCAGCATGTAGGTTTAGAGGAAACAATTTGAGCTTCAGCAGCCAGATTGCTTCCATCATATATGTGAGCTGAAAGAGCATATCTGCCCTTATCTCCCCCAACTTGGGCCTCTATAAAGACTTCTCCATTGCTTATATCCGTCATTATGCGAAAATATTTTATGTATTGGCGTGGAACAGGTTCAAGCCAAACAGTCTGCCAAATGCCAGTCACTCGAGTGTAGAAACATCCATAAGATTTTAGACGGTGGCTCTGTTTACCAGTTGGCTGAAGCCCGCTTCTACATTCATCTATAGCCCAAACAACCAGCTCATTATCACCCGGTTTTACTAAGCTTGATATGTCAAAGGTGAATTGGGTATATCCGCCTTTATGTGAGCCAGCTTTACGACCATTAACCCATACTGTTGTATTGTAATCCACCGCGCCAAAGTGTAGTAGTATGCGCCGATCCAGCCATTCGTCTGGAACACTAAAGAATCTTCTATACCAAACTGACTCCATGAAATCTTTTTCTCCTACTCCGGATAAAACGCTCTCGGGTGGAAATGGCACGATGATTCTTCTTGAAAAATCCTTTCCACTATGCCAACCCTTTTCAAGTCCACTTTTATTGTTATCTATTTCAAACTGCCACTCACCATTTAGATTAATCCAATTTTTCCTCTCGAAATCCGGCCTAGGATGCTCCGGTCTCGGAATATTCAACCTTGCTTGCGCCTCTCTTCAATTTTATAGAGTTGTGAGAGAACCTCAAATATAATTTTGGCGGCATTTATAGCTGTTATGCCACTGTCATAATGGGGTGTAACTTCAGTAATGTCGAAAGCGATTAAGCGTTGATCACAAATATCCAATAAGATATCTAAGAGCGTGCTTACAGATATACCCTCAGGCTCTGGGTTCTGGACGGCTGGCGCGAAAGCTGGGTCTAAAACATCCATGTCAACCGTAACGTATATTTTGTTGCAATCATATAGGGCGCTTCTAATCTCCTTGAGAATGCTATTTATATCAGCGTGTAAAATCCGCTGTGAGGTTACATATTTAATGTTGCCAGCTTCATTAACGTATTTAAGCTCCTCCCTGCATACCGCTCTGGTTCCAATCTCAATTATTTTCTTAGGCTTACTTTCCTCATTTATCCTACGCATAAAGGTTGCATGGCATAATCTCTCATCCATATATTCGCCTCTTAAATCTAGGTGCGCATCAAAGCTTACAAGCGCAAATTCCCCATCGATACCTTTAATGGCACCATAAGTTATTGTATGCTCTCCACCTAGGATTATGGGCGTTTTCCCCTCTTCCAAAATATTTCTGCAAACTAACCCTATCCTCCTCATAGTCTCATTAATGTTCCCGCTCACATGAAGATCCCCTGCATCGTGGATATCTAGTTCTTCAATGTCGACCCCTGACCTAAAGCTGTACGTTTCAATATTGAGGGATGCTTCTCTAATTGCTGCTGGAGCGAACCTAGCTCCAGGGCGATATGTGCTGGTGGCGTCAAATGGTACGCCGAAAACAATATACTTCGCCAGATCAATGCTCTTTTGGTAGCCGCTGAAGTATGTCATTGTGGATGTGAAGAGGCTTAGGTTACTCAATTTTTTACACCCCACTCTTAAAGACTTATAAGCCATAATGGGATATAATCGTGAATACTCTTCCCTAAATCAATTATGGAAGAACCTCCTAGGAAGCGTGCAATAAGGATGGGTGAAAGAGACAAAAAACCCGGCACATCCAGAAATTTATTCGTAATGGCTCTTTCCTATCTTATTGCTGGTGCTGCGTTACTTTCCTATTTTATCACCGCACTACTGATTTCAATTGAGCAAAAATCTTACGCACCGATTCATTTGGGACTAATTGGCGCCCTGAATATACTCGCATCTTACAGCATAATTAGAGTAAAAAGATGGGCGCTTTATGCAGTTACATTAATCTCGTTAATAAGTCTCATGTTTGGCTTTATTGTCCTGTCTGCCCTAATTATTTTTCTTAGTTCAGATGTTATAGACATATTGGTTTTAGTAGGCATAGGTGCCTATATTTTTCTCTCAGCTGCCCTATTAATATGCGTGATCCTAAATAGAAGTAAGTTCACATAAACCCGCCAAAACAGTTTTATCTTAAAAGCTGCTTAAAATTGATTGGAAACCATGTATTCTTTAAGATTTCCATCAAGATTTCAGAAATTTATTAGGGCACCAGCTGGATGGCTTTCTGAAGCCTTATCACATGTCCTAAGCGAGACATATAAGGGAGCTGGAGAGGAAAGGCTCTTTAAAGCGGGCATAGGAAAATGGACTGGTGTTACGCTTATGTTAAGGCTGATCCCTGAAGGAGATGCTAGCTCCCTTGAGTTTATTTTCATTTATCGCGGGCTTATATTAGCTATTTTCGCTTCCCTAATAACGTTTATCGTGCTGGGAATCTTATACTCATCAATAATTCCATTGATTGGGTTAGCGGTTATTCCTATAATGACTTATAGGGCTGGCTTTGAAATAAGCAGCTTTCTAAGTAACTTCAATAATATTTTGCTGGGCTTAGAGATCGAGTATTCCCGCAAAAAGATTATAGAAGATAGAGTTAGATGGCAGCTCAACCCGAAAGATATCAGCGATTTATATAGGCGACTATGCGGCAAATATGTTAAAGTTTGGGGAAGCACCTATGCCCTAGAATATAAGATAAGCGAATATCAAAAGCGGGGATTAACGAGAGACGAAGCCATAAGAAAGATATCAGAAGAGGAAGGAATCTTTTAAGCGGTTTTTCTCCGCCTTTCACCATGCTTAACGTATACTAGTACAATCGTGGAGGGAACCCAAGCAATAATATTTTGGTAAATTAGATATTTCCATATGACATCAAGATTTAACAGTGTCTCGCTAAGTGGTTTAATTAAACCCCAAATACTATTCCTAAAAGATATAGCAAATGAACTTAAAATGCCTATTAGTGATGAGTTGATCTGGCGGGTCCACTCTATTATGCTCTTAAATAAAATGTTGCTCCAGTAAAGATCTACCACAAACTTGTGGAGCGTTGATGGGCAAATTAGGATAAATGTGATGAGTGAGGAAAAGGCGAATAAAAGTATGATGCCTAAAGAGCCTCCATAAATGGATTGAGCAAACTGAACTGTTTTTGATAGAGATTTGCCGCCTGCCTTTACTGGCATCATTGTTTTGCGTGATGCCACGGATAAATATCTCTCGAGATAAATTAGGTTGAAGAAAATAATGGTAACCACGTTTAGCGGGATTAGATGTAAGATTATACTCAAATGTATTTGCGGTAGCCTTTCCCCAAGCGAGATTTTAAGCAGCGTGGGATCAGATAACCCCTCAGAAATAAATAATGTCGCCGATGCGTACTGTATCAAAAGAATGATAGCCAAATATAGAATATATCGAGTGGTTTTCCTCAAGTTAAAGCGAAACCTTTGGAGGGGCAATTGGTTCACCATATTTAATTTCTTAGCCAAATAAATAAGGTTTTAATCCGCTCTCTCTACTATTATTATTGAATCTTCAGCGCGCTAAAATATTCATGAAAGCAAAGCATTCCTCACCTTCTTTAATTGTTGAGCCGCAGCAATAGCAGTTATGATTTTTAGCGCAATTACCTTCATTTTAGCTCTCCTTTAAAGTGATGCTTTCTGTAAGGTCCTTATTAAGAAGATTAAAGAAAGAGAGCCGCATCTAAAGCCTGAGCGAACTAAAACCTTCTGAGAAGAAGATGTTTTTGAGAGTGAAGATTACTCATCGGGAGACAATATGTTAGTGGATGTTTTGAGGATTAAAAATTGAGAATACTAGCGTGCTGCCCTCATATTAGGGAGTAAAAATCAGTCCAGGAGTAGGATACATGGAAGTACGTGTTAATAAGGATCAGAAAATCAAACTTCGATAGTAC
>Ga0105155_1000512_pt1 | contig 13432 bp, 11 predicted proteins | sample SSWtaG_2_FD_89589 | JGI IMG/M metagenome (GOLD analysis project Ga0105155, IMG submission 89589) | Hot spring microbial communities from Sandy's Spring West, USA to study Microbial Dark Matter (Phase II) - SSWsed_130316 | ecosystem: Environmental > Aquatic > Thermal springs > Hot (42-90C) >...
AGTAACATAGAAAAGAGGTGGAAGATCGTTAAGTGAATCAGTCTAGCGATTTAGGGTTTGTATATATCTTTATCTTATTCATAGATGTTTATGGGGATAGCCGTGGGCTGTGGCTCGGGCGATAGGGAGGTTGTTTTTGTAGAGGTTGTTTCGGAGAAGTCCAGGGTTGTTGCTTTTGCTGTGACGAGGAGGATCCAGAGGATTGTTGAAAGGGTTTCCAAAGTCTCCATGTTTGCTGTTAGGTTGGGGGGTTTAGCTGCGCTTGTTTCCCTTGGTGTTTTTCTTGTGTATGGTGTTATTTCTGGGGAAGGTGCTCCTCTCTGGTTGGAAGGCTTTTCAATAGCTTCTTTTCTTGTTATTTATGCTGTTCCTTCTATGTATTATACTAGGTGGTTTGTTTTTGAGCTGATCTATCGCCTCTATTTCGATCAGAACCCTGGCATCATGAGATACCTACTTAGTAATGCCCCTCTTGTGTTTCTCTATATTCTCGCTATATGGATGTATATCTATCAAATGGAGCTAGATATGGTGCTTATACTTACATCTATCGTTGCTATCTATGAATATATCAGGGCATGGGCTGCAAAGAATATGACAGAGATAAAGAGGATATGGGGTGAGGAGCGGGCTGCAATACACCAATGCCCAGAAGAGGAGCTGAAGAAGCTGGTTGATAACTATCAGTGTGTGGGGAAATCGAAGCCCAGGCGATTGCGACTACCTTTTGGGCGAAGAAAAACAAGAATAACATTTGTTAGATGCCAAGTGGTACTCCCTTAGACAACAACTCTCTCTCTAACGCCTTTCCCACGCGGTTGCATTATTTGCTGTGTTGGTTGTGCTCCTCCTAGTGCTGGTGGGATTGGGGCTGCTGGCGACACCCCCACAGCTGCGGGTGGCGGTGGCCTCCCCTCCTCCTCAGGCACATAAGTGACCTTCGTACCTGGCACGGGCACAACAACTAGATATACGTCGAAGACCCCTGTATCCGCTACGCTTTTCTGTGCTGGTTCCTCGCTATAGACCTGCTGTGTTATATATGCCTGCCTCAGTGTCTGCGCAGGCTCTTCAACCTCGACTGTTTTTAACTTTATATCCTGTCTCGATGCTGTCTGTACTTGTTTCTCTATCTCCTCCTGCATGTATATAGCACTCCTAAGATGATCCCTCAGCACCATTGTCTCAGGCTCCTCAACCTCTACTACCCTCAACCTCACGGGTATCTGCACCACCCTTTGCACGGGCTTCTCAACACTTTCTTCCACAGTTGCTGTTGCTACTAGATAGTCTCTCGAAACTATTGTCTCTGGTTCTTCTATCACAACGACCCTCAGAGGCGTTGGTATGACAAGGCTCTGTGGCAAAGGCTTTGTGATCTCTTCAGCCCCGTAGATCGATGCCACAGCTAGATCCACAGATGTTATTATCTCAGGCTCCTCTATCACGGTTACTCTCAGCCCGATGGGTATCTCCACAGCTGTTTGTACTGGTTTCTCAACACTCTCTACATTATATATTGTTGCTGTTGCTATGTCCCTCGATACTATTGTTGTTGGCTCTTCTATGTATCTTGGCGCGAGCACCTGCAGTATTCTTGATGCTGTTTCTTTTCCGAGAGCGTTTTCTAATTCTGCAATGCTTATTGTGCCTTGCGATGCGAGCCTATCTATCTGTGATGCTATAGTCTCTGCATTAACTGTGGTTGAAACGGCTGCTGCTGGTATAAGCCCTATTTTTGTCCATGAGGGCCCTCCATAGATTATGATTGTTCCACTCGCATCTACGGCATGGAGTTTCAGGGCTTGCTGCTTCAGGTTTGTTAGTATCTGCACGGCTCTGGCGTCGCCTGCTGCTGATGCTCTTGTGATTGCTCTGTCTATCGATTCCATCAGCTCTCTCGTGTTTTTCACAGCCCCTAGGGGTACCCCATAGGTTCTCATAACCTCTATTGCCTGGTCTAGAGGTACCTGTAGCTCTATCTTGAAGATCCCCGCGCCTCTCCCCGTGGGTCTGAAGAAGCCTCCGGGTTTTGCTAGGTACTCAAGCAGTGTTGTTGCGTAGGCTGGGTCTTCTTCGAAGAGTTTAAGCGTTCCCTTCTGTGCTACGATACTGCCCCTGTTAAGCTTTGCGACCACCATGTCCTCTCCTATTGAGGACACTATATTATCCTGGAGGAATTTGCCTATGAAGTTAGCTATTGTTTTTACAGTGCCTGTGTTGGCATAGCTTTCGAGTATAGTTCTCAAGATCACGGGGTCGAACCCGGCCTCCTCCCCCTCGGCAAGCCTTAGAAGGGCTTTTGCAATGTCCTGCGTTGTTGTTGATATCACCTCCTCCCCCTTAACGATCTTTATCACGTCCCCGGCTCTCACAAGCTTTATCGGGGATGCTGCGTTGAAGTTCACATCTACAGGCTCTTTCCACGCAGCCGAGAGGATCTGCCTTGCGAAGGCCTCGAAATCGCCTGGGGATCCTAGTTCTCTCCATACCCTTGCGAGATCCCCTAGATCCTGGGCGAGCTCCGCCCCAGCCTCTCTAGCCCCCTTGGATCTCAGCTGGACTGTGAACTCCTTATCAGTTGTCGTGTCGAGTATCTTCACAAAAACCCTGTCCCTAGCTGCTGTGCTCGACAGGGCGACATATCTCCCTTCACCCGCAGCTGTGAGCTCCGTGTTGAATAGCCTCTGAAGCAATTGGTTGAGCTCTTCAGGCCTCACACCCCTGCCGGCGAAGTATTTTATAAACTCCAAAGCCCCTCCCAGACCTTTAGTATCGTCGAAGCTGAGCACAATGCTCCTCCTAAATATCGGGTCGTAGAGGGCTAGGTAGTTTCCACTATCAGCCTTAATGGCTTGGAGCCTTTCAAGGGGTATCCCTAGCTTCGATGCAAGGCTTCTGAGAGCATCGTCAGTTTCGCCTGTGGCGAACCATGATATCATCTTCACACCGGTGGCGTCGGCCCACGCGGCGAATCTCGCTAGCACCTCGCCCTCAGCCTTCTGCCCAAACGCGATCAGGTCTTTGAGCACGGCGGGGTTGGTTCTTATTGTTTTGGTTGCATCCTCTGTCGCTATGACTATTACCCCGCTGGCCTCGTCTGCGAAGACAGCTACATCGCTCTGGATCTTCACAACCTGCGGAACCTTGGCTGTGGAGAAGAACTTTAGCATAGCATCGGCAAGCCACGGAGCCCTAGGAGCTATCGATCTCGCCACGGCGACGGCAGCTGCCCTCGATGCGTTGTTTATCAGCTGCCCCACCCCCAGCCTGCTTAGAACCGCCACGCCAGCAATACCGCCGAGAGCACCAACTACTGCTGAGGCTACTATTGACCATATGTCTTTCATTACGAGGTCTCTGAGCACTGGGTCTTGTAGATTGCCCACGGTCTGTGCTATCCCCGCCCAGAGTATTGCTGCTGCTAGGGCCCATCCGATTCCGGGGATGAATGCTAGTGGTGCTAGTGCTGCGCCCATTATTGCTGAGACTATTGCGTTTCTGAATGTTGGGTCTGTTATCTTGTCTGCTAGGAGCTTGTCCAGTTCTTGGGCTGGTGTTTTTAGGCTGAGCATGCTGAGGATCTGGTCTAGCGGGCCTGCTAGCGGGGGTCTTCTCTCTGGCTCTTCTCCTCTCGCTAGTTTCTCTAGATCCTGTGGGTCTGGTTGTTTGAGGCTCAGCACCCTCTCTATCACGTCTCTGTTTGCGGCTGCGAAGCCCACCAGAGTTTCGATCTCCTGTGCGGTGAGATCCTCTCCTCTCAGGGCTTTCAACACCAATCCTCTTATTGGCTCTGCGAGGGCGTTGAAGACCTCTGGTGCTGAGGTATACAGGGCTGCTAGATATTTCACTAGGGCGCTCTCACGCGGATTTATCGCTAGCAGCCCCACCTGTGTTCGTGCCCATGCTGTGTTGTCCGCAAGCCTCTCGATCTCCTGGTCGCTTAGGTTCATAAACGCAACGATTTCCTGGCTGCATTGCTGTGCCTGGCACAGCTTCTTCAGAAAGTCCCTCAGATCTTTCAACGCCTTCGCATATTCATCGACCTCTCTTCTATCAACCATACCCGCCATTACATTATAGAATGCTTTTTTGGATAGGTCTTCTATTCTTTGTAGTTGTGCTAGGTAGCCTTTTGTTGCCCTGAGGGCCTGGTCTGTGTCCCATGTTTCTACGGCGCTCCTCATTTCTCTGAGTATCTCCACGGCTGTGGGTGCCCATGCTTCTGGTCTGTTTGAGTAGGTGTTGATCAGTGTGTCTATTCTCAGGAGCATTGCTTTTTTCAATATGTCGAGGATCTGTGTTTCTGTTTTTGCGAGGTTCTCCAGGGCCTGTGCTATTTCACCCGCAGCTGTGGGTGGCGGGGGTATCTCCGGGATCTGCATGCCTAGGGGTGTTGCTACTTCTCTCGCTAGCTCTGCTAGTTTCTTTGCTCTCTCGCTTATCCTCTCATATATGTTTGTCAATGCCTTGGCTGTGTTCTCCGCCTCTGCCCCTGCGTCTTTTATGAAGCTGTCTATGTCTTTTCTCAGGTTCTCCACGTCCTCCTGTGATTTGCCTGTGGCTATGTCTTCGAGTCTTTTTCTCAGCTCTTCGTATCTCTTTCTCAGGTTCTCAAGCGCTTGTGAAGGGTCTTGCCCGAGCATCTCTCTATATCTCGCTGCTGTCTCTAGTATCTTTCTAGCTCTCTCCCACGCCTCCTCCAGCGCTTTTCTCAGGTTCTCAAGCGCCTGCGATGCTCTCTGTGTCAATAGCTTCTGCAGCTCTTCGACAGCCGATGCGAGGTCTTTCTCAACTGCCTCTACATCTTCTGGGGCTGATGCTGTTTTTAGCTTTGCAGCTGCCTCGAATATCCTCTTCCTTATATCCGCCAGCTGATCCCTTATCCCTCCTCTAGCCTCCTGCGGGATTGTTGCCTCTATCCTTGCTATGAGATCCTCGGCCTTCTTTCTGAGCTCCACAACTCTCCCATAGATCTCTCTGACCCTCTGCACCTCCTGCAACAGCTTTTCGAGATCCTCTGTGCCTAGCTTTTCAAGCCTCTCCACAACGCTCTTCACATATGCCTCCAGCTCTTCAAGCCCCTTCAAAGCCTCGGTGATCTTTCCTCTCAGCTCGTTGAGCTTCTTGGCAACCTCGACGCCCTTTGAGATTTCACCTATAGCATCTGCATATCTCCCAGAATCTATCAACGCCTGTACACTGCCCACGATATCCTTCGGCAGCTCAACACCCTCAAGGCTCCTCAGCGCACTATATAGGTTCTCCACCGCTCTCTTCAAAGACCAGGCTGCGAGTATCTCTGCACCGGAAGCTGCTGAGAGCACTGCCTGGGCAGCAGCCCTCAGATCCGATACTGGCTTTGACAGGTTGAACTGTGTTTTAAGAGCTGTGAGCGCCTCCGCAAGCCTCGATATCAGGTTCGCCACAAGGCTTCTAACGGCTTTCAGAGCCTCTAAACCCCTGCCAGAGGCCTCGACAACCTCTTTCGCAACACCCCTAACCTCATCAGCTGTCGTTGCCCTCGACAGCCTTGAGAACGCGTTCTCCACATTGCCAACGCTCTGTTCGATGATCCTCGACGCATCATCCACAGCAACACCAGCACCAACCAGCTCCTGTATAATCGCCCTCGCCCTCAGAAGATCCTCCCTAGCCTTCACAACACCCCTCACAGCTGAGAGGACATCCAGCACCTCCTGCAGGATCGCATCAGCATTCTCCCCCCTCGCAAGCCTATCCCTCACAGAGGCAACATATGCAGGCACATATGGAGAGAGCTCCTGAAGAGCCTGATCAATATCAGAAGCCTCAGGAACAACCTCACTAACAACCTGAACACCAACCTCAGTGGGGGCCTCCTCAAACACCCTAACCTCAGAGACCTGCTTAACCTCTATGGTCTCCGGCACAAAATCCCCAACCCTTAAAGAGAAAGGATGATTATAAATCCGCTACCTATGCACAAGCCGATCTGCGTTACCAGAAAACGGTAACGCAGGTTCCCGCAGCTGTGGGTCTGTATTACTCCTAACCCCAAATACATAAATAATATTATAGGTAACACCGTATTATCATGTCGTGGATCGGTATTACTTCTGTTTTTTGCTTTTTATTGGGCTTTTGATTTATTTCTTTTTTGGTTTTCTGTTTCTTTTTTGTTTTGTTTTTATTTAATATCCTTTGTTTCTTTATATTTGTTGGAGGTGCTATGTTCGGGCTGGTTTTGTTTGTTGGTTTCCTTCTGCTTCCTTGGTTTCTAGCTGTTTTGTTCGATCCTGTTTTCCATAGGCTCTATGTTGTTTTTGTTGGTGCTGGTTTTGTTCTCTATGCTGTTTTGCTTCTGTTTTGGTTTGTGTGGCTTGTGTTTTGGAGGGGGTTTCCGGTTTTAGGTGCTTCCTCGCTTGTTCTTGGTAGGCTCCCTATGGGTGTGTTTGTTGTTTCTAGTTCTCTTGCTTCTTCGTTGGCTGCTGGTTTTGATATCTCTGTTGGTGGCTATGCTCTTGGTGTTGTGTCGGTTGGTTTCGCTCTTATGGCTCTTTCTGAGTATCTTTCTCTGGATCATGGTTATATTCATAGCTTGGTGGCTATGCTGGCAAGCTCTGTTGCGGCTGCGGTTGTTCTTCTTCTCCATGGCCAGCTGTGGGGTGCTGTGGTTTTCCTCTCTATCCCCGTTCTCTCTGTGTTTGTGTTCTATATCCTCAGGTCTCTGTCGAAAATCTGGGGGGCAGGTAGTGCCTCCGCAGCTGTGGGGTGATGGGGTTTGGTTCTCTTCTACGACCATGCAGTTGTGATCGGGGTTCTGGTTATAGGTGCGTCGCTTGCTGTGCCTCCTCTCCACCTCTATAGGTTTGCTAGGAGCCTGGCGAGGTTGAGGGCGGGGCTCGGCCCCATGATGTTCGAGGGCTTCATAGTCATGATATCCCTTGCAACGGCTTCCCTCCTCTACGCTGGTCTTGTCCAGCTCTATGCTGTGGATTTCGTGGAGGTTGTTCAGAGCAATGTGAATCTCACGGTTGGGGGTTATAGCTTTACAAACGCGACTGTTAAGTATGTTGTGCCTATCACAAGTCCTAACCCGCTTGCGAGGATCGCCCTGGCCACATCGATAATGCCCATAGCCGTTCTCCTCATGGAGGTATTGATATTTGTGGTGTTGCGTGTTGAGAGGTCGTTTAGGTTCTAGGTGGTTGGTATGAAGTTCCTGGCTGGCGCTATATTGACCTTTGTCCTTACCTTGATAGCTGTTATAGCGATATATGTTGCTGATCTTGTCTCGCAGACGTTGATCATTGCTAGGGATGCTGCATACAACGCCCTGGGGCTTGCGACAACAACAACCACAGCTATTATATCCACAAATATCATCGGCGACCAAACGATAATCTCTACAACGATTGTAACAACAACCCTCTCAAGCTCCCCACCGAATGCTGTCTCGTCCAAGGCATCGCCCCTGATCCAGTTCCTCGTGATAGCCCTTGTAGCCGTGATCCTCCTCCCCCTGGTTGCATATGCCATCTGGCTGAGGAGGAGATAGCCATGTCGGGCGGGGGCACACTCGGCGTGATCAAGAGCCCTGTGGATCTTATACACATGATCCTCGGAATACTTCTATGCAGCGACACACCGCGAACCCTCGGAATCATCAACGGCAGCATGAGGAGGATAAGGGCTAGAACACTTGTGCGAACCCTAGTTGAGGAGCTCGGAGCCGCCAGAACCTACGACATCATGAGGACAATGGGGTGGAAGATAGAGAACCTCGAAGACATTGTTGTGATCTTCACAGCCCACATACCAATGCTGGAAAAGAAATACCCAGAAGTATCCATCCTGAGAAATACTGTCTTCCCAAAGATGGAAGCCATAAACATGTTCTGTGCACAGTACGTAGAGAGGATGGAAAAAGAGCTATGAAAAAAGGTTTTGTTTTGGAGATGGCTATGTAGATGTGGCGCCCCTTATAGCCTTGAGCAGCACAGCTATGATTAGTGCGGCACCAGCAGCTATGATCACTATGCTGAGGAACTGGAAGAGTGTCTGGGCAGCCCCGGTAAGCGTCGTCACGGGGACAAGGCTGGCGTCGGGGCTCATATTCTGGAACACACTTGTAGTCACCGCCGTTACACCAAAGGCAACGTTAACCATCAGCAGGCCGAAGGCTATCAGGGCTACAGATATCACTAGCTGCAGCACATCATTTGTATCGAGGAACCTGCTCGACATCCTGCTCCCTCACAGGCTATTACATTAAACAGCTTATAAAGCCGATCCCACTCTTAATAGACGTATTTAAAAATCCGCCCCTAGAGAGGCTACATGGATCTATTCACTCGGAATCGCGGGTCTTCCACAAGGATGGAGAGAAGATCGCCCCCACAGCTGTGGGTGTAGGCTCGGATTTTTAAATTCTTTCTCAGTATCTTGTTTGGGATTAGGTTGCCGCTAACAATCAGCCTTAGCAAGACACAGGTACAGCCAGGTGAGGAGATAATTGTATATATAAGTGGCGGTAGTCCATGGCACTTCGGCTTGGTGTATGTTGACGGCGATCTTAAGAAAAGCTATTTTGCTGATAAAAGTGGGAGAGCACAGGTAAGTATAAAGGCACCGAGCACACCTGGGGAACACACTATCAAAGTAGAGTCGGCTGGGGTGGCTACGGCGAAGTTCTATGTGGTCTCCACAGCTGTGGCAGCGCCTTCACCTGTACTTCAGCCTTCTATTCCGTCTTCCTCTCCTCCGCCGCAGCCATCTCCTCCTGCTATGCCTGCCCCTTCACTCGCACCGGCTCCCTCTTCCCAGCCTTTGCCTTCTCCACCTCCTCAGCCACCTCCACCTCCGTCTCCTCCTGCTATGCCTACCCCTGCGCCTTCGCCTGCGCCTCAGCCTTCTCCGCCCCCACAGCCTGTTATAGTAGTTACGTCGTCGCTGATCTCTATCTTCAACATAACAAGTAGCTTCAAAGTAGATGTGGTGACGAAGGTTGTGACAAGCGTTGTTGACAGACCCACAGGTGTGCTTAGGAGGTTGAAGAGTGTGCCGACGAGGCTTGTGATTAGCACGGCTTTCAACCCACCCCCGCTCACAGCTCTAAGCACGGTAATAGTTGTGGTGAAGAGCGAAACCCGGGTGATGCCATCTCCACAGCCTATGCCGGCACCTACGCCTCGGTCTACACAGACTTCCACAGAGACTGAGGATCTGGGGCTGCGTTATGCTCGTTTTGCTCCTGCCTAAGCTATGATGTCTGAACCATGGGCGGTTATTTTATATTTTCGCTAAAATGTTAATTGTTGGTGGTTGTTTGAGTTTCGAGGTTGCTGTTGCTGGTCTTGCGAGGAAAGGGATACCCCAGCCTGCCCAGCCTGGGTTCTCTGTTGCGTCGATGGTTCTCCCACCTCCTGAGCTTCCGCGGGATGAGGTTTCGGCTGTTTTGAAGGCTCTCCAGGACACTGGTGCTCCTGAGAATCTCTACAGGCCTTGCTTCGCTTCTAAGGAGAACCTTGCTTTCTGCAGCCACTTCCTAGGCCTCTCCCCACAGCCTCCTGGCAGGCCCGACATATCCCTCGCCCCTCTCTTCTACTATCTCCTGGAGAGGGGCAGGCTCTCCCAGGGTGCCGAGGCTCTGAAGAAGTTCTTCGAGGACGCCATAGCCTCTGCAGTTGCCTCTAGGGTTGAGGAGATGTTGAAGAGCTTCCTCAGCGACGCATCTAAGAAGCTCGCTGCTAGGAACATAGCGGCTGTTGCCTCGGATGCGGAGAAGCTTGTGGAGAGGATAGAGGGGGAGCTCAAGAGAGCAGCATCACTCGCCCCAGAGAACATTGTAAGATCGGCGTTGGCCCAGAAGATAGAGACAAGGCTGGCAGAGAACCTCCCAAGGGACATAGCCCAGTCAATTGCAAGGGCAACCGCTTCAAAGAACCCCGAGGAGATTGTAAGGGCAGTCACACAGCTACAGGCACCAGAACAGCTGGCACAGAGCATAGCAGCGGCTAGACAACAAACACAAACACAAACAGGGGCTGGGGGGTTCGAGAAAAAGATAGGAGCTATGCTCGGGAGAGCGGTGCAGACAGCAACCTAGCCTAGCACCCACAGCTGTGGGTTCTCCCTTCAATCTTTTTCACCCCCTTGTCTTTCAACCTCCAATTCATAGCCAAGTCTTCTAAGGAAATATAGTATTGCTAGGAGGGCGATAGCTATTATTGCTAGGACGACGCCAAAGTTTAGTTTCAATCTAGCTCCCCTCTAGCCGGCTAATCTCTATCTTCAGTGTTTCCACTGCTTTTCTTGTTCTGAGGGCTTGGAGTGTTGTTGCATATACTATGGATGTGGTGTTCTGATCGTGCTGTGTGTAGAGCATCCATCCTCTCTCGGCGACTATGTTTGGTTTCTCAGGCCCCTCCTTCTCTCTGGGTTTTAGCGCGTCTATGTCGATCTCCTCGCCCCCGGCTGTGAGCACATCGCCTGGGTCTCTGGCTGTGAAGTGTTTTTCGAGGAGTGCCCAGCCTGGGCACGGCTCCCCCCGATCCTTTAGCCAGGGTCTGTCGGGGCACTGGGCTGGGTCGGGGAACATAGAGCCTATATATCTCGTTGGGAGCTGCCCCCACAGCACGATTGAGCCAGGTGTTCTCCAGGCGTTAGAGAAGGCGGTGTCTATCACAGCTTTGAGGTTTGCTAGCTTCCTCTCGCTCACAGGTGCCTCGAACTCAAGCCTCGGGATCTGCTGCGGCTGTGGGGGAGAACCGACATAGAGAAGACCCCCCCTGCCGACGACGCCCCCGGGGAACTGTATCTCTGAGATGAATAGGTAGAGACCCCTCCCCGATATCTTCTCGAAGAAGCCCTCAGGCACACCGAGGTTATATGATGTGAAGCACCTGGCAACAACATACACAGCGAACTGGGGTATGTTCAAAGGCTTCTCAGAGACAGAGACCTTAGCACGCTTAACAATCCTAACAGGCTTGTTTCCGCCAAACCAAGGGCCCAAATACACACCCAGAGAATTTATGATCTCTGGAGCTATAAAAACAACAAGTGCTGATCCGCGTTACCAAATTTTGTAACGCAGATCGAGAACCCGCAGCTGTGGGTTTGCTAGCGCTAGCCGCGTGCGAATCTGACAGCCGCTCCTAGTGCTAGGCCTGTTAGGAGGAGGCCTAGGTATGCTGGGTTTCCGCTTATGATGTATAGGGTTATTGTTAGTGGTGTCATTCCTGCTGTTGCTATTAGTATGCCTTTTCCGATGCTTCTTGTTAGCTGTCTCCCGGCTATTATGAGTGCTGCTGCTAGGCCTAGGATCACTGGTATTGCTATTCCTGGGTCTGTTATTGTTGATATGCTTGGCATCGCGATCTGTGGTGCTGGTAGTGGGAGGAATTGCTGTGGATCCTTCGCCTCTCTAGCCACTACTGGGGGTGGGGATGCCTGTACAAGCGATATTGTCCTCGATGTTGGGTCTACGAAGACGATGAGTGTTATGCCGAGGGGTATCGAGATTGTTTCGGAGGAGCCTGAGATCTGTATGTTGCTCACGGAGACGCCTGAGACGCTGTAGCTGAGTAGCCAGCCCCCCATATTCCTCAGAGTTATCCCCTGGCCAAGGGGGTTGGGGTATATGCTTAGGTTGACTGGGGGTTGGAACTCTATCACTAGGGGTCTGTCGACGAGGATATATCTCATGATTGTGCTGGGTGAGAAGGGGCCGCTTATGCTCAGCTGGAGCTCCCCCGAGGTTAGAAGCCTCTGGAAGTCGCCGAGTGTCCCGCCGACTCTGTCTAGGGAGATGATCCCGCTATAGGCTCGGTAGTATATGTACATGCTTGCCGGGCAGCTCGGCACGTTGGTCGAGAGCGTGTCTACATAGTACTGTGTGTAGCCCGACAAGGTGTAGACTGCGTAGAGCCAGATTGTGAAGCTGTTGTTGGAGCATCTCCACATAAGCGATATAGCGCTTGGAGGTGGTATCGACACTATTGACTTGTTATAGATAGACCCAGAGGCGTTTATGAAGAGATAGGCGTTGGAGATGTTGAAGAGAGCCCCAGCCCTGAAGCTGTAGCTTGCAAGGCTGTTTTCGTCTATGAACCCGAGCTCCCATGTGAGGGTCAGAGACGCCATATATGTCGATGAGGGGGGTATGTAGGGGGAGTCCACAAGCAGGTCGACAACCGTGCTCGATACATAGACCCTGAGTATGTTTCCTGAAACGCTGTAGTTGCTCCACGGCCTCCCATCAACATAGACTAAGAAGCCCCTCGAAGAGATGTTGGGGAGGTAGATATAGATGCTTGGAGAGCCTGTGAGGACAAGCCTGACCCTCCCAGGATAGGTTGACACCGATATCGATACGTTTGTCTCGGCAAGGGCTCTTAGGAAGACGCTCTGGTTGCTATAGCTTGTGAACGACACGTTATAGACATTATAGCTGAAGAACCTGGGGGGGAAGGCATAGCCCGAGAAGACAGGGGTTATGGAGACGTTGCGGTCGGAGTAATATGTGTATGAGAAGTTGTAGAGAGCATTGTCATAGACAGATCTGACAGTTACCGGGGCTATAGAGCCGTCGTCCTGGAGGGAGGATGAAGAGACATAGATATCATCCACAACGAAGGAAGCGGTTAGGAACTTTCTGAAAGTCGTGTTGAGAACATAGACATTATAGCTGAAGCTACACACACCAACCGAGGTATAACACGCGGGCCTCGAAGGGGCGAAGGCATAGAACGGGGCGGGAGAGCCGCTGCTAACATAGGATACCGAGATGTTGGCGTTGCTAGGAAGATATGTCGAGCCGTTATAGAAGACGCTGTAGACTGGGTACCTCGGCGAGAAAGACGCTGAGACATTGATATCATCCCAGTAGATCTGTGTGGCGATCATCATATTCGTGGGGGTTGCTCTGAGGATATGGGTGTAGTTCCCAGGCGCCGAGGGGGGGTTAACCACAACCACAGAGGAGTCCCAGAGGTAGAACGCCAGAGGTCTGCCCATCTGGGCACGCTGATATGGAAGAGCCAGGTAGAAGGTATAGTTACCAGCAGGGAGATTTATAGCCACATCCTCAACCATCCCAGCAGGATTAGCATTGTACTGAGAGAAGTCTATAAACCTGACAAGACCGCCAGATGAGTTGTAGATATATAGAACAGAGTTGTTCGGGAAAAACCTTAGATGAACAAGATTATCAGAAGAGAGATTCTTCACAAGATATATCCAAGTATTACTATCGGGGTATCTTCCGACATTGTTGACAGGAGTAGCATTATAACCTCTACCGCTAAGATCGATATAATGTGTGCCATTATAGAATGTGGCATCGAGAAAAACAACCATAGAGGTGGACGGGATAACCTTAGAGCTAAAGACCTGGTTGATCTCGCTGTCCGAGAGAGTACGAGAATAGATTAGGGTGCTACCGATA